>LFIK01005138.1_pt1 | contig 10536 bp, 12 predicted proteins | sample 643401 | NCBI WGS metagenome assembly LFIK01 (sample SAMN03777447, study PRJNA286221) | soda lake metagenome | biome: soda lake; feature: Kulunda steppe; material: water; isolation source: sample T5-Br brine of Lake Tanatar-5 | place: Russia: Kulunda steppe | collected 2010-07
TCTGGACTGGCTGATCGAGCTGGATGCACCACTGGACTGGCTGCGGCCGGTTCCGCTGCTACCATCACAGGAGGACGATACGTGAGTCAGAGCTGGACCCAAGTCGAGCAGCACCTGCTGACCCCCGCTGGCCTGGACGTGCAGTTGCTGGAAGGGGTCATGGGCGGTTTGCGTGTGCCCGGCATCGACTACGCCGACCTGTATCTCCAGTACAGTCGCAGTGAAAGCTGGGTGCTGGAGGACGGTATCGTCCGTGAGGGCAGTTTCGGCATCGATCAGGGGGCCGGCGTGCGCGCCATCAGTGGCGAGCGGAGCGGGTTTGCCTACTCGGATGACCTCGCCCTGCCTGCATTGAAGCGGGCGGCGGGTGCTGCCCGCCAGATTGCTCGCGGAGCCGGCAGCCCGGGGCGTCATGGTGTTGTCGATGGCAAGGACTCCACGCCCCTTTATGCCGAGCATGATCCGCTGATCAGCCTGGAGGACCAGGCCAAGATCGATCTGCTGCAGCGGCTCGATCGCCATGCCCGGGCCCAGGATCCGGCGGTGGTACAGGTCTCGGCAACGCTGGCCGCAGTGCACGAAGTGATTCTGGTGATGGGTTCGGATGGCACCCTCGCGACCGATGTGCGGCCGCTGGTGCGTTGCAGCCTGTCCGTGATTGCAGAACGCGGCGGACGGCGCGAGCGCGGCAGCGCAGGCGGCGGCGGGCGGCTGGATTACCTGCTGTTCCTGGAAGATGACCGCGCCATGGGCTGGGCCGAAGAGGCTGTCCGTGCGGCGCTGCTGAACCTGGAAGCGGTGGATGCGCCGGCCGGCAGCATGCCCGTGGTGCTGGGGCCGGGCTGGCCCGGGGTGCTGCTGCACGAGGCAGTGGGGCACGGGCTGGAGGGCGACTTCAATCGCAAGGGCACGTCCACGTTCGCCGGGCGCATGGGCGAGCAGGTGGCGTCGCCGCTCTGCACCGTGGTCGACGACGGTACCATGCCGGGGCGTCGCGGCTCGCTGACCGTCGACGACGAGGGCACGCCCAGCAGCTACAACGTGCTCATTGAAGGGGGCCGTCTGACCGGTTACATGCAGGACAAGCACAATGCCCGTCTGATGGGGGTGCCCGCGACCGGCAACGGCAGACGCCAGTCCTATGCCCATCTGCCCATGCCGCGCATGACCAATACCTACATGCTGGCGGGCGATCACGAGCCAGAGGAAATCCTGCGCAGCGTTGACCGTGGACTGTATGCGGTCAACTTCGGCGGTGGCCAGGTGGACATCACTTCCGGCAAGTTCGTCTTTTCCACTACCGAGGCCTACCTGATCGAGCACGGACGGGTGACGGCGCCGGTCCGTGGTGCCACGTTGATCGGCAACGGTCCCGAGGTCATGAACCGGATTTCCATGGTCGGCAATGATCTGGCGCTGGATCCGGGGATCGGGGTCTGTGGCAAGGACGGTCAGTCGGTACCCGTGGGGGTCGGGCAGCCGACCCTGCGGATCGATGCGGTCACCGTCGGTGGCACGGCGGGTTGATGCAGCACCGGGCCAGTGGTCGCGGTCTTCAGCGCTGCGGGCGGGATCGCACGCGGAATCGCTCGCGAGTGATGCGCGACCATTGCAGTGCTTCAGTCGTTTCGCGGCGGCGATGGCGGTGCATCGCCGTGCAGGGCGACTGCATCACGCAGGCAGTGGAACAGGCTGCGATAATGACGGCGACTGCCGTGTTCGATGTCCTGCCGGCAGCGGCGGGCCAGCTGCCGCAATTTCGGGCGATCCACTTCCGGGATGGCCGCCACGAAGGCAGCCATGGCGGCATCGTCCTCGATGATGGCGTCACGCCAGGCTTCCAGCAGGTGCAGCTGTCGGGCGTGGGCGGCGCTGGCCGCATCGAAGCGGGCCAGCCCCTCGCGAATGGCATCCAGATCCTCGCGGCGAAGCAGCTTGCCCACGTAGGACAGATGGCGTCGGCGGGCTTCCCGCGCGCGCAGCCGGTCGTACTCGACCAGCGCCTGTTGCAGCGCGGTGGAAAGTGGCAGGTCGGCGCGCTGCTGCAACGGCAGTTCCGTCAGCTGCCGGCCAAGGTCGCGCAGCGCCTGCATCTCCCGCTTGACCTGTGACTTGGACGGCGCGTCCGTGTCCTGGTGCATGAACTGGGCTCCCGGTGTCTGGATGGCGCCGTGAGCAGGCGCAGCAGCTGCCCGGCCGACATGACCGGCGGCAGTTCGCGAATTGTACACGCTCCGCTCCTGACTGCCGTCCTGGCAGCAGCATGGGCGGGGGAATCACGCACAGCATGGAGGTGACATGTCCGACAGTCTCGCCATGGAGGACCTGCGAAAGGTCAGGCCTCTGCTGGAAGAGAAGGTGCAGCGGGTGCTCGAGACGGCACGTCGTCTGGGGGCCACCGCTGCCGAGGTGGTGGTCAGCGAGGCCGATGGCCTGGCGGTGAGCGTGCGTCAGGGCGAGCTGGAGACAGTAGAGTCCAGTCGCGACCAGGGTTTCGGCATCACCGTCTACCTGGGGCAGCGCAAGGGGGCGGCGTCCACGTCCGATCCGTCACCGCAGGCAGTGGAACAGACGGTGGCCAAGGCTCTGAATATCGCCCGCTTTACGGCCGAGGATCCGGCCGCCGGGCTGGCTGATGCGGCGCTGATGGCACGGCCGCCGCTGCCGGAGCTGGACCTCTATCATCCCTGGGAGCTGAGCGTGGACCAGGCGGCCGAGATGGCGCGCGTCTGCGAGGCAGCGGCGCTGGGCGTGGATCGCCGCATCGGCAACAGTGAAGGGGCTACCGTTTCGACCAGCCAGGGGTGCCGTGCCTACGGTAACAGTCATGGCCTGATCGCCAGCGAATGCGGTACCCGCCATGGCATGTCCGTCTCGGTGATCGCCGGCAGCGGTGACGCCATGCAGCGGGATCACGATTACACCCTGGACCGTCGTGCCGACCGCCTGGCGGATCCGGTAACCGTGGGCGAAGAGGCGGGTCGGCGGGCGCTGGCGCGGCTGGGCGCTCGCTCGGTGCCCACCGGGCGGGTGCCGGTATTGTTCGACCATGAGGTGGCCGGTGGCCTGATCGGTCATTTCCTGGCTGCTATCAGTGGCGGCGCGCTCTACCGGCGCGCCTCGTTCCTGCTGGATGCGCTGGACACGCAACTGTTTCCCGAGCGCATGCGCATCCACGAGCAGCCGCACTTGCCCGCCGCCCTCGGCAGTGCTGCCTTCGACGGTGATGGGGTCGCCACGCGGGCCAAGGACATCGTCGCCGATGGGGTGCTGCGCAGTTATCTGCTGTCTGCCTATTCGGCTCGCAGGCTGGGGATGGAGACCACCGGCAATGCGGGTGGTGTACACAATCTGAGGGTATCCAGTGATGGTCTGTCCCGGGCCGAGCTGCTGCGGGAGATGGGTACCGGTCTGCTGGTGACCGAGCTGATGGGCCAGGGCGTGAATGGCGTCACGGGCGATTATTCTCGTGGTGCTGCAGGTTTCTGGGTCGAGAACGGCGAGCTCGCCTTCCCGGTGCACGAGGTCACCGTGGCGGGGAACCTGAAGGCCATGTTTGCTGCCATCCGCGCCATTGGCGACGATGTGCGTCGTCCCGCCAACGTCAGCTGCGGCTCGCTGCTGATCGACGGCATGACTCTGTCTGGTCAGTAACCGGCGCGCAGGGGGGGGCGCGCTCACTCTTCCTCGTAGAACCGGTTTTCGACCAGCTCGCAGAGTCGATCCAGCGCTGCCGCGGCGTCATCGCCTGCTGCGGCCAGCACGACTTCTGTGCCCACGGGGGCGGCCAGCATGAGCAGGCTCATGATGTTCTTGCCGTCCGCTTCCCGGTCGCCATGGCGCACGCTGACGTCACTGCTGAACTCGCTGGCAACCTGTACCAGCCGAGATGCGGCTCGTGCGTGCAGACCGCGCTTGTTGACGAGTGTGACCCTGCGTTCCGGCATGATTCCTCAGGGCAGATCCCGGTGGCGGACCAGCACGTCCGGGTGGTCGGGCTTGAAGCGAGCTGCCAGGCGCTCACAAAGATAGACCGAGCGATGCTTGCCGCCGGTGCAGCCGACTGCAATGGTCATGTAGCTGCGATTGCTGTGAGCGTATGCCGGCAGCCAGCGATCCAGGAACTGCTGAATGTCCGTGAGCATGGCGCCGACTTCGGGTTGCTCGTGCAGCCATAGCTGCACGGGCGCATCACGGCCGGTCTGGGCTCGCAAATGGGGAATCCAGTGGGGGTTGGGCAGGCAGCGCACATCGAAGACCAGGTCCGCATCCACCGGCACGCCTGCTGCGTAGCCGAACGACATCAGGGTGAGGGCGATGCCATCGCCGGTCTGGCGGCGTTCGGCAACACGCGTACGGATGAGTTGGCGCAGTTCATGGTGGCTGAGCCGGGTGGTGTCGATGACCAGGTCGGCACGGCTGGCAATGGGTTCCAGCAACTCGCTTTCGACTGTCAGGGCCTCGGGCAGGGTGGATCGGCTGCTGGTCAGCGGGTGGCGTCTGCGGGTTTCACTGAAGCGCCGGACCAGCGTGGTCTGCTCCGCATCCAGGTAGATGATCTCCACATCCAGCCCGGAGGTGTGGCGCAGGCCGTTGAGAATCTCCGGAAAGCGGACCAGGTCATGGGGCAGATTGCGGGCATCGATGCTGACCGCACAGGCAGAGCCCCCGTCGCGGGCATTGCTGACCAGCTCCGGCAGCAGGCCGACAGGCAGGTTGTCGATGCAGTTGAAGCCGGCATCTTCCAGCACGTGCAGCGCGGTTGACTTGCCCGAGCCCGAACGTCCGCTGATGACCGTGAGCTTCACTTGATCACCGCCGTGCGGCCGCCTGCCGACTGCCCGGGCTGTCCGGCAGCTGTACGATGGCTTCGTAGAGGGCCTGATCGCTATCGGCCGCTCGGGCCCTGGCGCGGTAGGCGGGCTGGTTGAAGGCGGTGGCCATGGCGGACAGGATCTGCAGGTGCAGGTTGTCTGCCTCTTCCGGGACCACCAGCGCAAACACCAGATCAACCGGCTGGCGGTCCGGGGCCTCGAAGTCCACTGCCTCGCTCAGCTGCAGGATGGCCGCCACCGGTTCGGTACAGAGGGCAGAACGGCAGTGGGGCAGGGCCACGCCCTCGCCCAGTGCGGTTGACCCCAGCCGCTCCCGCGCCACCAGGGCGTCGAAGGTCTGCCCTGCATCCAGCGGGGCATGCTGTCGGGCCAGCACCTCGCTGGCCACCTCCAGTGCCTTCTTCCTGCTGCCCACGGAAACGTGGCTCTGGCTGCAGGCGGGGTGAAGGAATTGCGTCAGATCCACGGCAATGTCGCTCGATGGCTGCTTTCGAGGCTGCAGTGTAGCGTTCCGGGCGGGCCACACCAAACGCATGTGACCCGCCGGAGCTCAGGCGCTGATCTGCCGCCGCTGCGGGACGGGATTACTGACGGGCGACTGCGCGCTGAGTGCGGTCCAGATTCTTTTCCTTGTGCTTCAGGATCTGGCGATCGAGCTTGTCCACCAGCGCGTCAATGGCAGCGTACAGGTCCTCGGAGACTGCATCGGCGAACAGTTCGCCGCCCTTGATGTGGACGGTGGCCTCTGCGGTCTGGCGGTTCTTCTCGACTTCCAGGATGACGTGGATGTTGGTGATGTGCTCGAAGTGGCGCTCGATCTTGTCGAACTTGTCCAGCACGTACTGACGCATGGAGTCGGTGACGTCGATGTGATGACCGGTGATATTGATCTGCATGACACGCTCCTTTGCTGTTACACGAGTCGCTTGCGTTCATTGGATGGGGGTATGGCCATCGATTCCCTGTACTTGGCTACGGTCCGACGCGCAACGCGAATGTCCTGCTCCTTGAGCAGCTGGGCGATGCGCGAATCGGACAGGGGCTTGCGCAGGTCTTCGTCCTCGATGAGCTTGCGGATCAGGGCCCGGATAGCCGTCGAGGAGACTTCGCCCCCGGTCGTCGTCCCCACATGCGACGAGAAGAAGTACTTCAGCTCGAACACGCCACGTGGCGTGTGCATGTACTTGCGGGTGGTGACACGGGAGATGGTGGATTCGTGCATCCCGGTCGCATCGGCAATATCGTGCAGGACCAGCGGTTTCATGGCCTCGGGGCCCTGCTCCAGGAACTCGCGCTGGTGCTCGACGATGCAGCTGACCACCTTGACCAGCGTTTCCTGTCGGCTCTGCAGGCTCTTCAGGAACCAGCGTGCCTCCTGCAGATTGTCCTTCAGGAACTGGTTGTCGGCGCTGCTGTCCGCGCGACGGACCATGCCCGCATAGGTGGAGTTGATGCGCAGCCGCGGCATGGCATCCGGGTTCAGTTCCACCGTCCAGCGATCCGCGTGGCGCCGCACGATCACGTCCGGAATGACGTACTCGGTGGTGTCCGGCTCCAGGTCGGCGCCCGGGCGCGGATTGAGGGTCTGAACCAGGCGCAGCGCCTCTGCCAGTTCGTCCTGGGACAGGCGTGTGCGGCGCGCCAGGCTGGCGTAATCGCGCTGCCCGAGCAGTTCCATGTGGTCACGGATGAGCACGATGGCTTCCTGCCGCCAGGGCGTGTCCGTCGGCAGCTCGGCCAGCTGCAGCAGCAGACATTCGCGCAGGTCGCGGGCACAGACGCCGGTGGGGTCGAAGCGCTGCAGCAGATGCAGCACCGCCATGACCTCCTCCAGGTCGATCTCCAGGGCGGGATCGAGGCTGTCGAGGATATCTTCCACCGAGGCGCTGAGCAGGCCGTCGCTGCCGGTGGCATCGATCAGCGCTTCCGCGATCAGCTGGTCGCGCTCGCTCAGGTGGGTGAGATTGAGCTGCCACTGCAGGTGGTCGTGCAGGCCGGTAATCGTGCTGTTGCGCGCGTCCAGATCGAAATCGTCATCGCTGGAACCGGCTGCGGGCGTGGCACCGTGGCTGTAGACATCGTCCCAGCTCGAGTCCACCGGCAGTTCGTCGGGAATCTGATCTTCCCAGCTGTCATCGGCCACGGCTTCGAAATCCGCATCGGCATCCGCGGCAGCTTCGGCAAGCCCTTCCCGTTCTGCCTGCAGTTCTGCATCGGGGCCATTTTCGGTCAGTTCGTCCGGGCGCTCATCCTGCTCCTCGTCCAGCTCCAGCATGGGGTTGCTGTCCAGCACCTGCTGGATTTCAACCTGCATTTCCAGCGACGACAGCTGCAGCAGGCGGATGGCCTGCTGCAGCTGGGGGGTCATGGTCAGGCTCTGTCCGACCTTGAGCTGCAAGGATTGCTTCATGATTGCGATGATACCCGCTGGCAAGGCGAAGACAATTGCGCCAGATCAGCTTTCGGGGGGGGGCGATGGGCGCGTCGGAGAAGTGTCCGGGGGCAGTAGCCGGTCACAGCCGGAAGCCCTCGCCCAGGTAGACCTTGCGCACCTGGGCATTGCTCAGGATCTCCTGCGGTGGCCCCGATGCAATGATGCCGCCATCCGAGACGATGGAGGCCGCATCGCAGATGTCGAGCGTCTCGCGCACGTTGTGGTCGGTGATCAGCACGCCGATGTTACGGGCCGTCAACTGACGGACAATGGTCTTGATTTCGGTGATCGAGATCGGGTCGACGCCTGCGAAGGGTTCGTCCAGCAGTATGAAGGCCGGTTCCGCTGCCAGCGCCCGTGCAATCTCGGTACGCCGCCGTTCACCACCGGACAGGCTCATGCCCTTGTTGCCGCGGACGTCGTTCAGCGAGAACTCGCGCAGCAGCTGGTCGAGCATGTCGCTGCGGGTGCTGCGGTCAAGGTTGGGCCGTGTTTCCAGGATCGCGAGGATGTTCTCCTCCACGGTCAGCTTGCGGAACACGCTGGCTTCCTGGGGCAGGTAGCCGATCCCGAGGCGGGCGCGCCGATGCATGGGCAGGTGGGTCAGGTCGCGGCCATCCAGCCGGATCTGGCCGCCGTCTGCCTGAATCAGGCCCACGATCATGTAGAATGTCGTGGTCTTGCCGGCGCCATTGGGGCCCAGCAGACCGACCACATGGCCGCTCTCCACTGCCAGCGAAACGTCCTGCACCACGTTGACCCCGCCATAGGACTTGCGCAGGTGTCGGGCTTCCAGTCTGGCCATCAGCTTTCGTCGGCTGCTGCGTCGTCATCCTGGGGGCGACGGTCCCGCGACCGGCCGGGCTGGATGGTCATGGTGACCGGTTCGCCGTCGCCGGAGCCGGTGGCGGTGATGCGTCGTTCACGGATGTCGTAGGTAATGCGATCGCCGGCAAAGGTGTCGTCCTGCTGGCGCAGATGGGCACGCCCGGCCAGTTCCACCTGCTGGCTTTCGGCCCGGTAGGTGATGCGACGGGCATGGGCCTCTATCGGGGCGGCGCCGGCTTCCGGAATCTGACGGTAGCGTGCAGGTTCGCCCTGTTCCTCGCCTTCTGCCACGATCCGGTCGACCTCCTGGTCGCGGGTATGGATGGTGAGGCGGTGCGCGGTAACCCGCAGTGATCCCTGGTCCAGCCGCACGTTGCCCTGGTAGGTGGCGACGCCGGTCTCGTCGTCCAGTTCCACCTGGTCGGCCTGGATTTCGATGGGCTGATCCCGGTCTTCCGGCAGCGCCAGCGCTGCCGGCATCAGGAACAGGGCGGCCGCCAGCAGCGTTGCGCACAGTAGCGATGTTCTCATTGCAGCTGTTCCGGGTTCAGGGTGGTATGTACGCGTTGCTCGCCTGTCGACGCCAGCCCCAGCCGGCCGGCAAGCAGATCCGCGGTGAGTCCTGCAGCCAGCGTGCGGCCGGCTTCGGTCTGGATGATAACAGGTCGGTCCGTTTCGGCGTATTCGGTTTCCGGATACAGCCGCAGCAGCTCTGTCTGCAGCTCGATGAACTGATCACTGGACCGGTCCCGACGGATCCTGACCTGGTCCTGCAGAATCACGGTTTCCGCGCCCGTGTCCGCTGCATCGCGGGTCGGTGCCAGCACTGCGGCACCGCCGGCTGCGCTGCCACCCAGGATGCGGCCCTGAAGGGCAGTCAGCTCCCAGGGGGGCGCTGTGCCGCGGTCCAGAAGCAGGTGAGGCTGGTCCAGCAGGGTCTGCTCCGCGTCCGGGAAGTAGGCAATGCGATCTGCTGTCAGCCGATAATGGCGGCGGCCATCGGGTCGGAACTGAGTGATGGTGGCGGACTCCAGCAGCAGGTCGGGCTCGCCGAGTGGGTCACCGTCCAGCGTCGTGGCCGTGCCGGGCAGCAGGGTCTCGGTGACGGGCCGCCGCTGTTCGGGGGACAGGCTGACGAACAGCATGACGGCAACGCCGAGCGCCAGGATGAGCCAGTGGGCCCGCGGCATGAAGCATCTCCCGTTGCTGTGGGCAGGTCAGACGATCAGCCTGCCTGCTCGTAGCTGAATGATGGCCGAACGTTCCGAGCCCTTCGGGCCGAGCCCTTCGGGCCGAGCCCTTCAACCCTGAATCGGATCCCGCGCTGGCAACGCTCCCGGGCACGTGCGGGTGTCACGACAGGTCGGTCGAGGGCGCCTGAAGATAGGGTGCCAGCACCTGCTCCCAGCGTTGCTGGCTGCGCAGGATGAGCTCGCAGACCTCGCGTACCGCGCCGGCACCACCGGGGTGTCGGGTCGTGTAGTGTACATGAGGATCCAGTACCGGATTGCGGTTGGCCACGGCGATTGCCAGCCCGGCCTGAACCAGTACCGGCAGGTCGGGGATGTCATCACCCACATGGGCGATGGCTTCGGCCGGGATGCCGGTCTGTCGCTGCAGCGACGCGAACGCCACGCGCTTGTCACGGGCGGCCTGGAAGACTGGCGTGATGCCCAGCTCCCGCGCCCGCCGGGTGACCAGCCGGCTGCGCCGACCGGTGATGATGGCCACGCCGATGCCACCCTGCTGGAGCATCCTGATCGCATGTCCGTCCTGAGAACTGAACGTTTTCAGTTCCTGGCCCGACTCCGTGAAGTAGAGGCGACCATCGGTGAGCACGCCATCCACGTCCAGCGACAGCAGGCGGATCCTGCGAAAGCGCTCAAGCCGGGCTGCGTCCAGCTGGGCTGCATCCAGCCGGGCTGCGTCCAGCTGGGCTGCATCCAGCCGGGCTGTGTCAGGCTGATCGTTCAATTGATTCTCCATGGTTCCTGAGCCTGATCAGGCCTGCAGGAACAGCAGACTGTTGTAGCCGATCCAGGCCAGCAGCAGGATCGAGCCCTCGAAGCGCGTGATGATCGGCCGTCGGTTCAGGCCGTAGGCAAACAGGAGCAGCAGCAGCGTCATGACAAGCATCATGCCGAAATCACGCCACATGATGGCGCTGCTCAGGGCCACTGGATTGATGATCGGCGGGATCGCCATCACCGCCAGGATGTTGAGAATGTTGGAGCCGACCACGTTGCCGATGGCGATATCGGTGTGGCCCTTCAGCACCGAGCCGATGGTGGCCGCCAGCTCCGGCAGGCTTGTGCCGATGGCGATGACCGTAAGACCGATGACCAGATCGCTTACGCCCAGCCCGGCGGCAACAGTCGTGGCTGCCCAGACCAGCAGCTGAGCCGAGGCCAGCAGCACCACCAGGCCGGTGAACAGCCA
>LFIK01005141.1_pt1 | contig 10534 bp, 14 predicted proteins | sample 643401 | NCBI WGS metagenome assembly LFIK01 (sample SAMN03777447, study PRJNA286221) | soda lake metagenome | biome: soda lake; feature: Kulunda steppe; material: water; isolation source: sample T5-Br brine of Lake Tanatar-5 | place: Russia: Kulunda steppe | collected 2010-07
CAGGTACGTAACCCTTACCTCATGTATGTTGGAATCAAGAACACTAGCTCCGGATAGTCGAGCAGGCGGCGGGGCACCTGAGATGGAAAGTCGATTATCCACCCTCGCAACCTGTGTGTTCGGGGTTCGAACCTCACTGGAGGCCACAACCGGCCAAGCTGCCCTCGTTCGGCGGATACAGTCTTGAAACCTTACCTTACCTTACCTCATGTATGTTGGAATCAAGCCAAAAGCAGGCTGTCAGTTCTGTGACCAACCTTATTAAACAAGACAACTTCAAAGTTTGCTGTGCAGCTGCTAAATAGGAATATAAACACAGGCGAATGGCTTCCCTGGCAAGTGGTCCTCATGCACTGCAAATGCCTTGTATTCAAGTCACATGGCCGCTGCAGTGCGGCACCATGCTGACAGTGCAATGATGTACTGAATACTTCAGCTTGTTTACAGATACTGAGCCAGCACACGCACAGGAGAGGCTGAAAACAAAGCAGAAGAGGGTGAACAAGCACACGGCCACAGTTCCACCGATGGACCTCAGCTAATTGCCCTTCCCCTGCTCATAATAAGTCAGCCAAAAACTGTCTGAATTTGAACTCGACATATGTAACAACATTGTAGAAGGCTACAGGCAAGAAACCACTTATGAAGTGCTTGCTCACTCATCCTCTCGTGCCCACTCCTCCTTTTACATTTGATAAGCTGAGTACTAGGGTAGCCAGCTGTCAACATGGAGCTGTCGACACGGTCATGCAAATGCCGTGTCACAGTGACAATACGTATACAAGCTGCTTTTGCCCCGAAGGCTGGCTTCCCCAACCAGGCAGGCGTAGTAGAGATGGCAAGCACATGGTGAAGGACACACAAACAAGCCCTCCAAATGTCCAGACCATGCCCCTTTTCATGCATATGCATGATGGCCGAACCAATCCACTGCCGACGACGCTGCTGCTGCCCAGGGGTGTAGCTCTGCCTGAACACGCTGCCAAGTCCGGTGCGCAGATTCAGCTTCCCCAGCATGCCATGCTGGCGCGGAGAATTGGCGCAGCAGCCAGGCCTCCCTTTTCCAACCCTACACTCCTTCCCTTGACAATCAGTTTTGTGGATGCTTCTCCTGTACTGCGTCGTCCCTGACTTGACCCTCCCCCAAAAGCATTCTTTCAAGAACCTGACATGCACACAGGTGTGCATGGAGGGTGCTTGTCTGCGTGCCTGCTGAGGCGCCCATTCACACAAGAGCTCACGCGGACACAAATATGCAGGCACAGCAACACACAAACGTTGACATACTCTTGATAAAGGGACCCAACTATACAAAAGCAAGCAAAGACTGAGAGCAGGAAGCCAATCGCGAGTGGATATGAAGTGTACCTCACACGAGGGCAAGGCTGTCCAATCCATCCTTGCAGCTAACTTGCACACCAACTCACATCTGCACTCACAAAACTCACATACACACACACACACGCGCGCGCGCACACACGCACATGAAGGCCTGCTTGTCCTGGCATGACTGTTCGGATGGGAGTGACACAGTGCAAAGGGATGGGGCAATGCGACCTACATGTGTGGGCAAAAGCAAAAACAAGCAGCAACACACCCCATGCGCCCCCTCTGCCACTCATTGAAGACTCATCCAGGGCTTAACGAGCGTCATGTGCGCGCGCACGTGCCGATTTCACTCGCAGGATCATTGCTGTCCAAGGAATGGGCCACAATTCCTTGCATTGTGAATGTGCGAGATCGAAGACGTCCCAGCCCTCCACCGTGCCACAGGTCTCCCCGCAGTGCATCTGACACGCAGAGCCTCTGCCGCCTTTTGTGCGTCGCGCGCGCAGTGTGTCAGGCTGCGCTGCATTTTGCCAGGCCCTGCCCGTGGCAGACCATGCTGCCGTTCTCAAAGCAGGGCAGGCTTAGGGCATGTGCGCGTGCTTTAACGCACGCACACTAAACACACCGTGCACGTTGCATGCGCACAAATTCCACATGCCTCGGCCGGAAGCAGCAGCAGGGCCCCTGTGGATGCTCTCCAAAAGAAGCTGCAGCATCCTGAGGCTTTGAGCCTGCCGTGGCAGAACATGTCCTTGCCCTGTCTATAATGCCCCTGCTGCTGCTGCTGCTTTGGCGGCAGTGGCGGCCCCTGCTTCTGCTGACGATGACTTTGGGCTGTGTCAGAGGGCATCAGGGCACTAGCAACCTAGCAGCAAGAGGAGCGGCTGTCATTGATGGGCTTGCCTTCACCCGGGCGGATGGTGCCTGCACCTGGTTTGGCTGCCATCGGCTGGCTGGCCATCCTGCACAGGGGTGTGCATGTGTGTGCATGTGTGTGTGCGCGTATGTGTACATACATTTATGTGTGCATGTGTGCATGTGTATATGTGTGCACGTGTGTATGTGTATATGTGTGTGTGTTACGTTGTGTGTGTTACGTGTGTGCGTGCGTGAGTGCGTGAGTATACGTGCGTGAGTGTATGTTTTAAGTGTGTGCTTGATGCGTGTATGTGTGTGTGTGTGTGTGCAAGTCTGTCAAATCATAGTCCAAAAGAAAAGATGGGCCAGCCACTCGTAACTGCATCTTAACATACTTTTTGACTGTGCTGTAGTCGCTCTTTGCCTATGCCACCTCCGCCATCAACCAGTCATGACACTGGTACCATACAATGGGGATCGGGCTTAGGGCGCAGGAGGTTTATAAGCTTAGCTGAGACTACATGCCTAACAAGCACCCATATTACGTGTGCCTGTTTTTCCATCGGTCATTGATTGATGCCTTACCAAAAAAATCTGTGTCGAGCGAAGTGTGAATTCATATCTCTGGGGCTGTGGCAAAGGTTCACATGCACCCCCAGGGCGAACACACACCTTCCAATGCCTCAATGTAGTGCACTCATGGCAGCCATAGCCATCTTTCCCCATATTCACTGTCCATAGAAGAAATTAAGCCTTTAGATACATCATGGGCCCAAACGATGCCCTTACAATTTCAAGTGACAATTTTGCTGAGCTTGAGATGAACTACAACAAACCAGTGAATAACCGACATGGCTTTTCTGACAACCGTGTCTTGGACACACGGTATGCAGCACACCATGTGACCCTGGACACCGTATGCCACATGTAACAAATTCATGCGCTGCACGCACTGCACCCACATTGCTGCACGCACCGCACCCGCATGCTTAAGGACCCACGCACCCACATTGCTGCACACCCATTGTCCACACAATCCGTCCGCACCCACATTGCTGCACACCCATTGTCCACACAATCCGTCCGCACCCACATTGCTGCACACCCATTGTCCACACAATCCCACTGACAGGCACAGCTCACCACAGGAAAGGCTCTGCTGCCACACCATTCTGCCACAACGCGCGCAATCTCATCCCCACAGCAGGCGAGTCACCTATACGGGTGAGCGTGCACCCTGCCTCCTTCCCTCCAATCCTCCCTCCAACACTGTCCCCACCTCTATTCCTCCTCCTCTCTTCACACACACGCACACACACCAGACGTACCAAACACGTGCGCACACACACCAAACATACGCACACACATACACAAACAAAAAAATGTAAACATGGCGCAGACACCACACCTGTTCTTGATCTCCGCTGCCATCGTCATGAATGCGTCCCCGACGTTGCTGGAGCTCTTGGCGGACGTCTCCAAGAAGGGGATCCCCATCTCATCTGCGAACGCCTGCACAAGATATGCAGGGCAGCGGGAGGAGGCATCTGTGTGTGTGTGTGTGTGTGTGTGTGTGTGTGTGTGTGCACGTGCGAGCATATATGCACGCGCACATGCAAGAGTGTGTATTATGCATGCATGTGTGCATGAGCAAGTGCATGCACATGCGCACGTGTGTATGAGTTGAATGTTGCACTGCGCATGTGCATGCAATGCAGTTCACAGGACTGGTGTGGCTCACAGAGAGGCAGCGGCCAGCGCTGCATGACTGCGCGGCGCACGCGCCCAGCTACGCCCATGGGCAGAGCATGGGCAAAGTACGGGCAAAGCGCACACAGCACACTGGAGACTTGACCCGCGCAGCACGCCAGACGCTCAGCATGCACAGCACACCAGACACTCAGCGCGTGTCAGACGCTGCGCTCCACAAACTCGCTGCGCCCCCAGCATGAGCCATCACGAGTGCGCCACACTGCGCGCAACACCCCTTTTGCTGCGCCCTGGCGCGCCCTGAGCTGCAACAAGCGCGCCCACGTAACAGGAAGGTGGGCCCCATATCTCATGTGGCCTATGGTGGCAGTCAGCACGGCAGAGGCGCGCAAAAGGCTGCGCTTGCACCAATCGTACCGTGTGTGACGCGCCTGCGCCTCCACAGCGCCTGGTCTTGCGTCAAGGCAGCCCCAGGTCGTAGCTGTGCCTGTGAGGCCCGATCCTTGTCCACCCTTGTTCACCCTCGTTCACCCTCGTTCACCTTAACCAGGCATTCATCTGAACCAGGCATCGGCAAGCCCAAGCCCACCCGCCTGGACCTGCCTCCGGCTGGCGTAGTGTGTGTGCGTGTGCGCGCAAGTGTGTGTCCCACAAGGCATCAAGTTGGTGTCCGCTGGCGCAGCTTCAGCAACAGGACCCCACACGCCAACCCCAGCCTGGTGTGCTGCATGGGAGCTGCGCGGCCACCGCTCCGCACACGCAGCCCAGGGGGGGGTGAGCGACCCACTTCCGCCTGGCGCACGTGTGAGGGGCGCGGCACCTCCGTCATCGCGGCCCATGCAGCAGCAGCGGCCGCAATCTGCTGCTGCATGGGGCACCCAAGGACTTGCCTGCCCGCTGCACACAGCACCCACACGCCACAGGCCTGCCTGCCTGCTGCCTGCCTGCCCAACTACCCACCTTGGCTGTCTGATAGTCGACCGCGCGCTTGCTGGCCAGGTCACTCTTGTTCCCCACCAGCAGCTTGTTCACGTTCTCGTTGGCGTACCGGTCGATCTCGGCCAGCCAGGCCTTGACGTTGTTGAAGCTCTCCATGTCCGTCACATCATAGACCACCTGCACGCAATCGCGCGCGTGCCACCCGTGCTCTCACAGTCAAACGAGCCTGCAGGTAGATCTCAGCCAGCCACTGGCTTTTATGACGTGGAAGTTCAACATGCCTGCCACGCCATGCGACACCCTCGCGCGGGCATGAGCCGCGTGCAAGCCCACTCAACGGTACCTTCCTGCTGCACCATCACACGCACCGCGCAAGTTGCAACTTGCGTGCAAGGGCACACGCATGGCTGTCCGATGCATAGCGCATGCGCACATGAGAGCGCAGAGGTGCTGTTGTTACCCGGCAAGGCTGTAGCGGTGGCGGCCGCCACCGCCCACACCACAGCAAAACTGGTGGTGCTGGCATGCAGCATCGTGCCGTGGGCATCGACGGTTGATTCCAGGGCTGAAACGCCATAGATGTGTGCAGCAGCCAATGCTGCACTATGCAAGGGCAAGGCTCTTGTGCTCAGATGCCACACGTAGGAGCAAGGGGCGAGAAGTTCAACAACTGACTTTCCCTGCAGCACAGACTTGGCCTATCTTGCCGGCACCCTACTTCCCGAGGGGTACAGAGTGGGCTCTTCCACAGGAGCATGAAACAGATGATAAGGAGCATGCACATACACACACGCAGAGGCAAACACTCACAACTACGGCCCACAAGTCCACGCCCACACCCAAAGCACACAGCGCTGCGCAGCGCAGCACAGTACAGCAGCAGGAAGACGTAGCCCGTGCACAAAACATGTGCTACTCTGCCGCGCAGCGTGGGATGTGCGCTGCCTGCACCGCGCTGCCCTCCTTAGCGTGATCTTGGTGCCATGCGCACACTCGCAGCTGGTCACCAGCTCGCATGTGTGCACGCACGGTGTGAAAAAAGGGGAACAAACACCAGCATACTGGTACGGCCAAGCCGGCCAGGGTTATATAACCTGCTGTACACCCTCATCCATGCTGCGAACCCTGTTACGCCGCCTTGATGTGAGGTGGGATGATGCTAGTGCGTAAGCACTATCCGCACAGGTGGCGCCAACTGCTGCCAACAGCAAGCCTCAAAGGCTCTGGGATGGGATATTAGCCATGCGTGGCGCCGCTCGTGCATGCATGTGCGTGCTGTGTGTGTACCTGCTGTGAGTGTGTGCGTGCGCGCGCACGTGTGCTCATGTATCTCGCACGCATGTATCAAGCACAGGGCCGCAGCTTACAATGATTCCATGTGCGCCTCGGTAGTAGCTGCTGGTGATGGTGCGGAAGCGCTCCTGCCCAGCTGTGTCCCACTGCACACAGGCACGCCAGGCAATAGATAAGAGAAATTTACTGAGGCCATGCCATGTGCGCAGGCCAAATGTGAATGTGCATATGTGTTCCTGGGTCTGCAAGTGCACATGCTGGGAAAGGGGCATGTGCACCCCTTCTAAGATGTAAGCATGGCGCATTGCCGGACGAGATGCTTGCATATGCGCACAAACCCTTGACCACATCCAATTGCTTGAGGCAGAGTACAAAACACATGCATGTACATATGTTTGTGTATGCATCCTGCCGTTTGGACCACTGCAGTGCATATTGATGCACATGACAGTGCGCAAGAACATGCTTGGGAAGCAAATGCGCGCAAAAGACGCCAAAGGCAAGAAGTTTTTTCAAGCAACATTCGCGTGCATCATTACAGGAGAGGATATGGTCTCGGGAAGGAGCCACGAAACGCATGTGTTTGTTGGCAGGTGTACTTCAAGGCATGTTTTGAGCAAGGCCAAGCCTTATGCCCATTTGAGCTCTGTGAGTCATCAAGTGGATCACTTACAATCTGGAGCTTAATGACTTTCCCATCCAGGTCAACAGTGCGGATTTTCTGCAGAAAGGTGGAGAAGGGTAAGGGTTTAGTGCATGCCACACTCAAGGCAGAATGATGTGCAGGCCAAGGTGACCCACAAAGTCCACTCCAATGGTACTGATGTAACTCTCTGTGTATGTGTCGTCCTGCGAAAGAGGAAAGAAAGCAGGTCAGAAGTGGCATGAGGCGAGCATTGAAGCAGCATGAAATCGCAGCAGGGAAGAGGAGAGCGCAAGGTCCCCAGCCTGTTGTCACTTACCGCAAACCGCAGGAGCAAGCAGGACTTTCCAACGCCAGAATCTCCAATCAGCAGCAGCTGCAAAGGCACACAACACAGGTGAGGAGCAGAACCTGGAGCTAGCACGCGAGGGGGATAGGGGAATCATTGACAGTGCCAGTTGCTCACCTTGAACAGGTAGTCACTGGGAGAGTTAGAAGTGGTGTTAAAGGTGGAGGGCAAGGGACGGAGATGGAGGAAAACGCTCAATGGTCAGTTCAGTGCCAAGAAAGCAAAGGGAAGGCCAAAAGGAATTGGCGTGGGCCTGATATCAGTGCAGGAAAGAGACGGACACCTTTGGTTCCGATCACTCACTATTCAGGGTTCATCGCCTCTCTGCTCGATCCCTCTCTGCTCGATGCGGATGGATCGTTAAAAAAGCCGTGAAAATCGAATAAGACTTATTCTTGTGAATGATCCGATAAACAAAATAAACCAAAATACATGCCATGTACATATCTCTCACCCTATGGCTATCTTCCGCCTTACTGCCTTCCAGAGGATGGGGACTGTAGTGTGCCTTACTGTGTAACTTTAAGAGATAGCTGAGTTGGGGTGAAGGACACAGACCCTAGGTAGCCGCCAAGCGAGTTGCTATTCTTAAAGCATGGCTTCGGATGAGCTGGATGAGCTCATAGGCTTTCTTTCAGACGCAAGGGCGCCCTTGCGAAAGGGTGCATTGGACATTGTGCTGGGCTTGACAGGTTCTGCAGAGGGCTTGAGCAAGCTGCGCTCCAGAGCAAGCACGGTAGGTCAGCTGTAGCCCCTGGCATTTATTTTGCACTGATATTCTTGTTAGGGACAGTTTGCATTTGCGTAGGTGGTGTTCAAGTTGAGGCTCGCCCATGCAACTAGGCTCCTCCCTGCTCGGCCTCGCCAAAATGCTTCGCAGGTGGTTACAGCCCTGCTGCGCTTGGTCTGTTCGCAAGATGCCCAAGAATCCACTTCTGTAGTCTCAGGTGAGTGCAGTCAAGATCAATGCAATCCACGTGCATGTCTGCAAGAGTGATCGGACCGCTCATTGGATGCTTGCCCGCTTGCGGCAGGAACTGATATGTTCAGTTGCACCATGATCCATGTAGCTTCCTTGACAAGACGAGCTGGTGTTTTATCTTACAGAACCTGAGGATACTCTCATCACGATCATTCATATTCAGTAATAAAGCAAAGACGGCCGAGCAACAACTGAGTTGTATGGCATGCCATGATGCTTGTTTCGATGCATCGTTGATATCAACTGACAGTCTAGTGAACAAAGCTTCCCTTGTCTGATGCAGCACTCACGAATTGCAGTCAAGATCCAGGCCTCGTGGAAGAAATCCTGAAGAACAACTGCGTCAACAGGGTCATGGATTACTTGTGAGTACAAGTGTGCACCACTTGCAGATCATTCCCGCGTATTTGTTATCTTATCTGTTTGTGCATGCATGCGTATGTGAGTGCATATGTGTGTGCATTCATGTGCGCGCATGCGTGCGTGTATGTGTGTGCGTACATGTGTGCGTGTGTGCGTGTGCATGTGTGCGCGCATGCGTGTGCATATTTGCGCATTAATCTAGTGTAATCATAAGGGATGGGTAGATAGGGTTTGGCAGACCCTTGTCGAGGCCCTGTAGAGCTTCTTTGGCATTTTTGTCCAACCTTAGTGACCCATCCCTGGTGATTATGCTTGTGCACAGGACATCATGTGCATGCGTGAATACGCATGTGCGTGTGCATTTGTGTGTACATAACATCTCGCAAGGCCCTGAACCCTGAGTGAAAAAGCTCACTCCTTGAAGAATGCTTTCATACGTGGAAGCACTAAAGATTTGCATGCCATTGCCCTATGACCTGTGGGTGAAAAACAGGGACCACATAGAAACGTAGATGTGTATGTACTGATGCTCCTTATGCCTGTGAGCTTGCATGTACTTGCAATCCTTGTAGTCTTGTGGCCATTAGGATCATAGGTGTGCGCTTGTCTGGTTTGCTTTGAGGTGACTATGACCCAGGAGAATAAAGTTTATTTTATTGCCTTCTCATTCCATAGGGTGTGTAGGTATAACCCTAAACCCCAACCTTGGCAAGTTGTGTGCCCTGGTCCTTGTGCGCATGCGCACTTGATCAGTGCACGGCCATGTGTTCAGCATCATTTGGCTGTCTTATTACATTCCTGTCTGCATCTGAATCCTTGTGCAGGAAAGAAAGTACTTGTGCCTGCTCGCCGCGACTCCTGGTGAGTTGGTACGTGGGCCCTTGAGGGTACCCCAAGGCTCTATCCCTCGGGAGCTAGGAGCCGGATGATTTTAACGCAGCTTTCTAAGCTGAGTCAACCAAATCTATCACTCATGGTTCCATCTCTCTTCAAACATGCCTCAGCTTAGGGCGTGATTTAAACTTCGGATCATGTGGTGCGTCAGCACTGAGGTATCCTTGTAAGAGCCTGCTGTGCCAATTGCCCCCTCTGCCTGCGCATGACCGGCTGTAAGGTTATATCCAACCTACAAAGCGCCAGCTGTGCTAGCAGTGCCACAAGTGGCTCCTTTGGGCGCGCAAACCACAGCCCAACCTATAGGACGTTCAGCATCTTTCTATGGCACTTGGATCATTGGTGCATTGTCATAATTGAGTTGCAATCGATATAAACTTGGATTGTCCTGAGTCCTGTGTTTGTCTGGAGTAAGGCCAGACCCCTAGGCCTGCCCACATCCCCCCCATCAGAGCAATGCCAACATCCCCCCCATCAGAGCAATGCCTCCATCCCCACACATCAGAGCACTGCCTCCATCCCCACACATCAGAGCAATGTCTCCTGCCCTGGGAGCCTGGGTTACGGCTAGAATCCAGCTGCTCGGATGGGATGTGTCGGCTGCATTGCAACCCTGCGCCCACACGTCTGCAAGTTGAGTATCAGCCACAGGGGTGGGCCTCTGCTCTTTTTGGGGCGGCTGTCTTGCCATACTACCAACCTGCCAAGCTCGCCTCTGAGTGGAGCACTCTGAGTGACGCATGCATGGCGGCCAGGCGGCCATTCCTTCAAGCTGGCGCGTGCAAAGGCTTTTCGCGTGACGGCGCGAGGGCTTTTCTGGCTTCTGAGCGTGGCGCTCCAAGCAAGGCAGGCTTGAGAGTTTGGCGCTCAGCTCTCAAGAGAGTGCAGAGCTTTCGTAGCGTGCTTGGCGTGTAGGCTGCACAGCCAGCCCCGGCTGCCTTGCTGTTCTACCACGCGCGTGCTGCCCTGCCAGAACAGGGGGCTGCGGATGCTGATGGCATGTGCAGGTCATGCTGCTGTCCAACCTGACGGTCACAGAGTGCGGCTCCCAGGAGATGCTGCAGCTGGGCAGGGGCAAGATGGAGGGCCTGCAGGCAATTAGCGCAGCAGAAGTGTGGGGGCAGCGGACGAGTGCAGGGTCGGCGCAGGTGCGGAAGTGGGCTGTGGCGATGAA
>LFIK01005142.1_pt1 | contig 10532 bp, 11 predicted proteins | sample 643401 | NCBI WGS metagenome assembly LFIK01 (sample SAMN03777447, study PRJNA286221) | soda lake metagenome | biome: soda lake; feature: Kulunda steppe; material: water; isolation source: sample T5-Br brine of Lake Tanatar-5 | place: Russia: Kulunda steppe | collected 2010-07
CTATGACCCCTTGCTTCGCGTGGCTCGTCTTGTAACCAGTCGTCATTCCTGCCCTGCTGAAGCCCCTGTTGCGAACGCAGGTCCAGTCGAAGGACTGGCATCTGCACAGTCCCTCTGAGGCGTATAGAAAGGTCGGCTTCTCGGTGCACAGAAGACCCATCTCTTGAAGTGAACCTCCCAAAGTCGAGCTGTTCCTTGCCCAGCGTGACTAAGTTTCCTTCTCGATCCACAGCTCGGAGTTTGATTGTGAATTCTTTTTTCTTGAACCCTGTGGCGGACTTGCCAAACAGGTGCACTTGGCTTTGGAAGGCAAGCACGGCAGGTCGTTGGCTCCACTGGATGGGTTTCCCGCTTTGGAAAGGATCGCTGCTATGTGTGGTGGCTTTCACTTTTCCATTCCTGGAAATTTCAACCACGCAACGCGTCCCTTGCCTGAGTGGTGCACCATCGATGCGTTGCACGCGGATCTCGTAGGTGACGGGTCTCGAATCGCTCATTTCGCCTCTCTTCTCACCAGGAGCCACTCGGCAACAGCCCTAATCCCTCGTGGTGCTCGTGGCCCACGTGCGCCTTTCCTTGGCTCAGAACCCTTCGATCGCCGCCTTGGACGTCGCAGGATCCAAGACAAAGCACTTTGACGACCGGAAGACGTCTCACGAGGACCTTTCGCGCACCAGAGACGCGACGAAGCGCGCGCGAAAGCCGCAGCACGAAGCTGCGAAGACGAAAAGAAAGTGAAGCATGTCGAGGCGACGCGAGGCGACGAAGGGATCCTCGGCATGTCCTGGCGCATATCGGGTCCAAAAATCGGGACAATTTCCAACAAGGATGCGGAATCTTCTCGCTCGCCGCAGAGGAAGTCCGCTCGGGCCGGGGATGATCTCGATGTGAGATATCGATATGCGAAGGAAGATCGCGATGGGAGGGGAGGCGGAGGGAGCGGATGCCCGCCACCCTCGTGTCCCCCAGCTTCGAAAGGAAACTTCGACCCGGTTTCGTTTCCTTTCAAAAGGAGACTCGAACCGGGTTCCATGCCCCATTGGATCCCTTTCGAAGACGGACGAGGATTGGATGGCGCTGGACGCCTCGATACACGTCGCAGTCCGTCGCACGTCTTCACGAGCGTTGTTTCGAACTCGCTGGCGCCATGGACGTGGATTCGACGTTCAGGAGACGCAGGTCTGGGAGAAGAAGAGAGAGAACCTGCCCTGCGCCGACGCGGATCGATGACTCGAAACGCATGAAAGGAAACAGAGTGGGGAAGCGTCTGGTGGTCGATGGACTTCCGTTGACTTGCGTTCCCTAGGCACACATCTCTCAAAAAACCGCATGACCGAGAATGTTGCGAGCTTCGCCTACGAATCTCCTCAACGCGTTTCCTTTCGAATGCAATTTTTGGTGAAGTTCGATTGCAGCATTGCTAATGCTAGCAAACCTTCAAGCGGAGCTCACTGCAGATAGATTGGAAGAGGCATCATGGCCTTCACGCACAGAAATGAGCCTGCAATGGGGGGGGGCGATGTATTTACTCCGGCTTCTTCAGGAGGAGAAGGTGCATTGGCGTGAAGATTCTGCTAGCCCCCCCTTCCGTGAGTGTGATGGCAGTGTCCACCAACATGTCATGAACTTCAACCGTGCCCTTTGGTGCGATACGCAAGAAAGTCAAGATTGTCACAAGAATACTGTTGATCTTGTACTGGAATTTGTTCATCTTCAAGCGATCCCACCAAGGCAGGGCAGGTGGGTCAGACAAGTCGATGCTCTCCAAGATCTCAAACCCAGCCAATTTTGCAGCTTCTTCGCACTCCTTGTATGTGCGCATGTTGGGCAGAGCATTTGCATAATTTATGTCCTCGATACACTTGACATGGACAGGATTACTTGGATCGTAAGCTTTCGTTGTGGCCCATTCGTACGTGGCAAACGAAGCTCCAGGCTTCAGGACACGGAAGACCTCTTTGTAGACGGCATCCAACTTGGGTGCGTGGCAGGTTGCCTCACAGGCAAATGCAGCATCGAAGGAACCGTTTTCGAAGGGCATTTCCATGAAGTTTCCCTGCACAACATCTGTGATTTCCTGCAATCCCATGTTCTTATTGTGCAACTTTGCCCGTTGGACTTGATACGCATTGATGGTGATGCCGGTTACATGCGCCCGGCTCGTGGCTGCTACCGTCCTCATGGGACCGCCGACCCCGCACCCAACGTCCAGGCATTTCATTCCCGGCTTCAATCTCAGGAGTGCGCCCAATCGCGTCTCGTGGGCGATTTCCGAAGCAGGCCATGTCTTTCCGAACAGTTTCGGGGAGAAGTGGAAGCTTTGTCCCCAACCCCACTCGTAAATGTCGGTCACGAGGTTGTAGAAAGTGGACACGAGTCCAGGCACCTCTTGGTCATCGGCCACGGCTTGCGCATCGGGCTTTCCTTGGTCTTTCATTTGGAACTTGCTGTCGTAGTTGGTGAACTCACTGTGCACCTTGTCTTTGGAGATGTCTCCGGCCTTGAGCGACGAGCCCTGGGAGCGTAACCAGATCCCCGTGGCCGTGACCGCCACCGTGGTGGCTGCAGCCGCGGCTGCAAGTCCCGGACGCTCCGAAATCGCATCCATGGCCGCTTGGGCGTGCTTCAGCGCCAAATCCATGGCAGCTGGCTTGGCGGCGTACCGTTCCACTGCTTCACAGCGTCCGCTCGTCGCATCTCGACCCCACGTCCACCGACTGTGATCTTCTCTCAAAATGATATCGATGAAATAGGCGTTCGAAGGCTTTGGAATCGAGATCTTTCCACCGGGTCGAAGTCTGAGGGGGAGACGAGCCCTGAAGGACCACCTTGAAGCACTGGCCTCCCTCTCGTGGGACAGGAAAGGAGAGCACAGAAAGAAAGATGCAGCAGGAAAAGAAGAGAAACCATGTTTTATTTCCAAGGCAATGGAACTCACGCCATGCTTCCTGCGGACTTCCGCCCTTTGCCCAGGGCCCAGCGTTTTGTTTTGGGGATCTTTGGGCCTTGCATTGGGTCCTCCTGAGAAGGCTTGGGCAGATCTGGGAAAGGGCTTGCAACCTTGCTGGATGCCTTGGGCAATGCCGCAAGCGACGGTAACTCCTCTTCCCACCCCCCTCCATTCCCCAAGCAATCGTTCTGCCGAGACTGCTGCAACAAAACGTCCACCGCCTTCCTTCCTACCAAATTGGAACGTCTATGTGGGTGCTTGGACTCTTCTACCCTCACGACACCTGTCTGTTGTGCTCCTAAGGTGGAGGGAGTCACATTCCTTCGCACCCTTTCTGTTTCCCCATCTCCGTCGCTCTTCTGCAAAGCAACTACTGTTTCGAAAAAACTTCCCCTTTGATCAACAGGGTCAGGAGGAACATCCGAATCTGTGCGCAGCAGGCCATCTTCGCTCTCTTTGAACCGGATTTTCTTATTGACCCGGTCCTTTTCAGATTCTTCCACCGCCTCTGGCGTTTGCTCCACGTTTTGTCCCCTGTGTTTGCGACTCCTCTTCCTCTCAGGATGGAGGACCTGCCCATCCAAGATTTCGAGCCACGGAAGATTTTCGAGCAACTTCTCCTTGTATCCAGGATTGGTGGTTATTGGGTTGCCACTGAGATTTAAATTTTTCAGGTTTTTCAGCTCTACTAAAATGCTGACCTTCTCCCAATCCGCAATCACATTGTGTCCTAGGTCCAACACCTTCAGATTACCGTTGTGCAAGAGCTCCTGTGGCAGCGCAGCAATTTTGTTGTGTCCGAGTCTCAGCTCCTGCAATTCAGAGCATTTCTTCAAGCACTTACCAAGATGCCGAATGTTATTATGCGCAGCCGAAAGCTTCCTCAAGCCCATCAACTGCTTCAGCGAGCTACCTAAATCTTCGATTCGATTGTTTGAAAGCACCAAGGTGTTCAGCTGTTTCAACTTTGCCAGACCCAGAACGACAACTATGTCGTTGTTGTTGAGTATCAGCGCTCCGATCTTCTCCGTTCCATGAATAGTCACTTCTCCTTGCAATTGGTTATGACTGCAGTTCAAGACTTGTAGCTCTTCCATTCTTTCTATCCCTTCCAAGTTCGTCAATCGGTTCCCCGACGCGTTCAGCCACTTCATCTTCGTGTTGTGTTCGAACCCCTTGAGCGTTTTCAACCTGTTTTCGCTGACGTCCACCCTCTTGAGTCCAGTGCAAGCATCCAAATTCACGACCTACGACGGATGCGAGTTGTGGCACTCCTCTCGGTCAGCACTTCCATGCCGTCGTTTTTTCCTCTGACGGTGTTTCCGCTTCGGAATTTCGGCACACCTCGTCGATTTCTTTCCCTTTGACGTCCAATTTCTCCACCAGACACACGTTCTGTTCTGGATGGAGCGAAGAAACCACCACAGGTGTGAGGCGCACCATCCTGCGCCGCCTGGACCGTCCTCCGCCGCCTCCTCTCGATACTTCGACGGATCGTCATCGGACGCTCTTCCCGAGATCTCGATTCCAGCGTCCGAGGTTTCGATCGCAGCCGGCATCTGCCCAGCGACGGGAAGTTAATCGAATCGGTTAACCTCGTTCGCTGAGTGCACGTGCCTCTTCGAACCGGATCCCTTTCCCGATCCCATCGAGATCTTCGCGGAAGATCTCGTTGGTGGATGCAGATCTTCCGGAAAGGCATCGATGGGATGGGTGCTGCAAGCGTCGTGTCGCGTACGAAACCGAACGTCGAAGGAAGGTTCGAGCGACGCCATGGACGTCGTGCGACGCTGCATGCCGCCTTCTCGTGCAATCGCGTGTCCATGGCGAAGACCGGAAGCCGAGGTGCGACCGAAGATGCCTTGGCACACGCGTGTGGTGCTGTCGTTCGTGGTGGGTGCGCAGGTGGTGGCGACGAACACCTGGGCGTCGGAAGCGCCTAGAGTTGGCGTGTGTCCAGACTGCATCGGCGTGCTGAATGGATACCTCAACAGCTGCCCAGAAGAAGTGGAGAGCTGTGCGTCCACACAAAATGACGACGAAGGGCACTTCGTGCCGCCTTGGGAGTACGAAGGCACAAAGGAAGAGGCCAAGCAGCAACTTGTGGAGGTCGCCGTGAACGGCGTGCGCGACCAGATGTACGATCAACTGCCCTCGTCCGAAACGCGAGCCAAAGTGGCGTCCTGGATCGTCAAAACCACCGGATCGGTGATGGCGGGAAGGGCGCCTCCGGCCAGGCCACCGATGGAGCTGGGAAAGCGGGACACGTTGCTGGATGATTTTGTGGGCGAAGTCGCCGAAGACAATGGAGATTACATGCGAATTGTCTTCACGGGGAAAGGGAAGAAGCAAGGGCTGGTCTACGACGCAGAGTTTTTGTTCTTGAAAGATGATTCCATCATCGACACACGCATTGCACTTCGAAACGGGATGCCGGAAGGCAAGGGACAACTCCAGGCATCACTGAGCCGTGGGCTGTTTGTCGATCGCAACGGTGCCAAGTCGCTCCTGGACGAGCTGCGGAAGAGCTTGCATTGGCAGTCCGCACCCGTAGTCACAGGATTTGACCCTGGCTTCAACGACAAGAAAAAGCTGTGGTTCGAGGATGCGTTCGAGTCTGCACAGGATCCACGCAAACTGTTTCAAAATGATGGCATCGACACACAGGATGAACTACTGAGCGGAGATCCATACTATTGAACTGGTTGCTAGCTGCTGGAATTGGTATCATGTGAGAGGACGTACTTTTGTCATCGGCTATCCGGATCCCTACCCACATTTTCGTTGGCCCAAAATCCCACTGGATCCATTCGTTTCTCGAAATCTTCGTAGTTCAGCAGTTCCTCCCTGGCACTTTCTTCAGGCGGAGCCATGGTAGGATACCAACTCTGTCTCCCTGCTAGCAGCAGCCTGTCGCCGTTTCGGACACCTGCTTCTCCCAAGGTTGTTTCATCTACATCGAGCGCGTTTCCTTTCGTGCACTTCAATCGGAGCATCTGAAGTTTGACGGGTATGTGGTGGATCTGAGAGAGCCGCTTCTTCAGCTCACCTATCGTGTTCTCGGTTCCCACATGCAACTCTCCCATCCAAGCGTTATAGGCTTCTCCGAACTGCACCAAGACTTTCAAGGCTTCTCCACGGATTTCCACACGGCTGTCCGATGATCTCTCGCGTTCCACGTGTCCGACCTGTCGCAATGCGGCAGATCCAGCCCTTTCGCCGACGTACTTGGCCATGGACGCGCAAGCTTGCCGTCGCGACGACGATTCGCTTTCCTCGGAAACCACGAGGTTAACTTCGAGAGTTAATTTCGATCCTTGGTCTAAGGACCGTGGTGAAGTCGACGTGTCATGGAACGTGGTGTGGCGTGAGCAACGGAGGTCGGAATTGCCACACCACGGAGTAATACGAGGAAAGTCGAGAGAGGGCTGTGAAAGTTTTGCAAGCTTGCTAAACGTGGCGGGTAGACGGCTTGGAATTGCTTTAGAGGATTCAAATGGATGTGTGAAAGGGACGGAAGCATGCGAGGTGGCCCATTTTGTAGTTCCGAGCAGCTCTTGCTCCTCGTCATGAACCGTTGGTTGGAGATCTGACGTAGCAGCATTTTACAAGTTGGAGGACAGTTGTTTCCACCATGTCATTTGCGATGCATCACGAACGAACTCCACATTTCCAGTGGGCACAAATTCTCTCTCTACATGGAGATGATGCCGAGTTTTTCGTCACCACGCCTCCTTGGTTGCCCACACCTCATCCTGCCACTTTCTCCCATGCATCGTCCACCTCCTATGCTTCTCGAGCATCGTCTTGCTAGATCCACGCTCACTTCACCGCCATCTATCTTGCTTTGAAGCAGACAAGAAGGATCACATACTACCACTCGGGCAATCGTGGCACGTGCTTTTTAAGTAGAAAGTTAAGCCAAAGCTTCATTCGAGGCGTCGGAAGCGCACGTGATGCGCGGCCGTTCGCGGCTCGCGTACGGGCTCAACGAGCGCGTCGCCAACGCATTTGGCGAGGATGATGACGAGGAAGACGACCTGGACGATCCCAGGAAAGCAGAAGCCGCCCGTGTGGCTACCCTGCTCGCCCGAGAGCAAAAAGCTCAAGCTGAGGTGGGTGAAAAGAACACAGGAAGTGGTTCCATTGCCATGAACGATAACTGACGGATTCCCATTGCCCGTTGAAACGTGAAGGTAGCAAAACAAGTAGAAGAGGTTGTGCAAGAAGACCCCACGGCTTTTCAATACGACGAGGTCTACGATGACATGAAGAAGGGAACCAAGAAAGCCAAGGTGGTGGAGAAAAAGCCCAAATACGTCGAAGCCATCCTGGCACATGCCAAGGAAAGGGAGAAGGAGCGTGAAATACTGATGGAGAAGAAGATTGCACGAGAAATTGAACAGGAAGCAGAGGCGTACGGTGATGTTGAAAAGTTTGTTACTGCAGGGTACAAAAGGAAATTGGAGGAGCGACAAGCCTGGATAGAGGAGGAGAAGGCAAAAGAGGCAGAGGAAGACCGGGTAAGGAATGCTCCAATCGACCATCAGAGACGCACAACACTTTTTACAGGTAGAAATGCACTGCCCACGGAGGTTACTGCAGATGACACATCAGTACGACTCACCAAAGGTCAGCCGAGTCCTCAGCAGATCCCCCAGAATTTGCCAGAGAAGAAAAAGGCAGCAGAAGCATCATTGCTTTCGGCTGGGGCTTCAGATGCGAAGGATAAGGAGAAGGATCCATCCCATGTGGACCATATTCTGGCAGAAAATAATAAAGATCAGGAGTGCTCGCCCTTTTCTCCTGGAGAAGCACGTGAACAGAAAATAAAGGAAGCCCGTGCACGATACCTAGCAAGAAAAGCTTCCAGGCAATCCAAGCCTTGACTTGATTCCGACAACAACACGTGCTTGCAATTAAAGGGACACGTCGTACCATTTGCTCCCATACTCCATTTCGTGTTTGCATAAAAAAGAGGAGCGGAATGCTCGTCACTTGACTTTTCTAGCACCTCCCAACCCTTTGCAGCACATGCACCGCACTGACATGGTCCCTTTGCAGATGGGGCATGGGATGTTCTTGCCTTCCGCTGGATGATACCTTGGATCATATCCTGGATTGCCTCGACATACTGGACACGGTTCTCTCCCTTTCCCGTTGCATCTAGGACAGATTTCTCCCAATTGGTATATAGGAGGATTGAGTAACACGTGGAAGAGTATGGCACTTACAATGGCCAAGGTGAGGGCATCCATGGCGACCCCAACAACACGTTTGACAAGCGGTTTTCCTTTGTGGAATTCGTATCCACTCCTGTAGTTTTTTACAAGACGCTTCGTCTCTTCTACGTCCATTGGACCTACTGGCACTTCTATCTCTCTGTACGTACAAGATGTTACGAATCTCGTCCCTCGCTTGTTCCTGCTTGCTCTGCTACTGGACGCCAGCTTGCTTGCGACGCCAGATCCAGCACCACGATGCAGGACCACCGCACCTCCGTGCGGCTGAGCCGCATGCGAAGACGGATTCAACCTCCCCTCCATCGACCAGAACGTGTCGCTGCCGGCAAGATGAAGCGCAAACGTGTGTCACTTCGTTTCGTCGGTGTGGAGGAGCACTCGTGGGCATAAGTACGTCGACGAGGACTTCACAATCCAGGTAATCAGAGTCTGCCAAACACAGAACCATATGGACCCCAGGATCGAGTTGTGCAGTAGCAATTGGTGTGCATAAGATGGGAAAGGAAACAATAAAATGTGCAGGCAAATCAAATCACAGTCCATCAAAGTGGCAAACGGTAAATCTTACGCTTCGAGCTCGCGGGGGTTCGAAACCAGCAGCGACCCCTCCAACTTATTGCAAGGGGCCAGCTGTTCGATACGAGGAGCATGCACTGCAGCGGCCTCAGCCAAAAACTGCTCAGCCCACCGCAGAAGACGTGCTGATTGAGCACTGAAAGCGTGACCAAGGTACCGTTTGTTGCAAAGGAGATTCTATACAAGCTAGTTATCTTAGAGATCATCATCCTCATCTTCGTCTTCGTATCCAAGGTCTTCTTCTGCGGTGGCTTCTTGGTACTGTTGGTATTCGGAGACCAGATCGTTCATGTTGGATTCCGCCTCGGTGAACTCCATCTCGTCCATGCCCTCCCCGGTGTACCAATGCAAGAAGGCCTTGCGTCGGAACATGGAAGTGAACTGCTCGGACACGCGCTTGAACATGTCCTGCACGGCGGTGGAGTTGCCAATGAAGGCGGCGGACATGCGCAGCCCTCTGGGTGGAATGTCACAGACGGAGGACTTGACGTTGTTGGGGATCCATTCCACAAAGTAGGAGGAGTTTTTGTTCTGGACGTTGAGCATCTGTTCATCCACCTCCTTGGTGGACATGCGTCCTCGGAAGAGGGCGGAGGCGGTGAGGTACCTCCCGTGCCTGGGATCCGCGGCACACATCATGTTCTTGGCATCCCACATCTGCTGGGTGAGCTCGGGCACGGTGAGGGCACGATACTGTTGGGACCCGCGCGAGGTGAGGGGCGTGAACCCCACCATGAAGAAGTGCAACCTGGGGAAGGGCACCAGGTTGACGGCCAACTTGCGCAGGTCGGAGTTGAGCTGTCCCGGGAACCGCAAGCAGCAGGTGACCCCGGACATCACCAAGGAGATGAGGTGGTTGAGGTCCCGGAAGGTGGGGGTGGTCAGCTTGAGGGTGCGGAAGCAGATGTCGTACAGGGCTTCGTTGTCCAGGACCATGCACTCGTCTGCGTTTTCCACCAGCTGGTGGACGGACAGGGTGGCGTTGTAGGGCTCCACCACGGTGTCCGAGACCTTGGGCGAGGGGACCACGGAGAAAGTCAACATCATGCGATCGGGATACTCTTCCCGGATCTTGGAGATCAGGAGGGTGCCCATGCCGGACCCCGTGCCTCCGCCCAGGGAATGGCACACCTGGAAACCTGCAAGCGCGGAGGAGGACATCAGGACGGCCATCCGGACATATCGTGTTGCATTCGGAAGGGGGCGGTCCTCGACGTGTCAGCCATGGCGTCGGAGAGAGGAGGGGTGGAGCAAAGGGGCTCCCTTCCTCCGACATCCAGCATGCAAACGGTCACGTACCTTGCAGGCAATCGCAGGACTCGGCTTCCTTGCGCACCACGTCCAGCACGGAATCGATGAGTTCTGCGCCTTCGGTGTAGTGTCCCTTGGCCCAGTTGTTTCCGGCTCCGGTCTGTCCAAAGACGAAATTGTCGGGACGGAAGATCTGTCCAAACGGACTGGAGCGCACGGAGTCCATGGTTCCGGGTTCCAGGTCCATGAGGACGGCCCTGGGAACGTACCTTCCCCCGGTGGCTTCGTTGAAGTACACGTTGATCCGTTCGAGCTGCAGGTCGCTGTCTCCATGGTAGGATCCGATGGGATCGATGCCGTGTTCGTCGCAGCAGACCTCCCAGAACTTGGCTCCGATTTGGTTCCCACACTGGCCCGCCTGGATGTGCACGATCTCGCGCATGGTTGCAGGCTTCGGTTACGGCGCGTGGACGTCGAGGAACGTGCAAGGGTACCAAGAAGGCGTCTTTTTC
>LFIK01005143.1_pt1 | contig 10531 bp, 8 predicted proteins | sample 643401 | NCBI WGS metagenome assembly LFIK01 (sample SAMN03777447, study PRJNA286221) | soda lake metagenome | biome: soda lake; feature: Kulunda steppe; material: water; isolation source: sample T5-Br brine of Lake Tanatar-5 | place: Russia: Kulunda steppe | collected 2010-07
CAAGAAGCTTTTAACCGCATCAATGATGCAGAACCATTGTTAGTCGATGTGGTGTACGCAAAAGATGTCTTAGATATGAAACCAAACACCATTGGACATGCAGGGCCTCCAATTGATTGGAAAGAAATGTGTGGTCCTCTTCAAGGTGCCATCTTAGGCGCCATTGTATATGAAGGTCTAGCAGACAGTCTTGAAGACGCAGAAAAAATGGTTTTAAACGATGAAATTGATTTTAGATCGAACCATTCCTTAGGCGCAGTCGGTCCAATGACAGGAATGATATCTTACTCAATGCCTCTTTGGAAAGTAGAAAATAAAACCTTTGGCAATGTAGCGTATTCAACCTTTAATGAAGGATTAGGAAAAGTCATGCGTTTTGGCGCGAATGGACCTGATGTGATTGAGCGCTTAAAATGGTTAGAAAATGAACTAGCCCCAGCGATGAAAGAAACGCTTGCCTCAAGTGGTCCTATCGCTTTAAAAGTCGTGATGGCGAAAGCCTTAGCGATGGGTGATGAGATGCATCAAAGAAATAATGGCGCAACCTCTATTATCATTCGCGATTTAATGCCACATATCATTAAAACGCAACAAAATAATAAAGCGTTACATAAAATCACCGAATTCATCACAGGCAATGATCAATTCTTCTTAAATATTGCGATGGTTGCTGGAAAAGCGATGATGGATGCGGTTAAAGATATTAAATATTCTACCGTTGTTACAGCGATGAGCCGGAACGGAACGAACTTTGGAATTAAAATTAGTGGGTTAGGCGATCAATGGTTTGAAGCGCCTGTTAATCAACCTGAAGGGCTATATTTCCCTGGGTATTCTGCAGAAGATGCAAACCCTGATATTGGCGATAGTACGATCGTTGAAACCATTGGGGTTGGTGGATTCGCAATGGGATCATCTCCAGCAGTTGTTCGTTTTGTTGGGGCATCAAGTGTTGATGAAGCAGCGCAGTATTCTAAAGATATGCAACTGATTACGGTAGGGAAATCTCCAACTTTAATCATTCCACCAATGAATTTTACAGGAACCGCAACAGGAATTGACGCTAGAAAAGTCGTTGAAACCGGCATCTTACCTGTTATAAACACAGGAATGGCTCATAAAAAACCAGGTATCGGTCAAGTCGGTGCAGGGATTGTAAAAGCGCCTTATTTATGTTTTGAAAAAGCCGTTAAAAAAATCGGTGAATCACTGGATTAATGTTTACTAGAAAGAAGATGATTGTATGGATATCCCAATAAATTTATGGATGTGGTTTTTAGCAGCCCTTCCAATCATAGTATTATTAATTTTAATGGCAGGCAGACAGTGGGGGGCCAATAAGGCCGCCCCACTGGGTTTAGTCATAGCCACATTAACCGCTGTATTTTTTTACCGCGCCGATTTATCATTAATTGGCTTTGAAGTGCTTAAAGGATTTTGGAGTTCTTTTGCGGTTTTACTCGTTGTTTGGCCTGCTATTTTGCTTTATGAAGTGGTAAGTGAAGCGAAAGCATTTGTTGTGTTTAGAAATGGATTAAAAAAAGTAACGCCTAATGAACTGATTCAAGTCATTGCGATTGGTTGGGTATTTACGGGATTCTTACAAGGCATTACAGGGTTTGGAGTCCCAGTCGCGGTTGGTGCACCTTTACTTCTTGGTTTAGGTGTTAAACCAATATATGCAGTAGTGATACCTTTGCTAGGTCACGCCTGGGGCAATACCTTCGGTACCTTAGCAGTTGCTTGGGATGCTTTAGCGTTACAAACCGGATTAGAAAGTGGAACTGAACTCTACTTACAAACCGCACTTTGGGCAGGTATATTCTTATGGATTTTTAATATCATGACAGGGCTTGCCATTAGTTATTTATATGGTGGAAAAAAAGGGATTAAAAAAGGCTTTATTGCTGTTATGATTATTTCTACCATTCATGGTGGTGGGCAGTTAATCATGACACAAATTAACACAACCTTAGCAGCGTTTATCCCTGCTTCAGTTGCGTTAATCGTTGTTTTTGCCCTTAGTAAAACAAAATGGTATAGCGATAAATGGCGTCTTGAAGAAAGTAATATTATGAACCGAGATGTGACGTCTACACAGGCTGACGAATTTCCTGAAAATATGTCGATACATCAAGCCTTTTTCCCATATTATGTTTTAACCGTTATTACGTTAATTATATTACTCATTTCCCCTATTAATAACTTCTTAGGACAGTTCCAAATAGGATTTGGTTTTCCAGAAAGTGAAACCGGATATGGATTTGTCAATGAGGCACAAGCAATCTTCTCTCCTATCTCTCCTTTAACGCACGCTGGTATCTTTTTAATGCTTGCCTCATTGATTGGATTCATCTTTTATAAACGCCATCAATGGGTGGATAATGAAGCAGGAAAGAATATCTTAAAACGCTCATGGCAAAAAACAGTACCTAGTGCCATAGCGGTAATTGGCTTTATTGTGATGAGTCGTATTATGGGTGGAACGGGTCAAACCCTTGTTTTAGCAGAAGGCATTGCTGAAACGCTTAATTTAGCGTATGTTGTCTTAGCACCTCTTGTTGGATTACTTGGTTCGTTTATGACAAGTTCAAATATGGCATCAAATATCTTATTTGGCGATTTCCAACTAACAACAGCGAATATTTTATCAATCGATAGCGCCCCTATTTTAGGATCACAAACTGCAGGGGGCTCAATTGGGAATACAATAAGTCCAGGGAATATTATTTTAGGTACAACAACTGCAGGAATCATTGGTAAAGAAGGCATTATTCTTAAAAAGATTTTACCAATCGCTACAGCGGCAGCCATCATCATTGGCGTCATTTTACTCTTTGCGATTATTATATTTTAACGTATAAGAAAGGAAGTAACTTATGAGAATTGTAATAGCTTTAGGAGGCAATGCCTTAGGCAATGGTCCTTTAGAACAACGGAATTTAGTAAAAGAAACTGCAAAACCGATTGTGGATTTAATTGAAGATGGGCATGAATTAATCATTGCCCACGGCAATGGCCCACAAGTTGGAATGATTAATAATGCGTTTAGCGAATCACAAGATACACCTGATATGCCATTTCCAGAATGCGGCGCGATGAGTCAAGGGTATATAGGGTTTCACTTACAAAACGCGATTCAAAATGAACTTGCGAGTCGTAAAATCAACCGTGAAGTTGCGACAGTTGTCACGCAAGTCGAAGTTGATCCAAAGGATGAAGCGTTTGATACCCCTTCTAAACCAATCGGTGCATTTTATAGTGAAGCGGAAAGTAAAGTCTTAACAAAAGATAAAGGCTTTACAATGGTAGAAGATTCAGGCCGTGGATTTAGACGTGTAGTTCCAAGCCCAAAACCAGTCGATGTTGTTGAGAAAAATACCATTAAAAAACTGGTAGAAGAAAAACATGTTGTCATCACTGTTGGTGGTGGCGGAATTCCAGTCATTAAAGAAAATAATCAATATCAAGGGATTTCTGCGGTGATTGATAAAGACTTTGCGTCTGCGAAAGTTGCACAGCAACTAAACGCTGATTACCTATTTATTTTGACCGCTGTAGACCGCGTGATGATTAACTTCAATCAACCCGATCAAAAGAGTTTAAAAGAAATAAACTTAGAAGAAGCCAAACAGTATATTAAAGAGGGACATTTTGCGCCAGGTAGCATGTTGCCTAAAGTAGAAGCCGCAATGAGCTTTGTAGGTAATAACCCTAACCGTGTTAGTGTCATAGCAGCTTTAGAAAATGCGAAAGATGCAATAAAAGGAACATCAGGAACAAAGATTGTTTCTAAGTAAGTTAGCTTGTATAGTAAAAATTTATATATTAATTAAAATAAACGCAACATATAGACAATTTGTCTACATGTTGCGTTTTTTAATCGATTGACCCTTCAGGGATAATATCTAATGTTACATATGGATAATCATTTTTTAACGCTTCAATAATGGATGATTTCATAGTATTTAAAGATGATGAAGGGTAGTTTTGTGTTTTTGACGTTACATAAATAATAATGATATATTTACTACCATTTTTACTAATGAATAATCCTTCAATGTCTAAAGGTTTAACGATGTTTTTATGAATGATTGTTTCGAAATACGTTCGTTGTTTTTCATCTTGTAATGTCCCACCTGCTAGTTCAATAACAGCGTTTTTAATGATGGTTATGGGTTCATTGATTAAAAATGATGCAAGAATTAATACAAAAATAGAGTCTGCTAGATAGGCTATAAACCCACCATCACTACCGCCTCCGCTACGCGTAATTAAAAAGATACCTGCAGCAATCCCTAAAGACAAGGTTCCATCAACAAAGGTAGCTTTTTGTTCGGTTTTTAATAAGATGCTTTGGTTACCAAGTTTGGCATTTTTGCGTTTATAAAAATACGAAACACTATAACAAATGACTGCACAAATTAATGCATAATAAAGAATTGGATCAGGGATTAGTATAGGAATATTGTCTGAATCCCCACCTATATAAGTAATGATTCTTATAACAGCAGTTGCGACTGCCATTATCAATACCCCAAGAATCATTAACCCTTTTATGAAACTGTATAAAGATTCATAAAAGAACTGACCCAAAGGAAAGATTTTAGTTCGCTTTGCTTTAATGACTGAAATTTTAAGCGCAATCATTACTCCAATAAACATAATGAAACTATAGTTTCCATCTAGTAAGATTGCTTCTGAGTTTGAATAATAATATGTGCTCCACGCTAAAAGTGCCATAACCAAATTTGCTACACCACCTACTAATAAACTGCGATTTTCTATGGATGCTTTTTTCTGATATGTAGGGTTCATAATTTTTTGCCTCCTTTTTATTTGTGTTTAGTATAATGCCATAAGAGAAATCTAAAAATAGGTCTTCAGTCCTATTTTTCAAAATATCTTAATCAGATAAAATGGCATTATCACACTTAAAAGGAGGTATAAAATGCTTGAACAATTCAAAACACTCCCTTGGTATTTAAAAGGACTCATAGGGATTATTGCGGTTATTATCTTATTTGGATTAGGTTATATTTTTGGGTATTTTGTTGGGGAATTTATTTTTTAACAAACAAAAAAATTAATTAAAGGAGAGAACAATGAAAAGAAAATTAATTAAAATAAGTGCCATCGTTTTTATGACTTTAATTGTGTTGGTTGCGGTTGGGTTTTTGTGGTTAAGAAATAGTGCCTATTGGCCAGCTGTGACTTTATTTAGTGATAATCATCGATCAGAACGATTCCAAGCAATGGATGAAGTTTTTCCTTCAACATCATCCATTAGTGCTTCACAAGATGTATGGGAATTTGATTATGATTTAAGTCCATTACCACAAACGTATACTTTTGACAATGAAACTTATGATGTTGAGACATTTTTAAAAGAGACTGAAACAACAGGGCTTATGGTCCTTCATAATGATAAAATTGTTCATGAATCATATGATCAAAATTATGATGAAACCTCGAAAATAACCTCTTGGTCTTTAGCGAAATCGTTTGTTTCGGCTTTGGTAGGGATTGCATTAGATGAAGGATATATTGATAGTATTTATGACCCTGTCAGTGATTATGTTTATGATTTAGAAGATACTGCGTATGATGGTGTGCCTATAAAAGATGTCCTTACGATGTCTTCAGGGGTAGCATTTAGTGAAGATTATGATACATTTAATGCAGATATTAATATGATATTTATTAGAAACTTTGCGTTTGGTGAACCGATGGGGGATTACCTTAAGCGTCTAAATAGTAATAATGAACCAGGGATGTATAATGATTATATAAGCAGTGATACGCTTGTTTTATCAATGCTTGTCTCAGAGGCTACCAATGTTTCATTAAGTACATATTTAGAAGAAAACGTATGGCACCCAATGGGTGCAGAAGATGATGCTTACTGGATTTTAGATGCGGCTGAAGAAGAAATTGGGTTTTGTTGTTTAAATGCAACGCTTAAAGATTATTTACGTTTTGGTGCTTTATATCTTAACGAGGGTGCACGCGGTGATCAACAAATCATCCCTAAAAGCTGGGTGAATGATTCTGTAAGTATACACGGCAATCATTTAGCACCTGGAGAGAATCCTGATTCATTTTGGACGCTTGGATATGGTTATCAATGGTGGTTGCCTGAAAATCCAGAGGGTGATTTCACAGGAATTGGTGTTTGGGGTCAATATATTTATGTTCATCCGACTCATGATATTGTGATTGTGAAAACCTCTACCGATGAAAATTATGATGAAAACGATCATGAAACCATTGAGTTGTTCCGTGAAATTGCCAATCATTACGCTGAAAGTGAATAATGAAAGTGGAGTGATTTTATGGACCGATCAATGATTAACAAAAATGCTTTTTTATTAAGAATTATGGTACAAATACTGGTTTTAATGACCCTATTATTTATGACAGAAGGTATTTTTTTACTTGTGTTGATTTTGGCCTTGAGTGTAGTGCTCGTTGTCATTAACATTGTTTTAATGACGCTTCATGATGATAGGCTTTGGTTGCGGGTATTTTTACTATTTACAGAATGGCTTTTAATCCTTACGTTATTTCCTTTTGTGCCATATTCACCGTATTTTATTTTATTGATTGTTTTAGTGGTTACATCGATTAGTGCTATTGATCACTTCATGGTTCAAATCATTGCGGTAACTTTGTTTGGCTTAACCCCAGTTGTGCATTTTACTTGGCTGAATGGTTTTAGTTTTTCTCAAGCAATTACATTTTTACTTTTAATGACATTTTTTGTTGCGTATGGAATATTTTATAGGAAATTTGATGAACAACAAATCGAGTTAAAAGCACTGCATCAAAAGCTCAAAGAGTATGCTGAACAAGAAAAGCATTGGGCATTAGAAAAACAAAGAAACCATATTGCTCATCGTTTGCACGATACAGTTGCCCATCATGCAACAGGGTTAATTGTACAACTTCAAACGTTGAAAAAAGCCTATGAATCTAGCAATTATCAAATTATGAATAAAAGCCTCAATATATCACTAGAAGCATCACAGGCTATATTAAATGACATTCGTCAATCGGTAAGGCTTATCTCCCCTTTAAAGACATCAAAAAAACCGTTTGAGCATTTATTTAAGGATTTTGAAGTCCTTAGTGATATAAAGGTTCATCACAATGGGGTTGAGTTGATTTATACATTGAACCATGATGAACAAGCGGTTATTTACACTATTTTTCAAGAAGCTTTAACCAATGCCAAAAGACATGGCAATGCGAAAGAAATCTCAATTACTATTAAAAACCAATCAAGCCATTTAAGGGTGATTATCTCTGATGATGGCATTGGCTTTCCGCATACGTTTGAAAAAGGCTTTGGATTACAAAATGTATATGAACATATTATAAAAACAGGTGGAACCATTGAGTTTTATAATAACAAGGGTGGCGTCATTGATATAATGTGGCCAAAGAAAGGAACATTCAATGATTAATGTGGTTGTAGTCGATAATCAAAAAAATGTATATGAAGGGTTTGCATCTTTGTTAACGATGCATGATGCATTTTATTGTGTTAAAACATTTTCCAATGGATTTGATTTTTTATCAGACATTCAATCGTTGAATGTTGATGTTGTGCTTATGGATATACAAATGCCTAAAATAAACGGAATAGAAGTGGTTAAAAAATTAAGAACTTTTGATGAAACCATCCGTGTATTAATGCTTACTACTTTTCATGATAAAGCCTATATAATTGATTCACTTCAAGCAGGCGCAAACGGATATATTGTTAAAGACACTCCTTTTGAAACAATTACTCACGCCATTAAAACGGTTCATGAAAAAGGTGCTTATCTCCAAGAACAAATCACTTTATCAGTGGTTGATTATCTTCACCACACCAATATTAAAGAACAAGACCATATTCAAAGTTGGAAAGAAAAATATCATCTAACTAACCGCGAACTCGATGTAATGCGTATGGTAAAAGAGGGGTTATCCAACGTAGAAATATCTAAAAAGCTCTATATCAGTAAAAGCACCGTAAAAAACCATGTGTCTAATATCATGGATAAACTCGATTTAAGAGAGCGCCATTTATTGATTGTTTATGCACTTTCAGGGGTAAGGCCGAATGGACAAAAAACCCCTAATTAAAACTTCGAATGATTTAATATTCGAAGTTTTTTTCTGTTCGGTTTGTGTGATTGACTTTTTATTTAGTTCATTTTTATGATACTATTTAAGCAAGGGGATAAAAATAAGTAAGGGGTGTTGGGATGCGTGTATACATTATTTGAGACAAACTTTTTTAGTTTGTCTTTTTCAATGCAGTGAGTTTTATTGTAAATGGATCAAGAAGGTGGGGTTCATATTAAAAAGAAGTATCAAGATGAAGGTATTGATATAGTATTCTGGATTATTATTGGAATAGAAATAGTGATTGTGTTTATGTTGGTAGTTTTGCTTTGAATAAAAACAGTTTAATAAACTACCAGCAACAGAAATAAGCGACTGGATAGCTGTAGGACTATTATAAATATTTAAAAAATAAATAGGAGGAAAGTTCAAAATTCAATTTGAACGAATAATGGGATGGCAAGAAAACGAAGAAAATCAGGGATAGAAGTTATTTTTGAGTTATTATTTACATTTATTTTTGTAAGTGGTTATGTCTTATTTCGTATTATAGTGTTTTTATATGATGTTATAACCTTGTATACGACGAAGTATAATAAAAAATCAGGCAATGGATTTTTTAAAACATATTTTGATAAAGGGAATTATGGTGAATTTATACTGTATAGAAAATTAACACGTATTTTTTCTCAACATGCTGTTTTAACAAATTTATATTTGGATAATGTTAATACAGATAAAACTGAAGTTGATGTTATTGTGGTTTCCAATAAAAATATTTATATATTTGAAATGAAAAATTACGCTGGTTATATATATGGTTCAGAGAAAGACAAAAACTGGACACAAGTTTTCAATAAGTTTTCAAAGCATAAGTTTTATAATCCTTTAAGACAAAATTATGTTCATACTAAAGCAGTTGAAAAGTATCTTCAAGTTAATAACTCGATACTCAATCCAATGGTTGTGTTTTCTAATCGCAGCAAATTAAGTAAAATTAATGTTAGTCAAAAATCGAGCGTTCTTCAGCTAAGGAATACGGTAAAATACTTAAAACAAAATGAAAAAACATCAGAAAATTTAATATCAGATGATCAAAAGAAAACCTATATAGAGATACTTTTAGAAAAGAGCCTTGCGGATGAAACAGTGAAGCAGCAACATATAGAGGATGTTAAATCGATTGTTGAAACTGGCTAGTTTTAGAGGGTGGTTATGTTATGGCTAAGGAATATTTAGTAAAAAAGAATAAACGTAAAACAAAACGCGATATTAATAAGGTGTTTTCTAATAACCTTAATAAGATATTAACAGAGATTATCTTAAATGCAGATGATAGTTATAAACGACTTGAAAATTCAGCGAATGATGAATCTGTTAAAGAAATAATAATCGACATAAATAGAAAAGGAAAAAAAGTTCAAGTTATCGATTATGCTGAAGGGTTGAACGCAGAGGAACTCAAAGATATTTTCTCTGATTATGGGGGCGTTCACGCTCGCAAAAATGGTGGTACGGTTAGAGGGTTATTTGGACAAGGCGCTTCAGATGTTTTATTTTTCGGAGCACAACAAGCAAAGTTAGGAAAGATTGAAAGTATTAAAGATGGAAATCTTCATGTTTGTAAGTTCATTGTAGGGGATGAACAAAAGATTAAAGTGGAGACAATTTCAAAGAAACAAAGAGTTAAAGGGTTTAAAGATCGTTATAATATTGAAGATAATGGAACTGTTGTAAGTTTTGGACTAGGCGACAATGTCTCTATTCCACATAAAAACAAGCTTAAATCAAAAATAGAGAAGTTTTATATGTTGAGGTATGTTTTTTCTGATGCAAGACGAAAAGTAATTATTAAGCATGATGGAATTAAAGAAACAGTTTTTTCAGATTATTTGATCCCGAAAAATGATGATTTAGTTTTAGAAAAATATTTTGCATTTCATTATGAAAGTTATGCTTTAAATTGTCATTTAAAACTATATGAAGATGATAACGCTGATAGCGATGAAAAAGTTTTAATCACTGATCCACAAAATATTGTATACGATAATACCCTTTTTGGTTTAGAAGAAGTAAGTGGGGCCAATCGAGTGCGTGGAGAACTTATCATTGATGGAATTTATGATTGTTTGAATGATTATTTGAACAGTGATAATCCATCTGAAATTTTAAGGGATTCAAGAGATGGATTTGATCAAAGAGAAGATTTCACAAAAAAGCTATTCTCTACTGTTAGACCTTATGTTAAAGAGCAGATTCAAACACTCTTTTCAAAATATGAACCTAAACAATTGAGCATGGATGCTGATAAAAAAATCAAAAATATGCTTTCAAAAATCAACCAATATTATAGAGATTTAAAACTTGAAGAGATTGGAACCTTTGAAAAAGGGGAAGAACTACCCACTGAAGG
>LFIK01005144.1_pt1 | contig 10531 bp, 16 predicted proteins | sample 643401 | NCBI WGS metagenome assembly LFIK01 (sample SAMN03777447, study PRJNA286221) | soda lake metagenome | biome: soda lake; feature: Kulunda steppe; material: water; isolation source: sample T5-Br brine of Lake Tanatar-5 | place: Russia: Kulunda steppe | collected 2010-07
CCGTAACACCCTCCGTACAAGTATCCGTAGTTCACGGATATCCGTATGGGTATCCGTAAAAAGGTATCCGTAGCCCTATCCGTAAGTGCCTACGGAAAGTGGCCAACTTGCGGATATCCTTACGGATATCCGTACGGATACCTGAGTTACGGAGGCTAAAGGGGCCTTACGGATATCCGTACGGATACCCTCACTCCAGTAGGGACAACTTCTGTACAATACAGCTACAGCTTCCAGTTTTCATAGAGAAAATACCGTCAAAAGTATGTCTTCAATTTTTTCCAGAGACAAGCAAGTAAGCTTGATTAGCTCCGGATAGTCGAGCAGGCGGCGGGGCACCTGAGATGGGAAGTCGATTATCCACCCTCGCAACCTGTGGGTTCGGGGTTCGAACCTCACTGGAGGCCAACCGGCTAAGCTGCCCTCGGCGGATACAGCCTTGAAACCTTACCTTACCTTACCTGTCAAAAGTATGTCAAAACAACACCTTGTGAGCATGATCTGAGGAGCAAAGTGGTGCCAGGCCATGCTGTTACACCAAATAAGTGGAAAACCTCCTTGTCACTGACAGTGTGACGAAAATGTCTCTGACAAGTAGCACGATGAATTGTAATCAGCAATGAATTGGTTACCAACCAATTGGTACTTCTACTTAGTAAGTGCCTGAGTTAGTTGGTGGAGGTTATGTTTCATGTGTTATCCTAGTCTCTTTCTCTTTTAATTCCCCCATACGTTCCTGGATTTAGCCTGCCTTTCCTTTGGCTGGGCGAGAGCGCCTCTTCGGATCCCCATATAACACAAATCTGCTGATGGTCTATTTGGGTCAGCAGAAGGTGTGCGGCAACTGAGGGGCATGGATGGGCGACATCATCATCCTGCAGTACCCTAGAGTCCTAGCAAAGTGAACAGCTGTGTCCAGCCACAGTTTGATGTCCCTTTTTGTATCGATTTTGCACTCTGGACATGCCAAAAGCCTACACTCGATGCACCATCCGAGATGCATGCTTAGCACACACATTCTCTCACATTGTCCTGGTGCCTGAGTCCATACCGCAGGAGCTGGGTAAGGAGCCTTGATTGTGTGATGGGGAAGGCAGCGGACAGCGGCTCAGACAATTCCGCTACGATGCTGGCACAGCTCGCGCAGACGAGATGGGCATCGCTCATGAGCTGCTGCTACCCATCTAGCCTATCAGATAAGAGTGTTGGGCAGGGGTGACAGTAGAAATCGTTGCCTGGAAATGTGTGGCTGTGGTGCGTCGAAGGACTGGTTGATTTTGGAGCATGGATCATACTTTTTGCATGTTTTGTTGTCATTGGACTGGCATTGGCCTTTGTATTCAGACAGATTAAGTGCTTTCTAGGGAAGACATGACGAGACCAGTCTTTGCAAGCACACAACGCTTCTGCATGCTGCCACCTCATGAGCCTCTGCGCGTCCGCAATATCTCTATTATGGACCTCTGCATGACCAGATTAGTGCAGAAGTAATGCCCAATGAGAGGCGTGGTGTTCCTGAGTTATGCTTTGTGTCATGCTGCTCTCAGCTTGGAAGAGCTTGGGAAGTGTGGCTTGCGTATCTGAGATGATTATTCAGCAATGACGGTAATCTAGCGTGACATCCTGTAAGCATTTTACATGCGCATATTAATTCGAGCATTCTTGACAAAGCAGGAGCATGTGCCTAAATGTTGAAGCCAATTCAGCGCTTGAACAATTTTCCAATAAGGCCACGTGTCTTGGAACCGCGTTGATGCAAAGCCCGCTCCGTATCCTGCAATAATACATTCGTTGAATGGGTGAATGCTAGTGCCTCTCCTTTTTTTAGCAGATAATTATAACGACTGTTTGAATGTGAAGCCATGCCATAAGGGGTGAGAGTACCGCCCCTTGCACAAACCCAAATTCAAGATTGCCACAAGTTCCTAACAATATCAGTCAACCAATGCTTGTGACTCAATTCAGGTCACGATCAGTGTTTGCTTGCCACGTCTTGGCTCTCCAGCATTCAAGTGAGCTTGTTTACAAGTAAAATGTGTGTACCTGTCCATTGGATTCAAGGGGGATTGAGGGGGAGGCTGCCAAGGGGTCAAAGCGGGAAGTGTAAGAGGGCGTAAACATTGTTGATGCGCCCTCATAATATCTATGGTTGGGCAGAGGCCTTACTGAGACCGGACAACAGCAAGATTTGCTGAGCCTTGGCAGGTCTCTTACGGGGATGGGGGTTACTCTCGTTGGTGATGAGCGTCATCAATTAGAATGGGAATTGCTGGATCCCAGCAGAAACGAGCTAACAATCCCTCGAACTGTCCTTAAATATTCTAGAGACGACTTGAAAATGAGGGACAAGGGAATGTGGGTTAGCAATTCATGTAAAGGAATGGTAATGTTTCAGGCGCAGTGCCCTGAAAAACCGCAAATTCCAAAGCGTTTGTTCACAGCTGGCAAATGAAATGATCACAACCCTCTGCGATGACCTTGGGAGACTGACTGACAGGGAGTTGAGCAACTTTCTGTCCTGCATACCAGCTGATGTTGTCTTCTGACACGGAAGGAGCACGGGAGAACAGTCCCGCAAGTTATTCTGGTCTGTGGGCTTGCAAGCTTGAGAAATTGCTTCCCTGCTCTTACCTGCCTCCACCGTACTAGCCACAGTGCAGCTGATCAACAATTTGTGCCAGTGAGCAGATTGGCACAGAGTTTGGTAGCTGTACTCAAGCACTGCATGTGTACTCCTATCACCCTGGGAAAGGCCCTGGAGCGCGCACAGAACCTGAATCCATCTGCTTAAACATAAAGGACCTTTCTGGAAATGACCTGGATCATGCAGCTGCCTGCCAAGGAGTCTGATATGTTGCATGTGGCTCATCTTGGCTCCCAAGGCCCGTTCCAACTATACTCTCAAGTTAAAAAGAATTTTTTAGGCCCATATAAACCAACCTGTTATGATTACCTCCTATCTAGGTTCTAACTCTCTACAAGTCTTGCCAAGTCTTTTTAGCAGAATGAGCCACCCTACCTACCCATCCTTTGTAATACCTGTAATCCAGATTCCTGGATTTTTACCCACATGTTACCATCGTGCAAGTGAACAAGACCTGTCAACTACTCACGGCTAGGGTTTAGGGTTAGGGTTAGATCCTTGCAGACAGAGTTGACACTTTCTCTGCAAACTGGTGTTACAAGAACATGCAAGTCTCCTTTTGTTACTCAATAAGCAGTGTCTTTGCTGTAAATGCAGATTGTAGTTACAAAAATGTTGGACTAAATCATCCCCACAAACGGCCCATCCCCTACCAAGCCAAACGATCTCCCTTAAGCACACATTTTTTTGTTTTCAAACTTATCACTGCAAGCAATACACCATCCCTCATCAACACACATTTTTTTGTTTTCAAACTTATCACTGCAAGCAATACACCATCCCTCATCACCATGAGTGCAACAGAAAGCTGATTTTATTTGCGGCATCTGGCAATGCCAAGCAGGTGGGGAGGGGGTTTGCATGTGCGCCAGGGTGCAGGGCTCGAACAGGCGATGATAGTGGACAGAGCACCATCTCACACTAACACCTCCAACCATTAATCTGTCTTCATATCTTTCATGCAGATTTGACGGAACGCGTGCATCTATTTGCAGGCAATTTGACTCAAGCCAACCATCGAGGAAACCTGTGCCTGACAGGCCTTATAATGTGGATTACTCTGAAACAATTTAAAAGGTAACCTATGCTTGATCGCGCGAAAACAGCCAAATCTAGGAACCCAAGAATTCATTAAGCAGGACCAATGCCTCAAGGACGGCCCCTGAGGTGCCCTGGACCCCTCTGGCTGCTCAGAATATGAGGAGCAGCACTTGAAAGCTTAGTTAGACGGTTGGGAGGGCGGCCGTTTCTGGGGACGACCACTTACCGGCAACTTGTATGTACTTTGTATTTACTGTGACCATAAGGGTTTAGGGTTTAAACCTAAACCGTTTAGAGTTTAAACCTAAACTCTAAACCCTAAACCTTATAGCAGAAAGAAGATAACCTAACCCACAATTTCCTATACAACGTTATGTATCCCCTGTTCATCATGTAAAAAGGATGAGAGTAATCCCCTTCAAAACAACTTCCTCTGCCCACTGTAGTGCTTGGAAATGGAATATATTGGACACTCCAATGCTGTATCACCCTTAATGCGAATTGCTGTTGCTCAATGAGCCTCATCCATAACAAGTCTTTTGGAAATCACCCCTGGCCATTTATCTACTGTGTCAGTTTCCGAGCAATTTCAAAGCAACGCGACACAAACATCATTGTCCTCATCAATGGCCCCATCAAAAATTCTCTAAGGTTTCCAGCGCCAATTCTCATTTTCCACGATCCCTTTTTATTCATTAAGCAGGGATGCGTAGTTTTCCCATTTTAATTAATTAAAGCAGGGATGCATTCTATTTTATTAAAGCAGGGATGCGTAGCTTTCTTTTTCTCACTTGTTGAGTAGCCAGGGCAGGGGCCACCCCCAAGCCGCGGCCCCCACCCTGTTGCTGCTGGCTAGCCCAATGGAATTTCATGGTTCTCACATTTGACTGACTTCGCCCAAACAAACAATTATAAACTTTCTATAAAACATCAAATGGAATATTCATTTTGGAGGGCCAATAAGGCACAGCTGTTCTCAAAGCTTGACTTGAGCTGACTTGCCTGTCGAAAAATGCTTTCTTTCTTTCACATCCGCTGTCCCAAACAAATCTTGTCGTTGGAAAGAAGCTGCTGCACGGAAGGATGGTCGAACAGCCTGCCGATGGTGTGGATAAATGACCCTGCTGGACACTTAGTGACTTTTCAATCCATTTATACCCTGCCCCTGCTCAATCACACGGACCACTAAGCTAAGACATCCATTGGGGTTATCAATGACCTTCAAAAAAGAATCAGGTCAATCAGTGATATGTGAAAGTTGTGGCAGGTTTTTTCCCATCCAACCCTTTTGGCGAAGGCCCTTTGCTCTGAGGCTGTATACTTCCCTTGCCTCTCCATTTACCAACAAGTACTTGTTGGGTGGCTTCCTCTCGTCCTTCCCGGAGCGCCACTCGGACCCAAGGAAGCCCAAGCACTTGCCCACTAGCAACACTTGATGTCCGGGCATGAATGCTTGTTTCTAGAGGTCAGAGCGAGCCCGGTTTGGAGGCGAGTGCACAAGATGTTGTTCAGTCCTTTTTCTGGCCCTTGCCAATGCTTGCTCCCTGGCCCACACACAGCCACCCGCCCCGCCTGCTTGGCATAGCCAAGTGCAGTTAAACATCAGCTTTCTGTTGCATTTCTCATGAAAATTATTGGCCCAAGGGATGCAGAGATTACATACAAGAAAACAAGATGCATGCTTGAGTGAGAGAGTTTGGCAGCAAGGGATGGACAGTTTGCGGGGATGACTTGCTATGACCAATACACCTACCATGCTGTGTGCGTGTAGAGTCTTTTTTTGAATCCTCTCCATTGAACGGAATACTTCCTCCGCGGTCTGCAGCTTATCCTGATAGGCCAGGAGCGAATCCAAGCATGCAACATACGTCTTGGCACAGGAGTGTTTGCAAAAACTGTTTTTTAGATTAGGTGGGCTGCCACAGCAAGCTTTACGCACCCTCACACGGAATACACATGAGTCAAAGCTTCTGCTGTTTGCCTACATATTTCTGGGCCTAAGCAACTTGTGGCTGAGGAGCCTGTTTGCTCCAAAGCCTTCATTGAAACTCACCCTGAACTCCCGCTTCCACAGCTCAAACTTGCGCTTTAATTGAGCCAGCTCATGAGCGGGATCCATGCCTGGGGCCTCTACTTCTCCAGCATGTACTTCTTGGATGAATGCAATGTCATCACTTAGCACTGCACAAGTTGTGTCAAAAACATTAATCAAGAGATTGCTTTTCATTTAGGCAAAGCCTATTTGCAGAAGTATGGGTGCACAAAGGTTCAAGTGTGCAAGGATAAGTCTTCAGTGTACCTGTTGCTACATGGGCAGCACAAAGCATCTTTGCCAACACTTAAGGCATGCCAATCAATCATTTTGATCTCGATTTCCAAAATCTAAATCTTTACTATCAGTTAATGTACCATTTTAGTTGGCTACCTGCTCCAGGAATCCTCACAAATCTCTGGAATCATATTCAGTTTCTCAGAACCAACTGATTATTGTATTCGATTTGTGCGTGTGAAATGCTACCTATTGCTGCAAGTTTAATTTGATTTCAGCCCCTGGTTTGTCTGCTTGAGCCCTCTCACTGCGCTTCTGCACTCCTTAAGCTCCTGCTACTTCTGCATGTGCTAAAGCATCAGCCAAAGCTGTGCTCCTACTGAGCTGTCGCTGAACCTTGCCACCGCTGCCGTCGCCGCCGCTGCTGTTGCCACTGCTGCTAGCAGCGCTGCTGTCTATCCATGCCTCGTGCACTTCTTTTTCCAGGGCAAGCAGCAGGTTTAAATATTCTCCGCACATGGGCCAGAATTATAGGCACTTGCATGCCTCTCACCTTGCGCCACGTTGTCCATGTCCTGATGCAGCAGTGAGACATACTTGGTCTGTGATGAAGTCCTGTGATGAGGGTCCTGGGGCTGCAGAGGAGCTTGACTGGCTGCTGCCGGCAAGTGGGCCAGGGGTAGGGATTGCGGTTGCTCTGCAGTGCCTGCTATGGGCTGCTGGCGGCTATTGTTGGGATGCAATACAGGTGTAATGGGATTGGCTTTTGTGCTGGGAAGGGATCCATGGTGACGAGGGCTGCTGGGCTGCTGTGGGTCAGGGGACGAGGGGGAGGTGTGGAAAGCACCAGCCTTTGCCCCTGCTGACAAAGGTCCATGCACGCCTACAATCAAAAAGTTGTTACAAAGTCCAATGTTACTTGTGCTTCCTGCACTATAAGACTGAGAAGGCAATGGCTACAATTGCTAGGATGAGGATGTGTTGCATGGTTCTGGGAAGGAAGTCAGTCCTCCTGCATGCCTATCTTCCACTATAATCTAATGTCATGTCAGTTAAAGCTATGGGCAAATTGCTGTCCCTTAACCACACACAAGCAACCAATACCTATATCGACTTCAGAATCTAACATGGCAGCAGCCTGCCCTCCTAAACCAGACGAAATAATATGATCCTAGCAGGTAAAAATAAGGCAATTTATCCTGGTTTACTGCAGGTTTACTATTTCAGCTACATCAATACGAATCAAATATGGAGTCACCTACAGGAAAAGGAAAGGATGAATGCAAGACTGCTCCAGCAGGGATTACCCTGGAGGCATGCATTCATGGAGTGTGAAGTACCTGATGCTAGCACCAGGAAGACCTCCACACTGGGAAGAGTACCTGCAAGCTTATCTCAAGAGTCTGGCATCTTCCTAGCGCACCTTCATTTGGCCACTGGCTGTTTGATGCAGCCAGCACAAGAGCCACACTGCTGTCAAGCGAAGACCTGCTGCTTTCGCACTTGACGTCAAGGTTCTGCTGCTGCTGCCGCTGTTGCTGATGCTGACAATTTTGTTCTCCTGATGTAAGCGTGGAAGGCGGAAAAGGTGGGGAGCGAGCACATGAGGAATGGAAGAGAGGAAAGCAGCTTTTACGCTGCAGTGATCAATAGGGATCGTCAGGGTGCGCAAACATAAAGCAAACGTGTCATTTGCATGCCTTAGGACCGATCTATCAAAGATAGCGGCAAACTTTGCTGACATGCACAGCTGTTGTGCTCCTGGTTAGATTGGGGGAGAAGGCAGGGTCAAAGAGGCTAAGCATAGATGGAGGTACAAATAAATATATTTAGGGATCGGCGTTTCCTAATAGCGAGAATGAGGTGAGGAGGTAGACTGTGTTGGCAGTGGCCAAGAAGCAGCAAATCAAGTCCGGAAGGATCCCTCCCAATGGGCCCCGCACAGCAAAAGCAGTTCCATTATCTCATGGCCATTCATATTATCATATATGAGGTCACCTTCATCAAGCTGAAGTGCCCTGCGCTTGAGTGAGTCGAGTTTACACAAGCAGCTCCATGGAAGCAGCCATGCAGCTAGCAGTAGTGGAAGCAGCACCAGCACCAGCAGAAGATTTTGAAGAGCAGACAATAGAAAAGAGCAGTGAGCGTTGGATAGCAATCAGCACTTGAAAGAGGAAAGCTAGGGAATGCCTTGAAGCATAAGCGTGTTCTTCAGATCACGATGCACCTGATCTGAAGGGCCAACCTGTCACCATTATGTTTCCTCAGGAAGCATTTCAAGGGGAAATCCAGATCTGTCGTAAGCGTGAAGGCAATTGAGGAATGAGGGGCCCAGAGGAACTTAGGCATGTGCCCCCACATGAGTAGGAGTGAAACCCATGTGCAAGATGTATAGGGGTTGGCATTGGCCTAAAACGCTATAAATGCTTTCAGGATATAACATGCCAAAATGGTGCCCTGCTGATTCGCTCGTTCCAGGCGCCCCTCGAGTGACTGGTTGGCCTGAATGGATTCTTTGAATCAGATTAAAATAACGCCGTACATGGGAGAAAACCTTCGTCTGGCCAAGTTGCCCCAGACGGTTCCTATGTGTGCCAACTAACATGTCTGCTGCTGTGGTGAACAAGCTGGGCAAGCAGTGCACAAAGCCTTGACCAGATACAGTAGCCGGAGCTCAAGGCTAAGAAACGGGTGCAAACAGCGCCAGGAGCAGCAAAGTGCGGCTTGGGCATGGCATTATGAGTGGCGCATCTTCGCTGGCGCACACCGACCTTGTCCTTCCTCCCTCTGCCCCGCCCTCCCTTGGCCAGGGGGGAGAAGATGGTAGGAGTGTAGGCAGGGGGGTGAGCAAATGCTGTGACTCGCGCATGCACTGTGCGCACTTGCCAGTACCACATGCAATGATCAAGTGGACACTTGATGCACTTGTGAGGGCCAGATTTGGGACAGAACTTCAGCAGGTAACACAATAGGGAAAGTACATGCAGTAGGCTGACACTAAGTAGGATCAGCTGAAGGTGCTCCATCTCAGCAATAAAAGTGAGCTCTGTATCTGAGATTTTCATGCTGGTATTTGGTGAAATATTTCAAAAATTGTGTCATTTGCAAGGTACCCCAACAACAGTGCCCTACTTGGCCCCCTTACCAGAGTGTTGGTCGTACAGTGGGTTCGACCTTGCTCCTTGAATATCACTCTTATCATCCAGGTGGGACACATGCTGTGCTCTTGCTCTCTTCTGCCCTTCTCTCTCATCAGGCGTGCTTTGCTTTGGTGGACAACCCTCTAGCGAATTGGCTTCTACAGTTGCTGGTGAAAAAGCTGCAGGGCATCCTGCATCTTGGGCATCATCAAATTCATATTGCCGCTGCCCAGTGTTGGTCTCAAGATGCTCTCCTGGTACATCTTTTGGGACTCTTGCCATAGGCAGGCTGCAGACATTACGAACAGTGGCAGAAGGTGAGAGATGGCAGAATGGCAAAGCAGGCTCTTTGAAAGACAAGCCAATAAGTCATTCACACTTTGAGCAGCTAACATGTAGGAAAGCAGACATTTGCTAAAATACGTTGAAATAGAAGAGCAACATAGTGAACATAGGAAATGAAAGGCCGTACATCTAGATGGTGCAGGCTATTGCCATGCATGCTAGTGAGAGACACAAATAAATGACCATGGCTAGCCTTAAAACACTCACACGCACAGATTATATCTGTGATATAATCTAGGTTTCAAGTGGTTAACCGTATGCCTGACCGAGACTAGCAAGGAATTGTGACATTCAGCCTCAGAAGAGGGAAAGCGTACAGCAGGCGCAGGAAAGTGGCCTAGCCAGGAGTCTAAGGATGCACGCTGCCGCAGAGGTAGATGGGCAAGTTGCTTACCTTTGGCCTGATTTCTGAGGGCCTTTCTCCTCAGGATTCTCATCTCCCACACAAGCGTAAGACTTCTGAGGTGAATTGGACGCTGCTTCAGCACGGCCCACAGCAGCCTGAAGCCGTAATCCACAACAAACGCGCTAAAGAGAGCACATTTGGGTTGTGAGGAAGAGGCTAGGCAATGCATCACCCCCTTATATACCCGTTTATCCTTCTCTAATCATTTCAACCATTGAGAAATGCGCCTCAATGCTGTACTTAATAACGGCAACAAATAGAATGGAAATCAACGAAATGTGCCAACCATTTTTTTCACTTGCTGCCTTGTATTCACACAGTGGATGCAAGTTACAATTGTTTGACAGTCGTTTGTCTCAAACTCAGTAGCTTAGTAGTCAGCTCAAACTCAGCTAGCTCAAACTCAGTAGCAAACTCAAAAGCAACAAAAGCGCACCACGAGAATTAAGAATTTAGCATCAAAAAAATCATACTATTTAAGAGTGGCCTAAGCACATGACCCTTTGCTCTAAATTGAAGTCTATGTAGGTGCAAGCATAGTTTGAGAACAATCATATACATTCACATGCATTTTACCAACCTGTTTTCCTGATCGTCTTGAAGAAGAAGCTCGGGCCTCAGCAGGCAAAGACTGCTCGCTTGACTGTGCTGACGGAGGAGTTCGAGCGGTGCCGCAAGCAGCAAGG
>LFIK01005147.1_pt1 | contig 10528 bp, 8 predicted proteins | sample 643401 | NCBI WGS metagenome assembly LFIK01 (sample SAMN03777447, study PRJNA286221) | soda lake metagenome | biome: soda lake; feature: Kulunda steppe; material: water; isolation source: sample T5-Br brine of Lake Tanatar-5 | place: Russia: Kulunda steppe | collected 2010-07
ATGCTTCCTTCCTTCGTCTCGTCCGCCATCCCGCGCTTTTTTCGGATTGTGAACCGTTCGCCCCTTCGATTCAAATCCAGCTCGGTTAACCGACCGAGTTAACTCCCGAGCCGAAGCCAACCGGGACCGCGGACGGACAGAGGGAGTTTCTTCTCGAATGGACGTGCGTGGAGGCGCGCCAAGACGGCCGCGGAAGGCGACGGCGGCGCGAGGCGACGACACGGACGTGGTGGTGGATTCTGGAAGGATGGATGGCGTGAAGAGAGGCGGGATTGGTGCCCGGTTGGAACGGCGAGCCTTGGGAGCGGCCCAGGCCAATCCTGGGTTGTGAATCCGTGGGGAAAGGGAGGAGTGGGAACCATCACAGGTCGAAACAAAGTGTATCACAATCCTGCTGAGGAGGACTGTGGATTTGCTCGGGATTCTGCAATGCAAGGATGACGGACATGACAGGCCATTTCCTTCAGTCCATTGCCTCCTGCGCAACCAATTGCGGCAGCGCCTCCATTGCAAACAAGAGCACTCGTCCATTGGGCATGCAGAAAAGCGGTTGGGAAACCCCTTTCCAAACAAGCGATGTGCCTGCTGCTATCCAGTCAGCCCAAACATGCAACAGGAAAACGTCCAAAAAACACGAAAGGAACGCAGTTCCAGAGAGGTCCATTGACTACAAACAAAAGGATGGTACGCATCTCCCTTGTGCTGGGAATTTATTGGGTCAGATATTGCAACGTGCCTGCGCATGTGTGCTCAACTTTTCTGGCACAAGCAGTTTTGGAAGGCTGAAACTGAAGTCAATTCCATCAGAATCTGCTTGTGCCCTTGTGTGCTTCATCGTTTGCGGCAGCAAAGAGATGCTGCACCATCAGAAACTACATCTTGATGGTCGCAGGGGACCTCTCTCAGGTCAATCCCACAGATGAGTGAAGCTGATTCACAGGTTCGTGGTACTTCCATCTGCGGTGCATTGCGTAGGAAGCCCCTGCAGTGATGCTTGCTACTAAACAGATCCCCACAAGCCCCATTCCGATGTCTTTTTTCCTGGACATGCTCTTGACCTGCCCATACGGCAAGCTTGTGAAAGAGACTGCTGATCGTGCAGTTGTCAAACCTGTGCTGCGGGGCAGTGCGCGAATCAGCGCACCTTCCACCATGTGCTTGAGTTGTAGGAACCTGTTAGGAGACAAACCAATGACACTCTCCAGCATGTCAGAGCTCAATGGCCTCATCAGCTCAAAGCGATCGAGGCTGATGGTAGAGTACTTCCTGAATACCGTCTCCAAGCATGTGCGACCAGTCCCATATTCTCCAATGAGGTCATCTAGCAGCAGACAGTCCTCCAATCCAATGTTGTCATGAAACTCTCCAATAGGGAGGACTTCGCATGCAGCCTTGCCGACAAGAAGGGCCTTAGACCCGGCATGGGCGGGAAATGCCTCTGAAAAAGACATGGGAACAATTGGCTGTTCTAGAAACCGCAATGGGGCGGACATGACGCAGACAGCTACATCAGGAAACTCTCGCTTCAAGAATGCAAACACTTCTCCATCGCTGCACATGGTCTCAAAGCTATTCTCTCCATGGAACGGCAGGCAGATGATGCAAGTGAACGAATGGTCCGGGTTGGGAAGCGCTAATAGTCCGAAATTTTTCCGAGGCCACATGTGCAGAGTGTTAGGATCCAAAGCGAACATTCCATTGTGCGGAGGAATGATGACCGTTTTGTATCCGTGTCCTCGGAAAGACCTGCTGAAGTTCATCCTGGACACTTTCTTCATTTGTTCTCTCACCATGGATTGACCTCCATCGGCTCCCACGATGAGTTCAACTTGCATTTGCGGTTCCCTTCCCCCCACCACTCTCATCTGGCGGTGTTCTCCGTTGCGTTCCAGATGCAGCAGCCCTTGTTCTATGTCCAGGTCCACCAGTCTGCTTTCAAAGTTGAGATGAACGCCTTTGGAATCTGCCCGGTCCAGCAGCACCTTGAGGATTGCTTTTCCAGACAAGCAGTGCAGCTTGTCTCCCTCGTCTCCGAACGGTTCCCGCTTCACCTCCATGGAGCCGAGATGGACCGTTTGTCCGTTGATTTCGATGGCCGAGCGTCGCACCTCTTCCTTCGCTCCCACACGCTGCAGCGCTTCCATTCCTCTTTCGTTCAGCAGCAACGGCACTTCGAAGCACTTGCCTTCCTTTCGATGGCGCGGATCTGCTTGTTTCTCGATCAATTCCACTTGGAATCCATGTTTACGCAGGACGAGGCTGGCGAGTGTTCCCGTCGGTCCTCCGCCCACCACCGCAGCGCGGGGTTCCCTCCTCTTCGTGCTGCTGCCATCCCTTCCTTCCATGTGCACCAGTTCTCCTCGACGCGTCGTGTCGCGCACCACCGCCACACGTGCGACTTGTGTGCGACGTTTCGCGTCTCCAAGGACCGCTTCGTCCCGTTCCTTTCGACCTGGACCTCGTCGGGTTCCCTTTCCTGTCCGGTCTCCTTCCCTTTCGATCGGCGGTTGAACCCGAACGGATCCCGGTTCGAACCCGAACGAGACCCGAAGCGAAAGGAACGAAACCACGACGACGTCGACTCGTCGGACCGGACGACGAAGGCACGTGGCGAGATGCAAGGCGGCGCACGTGCGTGTCGCATGCGCAGCAGGAAGGTCGCCATGGCCGCAGCGACACCGGCCAAGAGGAGGCTGAAGACGCACAAGTGGAAGGACGTGGACGAACAACGGACCCTGGAGCTGCTGGCGCGTCCAAGAGTGGACTTCGGCGCCATCCTCGGCACCGTCGCACCCATCGTCGAAGACGTGCGCGTGCGTGGCGACCAAGCGCTCGTCGAACTCACGGAGAAGTTCGACAAAGCCAAGGTGGCGGTGGAGGACATCGTTGTCGATCCCAGGACGATGCCGACGCCTCATCTGCCCGATGACGTGCGTGCAGCCTTCGACGTGGCATTCGACAACATCGCCGCGTTCCACGAAGCACAACGAACGCCAGAACCAACGGCTGTGGTGGAAACCATGCCTGGTGTGAGGTGCTCCCGCGTGTCGAGGCCCATCGAAGCGGTGGGACTCTACGTGCCCGGTGGGACGGCCGTGCTGCCTTCGACGGCCTTGATGCTCTCGGTTCCTGCAGCCATTGCGGGCTGCAAGGTGGTGGTCATGGCCACACCGCCAAGGCCGGACGGAAGCATTACCCCCGAAGTACTGTACTGTGCCCAAAAAGCCGGAGTCACTCATCTGCTCAAAGCGGGCGGTGCGCAGGCGGTGGCTGCCATGGCGCACGGCACCGCCACCTGCCCGAAAGTGGACAAAATTTTCGGACCGGGGAATCAGTACGTCACGGCTGCAAAGATGCTGCTGCAGAACAGCGAAGCGATGGTGGCAATTGACATGCCTGCAGGACCTAGCGAGGTACTTGTCGTTGCAGACGAGGGGGCAGATCCGGTTCATGTGGCAGCCGATCTGCTGTCGCAAGCAGAGCACGGACCAGACAGTCAAGTGGTCCTGGTTGCACTTCCTGGGGTGGATGTTGACGCCATTGAGAGGGAAGTGGAAAAATTGCTGGGAGAACTGCCACGTGGAGAAGTCGCAGCCAAAGCCATCGAGCACTCTTATGCTGTGCAAGTGGATAGCATAGACGAGGCGATCGACTTCTCCAACAGATATGCTCCGGAACATTTGATCGTAAACGTGGAAGATGCGGAATCCTGGCTTCCCCAGCTGACCAACGCAGGAAGCATATTCTTGGGGAGATGGACGCCAGAGAGCGTTGGGGACTATGCAAGTGGCACAAACCATGTCTTGCCGACCTATGGATACGCAAGAATGTACAGTGGGGTGAACCTGGACTCTTTCCAGAAAAAGATCACGGTTCAGAGCTTGACTCGGGATGGTCTGAGGGCATTGGGGCCGCACGTAGCTAAGATGGCGGAGGTGGAAGGCTTAGATGCACATCGGAAAGCAGTCACCCTTAGAATGGAATCCATGACTTAAGTACAGCTGGATGGCTTGGTCTAGTAAAGTATGCAGTCCATGCGCAACCTTTATTGCAATCAAAAATTCTTGCCTACCGCCCAACTTTGCCCAACTTAGCATCTGTCTTGGGGTTCGCTGTCCATTCTTGCACCTGCACAATCGTCTCGTCGATGAAGGTCTGCAGCCTGCGTAGATCTTGTACATAGAGCAAGCGCAAGACAGTTGCCGCGTTGTTAAGGACCGGATCCCCAGAATCAAAACCAAGTGGCAAGCTTTCCATTTCTTCCGTGGATTCCATCGCATCATCTTGTAAGCTGTGCAATCGCGCATGCTCCTTGGCTGCCAGTTGGAAAGCTGGGCTTTGCAAGTTGGAAAGCTTTTTGTTGGCCTCTTGCAAAATTTGTCCGATGCCTTTGCCCTCTTCCGCGATCCCCAACGTTCGTGCAAGCTTCGAAACATTCGATTTGAATGCATCAGACGATAAGTCTTGGTATTTCCCTTTGGACGTACTCGGCCAGACGTCTCGTTGCGACTCCTGCGGTCGCACATTGCGCAGCTCTTCGCGCCTGTCCTTGTATTCCAAGAAGATGGCTTGATCGAGCAGCCATCGGACGGACTCTTCCATGTTCTTGCTTCCTTCCTTCACTGGACAATCTTGCACAGCCAAATACTCGTCGAATGCATTCATCCAGGCCTCTACATCGTTTACTTGCTTCAGACCGCGCCTCTCTTCAATGTCCAACGCTCGGATTTTGTAGTTTTCGAGCCACAGGACAAGCGCCTGCACCGATTGCAAATCTTCCAGGTGGAAAGATCCGACCGCTGGATAGGCCAAAGCAGCCAAGAAATGTCGGAAGATGGACATGAAGCTCGCAGTGTGGCTCTGCGATTGCGATTGCGAATGCTCCTCCACACGCCGTCGACGTTCGAGCGTGAAGTGGTCGAACAGGAATTGGTTCCATTCCATGAGTTGGACACACCACAAAGAGGGGGTCAATCCCTTCCTTGGTTGGAGGTGGGAAAGAAGGGGAGCGGAGACTGAATCGTGCTGTAGATCATCATCCAAAGTGCTTGCACTGCATGTGGGAAAGGGAGCTGGTGGGGGATGTCTCCAAAGAGAAGGGACATGCCGCAACTGGAGCCTCATGTGGATTGCGAAGACCACATCCACGGAGGATGGATGGATAGATAAATTATTGCCTTATTATTCTGCCGGGTCGATCTATCCACTTCCATGGTCATGCACCCTGTCTGCACGCCTCATCGCTGCACGAGATTGTAAATGGGACCTCCTGCGCTGACTGAGCTTCAAATTTGCCAGCACACTCGATCTTGCTGACCCAGGCTGTGGCATCGATTCAAACAGTGGGTTTTTCTTTGCCTCTTGCACTTGTTCACTGAACACTTTCTTGCTAAACTCGTACAACTTCATGTCCCATGAGTTCAGGGATCGGATGCTTTCCAAAGTGCTTGGGTGTACGTTTGCTCTTGCTGTACTCGAAAATCGAAGCTTGTTCGCTACAGCTGGGCCGTATTTCTTCTGCAATTTTTCAAAAAGCTTTGCGGACAAATCTACGGCTTTGCTGCGCTGGTATTCCATGCAATCTAAGAACGAGTGTCCCAGACTTCTTCGGTCTAACATGAGCGGATCTCTCAGACCTAGTTCATCGACAGGCACGTTTTTCTTTTTGAGAATGCTAATGGTGCTAGCCAGTTTTTTCATATTTTGCCGTAGAAGTTGACTTATTTCAGCCACACTCGGTGTGTTTTTATCCATCCGCACTCCCAACTTTAGCAAGCGGTCAAGAGCTGTTGACCCTTTCTTACTTGCTTGAGCCAGTAACAACTGGTCAACCAGTTTGTTTACCTCTCTACCTAGAACAACAGCCTGTTGTATCATTTCACTCTCCTTGTTGGTTTCCTCGTATTCAGCATCAGAAGGTGAAGACTTGGGTCCTCCCAGTCCCGCTTTCCATGCCCTCCCCTTGAGGCTCCTGCCAAGCTTGAATGCCACAAGCTCTGCTGATTCGTGCAAATTCTCCGTAATGCTCAGGATGAATTGGTTCCGCAACCGTTCCTCGGCAAGATCATACAGCAGTTGACCAGCTGCTGTGTCTTTTGCCACGCACTCCTGGAGCATCCCGGCGTTTGGGAATCTTGAATAGGAGGTGATACCCAATACCTGAAACATCATGTTGTTGTGAATAGATGCACGAACCAGATCGTGGTCGATGAACTCCTCCAGGCTCACAGTGCCTCTTTGGTTCGTTCCTTCTGCCATCGATCCGCCTTCTTTCGTCGGGATTGTAGATTCGTTTATCCTAGTCCACAATGTTTCTCTCATCCATGGCAGCAACGTGCTCCACGGCCAAACACGATCTGTCTGGACCCGTCCAATGCTTCCCATTGGAGAGCTTTTCTTTTCGCCGCTGGCTTTCTGCAATTTTGATCTCAATAAAACCCGAGAAGATACCTCAAGTGCGAATCCATATGCACTCAGCACTCTCTGTACGGGTTCGCGTAGCTGTGTCATCAGTGCTGTTTCATCTGGCAGCCTCTGGAGCAGGCTAAAATCATCGTGGCTTGAAAGCAATCGACACTTTGGATTGGTTCGATTGAGCGAGACTCCTTGATAGGAGTTTTCACACCTTTCTGAGGGTGGGAACGCTTTGCCAAGGAAGCATTTTCGAAAGGATCGACCGGCTGTCCTTGGCACATGCAGGAAGAACAGCATTTTCTCGAGGTTCTGTTTCCGGCTCGCATCTTCTCTCCTTTGCGTTTCGATCCAATCCCTCACGTACGTCCGGCACGTCTTCTCCCCACTCGCGATTCCGCAGCAAGCGAGTGTCCACAGCAGCAACAGCAGCCGCCGCATCGTCCGTCTCCATGGTTCCATCGTCCGCCACCTGTCTCTTGTGATGGGTTCCTTCTTCGTCACGACCCCAGGGTCGCCCCAGCCTGTCCCCCCAAACCACGGTGGTCCGGGGAGACCCGCACGAGCTTCCAATCAATCGGAGGTGCGGTTCGGGTCTATTCCACACCACGTTCCTTTTCAATCGGACCCGCTTGAAAGGGAAAGGCACGAGCACGTCCCACCGATGCCAAGGCGAACACGTCCACGTGCAGCAACGTAACATCGCGTTGCACGAAACGGACGACGATGGCGATGGCGCGTGCGTTTTCCAGCTTTCGAGCGTCCGTGCTCGCACACGTGAAGCTGCAGGCCGTGCCTGCGTGGAGCTTCGCGACGGAACGTGGATTCGCGGCCGACGCTGGAGGCTCGTTCCTCGACAAGCAACAAGTCGCCGAACGTGTCCTCGGAGTCGTGAAGAACTTCCAAAAGGTCGATCCAGCCAAGGTGCGTCTGCTTTCTGCGAACGAAAGGAACGAAAGGAAGGAGGTTCGCGAACGACGAAGTTGGCGAGATCGCCCACGAACGAGCAACGGACCTGCTTCGAATCACGAGCTTCCTTCGCTAGTTCACCGCTGCACGTGTGCGCTTTCGATTGAAAGGTTGCAACAGCGCGCTTGCTTGCGAACGAAGAGAGATTCTTCATCGGAGGAAGGAGGCAACAACGTGGAGGATCGGCGTGGCGAAGAACGCGTGAAAGGTTGGTCGGATTCGTGCAGTTTCCAACCGACCGTACGGTGGCGTTGCAGACGAAACCCTACGTCGACCACGCGACGCCTGGACAACCTTGGCAGTCGATGGATGGCTCCTGACGGTCGAAATTGGCCACGGATGATGTGCTAACATGGTTCATGCGTTCTGACCTTTCAGGTGAAGGAATCCTCGCATTTCGTCAACGATTTGGGCCTCGACAGCCTGGACACTGTCGAGGTGGTGATGGCGTTCGAGGAAGAATTCGGACTGGAGATTCCAGACAACGATGCAGATAAAATTTTGACCTGCACAGATGCCATCCAGTACATCTCCTCGCATCCAAATGCCAAGTAGGTAGGGGAGAGCAGCACCATACCGCCACGTGAGAGAGAGGATGCGCTGAGGCGTACGCGTGTCCAGCTGAATAAGGGCAAAATGCCCAGGAAATTGCTGTGCAGGGAAATGATTTACAAAAAGGACTTGGGAGGTGCATGGATACCTGTTTTCCTTCTAGTTAATCCAAGTGTAGACGATTGAACAGGATCAAGAACTTCCGCTCACTCGGAATCGACCACACAAATCCCAGTTCCGCATCACCCGTCAAGGGGCCACCCTTCCCATCCAAGAGAAGCAGCTCTCCCTCCACCCACCGCGGATCCGTATGCCCAGAACGTGCAACCCTGCCCTCTCCCTTGTAGCGCGCAACAATTCCCAGTTCCTCTGGGTAAACCCCATGATGATCAAGACGAAGGTTCCGATCGATCCTTGCCTTGAACGTCAGGCTTCCAGAAGGGATATTCATGTCCCCAGTCAGTTTGGTGGCATAGATACACTCATCTCCATGCTCTTGGCATTTGCCTCTCTGTATTTGCACCACTTCGGGGCCATGAGGTCCATATGTGCCCACGTAAAGACCACTGAAGGGATCCGTACTGGGGTAACTGGTGTTAAGTCTGCGAAACGTGGTGCGAGAGCCAAGCTCAGGAGAGAAGGAAAAGTTAGGAAAACTTTTCACCTGAGTATTGTCTGGAAAACCCTCAGAGAGCATCTTGTCTGCGACGTCTTGAAGTGCTTCAGCTAAGTCATTTTCTCCTCTGTTATCTGCTTGCTCGCTCAGCTTCTGAATCTGCTCGGCAACCCACGCCCACTGTTTTGCGTCCTTGGAAGTGGACAGGGAAGGCTGTTCAGCTGCTTTCTCCTTTTCCACCGTAAACTGTGCCGAGGCCCTGTGAATCTCTTTTGCAGTTGGGAATTCAAACGTCTCACGTAGTCCTGGTATACTTGGTTTCTTCTCTGAAACGCCCTCGATGCAAAGCTTGAATTCATCCCTCCCTGGTTGCGACAGTGTCGCAGGTTTCCTCTGTGTTGTAAAAATTTCTATGGGTGACAAGGCTTGCTCCAAATCAAAAGCATCCAAGTCAAAATCGGAATCTTCCACAGAGTCTTCTGAAGAAAGGTCTAGTTTCACGCTGTACACACCGTTTCTCTTCCCTTGCAAAAATGGCCCTGGCACCTCCCCTCCAGATCCAGAAATAACCCATTGCTCCTCCTCTTCGTCCTCCTCCTCCTCGCCCATGTTGCCTTCTGACACAAGACCTACCACTTGGGTCGCAAATCCTGTTCTTGTGCGTGAGTCCTTTTTGATAAAAATCTCCAGGACGGGCTGGCTCGGTTCTTCCAAGAACGTCACTCCTGAGTCCTTTGCCTCCTGGATCTCGGACAGATCTTTCCCGGTGTATGCACTACCCACTAACCTACCATACTCGGCCGACACTTTCAGCAGTAGCCCTTGGGGATCATCCTTGCCGCTTTTGCCCACCCACCAACCCAAGAGCCCAAGGCAAGCGTGATCGCGGAGCTTGGCTGCTTCTTCGTACTTTTCTTCTTCCAGGGCATTTTTCATATCCTTCACGATCTGCCCGACCGGATCTTTCGCCTCGATGGCTTGAATTTCCTCTTGGATCTTCGCGGCAAGCGCATAGTTTTCTTCTTCAACGGCTGCATCCACTTCTTCCCGCAGTCCATGGAGACGGTTTTCCTCGTCGAGCACTTGTTCGAACCATTGCTCCCAAGCTTTCCACCGTCTCTCTCGCTTTTCTTGCATGGTTTCGTTCTTCAACGTCCCGTTGGCTTCCCCGCGCGTCCCAGGTACGCCTTTGGACTTGTTCTTCAACGGCAGAGCGAATGGGAGGACCATGCGTCCATTGTCTGCCGAAGCACATCGTCCGTCTTCCGACGCTTTTCTCCGTCCTCTGCGGACCTTCCCTGGTCGCCTGACCGCCTTGATTCCTCCCGAGAAGCCTCCCAAGACGCACGTGTGCGCCATTTTCGTCCCGCAGAAGCGTGCTGCACGTGCTGCGCGCTCAACGGGCTGAACCTCATCCGCCGCCAATCCGCGTTTCGAAGGCCTCGGAGACCTTGACCCGCAGAGGAATCCCCCTCGACGGTCGCACCCTCCTCGAAGGGCCGCGGGAGATCCCGTCCGAGATGCGGGAGGGGACCGCTCCCCCCGAAGCGGAGAATCTACCGCCCCTGGAGCAAAGGAGGGTGGCCGAGGCGAACAGGTAGTCCCAGGATTGCTCCAGGGGCGGAAGCGTGTCGCAGCAAGCGCAGAAGCGCACGTCCGAGGTGCACGTGCGCGGTTGCCACGGCAGCTTCCGGCGGCGAATCGAGAGAAAGGTAGGTGAGGTAGGAAGAAAGGATGGATCAGAACGGCAACAGACCTGCCAGTCCGGACGCCGGTGCTTCTTCCAAACGAGACAAGGACTCCTCGGCCAACGTAAGCTTGTCCAGCACCTCCTGTCGAGTGGTGCGGTCCAGTGGCGTGCGTGATCCACGAGCGCGGTAGAAACGTCCCAAGGTCTCCAAAGCCGAAGAGACCTCCTGGTAAGACGCGTCCGACAGGACCGCTCTGTCGTCCGACCACGAGGTGAGGAACTCTTTCACC
>LFIK01005151.1_pt1 | contig 10528 bp, 9 predicted proteins | sample 643401 | NCBI WGS metagenome assembly LFIK01 (sample SAMN03777447, study PRJNA286221) | soda lake metagenome | biome: soda lake; feature: Kulunda steppe; material: water; isolation source: sample T5-Br brine of Lake Tanatar-5 | place: Russia: Kulunda steppe | collected 2010-07
CAACCGACCAATGCCCAGCCAAACCCATGTGGCCCCCCCAGCGGCCTCACCCTAGCCAACTGACCAATGCCCAGCCAAACCCATGTTGCCCCCCCGACAGCCTCACCCTAACCAACCGACCAATGCCCAGCCAAACCCATGTAGCCCCCCCTGGCGGCCTCACCCTAGCCAACCGACCAATGCCCAGCTGAACTCATGTAGCCCCCCAGCATGAAGCCAAGCCGGTTCAGCCCCAGGCAGCCATCTCACCTTCAGGTCCCGCTCCTTCATGTGCTGCGCATACTCCAGCTGCGCAAGTTGCGCCTTCTGACTGCGTGTGAGCCCCTCCTCCGGCAGCAGCTCCTCCGGGCCACACAGCAGGAACAGGCGGCTGCTCTGGCCGAATCTCAGTGTGTCGCCCACCCTGCGAGGCCGCAAATCAGGAGCAGGCAGCCAGGTTGGGAAGGCTTAAGAGTATTGCCGACCTGGCAAGGCTGCAGCACAGGGGCAGGCTGCTGCCCCAACCGGAAATCAGGGCACCCCTGACCCTGATCCTCACCGTCAGCTGGGGCCTTTTCAGCCTAATTGAGGCTAGAATGTGTGCAGTATGACCTACAAGGGCGAAGCACCTGCTGTCCACCCCGATCTCCCCGGTCCTAGTCATACAAGCTGCCAAGCTCTTGGCTCACACACAAGCCTTCACATCCTTGCCCGCACGTGCAGGCTAGCCCATGCAGCAGAACTCTCTGCAGATGTCAGCATGTAGGGCACACGCCGTTCTGTGCACACACGCAACAGCACCAGGTAGCATGACCAAGGGGAAGGCTCCTGCCTTGATTTTCCAAGCACAACCATAAAGCGGCACACCTGAGGGGGACGTGCACATGGGGCTTGATGCGCTGTTTATTCAGGAATGTCCCATGGGTGGAGGCATTGTCGTATATCGAAGCAGCCCTTGATGCGCCATTGAACTGGAGGACCTGCGGGCACACCGTGGCCGGGCCGCCAGGCGCGCAAGCACAGGAACTTGAATGCGTGGATTGAAAAGGCTGCCTGCTCTTTGTGCGCCTGTGATTGTAAGGGCTGCGTTGACAGTCTTTTGACAGTGGGCAGGGCGGCTGGACGGCTCAACTCTTGGAACATCTGATCCCCCTCTGAATGTACTGTCCCAAAGCGACAGATGGTCTCCGAAGATGGCACTACAACCACAAAGCGCATGTACCGGTAGCACATCCGTTCACGCCTGGGTAGTGTGCTTGCACCTGGGTCGATGCTTACAAGATACAGCAGCCTGGTGAATCAGGGATGAGTCAGGAGCTTGCTCACCGCATGCAAACGCGAAGCACTTGGATGCTCCAGCACAAAGTCACACCCAGTGGTCCGGCCAAACGTGAAGTGGTCCTTTACACAGACGTCTCTGGCCTCCACAATTGCTCCACATTTCAGCACCTCCATGCGGTATGGCACCCTGCAGGTACGTCGACGGAGCCTTTCACGAAGAGAGGTAGGCTGGCTGGATGATCTTCTATTGAAAACGAATGTTTGTTAAGATGTCTTCACTATTGTGCGCGTACACTCATGTGGACTCATGCGCGTGCAGCATTTGTAGGTATACATGCACTCCGCCTGCACGCATCAGCATGCATGCACCTGTGCATGAGTGCATGCACATGAACTTTCACTTGCATGTATGCATGTTTATGCAAGTGTTCCTGTGCGAGCATAACCGTGTTTGAGTGAGCTTTTGTATGTTATGGCCGTGTTTGGGTGTGCCTGTCTCTGAGATGCCTGTGTGCAAGCATATGATCGCAAAGCAAAAAGGCTAGTGCTGCCAAGCTTGTGTACTCGAAATAGGAACAGGGGTGGACCCCATACATGAATTACATAGAAATGATCACAACTAATTGGCAGGCATCTTCGTCAAGCAAGGTGTGTGGCCCTCTTGCGTCTAGGACACATGCCAACCCTGACACACACCCTTCAGGCACTCCTGCCCATGCAGGTGGTATGTATGAAGCTGGTGCAGCGACAGGGGGTACTGCTGACCCGCCGCCTTGGCCCCCTGCCCCTTGCCCAGCTGCCTCTCCTTGCTCAGGGTGTGGCAGGGGGCCTGCAGGAGCACCTCCCACCCCTCCATTGGGCTTGCGTGCTGGCGGTGGCATCATCATGGAGCCACCTACCTGTATTTTGTGTGGCAAGGTCAGAAAGAGCAAAGGTGCGGAGGCTGGCGACAAGCACACTGAGCGAGCACAGAAAACAAGGGCATCTGCACGAAACAGATCAGCAATAGAGCTGAACCCATGGTGGCCACCCCAAAATCTGGCAGCAAAATAAAACCGCTTAAGGTCACATCACTGCCTAGAAACTGCACATCACTCTTACAGGTGGAGGAGGTGGCATGCTGCTGTCTTTGTTCTTGCTATGCGCATCCTCAGGTAGAGCACGCTTCCGGCGGGAGGGTGGTGGCATCATGCTGGAAGCTCCTTTGTCCTCTAAAGGCTCCATTCCTGGTAGAATTTAAGGATGATAAGATTTAAGATCCAGGATGGCTTAATTCATCTTAAATCAGGAGGTTTGGAGGCTCACCAAAATTTATAGAGTATTTTATACGACACAGAAAAGGGACAAGGAAACACATTAGACTTTTGAATCCCAAGCTGTGCTGGCGTCAGATCTCGGCCACCAACAATGGCAACCTTTGCAGATGGCCATGTCGATAAGGTGAGGGGCGTTGGGCAAAGAAGGCATTTTGGATGTGCCCTGCATGCCGCGGCTGTGATCCGACCTGTGCTTGTGCCTTCTATCAGGGCTTGCACAACAACGCACACAAGGGCGGCCTACGTTTGAAGGAAGTCTTCTTCGCCAAGGTACGTGCGTTGGGTGGCCTTTGCTGCTCCACACGAGGCACTAAGTGGGAGAGTGGGCATTCTGAGGGGAGGGGCCGCGGGGCACACGGAAACCTAGGTCGAAGCCGAATACCTCGGCATGCAGTGAGTCCCCTGCACTATTGCATGCACCAATCTTGCACTCTCTACACGTATGCTGTTGCTCGTTGTTGTGCAAGTGGCATTGCTCAAATGGCCCATCCATCTGTCCAAACATTCCTGCAGCTGGCTCAAAGGAACCATAAATTCTTTGATTCCGGGGAGTACTTCAGTCTTAAACAGGTAGGTGGTGGGGCGGGGGAGATACGGTAGCTGTGGGTGCGCTAGGGCAAGAGGTGAAGTCCGTGAGTGGCACGCCTGAGCTGCGCGTCCCTGCAGCAGCAGGCTTGTGTACCCGGCTCAAAATGCAGCAGAATTCTGCCTGTATCCTTGTCAGCTGCTAAGAATTGAAGCCAGTGAGTGATCATGCCTGGCCTGTCTCTAAGCTCACGATTCTGCGTTTTTCTTGCAAAGGTCAAAGGTCAAACCTAGCCAGCTTTAAGCTGACCAAGCAGGCTTTGAATTGCCTGTGGTGAGGGTTCCTCTATTTGTGCCCTAATCTTATGCCAGCACACCTCCGCTGCGTTCTTCTTCCATTCCTCGCAGGGCATAAAGATGCCCGATCTCTTGCCAGGAGGGGCGCCGCCCCATGCCTGCCCAGTGAAAAAAGAGCCTACAGTGGCAGCCCCGGTAAGGTGGCCTGGCCGTAGCACCTGCTGCTCTGACACTGTATTGCATGGATCTCATCTGTTGTCACTGTCTCAAGTGAAGTTGAACACAGCCATGGATGAGATAACACAGGGAAGCAAGAAAGCACTTTTCAATTGCAATGACCTGCTCCATACTCATAAGTTAGGATGTTATTGTAAGCATGGAATCTGGTGATATGTTGTTTTGGCACTCTGCAGAGGCACTATCGCAAACTTGATGAGCGATCGTCCATGTCCGGAGAACAGGAGCAGCTGAACCGACTGTTCCAGCACCAAGTCAGCTGCTCTGACTATTAGCTTGAGTTTTGATGAAGGTTGGGCTGGCATGGTGATGACAGTCACGTGAGCTCAGTAGCATGGGTTGACTTGACTGTCAACCATAGAAATAGGGGCAAGTAGTGAAACGCAAGATTGCTGTGCCTCTTGTAGGAACATAATGTGTGCGAGAGTGAAGCTCTGTCTGGCGAGCAAGGGAAGCGCTTGCCTGTCACAGATACAAATATTTCCATTTTCCTTAGCTCGTAGGTGGGAAAATTGATATTTATTTGCATTCACTGCATTGCAGCAGTGAAATTGTTTAATTAGCTCATAGGTGGGGAAGTTTCTGGATCTGACGACTGGTTGAGCTCCGGGCCTATAAGTAAATCACAAGTACATAACACAAGTACATAGCTTGCGGTTTGTGTGAGGCGTCCATGCATCCCATACTTTCCAGTCGATGCAGTTCATGTGCAAGTGGCCCACAGGTAACTCCTTTCATTGTACATTTTTGTCCATGTACATTTTCCTTCAAATGCTCTGTGGATGAATAATTTGAGCATTGCACTGGTTGTCCTCTGTTCTTAGTGGCATCTCCTGGGCCATGGGTGCCAGCTTTCTCTGAGGCCTTTCTTTGCACAAGTCAGCTAGCCTCAACTTTTGGATTTTGTATCTGAATTATGATTCTCTGTTCTGACGTGCATTCCTGTACAGAGTAATTTGTGTCCTTGGGCCAAGCTTGTGACACCTCTACTGTGGGCATTGCCTGTGCTGAAGATTGCTGTGCTTGTGCCTGTTTCATGCTCAGGCATATTTCATATGCTTGTAAGATGTAAATTTTCTTTTACCTGATGCCATGGCAATTTCTAACCCTTACCCACATCCACTCATTTAGCGCGCGGCTAAACGAACCAAAAGTCCAGATTGTTTGAGAAAAGACTGAATGACTCAGTCCTTACAAAGCCCCCCAGGTCCATCACTACTGCACCTAGCCTCATGCCCTCACAAACAATAAGGTTACGTAAAACGAACGAGGGCAGCTAAGCTAACACCCGAAAGGCATACATCCTGAACTAGTACTAGTTTACTAGTTTAAAAAAACTAGTAAGGCGCTCGTATCAAAAGAATGTAGCGTCTAAAAGCTAGTTGACAATTTTTCTTACAAGGGAGCAGGCTCAGACAAAGGCAAGTTGAGATACAATGGGCTTAGACTTTCAGCCAGATCATCTGGTCATGCTGGGTTGACAGCTGGGCTTGCTGAACACTGCCAGCCAGACAAACAATATCCATAGTCTCAGAAAGAAAAAGAAATGATTTATATGTATGTCTGCTTCAAGAGAAACAATTTCAAATCCTCAGCTCCGATGTTGTCAAAGCGCCTGTGTCTCCAATGTAAGTCCTAACAGTACAATCAGCGAATTGTTCTGCGAATCTCCTTCTCAAATAGCACATTTCTAAGAAAGAGCATTAAAAAAGGACATGCGTTTCGTCCTGCCAGTGGACATCATGCAAGTCACACTTGTCACAGAGTCTATTGTGGATTTGCCAACTTGGCCACGTTTTTGAACCACCGGTTTCAACTTTCAGGGTATGGGCAGACAAAGGCAAGAGAGGCAGGAAACGCCAGCCAAAAAACTTGCGCTGATCCTGAGGTTTAGAAAGCCGCTCAAAAGAAGGCAAAAGTCTTGACGAGGGCGAGAGGCGTCTAAAGGTCGACTTCAACAAGCACAGTCAGAAGTGTATTGAAATTCGCACATCGAATTGGAAAAGATTGCCGAACTACTGCAAAAATGCTGCATCCCACACTGGGAAAAATAACCGGTTTCTGATTTTTTTTGCCTGGGTGACCAGGGCCTAAAACTCACACTTTACCTTATCACACATTTCGATACGCAAAAAATCACTAACAAAAGCTAAGGTTGATAAGTAGCACAGACGGAGCATATATCTTTTCAGAACCCTCCTGACACCCTCTTCAAGTAATTTACGGGGATGCATTTGCGGCTCTTTGTGCCAATGAGTCTATCTCTGCCTTTCCTTTATATATGCAGGAAGTTTTTTTCTGCCTGTCAAACTAGCCGCATAAAATGCTCCGTGCGTGCTCCATCCAACACAAAACATGTAACTAAAATGATAAGCGCACCCTACTGCAGTTGGCAACTTGCAGGCAGATGCTTTCTAGGAAAGTTTCCTTTTGGTTCAGAGCCTCTGAAGCTGACTCACTTCTTAGCCACATGGCAGGTGCAGATCTGTCCCATATTCGTTTTTCTCTTCTCGACCTCATTCATGCCCCCAGGGTTATGAGGGCGCAGCCATTCTCATCTCTATTCTGTTATGAGGGTGCAGCAATTCTCATCTTTATTTTGTGCTGCTCCTCATTCCTTGGCAAGTGCTAGGCTTATCAGTATTTGGACACCAAGATAATCACGTAAGCTTGATCAACCAAAGTAAGCTGCGCAAACAATATCTTTATTCACGTGTAGCATGACAACAATGATCATCAGCAGGTCATCTTATGCTACAAGTAAAACTTATACAGTATAAGTCTGATAAAACTGGAGAAGTACGAGAGCTCAAGTCTAGATTCTATGCCCTGCCAGTGTCTTTGCATACTGACGTATGCAGTCGGCCTGTCCGGGCCCCTTTGACAAGCACCATTGCATCCGTGCTTCCATACTAGCCCTACCACTATCAAACTAGCAACGCCCACGAGTGCCCAAGTTCACTGCAGCCCTGTCAAAAGTGCAAACGCCCCACAAAAAAAGTGCATCACTTGTTTTTGCCCTTTGTGCTGGCCTTCCCACTGAGAGGCTTGAACACGGCACTTCTGTAATACTTGAGCTCGGCAATGCTTTCTCTAATGTCTGAAAGTGCTGTGTGCGCCATTACTTTCCGAGGAGCCCTCTTGTACTCCTGCATGGGGTTAAAAGAGTTCAAAGGGGGATAACCTCAAGCAGAACATCTTCCATAGGAAGCATCACTTTGCTTCTTATTCTAGCAGTTGCAGTCGACTTGAGAGGAATGGCGCTAGCTTTAGCGTAAGTGTAGTTTCATATGCATGCTGCCATGTCTTTAGTGCAGGCACATACAAGCAGCTGTAGCGTATTTGCTTTCCTTTTACCAAGTCACACTGCCATTTAGGAAACAACTACCTTTTGCGACTGCAAGAGAGCAGACCTAAAACAGCAATTCAAGCCATGCTTTGTACAGCTCATGACTTACGTATGGAAACCATCTCCGTGCCAATTCCTTCACGCTTGACACATCCACTATGCGATAGTTGAGGTGGGCTATGAAGTTTGGCATGTGCTTGACAAGGAACATGCGGTCCACATGCACTGAGTTGCCCGCCAGCTGGGCTGTGTTAGGCTCTGGAACAAATTGCTTCACAAAATCAAGCACCTGCACCAGCAGAAGACGCAGGGTAAGGGTCTGTCTAGGCAGGGAAATTAGGAAGGAAACACTAAGGTGCAGCCACGGCACAGTTCGGGTAGGCCGCAGGTCAGACACTTCAACACAACTTGCTGAGGCAAGTCAAAATTCTTGCGTGGAGCTCCTTTACTTGTCCAGGATCGCTGAGCTGCTGGCTTGCAATACAAGCATGGGTTTGGTAGCAATCTTAAAGGCGCAGGAGCGTGCAATGCACTTGCTCTTCAGATGCGCAGACAAAAACTTTCAGAGCAGAAAATGTCCCAAGTTACTGGGCAAGGCATGACTGTGGTCCAAGCCATCAGGCATCCCCAGACCCAGCGCATGTGCAGGCACAGCACCCAAGCTTGATAGTACAGGTCAGAGGACATGATTGAATTACTCCCTGATCTCACATAAGCAGCCTGAAGGGCATGCTAGGAATCATTTATAGGGCACCACTTTGAACCTCTACACACAGTGCGAAGTAATTGACAAGTAACCTTTTGCAGCTTGCATAATTCTTAAGTTTTATTCTTTGTAACATCAGTCGTTCCTTTGTGTTGATAGGGTTGGGCCCATGTTGCGCCTTCCAAGCGCCTGATTCCCTCCATCTGAGGCCAAACTTGACCTCTGCGGCTTGACTTCGCGCAAGCATTAAATGCATTACAAGGGGCCATGGCCAAAATGAGAGGTAGCCTCTCAGAGGTTGCAGCTTTTCGGTGAGAACGAACATTCCAACAAGGCTGGGAGTGTTTACAACAACAGGGAAGTTCAACCCGGCCGGGCCCCGGAGGCATCGACTAAGCTTTCGCCCGCACCGGAGGTGCGGGCCAAAGCTGGTCCGGGTCACCGGCAATTTCATTTGTTGCCCTTACGGGCGTCCAGAAAGATTATAAATTGACTTCCGGGCAGGTAAAAGTAAGGTAGAGAATGACGAAGAAAGGGCGAGGGAGAGGAAGAGGGGGAGGGCCTGCCTCCTCCAGGGATACCTTTGACCATTGTCTGTAGGTAAACTGAAAAGGAGGGCAGAGAATGCTGCTGCATGGTCTGGCTCGACAATCTTCTCTCCATACAGTGTAGGGGCCTGCTCCTCACAGGGGCCACAGCCTTCTCCCAGCTCCCAGCCCCCAGCCCTCAGGCCCTTCTCATCCCAACCATCCCACAGAGCCTTGGTATTGCCCTGAGCCCTGGACCTCAAGAGTGGATGCTGCAGCAACCAAATCCCACTTTAAGGCAGTTACTGGAGAACTTGCCTCTCTCTGACTTTACCTTTGAGGAGATTTGAGGCATTCTACAAGATGAGCCAGCGAATCCCCTTCGCGATTGGTCTGATGGGGAGGGGCCCAATACAGCGCCTCTGGTAGATGGGGTGTCCATGGGGTTTGCCAATCCCTCCCCAGCTCCCGCTTTCACTCCCGCTCCCGCCCCCACTCTTGCTCCTGATCCTGCTTTAGTCACTACTGGAGGTGCTGGTGTGGAGGAAGGGAAATGGATGAGGCATGCATGGCAGAGGAATTGGACGATCTGTGAGGTGGAATTGTAACGTGAATTTTACCCATCCCCTTCAGCAAAAGAAAAGATGAACTGCGTAGGCAGTGAACCTCCCTACATCAATTAAGGGTAAGGAGACACATTGGCCCGAAGAGCCGTGAGTCTCCTCCACCAGGGAGAAGGAAGACCTAGTGAGGATCTGGAGGGTGACACGCTGCCCCCTGCTCCAGACCAAGACCTTGAGAGCAACTGTTTTTTCAAGAGCGCGACTACTGCTGTCAGTTTGTGTGCATAGAGCGCAGAATGAGCATGTAATTTGAGGGCAGTCTCATGGGCTTCTTGTGTATCAAGGCCGAGCTCTTAAAGGTGATTCAAAGTGTGTGAGGTATAAATAGAGCCTCCCACACCAAAAAGAATGGTATGATGGATAATTTTCTTGGCATTCAAGCGCTTACAAAGAACCTCGTAGTTTTTTAGAGGCCTCTAATTGGTGTTCAGGCCGTGTATCTTCACAGTACTAATAGGGTTTAGAGTTTATCCTAACCCTAACCCTAACCCTAAATATTTAACCTCAACAAGGTGTATCCCCCTCATGTTGACTCCAGCTTACAACTGTGCTTAACCTGAAATAAAGGTGGTCGTGCAGTGCAAATTCAACAGTTAAAATCCATTGCAAATTGAGCGATGGCTTCATGAATATTGCACACCATGCTCCCAGCTGCAGCAGTCATGCACCTAACTCAAGCTTATTGGAAAGTAAAAGCTCAATATTGAGAGTAAAAACATTCATATGCCCAAGGAAGCCCCCTGTCATGGGAAAAACTTCAGGCAAGGCTACAAGCACTTGTTATCTTTATAAATTGTATACACAGTGACTCACCTGGCCGGGGGCGCAGCAGCCCCTGGCCGGGCTTTTTTCTAGGGTCAAACCGGAAACATTTTGGACAGGCTTCCGGGGAACCGGAAGTTTTCAAAAAGTGGTTCCGGGCAAACCGAACAAGTCACAGACCCCCCTGAACTTCCCTGTACAACAAATACAAAAATGCTACATGATTGCCTTTCCAGGGTCATCGGGGCAGCTGATGGCAGAAAAGGGAACAAGGGGTGAATCCCAGAGGGGTCTAACTACACCAATTTTTGGGGGTTTGTTCTCCCAAACTATTGTGGGCCCCTCAGGCCCCACCATCCCCGGAATGTTTTGCACAGTCTTGTTCTACACTCACTGCTGCACAACTCTGTCTAAAAAGTTTGGGGGGAGGGGGCCCCCCATGCCTCTGTTGGGGGCCCGTTTGTGTGAAAAACGGGTGAAATTGGGGCACTGCTCACTCTACACAGCGACTCCGGCTTTTTTCAAATCCTTTATTATCTTAATATGCACGTTTTTGTGCGTGAGCATCGTTGGATGAGGGCAGTGTCAGGTCGGCCCGAGTTTTGATAGGTGTCGAGTCGTGATGGCCAGGCGCTGCCAGGCATCAGCGCCGAAAAGAGCCTGCAATGTGTTTGGAACCACGGAGGATGCTTTGAGGAGGCGAGCAGGGGGCCCCCAGCTGCTTAAGGCAGCATAACTAGGGGTCGGCGTATAACGTTATATGAGAAGTTCTATAACGTTATATCACGTTATATACCTATATAACATTATAAATGGTTGTACAGATCTGTTATAGATCTCAGTGCACCCCCAAGGGCAATGAATTTCACCTCCAGATTTTGAAGATGGGTGGGGCAGGCTGAATGCTGCCCCTTTGCAAAATTGCA
>LFIK01005153.1_pt1 | contig 10526 bp, 11 predicted proteins | sample 643401 | NCBI WGS metagenome assembly LFIK01 (sample SAMN03777447, study PRJNA286221) | soda lake metagenome | biome: soda lake; feature: Kulunda steppe; material: water; isolation source: sample T5-Br brine of Lake Tanatar-5 | place: Russia: Kulunda steppe | collected 2010-07
CGACGTTGTCGAGGAAACGGTAGCCCAGGGTAAAGGCTAAGTTGGTACCGTCCTGAACGTCTACAGCAACGTTGTCGACGGTAACTGAGCCGTTATCGCTCTTGGGTGCCACCTTGGCTACGCCCAGACGGGTAAAGAAGTCGCCTGCGCCATAGGCCAGCGCCTGGGTGCTGGTGGTGAAGGCGGCAGCGGCAAGGCCGGCGGCGAGCAGGGTGGGGAGGGTCTTGCGCATGGGGCAGCTCCTTGGCTAGGGCTATGGTTAGTTTTTCTATGTGCGACTTTTGCTTTATGACTGACAGATGACACTCTGGAACTTGACGATCAATGATCCCAGTGTAATCAGTCTCCCGCTCCGTATTATTGACTCAAAGCAAGGATCTTGCATCGCAGCACTATCTTGCCGACGGCGTGAATCGCATTGCCGGCATACCATGAACCATCAGAAGCGGTAGGTGACGCCTCCACCGACGGTCATGGGATCGACCCTGGCGTTGCCGATGTCGTTGCCGCCCAGTCGCACGTCGGGCGACAAGTCCGCGTAGCTGACGAAGCCGTTGAGCATCAGGCCCCGTGCCACGGCGAGATCCAGGCCTAGCTGGCCGATGGCACCGAAGCCGTGCCGGACATCCAGGCCAGACAACTCTTCCTCGGAGAAGCGAGTGTAGTTGAGTCCTGCGCCCAGGTAGGGCTGAACGGGGGAATCCATACCGCCCATGGGGTAGTAGTTGACCATCAGGTTGACCGGCATGCGATCGAGGCCTGCCATGCCGATGCCCGGTACTTCCAGGTTGCCGTTGTCGGACTCGGCGTAGGTCTGGGCGATGCCGCCGCGCACGAAGACATCTCCGGCGCTGTAGGCCAGGGCCACTTGGCTCGCTACGGCACAGCCAGCGACGATCACGGTAACGGTCAGGAGGTTGGGCATTTTCATAAGAGCTATCCTCTCGTCGATCGTGGCGGCATCGTGGTGCTTGGATTCTGAATTCTTGTACAACTATTACTATAGAAACAATATTTGCAAAAGTCTTGTAAAGTTTTTCGATGGCGCCCATAGCCCAGAATGCTGGGGTTCATGAGAATGTCGTGGGATTTCGTCCCAAGAAAGCCCGCAGCTGTCGTGCACGATGTACAACTGTTAGTGCAACGCAGCGGAGAGGCTCGCGCGATCGACCGAAATCGTCTTGACTGAGGTGTGTTGACAAGGAGAGCGAAGATGAGACCCGAGATGTCCCTTCGGCACCCGTGGTGGAGCGAGATCGCCCTCTTGCTGGTTGCCGCCGGCCTGGGAATCTGGCTGCTGCTGCAACCGGGGTTGATTCAGGGGCTGCCGTTCACGCTGCGCTTGCCGGCCGTCCTGCTGGGCATCTGGGCCCTGGGTGCCGCCTTCCTGCGTCCGCTGGCACCGGCCCTTCCTCGCCTCCTGTCACGCCGTGCTCTGTCGCCGCCCTGGAGCCAGCTCTCTCTGGCGCTGTTCACGCTTCTGGTTGTGGTCAGGGCGCTGCTTGCGTGACTGCTTGCCTGAATGCTTGCCAGGTTGTCATCCCATGATGCAAAAAGCCGCCCCCGGGGGCGGCTTCACGGTGACTGACGCTGTCGGTCGGGATCACTTCAAGCCGTCATGTTGATTCGGTTGCCGCATCACGGAAGACAACAAAAAGGGCTCCCGAAGGAGCCCTTTTCCTGCCTCATTGCCTCAAGTCGTCTGTTTCTGGCGATCGATGTGCTGATATTCACCCGCATCGTCAGTCACGCTGCTCACCACCAGGATGGCTATCATGGAAGCGATGAAGCCAGGGATGATCTCGTAAACACCGGGACCACCCATGAACTCTCCGTTCCAGCCCAGTGCAATCCAGATCATGACGGTAGCGGCACCGACCACCATGCCCGCGATGGCGCCAGCGCCGTTCGTGCGCGACCACATCAGCGACAGGATAATCAGGGGGCCGAACGCCGCACCGAAGCCTGCCCAGGCGTTACTGACCAGCCCCAGCACCTGAGAGTCTTCATCAGACGCAATGACGGCCGCTACCAGACCCACCAAGATGACACAGATCCGGCCTACGCCGACGGTCTCCTTTTCCGTCGCCTCCTTACGCAGGAACAGGCGATAGAAATCCTCGGTCAGCGATGAGGAAGACACCAGAAGCTGACTGGAAATGGTACTCATGATGGCCGCAAGCAGTGCCGCAAAGAGGAAACCGGTGATCAGCGGATGGAACAGCAGCTCCGCCAGGATGATGAAGATCGTTTCCGGATCCTGGACGTCCATGCCATTACGTATTGCAAAGGCCCGGCCGAATATCCCCAGGGAGATCGCACCGATCAGTGAGATGAGCATCCAGCCCATGCCGATATTACGGGCAACGGGTACATCCTTGAGAGTGCGGATGGCCATGAAGCGAACAATGATGTGAGGCTGCCCGAAATAGCCCAGTCCCCAGGTCACCGCTGACAGCCACCCAACGAAGGTCAGTCCCGCGGTCCAGGAGAGCAGCGTGGGGTCGACTTCATTCAGGGTCTGCGAGGCCTGGGCGAAACCGCCGCCACCCTCGCCAAAGAGCACAACCGCCGGCATGATCACCAGTGCCAGCATCATGATGCAGCCTTGCACGAAGTCCGTCATGCTCACGGCCAGGAAGCCGCCGACGACTGTGTAGATCAGTACCACGCCCAGCGTGATGATGATGCCCATGGCGTAGTCGCTTATGCCACCGACATTGATGATGCCGGAAAACGCACTTTCAAACAGCTTGCCGCCCGCTACCAGGCCTGACGCCGTATAAACCGCGAAGAAGATCACGATGACGATAGCGGATACCGTTCTCAGCGACATCGCACGAGTCGGGAACCGATTTGCCAGAAACTCTGGAATGGTAATCGCGTTACCGTAGTGAACCGTCTGTTCACGGAGGCGTGGAGCGACCAGCGTCCAGTTGAAGAACGCACCCACGAGCAGGCCGATGCCGATCCAGGCCGACCCCAGGCCGGAGATGAACATAGCCCCGGGCAAGCCCAGCAGCAGCCAGCCGCTCATGTCCGAAGCACCGGCTGACAGCGCCGCCACCTGTGGACTGAGGGATCGGCCACCCAGCATGTAATCTTCTGATGTCGACGTGGATTTGCGCATGGCATAAACGCCGATGGCGATCATGAGCACAAAGTAACCAACAAGACTTATCCAAACACCAATAGCCATAAAGCTTCTCCAGTTTCATCAGGGCGGAGCTGGCTCCGACCGGTTGGTGCGCTTACCGTCAAGAACACGGTAGTGGCACTGTTTTATTTTTTTAACTCCGCTTACTGTTCACGAAGCGGAGTCCGGTGACCGATCACCGAGGAGGTGGTCAATGAGGTTGGTGCTTCGTCCGTAGGCGACGGATGCGTTGCGTTTTACCATGAGGGGATTCCTTCAGTTTTATTGTCGTTACTGACGAGTGGTGTTCACTCATCTCCCATCGCGAGCAGTGACGCATTACCGCCCAGCGCGGCGGTATTGACGGTCACCGTCTTCTCCGTGGCGAAGCGCAGCAGATAGTGCGGTCCGCCAGCCTTGGGTCCTGTACCGGAGAGGCCCTGGCCACCGAAGGGCTGAACGCCAACTACGGCTCCGATGATATTTCGGTTTACATATACATTGCCAACGCGAACTTTCTTCGCTATTTCCTCGGTGAAGGATTCATTGCGGCTATGAACGCCAAAGGTCAGTCCATAGCCACGTCCGTTGATCGAAGCGATCACCCGGTCGATCTCACTGGCCTTGTAGCGAACGATGTGAAGCACCGGGCCAAACTGCTCCTTCTCCAGCGCTTCGATGCCCTCGATCTCGAAGGCTACCGGGGCGACGAAGGTGCCGTCGCCGGTCAGTGCCGGATCCAGGCGAGTCTCGGCGACCAGGCGTCCCTCGGCCTTGAGCTTCTCGATGTGCGCCCCGAGTCCCTTGCGGGCATCCTCGTCGATCACCGGACCCACGTCGGTCCCGAGGTCGCGGGGGTCGGCAACGCGCAGCTCGGCCATGGCCCCTTTGAGAATCTCGATGACCCGGTCGGCCACGTCCTCCTGCAGATAAAGCACGCGCAGCGCCGAGCAGCGCTGACCGGCGCTCTGGAAGGACGATTGGATGACATCGGCGACCACCTGCTCGGGCAGGGCGGTCGAGTCGACGATCATGGCGTTCATGCCGCCGGTCTCGGCGATCAGCGCCGGCAACGGAGCTCCCTCCCGTGCAGCCAGGGCGCGGTTGATGATCTGGGCCGTATCGGTGCCGCCGGTGAAGACCACGCCGGTAATTCGCGGATCGCTGGTCAGCACGCTACCCACGGTGGGGCCGTCGCCGGGCAGCAGCTGAACCACGTCGCGGGGCATGCCGGCCTCGTAGAGAAGCTCTATCACCCGGTGGGCAACGATGGAGGTCTGTTCGGCGGGCTTGGCCAGTACCGTGTTGCCGGCGACGGCGGCGGCCACCACCTGGCCGCAGAAGATCGCCACCGGGAAGTTCCAGGGGCTGATCGCCGCAAACATGCCTTTGCCGCCGAGTATCAGCTCGTTGGATTCGCCGGTGGGGCCGGGCAGCACGATGGATTGTCCGAACTGTTCTTCCGCCTTCATGGCGTAATAGCGACAGAAGTCCACCGCCTCCTTGATCTCGTCGACGCCGTCGGTGAGCAGCTTGCCGCCCTCCCGTGAGCAGAGCGTCATCAGCTCGGCCATGCGGGTTTCCATAAGGTCGCCCAGGCGGCGGATGATGGCGGCGCGCTCGGCCACCGGCGTGGTCTCCCAGCGCGGGAAGGCGGCCCAGGCGGCATCCGCGGCCCTGGCGGCCTGTTCGGCGCTGGTCCACTGCACCGTGCCGACCCTCTTGCGGCGATCATAGGGGCTTGTGACCTCGTGCTGGCTGGCAGGGTCATCTTCAACCGCGAACGCCAGCAGCGGCCCCACCCGGTGATCCTTGTCCATGGTGGCGGCCATCTCATCCATCAGCGGCTGATACTGACTGCGTACGTTGAGGTTCACGCCGCGTGAGTTCTGGCGTCCGGCGCCGAAGATGTCCCGGGGCAGGGGAATGCGTGGGTTGGCCAGGGTCTTGAATTGCTTGAGCGTCTCGATGGGGTGCACGCACAGTGATTCCACCGGCACGTCGGGGTCCACCAACTGGTGCACGAACGAGGAGTTGGCGCCGTTCTCGAGCAGCCTGCGCACCAGATAGGGAAGAAGCTCCTTGTGGGCGCCCACCGGGGCGTAGATGCGGCAGTAGGTGCCCTGCGGGGCACGGGCCAGGGCGGCATCATAGAGCGCCTCGCCCATGCCGTGCAGGCGCTGGAACTCGAAGGGGCGGATCGCTTCGTTGGCCAACTCCAGAATGTTAATGATGGTGTGGGCGTTATGGGTGGCGAACTGCGGGAAGATACGCCCGCGGGTGCCATCCGAAAGCAGAAAACGAGCGCACACCAAGTAGGCGACATCGGTGCTGGCCTTGCGGGTATAGACCGGATAGCCCTCCACGCCGAGCTGCTGGGATTCTTTGATCTCGCTGTCCCAGTAGGCGCCCTTGACCAGGCGCAGGGGGATTTCGTCGCCCTGCGATTCGGCCAGACGGTTGAGGTAGTGCAGTACCGGCAGGGCGCGGGTGGAGTAGGCCTGAACGACCAGGCCGAAATGGCCCCATCCCTTGCAGATGTCACTCTCGTAGACGGCGCGGAACACCTCGAGTGAGATCTCCAAGCGGTCCACCTCCTCGGCGTCGATGGTCAGCGCCACGCTGTATTCGCGGGCCATGGCCGCAAGCTTCATGACGCTGTCGACCAGCTCGTGCAGCACCTGCTCGCGACGACCGAACTCGTAGCGTGGGTGCAGCGCCGAGAGCTTGATGGAGACCGAGGGGGCTGGCGTCTTCGTCGACAGTTCCTTGCTGGTCTTGCCGACCCGCTCGATGGCCTTGGCGTAGTCGTCGAAGTACTTGCGGGCATCCTGGCGCGTGCGAGCCGCCTCGCCGAGCATGTCGTAGGAATAGGTGTAACCCTTGTTCAACAACGGACTGGAGCGCTTGAGGGCTTCGTCGATGTCGCGCCCCAGCACGAACTGCTTGCCCATCACCTTCATGGCCTCTCGCATGGCTCGCCGGATGACCGGCTCTCCCATGCGGTTGACCAGCTTGTTGATGAAGCTGGCCGGCCGGCCATCCCTGGGGTGGTCGAGGTTGATGACCCTTCCGGTCATCAGCAGCCCCCAGGTGGAGGCGTTGACGAACCAGGAGTCGCTCTGGCCGAGGTGGGTCTTCCAGTCGGCGGGACCAAGCTTGTCCTCGATCAGTGCATCGGCAGTGTCCTTGTCCGGAATGCGCAACATGGCCTCGGCCAGGCACATGAGCATCAGGCCTTCGTGGGTGTCGAGGCTGTATTGCTGCAACAGCTCGTCGATGGAATCCACGGCGGTATCCATCTCGCGGACCTCGCGGACCAGCTCGGCGGTCTTGTCGGCGATGCGCTGGAAGTCTTGTGAGCCAGCGCTCAGCGTCTTGATCAGTTCGGCGACAAAAGCGTCCTCATCGACCACATAGTGGTCGCTGATGCGCGTAAAAAGGGTGTCGAGATCCTGCTGCCAAATGGCGGTATCAAGCATGGTGTTGGAACTGAGCACAGAAGGTCCCCCGGGAATGTCGTCAGGCGAGAAGGAACTGCCCGGTGTAGGGCGTGAACCCTTCGTTAAAGCGGCGATAGCGGCCACTTTAAGAGTCGCGTCCGGGAGTTGCTTGTGGATTCCGCGGAAGCTGTTGTGGATTCCGTGGATTCTGCCGTCGGAGTGATGTCTGGGTTAGACTTTCGTCTAGACATGTGCTCGCATCAAGGTAGCGTTGGTGAATTGGTCAGGAGCTTGCCGGTGCGACGCAGTCCACTGGGCGAGGCGCCGAAAACTTCCCGGCAGGCATGGGAAAACGCGCTCTGGCTGGCGAATCCTGTCCGTGCGGCGACCTCGGAAAGGGGTAGCTCGCTCCCTGTCAACAGTTGGCGCGCGGCTTCCAGGCGTCGATTGCGAACGTATTGCCAGGGGGAAAGACCAGCCTGCTCTCGAAAACACTGGCGGAAGTGGGCTTCGCTTAGACAGGCCTCACGGGCCAGGTCTGCGACGCTCAGCGGACTGGACAGGTGGCCTGCTATGAAACGGTCGAGGCGAATTAGGTCGAGTCGCCGGCCTCGGACTGGGGTCGGGGCCTCGGTCAGGCGCGCATTCAGGCAGCCGAGCAGGGTGGCAGCGAGACGTTCCTGCTGGGATTCCGAGTCGCCGGCGACGTCGAGTTCGAGCAGCAGAAAGTCTAGATAGCGCTGGAGGGGGGCATCAAGGGCAAAGAAACGCGGTGCGTCGAAGAGGCGTGACAGCTCATGGTGAAAGCCGGTGAGACACTGGGCCTCGCTCGGCAGGTCAAGAATCAGTTGGCGGTTCTGGCCGGCACCCGAATAGTAGTGCATGTGGTTGGCAGGAACGATACAGCCCGACAGCGCCGAAATGGCGCCTCCCAGCCCCTCGATCTCGAACTCTGCTCTCCCCTCCAGACCGATCACGATTTGATGGAAGTCGTGGGCATGGTGGTGTGTGGCGGTATCGAGAGGAATCTGGCGGATGGCGCTCGACATGTCGGGCCCCGTTCAGTCGAATTGAGGTTTTATCCTAGCCCGATTACGGTATTACGGTCATTTCACGCTGCGTTGACGTTCCCTGATCGCCAGGTGTCGGGCAAAGTGGTCACGCAGAGCAGTGAGTTCTTCCTGGCCGGTGTTGTCGAGCAACGGCTTGCCACGAGTAACGCGGCCGTGGTTGCCGTGATCGTCCACCAGTCGCTGAGCGCGGCGGCGGATGCTGTCCAGAGTGTCGTCGTGGCGGATGGGGTAGCCGATAATTGTGTTCCACTCGGTCTCGCTGACCTGGCTCTGCAGGGCACGATCGATCAACTCGAGCAGCTGGGTGGGCTCGGTCCGATAGCGCGGTGTGCCGGACAACAGCAGCAAACCTACCATGCCGCCGAATATCAGCAAACAGACAACGAAGACAACCAGGAAGAGAGCCATGGGCATAACCAGAAGATTGATCCCATGCCAGAACAGGTTCTGGACCCACGCAGAAAATGAAGGGAGGCATTCGGGATACGTGGAGCGGGTGAAGGGAATCGAACCCTCCAATCATTTCAACACGTTACTCCCAACATCACGCCTCACCATACATACCACCATACAAGAAATATCACGCTGTACGAGGTTTGAGGTGGGGCCGTGCCCTCCAACGAGGTCCATCAGGCAGCTCTGGTCGGGATCTGAAAGAGACTACATATTACCCATACGCTATCAGAGCCCCCTCGACCTGTCATTTGCAGATCGCCCGAAGGGTATACAACAACTGCACGTAACCATCCTTGGTGGCCTCACCTGGCAGCACGACGGAGGACAGCGCATGCCATTCATCCTCGCGGACATGCAATGCCTGGACGAGCGGTTCGTCAAGGGCCAGCTCCCTCAAGCCAGCCGGTGCGGCGTAGCTGCCCATGATCTCCTGGCGCCTATCGCCCGCGGGTTCGGGCTGGGCACCGTAGTTCCCGGTCCTGTCGCCCACGTCGGTACCGGTCAGGTACTCCATGGTGACCCCGAGCGCATCGGCGGCCTTCCTCAGCAGCTCGGGCGACAGCCCACGCGAGCCTCGCTCGACGTGCGAGATATGACTCTGTTCAATGCCGGAGCGCTTGGCGAGCTCTTGCTGGGTCAGCCCCTTGGCGTGCCGCGCAGTCCGGAACCGGTTGGATACCACTTCCATGGATCGGCCATGTCGTTGACTTGATGAATCCCATTATGAGGGAGGCGCATTTTTTTGTCTGCGATTATGACTATATGACTCTAGATATGACCCGATGTGCGGAGGATTGGTGATGAATATCAGGAAAGCTCGCAAGGCGGCCGGCCTCACCCAGATCGAACTGGCGCAACGCGTCGGCTGTGACCAGAGCATGATCAGCCGCATCGAGCAGGGCAAGCGCCCGGTGACGGTGGACATGCTCAAGATCATCGCGCGGGCGGTCGGCCTGCCGCCTGAGGCCCTGCTGGCCGACGATACCGAGGTGGCCTGATGACCGCCCCGGCTTTCGCATGGATGCCGATGTCGGCCTTCACGGACAGACGGCTGGGCGCCAGGGATCTGCGCGTGCTCGGCGTGCTGTATGCCCATGCGGGGGCCGATCGCACCTGCTGGCCGGCAGTGGCGACCCTGGCCGAGTTGACCGGAATCGATCGGCGCGATGTGCAGCGCACGATCCGGCGCCTGGAGGTCTTCGGCTGGCTGACGGTCGAGGTCGGGGGCGGTCGTGCCTCGTCCTCGCGCTATCGGCTTCACTCGGGGGCTGCCACCGATCCTGCAGAAAGGGCGGGTGATCCCACCGCGGGTGAATCGCCACAAACGGCGGGTGAACCACCCGCGGTAAGCCAGCAAAGGGCGGGTGATTCCACCGCGGGTGATTTACCACAAACGGCGGGTGGTTTGCCCGCTGAATCATCGGAAAGGGCGGGTGATTTGCCACGAAAAGGCGGGTGATTTACCCGCCCGAACATACCAGAACATACCAGAGAACATAAAACCCCTCTCTTGCGCATCGGCTGCGCCGAGCGCGTGCGGGAACGACACCTGCGATCTGCTCGGTGATCCGGAGGCCAAACCGCAGGCCAGCGACGAGAGCAGCGAAGCTGCTCGGATGGGGGACTTCGCGGAGTTCTGGGAGGCCTATCCCCGACGGCGCGGCAAGGCGGATGCGCGCAAGGCGTGGCAGGCGCTGAAGCCCGATGCCGCGCTGCTGGAACGGATCCTCGTCGCCCTGGCGCAGGCCCGAGCCTCGCCGGACTGGCGCCGCGAGGGGGGCCGTTTCATCCCGTACCCCGCGACCTGGCTGCGTCGCCGGGGGTGGGAGGACGAACTGGAACCCGACATCGTCCCGCTGCCGGCGGATGGCGCCTCACGCCACGGCGAGGGGCAACGCATCAACGGCACCCTGGCCGCGCTGGATTCCCTGTTTCGAGGAGGACAGGACCATGCAGAACACGACATTTCAGACCGGCATGGCGTACCTGTCAGCCGCCTATGGCACTGAGCTGTGCCGGGAGCGACTGGCGGTCTACTGGGATCAGCTCCATCCCCTGGAGGACGACGCGTTCCTGGCCGCCGTGAAGACCCATGTGGCGGTCGGGCAGCGCTTTCCCACCGTGGCCGAGCTGCGCGAGCTGTACCGCCAGCAGTGCCTGCCGCAGTCCCGGGTGCATCGGCTGCCGCGGCCACGTCGCGCCGATGCCGAGCAGGCCCGCCGGGTGCTGGACGATCTCAAGGGCCAGGTGAGGAGAACGCAGCCATGACGGTCAGCGAGCACCAGGAGCAGGTGGCGCTGTTCAAGTGGGCCGAGTACGCCGTCGGACGCTGGCCGGTGCTCGAGTTGCTCTACGCGATACCCAACGGTGGCCTGCGACCCGCCAAGGAGCGCACCGACAAGCGCGGTCGACGGGTGC
>LFIK01005154.1_pt1 | contig 10525 bp, 10 predicted proteins | sample 643401 | NCBI WGS metagenome assembly LFIK01 (sample SAMN03777447, study PRJNA286221) | soda lake metagenome | biome: soda lake; feature: Kulunda steppe; material: water; isolation source: sample T5-Br brine of Lake Tanatar-5 | place: Russia: Kulunda steppe | collected 2010-07
AGCACTCCGTCGCCCGCCTGATCGGCGCGCCTCCCGGCTATGTCGGTTACGACGAGGGCGGGGCGCTGACGGAAGCGGTGCGCCGGCGGCCCTACCAGGTGGTGCTCTTCGACGAGATCGAGAAGGCGCATCCCGACGTGTTCAACGTGCTGCTCCAGGTGCTCGATGACGGGCGCCTCACCGACGGCCAGGGCCGCACGGTGGATTTCCGCAACACGCTGATCGTGATGACCTCGAATCTCGGATCGGAATATCTCGTGGCCCAGAGCGAGGGCGAGGATACGGATGCGGTGCGCGATGAGGTGATGGGTGTGGTGCGCGGGCATTTTCGCCCCGAATTCCTTAACCGCGTCGACGAGATCATCCTGTTCCACCGCCTGCAGCGCGAACAGATGGGCGCCATCGTCGAGATCCAGCTGCGGCGCCTGCAAAAGCTCCTCGACGAGCGCAAGATCAGGCTCGAACTCACCGAGGAAGCGCGCGACTGGCTCGGCCAGAAGGGCTACGACGCCGCCTATGGCGCGCGCCCGCTCAAGCGTGTCATCCAGAAATCGGTGCAGGATCCGCTGGCCGAGGCGATCCTCGCCGGCGCCATCAAGGATGGCGAGACGGTGCCTGTCAGCGTCGGTCCGCTGGGGCTGATGATCGGCGGGATCGCGGCGGCGACGGGCGCGCTGCCGCCCGGCCCGGACAATCCGGCCGACAAGCCCGGCGACGGTGCTGCGCTGCACTGAGAACTGCGCTGCAACGCGCCATCAATGTGCGCCGGGAGACCGGCGCACAGGTCGCAAAGCCGCGCAGGGCCTCGACAGAACGTTGCAGCCCTGCGCATTCATGCGGATATTGCGACGCAAAAAATTTTGTTAAGGAATTCTGGAACCGATCTTGCATTCGCAGTGTTGTCGGAATGCGAAACGGGAGGTCAGAACCATGAATGTGTTCAGGATAGCCAACAGGGATCTCATGCCGATGCTCGGTGTTTCCGTTGTTTTCGGCGCGATCGGCGCGGCGGCCATCATCAGTCTGGCGACGCTCTCCGCCCCGACCTTCTCTCTGGCGGCATTGCTGCCCTGATAACGAAATGCACAAACAGGCGGCAATTGCCGCCTTTTTTATTGTCTGATCAATTAGAGCACGTTCCGTCCGGTCGGCATGCGCTCTGAGACCTGCGCGCGAACCCGGCTGCGGATCTGTCTTGCAAAACGCCCGACCGAGCGTCTCAGCAAGGCGTGCGACGTTGTCGAGAAACGCGGCACCGTCCCGAATGGCCTGGGCCTTCGGGCGACCGAGAAACAGCTCTGAAAGAAAGGAAACTGGAGCGGGCGATGGGATTCGAACCCACGACCCCAACCTTGGCAAGGTTGTGCTCTACCCCTGAGCTACACCCGCACGCTCCGTAGCGCCCGTTCCCGGACGCCTGCGATGGTGGCCACCGCGTCGATGGCGCTGATATGAACCAGACGCGCGGGCTTTGCAAGAGGAATTTTGTGGGGAATTTTGTGGGGAATTTTTCGGGGAATTTTTCGGGGATTTTTTTGCCGAATCTCATGCGGAGTCTCATCGCGAAGCGCCGCACGCCTTGAGGCCCGGCCCATGCATGGTTACAAGCGAAGCCATGATGACACCGCAACAGCTTCTCGCCGCCCTTGATCAGCGCGGCTACGCGACCACCACGACCGAGCACGAAGCCGTGTTCACGGTCGCCGAATCGCAACATGTCAAGGCGCGCATTCCCGGCGGGCATACCAAGAACCTCTTCCTGAAGGACAAGAAGAGCCGCATCTTCCTGGTGACGGCGGAATCCGAGAGCCCGGTCGATCTCAAGCGGCTGCACCCGGTGATCGGGGGCTCCGGACGGCTCTCCTTCGGCTCGGCGGAGCTGCTCGGGGAGCTTCTTGGCGTCGAGCCGGGTTCGGTGACGCCGCTTGCGCTGGTGAATGCGCCGCCGGAGAAGATCTCCTTCGTGCTCGACCGGCGCCTGGCCGATCAGGAGATCATCAACGCCCATCCGCTGATCAATACCATGACCACCTCGATGGGCGTGGCCGACCTGATCGCCTTCCTTGCGGAGCACGGCCACGAGACCCGCATTCTCGACCTGCCGGTGCCGCCGGAGGAATCCGCAGATTCCGGGGCTGGTCAAAACGACGCGGCGATCCCATCTTGAGAGCAACCCTGCGCCGCCGGCGCGACACCCAGATGATGCCGCGCTGAGCGGCGCAAAGAGCCAGAGAGTGAGACGAGCATGTTCGGCAATTCGATGACGGGACAGGCGACCCCCGCACCCGGCGCGGCGCAGCAGGCGGGCGGCGACCTGATCAAGGAGACGACCACCGCGACGTTTCGCGAGGACGTGATCGCCGAATCGATGAACCAGCCGGTTCTCGTCGATTTCTGGGCGCCCTGGTGCGGGCCCTGCAAGCAGCTCACCCCGGTGATCGAAAAGGCGGTGACCAAGGCGGCCGGCAAGGTCAAGCTCGTCAAGATGAATATCGACGACCACCCCGCCATTGCCGGCCAGCTCGGCATCCAGTCGATCCCCGCCGTGATCGCCTTCAGCAAGGGCCAGCCGGTCGACGGTTTCATGGGCGCCGTGCCCGAAAGCCAGATCGATGCCTTCATCGCCAAGCTCGGCGGCGCCCCCGGCCCCTCGCCGGTCGAGCAGGGGCTCGAAGAGGCGCAGAAGCTCGCGGCGGATGGTGATGTGCAGGGTGCAGCGCAGCTCTTCGCTGCCGTGCTCCAGCAGGAGCCCGATAATGCCACGGCAATCGCCGGCATGGCCCGGCTGCATCTCGAATTGCAGGATCTCGAGGGCGCCCGCCGTTTTCTCGACATGACGCCGGAAGACAAGCAGGACGATCCTGCTATTGCCGCCGTGCGCAAGGCGCTGGATCTCGCCGAGCAGGCCGGAAAGCTGGGTGATACTGCGGAGCTCGAAGCAAAGCTCGACGCCGATCCCGACGATCATCAGGCGCGTTTCGATCTCGCGACCGCGCTGGCCGGCGCCAACCGACGCATGGAGGCGGCGGAGCATCTCGTCGAGATCGTCAAGCGCGACCGTGAATGGAACGAGGATGGTGCGCGCAAGCAGCTGCTGGAATTCTTCGAGGCATGGGGGCCGAAGGATCCTGCGAGCATTGCCGGGCGCCGCAAACTTTCGGCTGTGCTGTTCAAATAAGCGGAGGGCCCCATGCCCACGAATGTCGTCTATCGCGGGCCCCGGGATTGCCCCGACGTAATCCCGGTTTTCCCCCTCCCCGGCGCGCTGCTGCTGCCGCGTGGCCAGATGCCGTTGAACATCTTCGAGCCGCGCTACATGGCGATGATCGATGATGCCCTGCGCGGTGAACGGCTGATCGGCATGGTGCAGCCGGAATCAGACGGGATACCCGGTTCCGGCGAGGGCGGAAACGCCACGCCCGGGCGGCTCTACCGGGTCGGCTGCGCCGGGCGCATCACCCAGCTCGCGGAGACCGGTGACGGGCGCTACCTGCTCACGCTCACCGGCATTGCGCGGTTTCGTGTGGTCGAAGAGCTCACGGTGATGACGCCCTACCGTCAGGTGCGCGCGGATTTCTCGGCCTTCGAGACCGATTTCATCGCCCGCGCCGGCGAGGACGAGGTCGATCGCAAGCGCCTGATCGCGGCCCTTCGGCAATTCGTCAAGGTGATGGAGATCGAGGTCGACTGGCGCGGCGTCGAGCAGGCACCGAACGAGGCGCTGGTCAATGCGCTTTGCATGATGACGCCGTTCGGGGCGGCGGAAAAACAGGCGCTGCTCGAGGCGCCCGACTTGAAGAATCGCGCCGAGGCGCTTATTGCGCTCACCGAGATCGAGGTGCTGCGCGGCAGTGATGACGAGGATTCCTCGCCCACCATGCAATAGCCCGGCCGAGCATCGAAGGATTTCGACCCATGTCTGAACGCGAACCCAATTCCGAACCTCAATCCAATTCCGAACCAGAAGACGCATCGCGCGGGAATGTATCTGCCGCACCCTTCGGCATCGATCCCAAACTGCTGGAAATCCTCGTCTGCCCGCTGACCAAGGCGACGCTGGAATATGATGCGGACAAGCAGGAGCTGATCTCGAAACAGGCGCGGCTCGCCTATCCGATCCGCGACGGGATCCCGATCATGCTCCCCGAGGAAGCGCGTCAGCTGCCCGATTGAGGCGCGGCCTTCGCGCGGGTGGCGATCGCATCGGCGAGAGCGACGACGCGCTCGGCCATCTGCGCATGCAGCCGCTCGACCATGCGCCCCTCGAGCGCGATCACGCCCTTGCCGTCATTTTCCGGCTGCGCGAAAGCATCGAGGATCGCACGCGCCTGTGCGACCTCCTCCGGATCGGGGGCGAAGAACGCGTTGGCGGGGCCGATCTGGGCCGGGTGGATCAGGCTCTTGCCGTCGAATCCGAGATCGCGGCCCTGCCGGCATTCGGCCTCGAAAGCCTCGGTATCGGTGATGGCGTTGCAGACACCGTCGAGAATATCGAGCCCGTAGGTGCGCGCGGCGATCAGCGCGGTCTGAAGCCAGGGCAGCATGCTCTCGCGTCCCGGCGTGAAGCGCGCCCGGGTCTCCTTGGCCAGATCGTTGAGCCCCATCACCAGACAATCGAGCCGGGTCGCGGGATCCTCCGCACAGGCTGCGATCTCGGCGATGCGCAGGATTGCGCCGGGCGTCTCGATCATCGCCCATATCCGCGTATCTTGCGCCGCATCGGCTTCGCGCAGACGGATCGCGACGTCGAACAGGGTGCAGGCGGTCTCGACCTTCGGGATCAGGATCGCAGCCGGCCCTGCCGCGCAGGCGGCCTTGAAATCAGCCTCGAACCATTGCGAGCCCGGCCCGTTCACGCGGATCACCGTCTCGCGACCGGGCCAGGCGCGCTCCGCGACCATGGCGCAGACCGTCTCGCGCGCCGCTTCCTTCGCCTGCGGCGCGACGGAATCCTCGAGATCGAGGATCAGCGCATCGGCATCGAGGCTGCGCGCCTTGTCGAGGGCACGGGAATTGGCGCCGGGCATGTAGAGCGCACTGCGACGAGGACGAATGCTCATGATCCGATCAGCCTCCTGCCCGATAATCAGGCGTATTGCCCACGATGACGCCAAGCATGTTCAGCCCGTTCTGCGTACCCGCTCACGATAGAGCAGATAGAGCCCTGAGGCGATGACGATGCTCGCGCCGACGAGTGTCCAGGGATCGGGCCAGTCGCCGAAGACGAAATAGCCCAGAAGCAGCATCCAGAGTAGCTGGCTGTAGATGAAGGGCGCCAGAACCGGCGCCGGCGCGCGGGCATGGGCCAGAATCAGCAGCCAGTGCCCGAACCCGCCATAGAAACCGACGGCGCAGAGCAGGAACCAGATCAACGGCTCGTCCGGCATTTGCCAGACGAAGGGCAGGATCGGCGTCATCAGCGCGACCCCGGCGAGCCCGGAATAGACCATGGTGGTGCGCGAGGAATCGGTCGCGGCCAGGAGGCGCGTCGAGATGCCGTAGAGCGCGTAGCAGATCGCCCCGGCCACCGAGAGGAAGGCGGCGGGATGCATGCCGCCGAAGCCCGGACGCGTCACCACGATCACGCCGAGAAAGCCCACGCCGATGGCGATCATCCGGCGCGGCCCGGCCCATTCACCCAGGATCGGCCCCGCGAGCAGCGCCACGAGGAAGGGTGTGGCAAAGAGGATCGAGATGGTTTCGGCCAGTTGCAGATATTGCAGGGCGATGAAGTTGAGGATGGTCGAGGCCATCAGCAGAATCGAGCGCGCGACCTGGAGAACCGGGCGGCTGGTGCGCAGCACGCCGGGGCTGGTCCAGTGGTTGACGAAAAAGGAGACCAGCACAACGCTGACCGTATAGCGCGCCCAGACCGTCTGGAGCGGATCGACCCCCTGACCCGCGAGCCATTTCGCCGTCGCATCGAGGCAGGAGAAACAGGCCAGCGCGCCGCTCATCAGGGCGATGGCGATCAGCCTGCTGCGGCGCTCCTCGGGGGAGGCGGGCGCATCGAGATTGCCGGAAGATGCGGGGCGGCGCGCGGGTTCGTCCATGATGCGAGCATAAACCCGCCCGCGATGCGCAGGCAGAGCGATTGCGCACAGGGCGATCGGAAAGTTTCGAAACGCGTGCCGCTGCGTCAGGCGGAAACCGGGTCCCGATCCGGCGTTCCGGGCGCAACGGCGATGCTCTGCGGGACGGCGGCATCGTGGGAATCGTCGCTCTCTTCGTCATCGTCGTCGCCATCGGCCAGCGCGCTATCGTCGGCGGCGGCGAGGCGCGCAAGATTGCGTGCCGCCTTGCGCAGGAGCTTGCGCAGGCGCTTGCGGTCCTTGCCGTCGAGCCCGGCGAGCAATTCGTCCTCGACTTCGTCCCAGAGCCCCGTGATGGCGTCGGCGCGCGCCTGCCCCGCCTCGGTCAGCGCGACGCGCACGACGCGCCCGTCACCGGTACGGTCCTGCCGCGCGACGAGGCCCATGGCCGAGAGGCGCGAGACCGTCTTGGAGGCGGTGGGCGGGCGCACCTGGAGGATGGCGGCGAGTTCGCCCATGCTCATGCCGGCCGGAGCGTTCTCGCCGTCGGCACTGCTCCCGGTTTTGCCGGAATCTTTGCCGGCGTTCCTGGTGGCCAGCGCCTGGAGCACCTGCTCCTGGCCCGGATACAGCCCGAGTGCGACGAGTTTCTCGCCCATGCGGGCACGATGAAGGCGCGCCGCCCGCATCAGCACCCAGCCCACGCTCTTTTCGCCCGGATGTTTCATCGCATACCCGCCGATATCTCCGGCTCGCCCTGTGTATCGGGGCGCCCGGTTGAAGCATGTCACGGCAATCCTTTGCCGCATACAGTTTGCCACCACGACCATGACGCCCGCATGACAAGGCACGACATCATCCTCCGGCGCACGGGATCAAAAAGCCATCGGGAGCGCCGGCGATTCCTGGCACGGTTCGTGTATGCTCCTGTTGCCAAAAAAGCGACCAGAGCAAGCCGCCAGAGCAAACCGCCGGAGAAACCTAATGCCCTATCGCATCCCGCGCGCCGATTACGCCGCCATGTTCGGCCCCACCACGGGCGACACCGTGCGGCTGGCCGATACCGATCTCGTTATCAAGGTCGAGCGCGATTTCACCAGCTATGGCGAGGAGGTGAAATTCGGCGGCGGCAAGGTGATTCGCGACGGGATGGGGCAGAGCCAGCGCACCCGTGCGCAGGGCGCCGTCGATACGGTGATCACCAACGCCACCATCATCGACCATTGGGGGATCGTGAAAGCGGATATCGGCATCCGGGACGGGCGCATCGCCGGCATCGGCAAGGCCGGCAATCCGGATATCCAGCCGGGCGTCGACATCATCATCGGCCCGGGCACCGAGGCGATCGCGGGCGAGGGCAAGATCGTCACCGCCGGCGGCTTCGATGCACATATCCACTTCATCTGCCCGCAGCAGGTGGAGGACGCGCTGATGTCGGGGCTGACCACCATGCTCGGCGGCGGCACCGGCCCCGCCGACGGCACCAACGCCACCACCTGCACGCCCGGTCCCTGGCATATCGCGAGGATGCTCGAAGCCGCCGACGGGCTGCCGATGAACCTCGCCTTCGCCGGCAAGGGCAACGCGGCCCTGCCCGGCGCGCTGGTCGAGATGATCGAGGCGGGCGCCTGCGCCATGAAGCTGCATGAAGACTGGGGCACCACGCCGGCTGCGATCGACAATTGTCTCTCGGTCGCCGATGAATACGATGTGCAGGTGATGATCCACACCGACACGCTCAATGAAAGCGGTTTCGTCGAGGATACCGTGGCCGCCTTCAAGGGCCGCACCATCCACGCCTTCCATACCGAGGGCGCCGGCGGCGGTCATGCGCCGGACATCATGAAGGTGGCGGGGCTTGAAAACGTCATCCCCTCCTCGACCAATCCGACGCGCCCCTTCACGGTCAACACGATCGACGAGCATCTCGACATGCTGATGGTCTGCCACCATCTCGACCCGTCGATCCCGGAAGATCTCGCCTTCGCCGAGAGCCGCATCCGCAAGGAGACGATCGCGGCGGAGGATATCCTGCACGATCTCGGCGCGCTCTCGATCATGGCCTCCGACAGCCAGGCCATGGGCCGCGTCGGCGAGGTGATCACCCGCACCTGGCAGACCGCCCACAAGATGAAGACCCAGCGCGGCGCGCTTGCCGAGGATGTCGGCACCGGGGCGGATAACTTCCGGGTCAAGCGCTACATCGCCAAATACACCATCAACCCGGCCATTGCGCATGGCATGGACGAGCATATCGGCGCGGTCGAGGTCGGCAAGCTTGCCGATCTCGTGATCTGGGACCCGGCCTTTTTCGGCGTGAAGCCCAAGCTCGTGATCAAGGCCGGCACCATCATCGCGGCGGCGATGGGCGATCCCAATGCCTCGATCCCCACGCCGCAGCCGGTGCATTACCGCCCGATGTTCGGTGCTTTCGGGCGCGCCCTGCAGCGCACGAGCTTCACCTTCCTCTCGCAAGCGGGCATCGACAAGGGCGTGCCGCAGGCGCTCGGGCTCGCAAAAACCTGCCTGCCGGTGCGCAACGTGCGCTCCGGCATCTCGAAGAAGTCCATGATCCACAACGACGCCACGCCGCAGATCGAGATCGACCCGGAAACCTATTCCGTGACGGCGGACGGGGAACTGCTCGTCTGCGAGCCGGCGAAGGAGCTGCCGCTGGCGCAACGGTATTTCATGTTCTAGCGGTCAGCACGCCTGCCTCAGGCGACGCGTGCTGTTGCGGCCTCGGCCTCTGCGATCTGCAAGACGATCTTGCCCGGCGCGCTCCCTGCCTCGATCTCCCGATGTGCGGCGCTGATCTCCTCGAGCGGGTAGGTCGCGGCGACGACCGGCGCGATCCGACCGGCCTGGAGCATGGAAAACAGCATGGCGAGATCTTCGCGGAACCAGTCGGGATGCTTCCGGCGCATGGCGCCGATGGAGTAGAACGCCGTGGCGCGACGATTGGGAAGCCAGTTCCAGCATGCCAGCTTCAACAGATCGATGGGAACGACACCGCCACGGCCCGATACCTTGTTCTGGAAACCGTAGGCGACGAGTTTTCCACCGGGCTTCAGCATGCCGAGCGAGCGGGGCAGGCTGTCGCCGCCGAGCGGGTCGAATACGGCATCGACACCGCCTTGCGTCGCGGCGAGGGCCTCGCCCGCTGCAAGATCCGGTGACAGCGGCGTGGCGCCGAGGCTGCGGATCAAGTCATGCTTTGCCGCCACGTCGGTGCCGAATGCGGTGATCCCGGCCTCGCGCGCCAATTGCAGCATCATCGTGCCGACAGCGCCGCCCGCCCCGTGGATCAAAAGGCTCTGTCCTGCTTGCAGGCCTGCAACGCGGTGCAGCATCTGCCAGGGCGTGACCGCCGAGAGTATCATGCCGAGCGCATCGATATCCGTCACGCCCTCTGGAACCGGAATCGGGCGTTCCTGCGGGAGGCACAGGTGGTCCGCATGAGCGCCGGTGACGGTGAGATCTGCGACCCTCTCGCCGATCCGCAGCCGCGTCACGCCCGGCCCGACCGCATCAACCACGCCGACCATGTCGTAACCCGGGGTGAAAGGGGGTTTTTCCTTCAGATCCGGATACATGCCCTTGCGGATGATCACATCGGTGAAGGCGGCGCTGGCAACATGGACGCGCAGGCGCACTTCGCCGGGGCCCGGTTCGGGCGGTTCGGTCAGGTTATGCAATGCGAGGCATTCGATGCCCCCGAATCCGGTCTGGACGATCTGTCTCGATGTCACGTGGGGGCTCCTTCGGTTCTGCCTGCGCGCGCGCACCCCGCTTCGACGCGGGCCGCATGCGCGAAGGCAGAATAGGCCCGACCCCTCCGCTTTCAACTGACACAATAACCAGTAATTGCGATTTGCCCGGTAGCGCTGCCCCGAGCGACCCCGGATCAGCCGCTGCCCGCCCCGGCCTCGCCCGAGCCTGCCAGAAATCGCGCGGTGATTGCGAGATCAGCCGGGGTCAGGCCGTGGCCTGCGGGGAGGATTTCGAGACTGACGGCGGCGCCGGCTTCGCCCAGCGCAGAAGCCAGTTCCTGCGAGCGCGCAGCCGGAATCAGCGGATCGGAGGCGCCGGCGAGAATCAGCACGGGCTTGCCGGCAAGCGGTGTTCCCGGCGCTTGTGGCAACGGGCGCATCACCCGCCACAGGGCCGCACCTGCGAGGCGATCCGGGGCGAGCCAGAGCAGGGATGCGGCGATGTTGGCGCCGTTGGAAAAGCCCACCGCGACGGGTCGCGAGAGCGCGTATGCCTCGCAGGCCTGATCGATGAAGGCAGCGAGCGCCTGTGTCTGCGCGCGCAGATCGGCCTCGTCGAACACGCCTTCAGCAAGGCGCCGGAAGAAGCGCGGCATGCCGTTCTCGCTGACATTGCCGCGTAGCGACAGGATCGCGGCGCCCGGTGCGATCTGACCGGCCAGCGGCAGCAGATCGCGCTCGTCGCCGCCGGTCCCGTGCAGAAGCAGCAGCGGCGGCGCC
>LFIK01005156.1_pt1 | contig 10521 bp, 6 predicted proteins | sample 643401 | NCBI WGS metagenome assembly LFIK01 (sample SAMN03777447, study PRJNA286221) | soda lake metagenome | biome: soda lake; feature: Kulunda steppe; material: water; isolation source: sample T5-Br brine of Lake Tanatar-5 | place: Russia: Kulunda steppe | collected 2010-07
CAACCTTGCCACCAACAGGAAGATTGTTGACCACTCGTCAAGCCAAGTGATACTTTGCTTGGACACGCTGTGTATCCGTGACACGTTTCACCTCCACTTTTTCCCACACGTGTACCGTCCCACGTGTTCCTCAAGGATGTGTGTGTGTTGCACTTCTGCTTGAAAAGGAACCAGTGGCATTGGATGCATCACCATTGTATGTGTTGTGTGTTGCATCCAAGTCCAATGGCACAGCCTGGATCCATTCACTGGCAATGAGAGGATGGACGTGGTGCACGTGCCTGCATTCGATGCGCATCAACTCGAGACGAGAGACGCGTGGGCGGTGGCAACAGCATGCAAGGATGCACACGTGTTGGTGGAAGAGCTGCGAGATGCAGCACCCATCCACGTGGATGCACCGCACTTGAAACGAGTGCGAAAAGTGGAGAAGGATCAAGTCCATGTGCTGGTTTGCTTCGCAGACGATGACCAGCATGGGAGCGGTAAGAAAGAACACGCACAAAAGATAGTCCTGAGATGGAGCTTGGAACCGTTCCTCGTCCAAGTGCCGCAACGACCACCACCCAACCGCACCAAACAAAAGGAATGGAGCCAACAGGTGTGGCCAGTGGGATACAGGCCATGCAAAGGGATGAAGGACGGACTGGATGAAGAAGAAAGAATCAACAAAGTCAAAGAAGAAGTGCAGATAGGCTCAAAAGCATTCCTCTTGCACTTGCAAAAGAACGACGAGCATGCAAACGGCATGCACAGAATGGCACTGGAGATCGACTGTCTGGCTGGAAGAGGCAAACGCAGCAGCAACCTTGTGGAGCAAGGCAGTAACAACGTAGAAGTCAAGCATAGGAAAATGGTGAAAGATGCAGGAGGGCCGTTGGATCGACCAAAGGGCAGGGTCCAGTGTTCTGACGCCGTGCACGAAGCCTCGCCTACGAGGCTAGGGTGTCAGGAACCAACACCATTTCGGGGAGGCGGAGCTATGGTGGTCGATCCTGCCACGGGACAAGTAGTGGCCTTTGCAAAGACAGAGCACGACGAGGCATCCAGCCACCCACTTCGGCACCCAGTGATGCTTGTTGTTCAAGAAGTGGCTGAAAAGCAGAGGCTTCTACGACAGCGAGCGTTGCAATGTCAAGGTATTGACAAAGGTGATCGTTTGCATAGTCTTGCTGAATTGGACGCTATATCCAATGCCCATGAGTCACAGAATTTTGAAATGCACGGGAGAGAAGACGCGGAGTCTTATCAGGAATCTGGCGCAGTAAACCCTGAAGATTTGATGCAATACCTTTGCACAGGGTATGATTGTTACCTGTGGCACGAACCATGCGCAATGTGTGCAATGGCATTGGTCCATTCCAGAGTACGTAGAGTTGTGTTCCACGTAGCAGACAAGCAGTTCGGCTGTCTCAGAAGCACTGAAAAAATCCATGGGCTGAAAGGAATCAATCATCGCTATGAAGTATATCATGTCATCAACTGAACGGGGACCACCATTGCAAGCTTGTAGGGCAAGCTCTTACACTCTAACCATGCAGGATAATGGCAAATATCTAAAAGGGGGCAAGTTTGCCATTGTGTAAGAGATTGATGATTGTCCAATTCGCATCGGATGGTGGGGAAGATTCATATGTGGATTTTGATGCCTTCCCAGCCAGATTGGTACGAGGCACTCTTGGTCACAGCAACCCTTTGTCTCCTTTCAGGGGTCGAAGGAACATTCCCAAGACATGCTTTTTCCTCCTACAAATTTCAACTGTGGCAGTAAAGCACAGAAAAAGCATCGTAGCTTTTTCCCACACTGTTCTCTGCTTTTCCAGGTAGTATTGGCGTTCCAACTGCATCCTTCGTTGAACACCCACTGAACCGGAGGCCCTCCTTACGTGGTCAAATCCTTCCTTGGCTATGCCACTTCGGATGTTGAGCTGGATGTTGTGGTCTGTCAAGCTCACCAGATAATGGATCCAGTAGCTAGGAACATACAATATGTCACCGGCTTGAACGGTCACATCGAGGGCTCGTACATTTTGTAGAAGAGGAGCTGATTCAACGTCAAAACCTGGAAGGTCCGGCCGAACCTTCCAATGCCTATACTCTGGATCTTCCTTGTCGGCCAACTCTATGTACGCGTTCAGACATTCACAGGGATGCATGAGAAAGTATCTTCTTGCCCCTCTCATCATCACTATAAAGTTCCTGCTCACGTCAAAGTGCCCCTCTGCAATGACCCCCTTTTGCCCAATTCTCATGTTGATGTAGCGATCTCCAGCAGAAAACCCAGTTTGATCATGCGTGGCCCGAGAATTGTTCACTGAGTTGAGAAGAAGACCTGCATTGAGAGGTACGCCATTGGCATCCGTCCCATGGTACCCTTGGCCGATGCGACCACTGTCTGTTTCATCTCGAATCACCTGTTGGAAGGACTTAGCACTTGCTGGGCCGGTCAAAAATGCTGGAAGAGGCTGCTCACCCCATCCAAGAGCAGCTTTTGTCTCCTCATTTAGATTTTGGAAAGTTGGCATCTCTTCTGCGATCCAGTTGTGGTCTGCTTTCCCAGCCAGAAAGTAATAATGAGTGTCTTCGGCCAGATCTGGCAGCGGCAGATCGAAAAATTCTTCCATGGTCAGTTCCATTTTTTGCGTGGGTCGATGGTAGCTTTTGCTTTTCTTTGCCTTGTCCTCACTGAAATACATGAACCTTCCGCTCTCTGCCACGGTCACGGAATGCTTTTGGTGTTTCATCCTTTCCACCAGGTACTCGTTGCTTTTCCAACGTTCTACGCCAGCTTCCACGTCTGGAACGTGTTGCAGCACAAATGGCAATTCCAATTGGTGCAATTCATGTGCTTTTCTCCTGTCTTGTTCCCACCTCCAATCCAAAGTAGGCAAACCATCTTGCGCAGGGGTTGGCATCTTGGTGTTGGCCATAGGATGCAATTTCAGGCGATCCAGCAGCAGATTTGGATGCAGATGGTTCGGCCACGCATCCATGCATGGATCAGACACCGTTTCTTCCTTTTGACACGCAGTTTGGAGCATCATGATGCGACTCCAAAGGCATCCCAACACGACACGTCTCGTCCAGTGCGAGCCTTCGGGCCTCCTTCTGCGACGCACGACGCACGAATTGCGCTTCCGCTCGCACGTTTCGCACGTCATTCTTCCCGTTCGCAAATTGCGACGTTCTTCTTCGCTTCGCAGCAAGTTTCGCGTCGTAATTCGCCGCCGAGGATCCGATGGAGGCGACCAAGGTTTTCCAAGGCAGTCGAAAAGTCAATCGACACCACATCCATATCCAAGACATGGAGAAGGTTGGTGGATCAGAACAAGATGAAATGGGAGGCGCTGGATGGAAAGGAACAAGACATGGAGGATGTGTGCAAGCTTTGCATAAGAAAGGAGGAATTCTGCAGACGTGCATCGCTAAACAGGTCCGTGTGTCGCAGGTGGGCAGGGACGGGCCGTGGATCAGGGAGCCGAGCAATGGCGTTCAGGGCATGTGCAAATCATGGACATGAATGGAACGCTCTTCATCGCTTGCATCGAAATTCTGTTCTTGGCAATTCAAAAGTGTGGCTTTCAAGTGTGTTGACTTTCCGAGGTTCAGGTCATGCGAGAGATTTCAGATTCGTGGGCCGCAAAACGGATGCAAAAGTACATGGCAGCTCCTAAACTGGGTAATCATCGAATCAATAACCAAAGGACATGCACCAGGAACGGCAACGCAAACAACTATGGCGGTATGATCGAGCGAAAACAGACTGTTCCATCCAAGGCGATACAGAAGGAGCTCCATCCCCAAGTGGTCTTCCCAACCGACCAATGGGCATCTTGAGAATGCTCCTACGGCAGATGAAGGGGCTTTCCAGTCCAGCTTTCCGGCCGTTTCGGTTATAGAAGAAGAAGAATCCCTCGGACATCAGTGAATCTATCACTGTAGCGATGGGCGTGAAACATGCTGCAAACCAGAAAAGGACGGTGCATGCAACTACCTCCGACACGCTCATTCTGCGTTTATGACAATGAGCGACCAGCATAGACGGCGTCCAGAATTAGCGCTTGCAGTGCAGACTACAAGATTGAAACCAGGAAACCTGCCGAAGTTCTTGCCCTGAGAATGAAAGGAAGATGAAGGGATGGAGAGAAAGCGCTACTCGGCCAATAGAGTGTCCAGATCTATGCTGGAGACCCTTGGCCAAGCATCTACAATACCACGGACATGGGCCGCACCGACTATCCCCAATACAGTGGAAACATTCTTCAAGGGCGAATACTCTGGCGCACCGTGGCCCAGCTCTCCCTCCCCGGGCCGGGCCTTCTCAGGAAGGCCATCACCCACACAGTATCGAAAGTATCCGGTCGTAGGACTATCCGCCTCGTAGACAAATGCTGGGGAAGCAACCAAATTTCCGGTTGCCGCTGCATACAGTGTATAAGCCATGTATTCGTCTCGTTCCGTGATGATGGTCCGGTCTGCGCCCTCCCACTCCACCAGCGCATCTTCCCCATCCAGCTTCCACATTTCCTGATCATCCAAAGGCTTGCGAAGTTCTGCCTGCACACTTTCTTCAATCTCCTCTGGATCCTGCGAAGCGAATTCCGCAATCTCCCGTAGAGGACCAGAAAGCAACCAAGCAGATCCCAACACGCCAACAGCTACGGTTCCCCCCAATGCTGCACCAAGCGGTATGGGAGAGGCATCCCCAGCTACCGCTGCTGCAACACCTGCTGCAGAGCATATACCTGCCAAGCCCGTAAGCTTTGGTTTTGTTCCTGCCCAGATAGCAGCTCCCATGCGAGATTTGGTGATGGACACGGGGCGATCTCCAAGATGCACCTGCTTGACACCGCTCGCTGCAGCTTCTTCTAAAGCTGCCCTCCAGGCTGCTCCAGGTTGCACACCAAGTTTTTCGCCGGCCGATGCTTGGACTGCACCATAAGATCGGCTCAATGCATCCCCCAGGAGACCCGCAGGCGTGCTTGAAGAGGCGCCTCCTCCGCGCACGGCTCTTGTCTTTTTGCTGGAACGATCTTGAGTGTCCGTTTTCTGTCTTTCGTTCGTTATTCGTAATGCAAAGCTCACATCCGCTGGACTGCCCATGCCCGTGTATGCCTTTGGCAGTGCAGTTTCTGACATGGAGATGTGCACGAGGACAGGTTTGTTGTTCTCCAAGTTGTGGAAGTCGGTGCGTATTCTGTTGGTGTCCAATCCAGCTTGAGATGCAAGGTGCAGCAATTCCTTGCGTAACGAGCAGCAAGTCTGCACAGTGGTCATGTTATCTTTCAGGGCTTTTTCCTCCATCTGTTTCAAGCACGATTCGATGTTGGATTCGTCCATTCCCGCTGCAGATGGATCGATTTGATATTCCAATCCACCCAGAGGCGGCAGGGAACGTTCTTTGACCCGATATCCCAGGCATTGGAGTGGATTGACTTGTTGGAAACCATCTTCGCAGGTCAAATCCGTGGCACGGTAGCTTTGGGCATCGAAGTAAAAGGCGGGCATTTGTTCAGCATCGGCAGGTTCTGTGATGGGCACCACTTGATCGAAACATCCAGTGGCGACCAGCATTTTGATTCCCGTTTCGATGTCTTCTCTCGTCACACCGCGTCCAGGTGCGATTCCAGCGATTTCCAGCATCGTCTTTTGTTCCAATCCATGGAATCCTTCCACTCTGGTTTCCTTGGCGTACCATTTGGATGTTGGATCGGGTTCTTTGGGATCGTCCATCACCAGCTGCACCCTGTCTTTGCAGAGTTCCACCAGCACGACGTCTGGTTTGTATTTCCTCACTGCTTTTCTTGTGGCACGCACGCTTTCAGCCGACACGTGTGCGATGCCGAGCAGCACCACTCTCGCATCGGCCTGTGGGTGTTCTGCATTGGATTTCACGTGCAGCACCACTTCTTGGTTCGTTTCATGGTCGACGTGTGCGTTTCCAGCCTTGCATGGTCTCTTGTTTCGCCATGTGCACGTGGTTTTCCACGTGGCTTGGACCCCTTTCATCGTGCACTTGGCACGAAGTGCCAGGATTGGATGGATCTTCACGATTCCTTGATCTCTGGATTTCTTCCCCTCCCACCCAATGGCACCAAAAGAATCCGAACTGGATTGGATGGACATCGTTTCCCATCCATTCCATCTTCCATACGTGTCGGATCTTCCTTCCCACAAACCATCCGGATGGGACATCCATTGTCCTTTTCCACACACACACACAAACCCTTTGGAATGGAGGCTTTCTCCCTGGCCCCCCATTCAGGTTGGGGTGATATGCATCCTGGTGTTCCATGCCGTGTTTCCTTCGTTTTGGATGGGTCACTTGGCTCTCCTGTCTTTGCTTCCAGTGGGTTGGTGATGGAACCATGGACAACAGCAGAGGTGGAATCCCATCCACCTACCCCACCACCGCATCCCATGGAAACGATCGATACCCTCGCGTGGAGGTATCGAATGGTCCATCGATACGAACGAAAGGGTCTCGATTGGATGGAGAAGACAAGGAAGGTCTTGTCACAGAAATTGTCGGTAAAGAGATCCTCGATGGTTCCGATCCCCTCCCCTCCCCGGAAGATCCAACCCACACGTGCCGAAGAGGACTTGTGTCTGGAACTTCAAGGAATTCCTCTGCGGGAACGGGTCCCAGATCCCCTCTCGAAAGGGACGGGTGCGATCGGGGGACTCGTCCGACCTCTCGTTTTCTCGATCGTCCGATCTTCCATCCCTTCAAAACGAAGACTCGTCCTTCTCCTCGGATCTTCCGATCCTGCCTGTCCCTTTCCACCCGGTTCGAAAGGAACGTTCGTTCCCTTTTGAAAGGGAATTCGTTTCCCTTTCAAACCCGAATCCAACCCCGGATTCGTTCCCTTGGAACGCATGTTCTCGGAAATTCCGGTCCGAACCGACGTTTTCGGTGCGATGGAGTTCGTCACGAATCATTTGCAAGCGAACACGACGACGCACGTGCCACGCATCCGAAGGAAACGAACGAAGGAAGAGTTCGTAAGACACGGAAGGAAGAAGCCGACGAAACAGCGGTAGACATGGGACCGGTGGTGCTCGTCGCCAGTGCGATCTTGGCCGTGGTGGGACTGGTGGGATTCGTGGTGAACTGGATCGTCGTGGGATGGTTGTACTGGGCTGTGCCGTTCCTGCCGTACATCTGGAAACCGTGGTATATGCTGGGACCCAAAATCGGATTCGAAGTGTGCTACACGATCAATTTCATCCGAAGGTTCCTCACGCTTCCACTGCGTCCCCACCTGCCGGAATTCTACATCGTGGGATATCCCAAAGCAGGGACAACCTCACTGGCAGCTCACCTGAAAAGACATCCAGCACTGTCCAGCCTCTGTGGACTGCCGTTCCACGAAACACTGACCAAAGAATCGCACTACTTCAATGGAGTGTATGGACCCAACCACGCCGCCTCCGCAACGTGGTATCGGTCCTTCTTTCCCACCGTCTTCACACGGTGGTGGAGAGAAAAGGTGGTGGGAGTCAAAAAATGGATGTGCTTTGATGCCTGCCCCGTACCCTCCGTGCTACCTCATTGCGCTTCCAGGATGGCAGCAATTACCCCCAATGCAAAGCTCATCTTCATGCTGAGAGATCCGGTGGATGGAGTCTTCTCTGCCGAGATGATGCTGCGGAACCTGAACTTGCCTTTGGACTGGACACTGCAAGATCCATACCTGGGTGATGACAAGGACACTCGCTTCAAAGAGTCCAAAGAAGACACAGAAATGTGGGAAAAGCTCAGGAAGCTCAAACCAGAAGATCCACTGCCACAAGAGATGCCAGAAACACTCTACTTCAAGCTGGCCAGTTACATCAGGGGCGGACGTTTCGCCGACAACGTCCAACCCTTCTTTGAACACTTCCCGACGGAAAACATGATGTTCATTGACTTCAGGGAGTTCAAGGCGGATACCGAAGGCGTGCTGAAAGAAGTATACAAATTTCTGGGCATCGAGGACAACCCGTATGTGAAGCTCAAACCAGGAATGGTTACCGACTACAAGGGAAGGAAAATGCACCCAAGCTGCAAAAGAAAGCTGCAAGAACTCTTTTACGAGTCAAACCATCGATTTTACAGGCTACTGGGCCGCGATTTCAAGTGGGGAGAACCTGACGTGGAAAGCGATGGATTCCTTTCTGCCAGGGGTTCTCAAATACCACTCTCTGTAGCCGCTCAATAAACCGTGAAGCAGGCAAAAACACATCTATCTGCTGCAAAATCACTGGATCAGTGCATTGGAGGCATGCCAGCAACAGGGCATGCCTGCTGCTGCTATCTTGTTCACCCTGTACACCTGTTATCAATTTTCCTGTCCATTCAACCGAATTCACTAAATCTTTTCCACTGCACCCACAAAGCGCTGGCGATCAGAACACCCATGCAGAACAGAATCCCTTTGCGTGAGGACAAGCCTTCCTACTTTTGCATGCCAGAGCAATGTCCAAGGGACAGCTCCACATTCACGAGTGGGGGATACGGCTAGGTATAGGAACACATTCAGGTGGAGAAGTTCATTGCACAAAGGGGAGATCAAAGATTACCACATGCGCTCAATCGGAAAACTAACAATTGTGAGGCAGAAACCACATTCCTTGAAAAGCAGATGGCTTCAAAGCGCAATCTCTACTTAAGAGGCAACAAGTTCCGGCCTTACTGATCCAGCATTCTCGGATCCGCTTGCTGATACCGAAATATCAACACTTGGTCTCAAATCAGCACAAGCTGCCAGAGCTTGGTGAACGGGATCGTCCAAGAAGCTCTGCTTTATTTCTTCATCGATGCCACTGCCTTCGTCGATGGCCACATAAGCCTGCTGCTCAAGGTTGTAGTCGAAGCGGGGGGCCCACTTACGCGAGCCAAGACGTGCAGTGGTTGAGCAATTGTCGACCATGAATGCCACCCCCCTTGCATGCATGTAAGGATTCAGTGAATCCACAGCCTCAATCACGGACTCGTTGCAGATCTCCGAGTAGCTGTGGCCCTTCTCGCGCAGAGTGAGAATGGTAGCCATCATTGTTGCTACATATACGCCAGCTGTGAAGGGGTTCAGGGGGATGTTTTCCTCCTTCCTAGCTGCCCTGACCTCCTTCCCTACTTGCCACATGCGTGTACCGTCGATCTTGCCCATGGGGAAGCGTTCCAGACGTGCGCCATGCATCACAACGCTGCGGATCTCGTTGCAACTGGCGACCTCCTCGTAGCACTCGTAGCAGATGTCCATCGCCGGCTTCAAAGAAGCACAGTACGCGCGCATGAACTCTTGCTTCCCGGCGTCATCAAGCATGTTGTACACGCCTAGCATGCCTTTTGTGGAGATGGTCTTGCTCACGCGCCCCGTGATACATTCGGCGGAGTGCTTGAAGGCATCTTCTTCCGACATGCCTTGCCTCACGTAGCGGCGGAAGAGACCTTCCACCATTCCGTGCACCGCTCCCAGCAGGATGCATCTCTCTCCGTAGATGTCGGACTTGTACTCGGACTCGAGCGTGGTCTTGAAGGTGAAAGGAGATCCCAGGGCGATGGACCATCCCAGCGCCACGTCCGTGGCATCTCCCGTCACGTCTTGGTGCACGGCGAAGGAAGCATTGATTCCTGCTCCGTTCACCTCGCGACCTTGTTCGTACAAGCGTCGAACGGAGGGACCCATGCCTTTGGGCGCCACGAGCACGACGTTGATGTCCTCGCGGAACGCAGTTCCTTCGGATTGCATGACTCCCAGCAGGAATCCATGGGAGAGTCCGAGGGTGGCTCCTGGTTTCATGGCTTCGAGGATCTTGGGGTAGAGGGTGGCTTGCGCTGCATCGGAGATGAGGAGGATCACCAGGTCCGATTGCTTGATGACATCGAACACTTCACCCAAGGTACCGTTTTCTTGGTTGAATCCTGCTTTTTCTGCTTCTGCGGCGGATTTGGATCCCGGTCTCAGTCCAATCATGACTTTGACTTGTTCTTCCATTCCGATGTCTTGCAGCGTATCCCTTATGTTTTGGGATTGTGCAGGCGCTTGGGATCCCCATCCGATGACCCCTACGGTTTTCACGTTTTTCCACGCGTCTTTGACTTTGGGAAACACGTCTCTTCCACCACGCACGATGTATTCTTTGGATCCTGCGAAGTCCACGGCTTCTTTTTCGAAGACTTGGGTGTCGAAGTCTGCATCTTTGGCCAGCGTCGCACCGACACGTACGGATCTGGCCGTCCGCCGCCTTTGTCCTCGAGCGGTGGCCGCCGCCGCCATGACGGGTACGGTTTGGGTCCGTGCGAGCGTCATGTCTCCGTCTTCTCTCGCGCGTGCGTGCACGCGCTCGTTCTTCCTCGTCTCCTTCCTGTTGGGATGGATAAAAGCACGTGCGACGTGGCTCGCGTGCACGTGTGGACGTGTGTTGGTCGCACTCGAATGCGAAGCACGACGTGTGGTGGAAGCATAGGAAGGTGGGTCTCCTTTTCAGACACACCCCGTGCTCGTGCAGACACACCCTGGTGTGTGGCAGGGGGAG
>LFIK01005157.1_pt1 | contig 10521 bp, 13 predicted proteins | sample 643401 | NCBI WGS metagenome assembly LFIK01 (sample SAMN03777447, study PRJNA286221) | soda lake metagenome | biome: soda lake; feature: Kulunda steppe; material: water; isolation source: sample T5-Br brine of Lake Tanatar-5 | place: Russia: Kulunda steppe | collected 2010-07
CACCGACGCCATCACCTCCTGCATCGCCGGATCCGAGTAGGGGCTCCGGGCGTTCTTCGTACCCGAGTCAGACTGTGCGTATGCGCAGGAGCGCGCCACCGATGTTCCTTGGACTCTGCGTGCGTCACTGGAGCGAGGCGGTCCGCGCTCTGGCACGATCGAGGCACTGACCGCCATGGAGCGACATGCCTGCGCGACCCGACGAGCCCACGCGTCCCGACGGCCTCGCTGGCCTGCAGAGACCTGTGGACGATGACCTCGTGCTGTCCGGTCCCGGCGACGACGGCGCAACGGGTGTCGACGAGCGACGCCTGGCTGACGGGTCCCTGCCGGGCGGCCTGCATCACACGACCGCTGTCGTCGGCGCAGGAGGGGTAGGTGAGGCTCTGCTCGGGCTCGCGGGCGTTCTCAAGCGGCGACGCGACCGCCGACGCCGTGCATCCCTCGACGAGTAGCTCCACGAAAGCGGCGGAGAGATCTGTGGCCTGGGCTGAGCGACCAGGGGGAGATGCAGAGACGATGCGTAACTGGCGTCGCAGCCGTAAGCGGCCGGACTTTCGGCTTGGTGTTGGCATGCCCGTCGGTGCCGTCGCTGGGCTGCTGCTTCGTGACGCCGCCGAACTCCACGACATCGCTCGGCCAGAGCTCCCGCCGTTGGATGCGCAGCGGCTCGCGCCACCATCGACACCGCCCGCCGAGACGGGAACCGCGCGGCAGGCGGCTGCCGACGCGTGGTCGCAGTGGTGGCCGACCGCGGCCCAGCACGATCACGACCCGGAACCATCGTTTGCGAGCCTCGCGGCCTCGTCGCCCTTCTGGCGCACCTATCTCGCGGAACAGCAGCCGCCGTCACGCGACACGCAGATGCCGCCGCTCGAGCTGGCCGACCAACTGGAGGCCAAGTGGGCTGGTGCCGAACTTGCCCGACTACGCCAACCCGGCGGACCAACCGAGGGGCAGGCAGCACGTCAGGCGTTGGCCGACTGCCAGCACCGGCGTACGCATCGCCACGAGGCGCAGATCCTCATCGTGCCCACCGCTGAGCCGTGCTTCGTGGTGCTCGATCAGCTGGTGGTCGTCGACAACGACCAGCGGCACACCGATGCGTATGTGCAGCGCCTCGCCGCTCATCTTCGAGAGCTTTGGGAAGAGCCTCTGGCCGACCGCTAGCCAGTCAATGATCAACCGGGAGCGAAGGGGAGCGTGCGGAGCCGAATGCGTCCTGGCGTGACGCTGGCTATGGCACCGTCCTCAAGGTCATCACCAACCCGGGCCAGCACGGTCGCGATCAGTTGCGCCTGTTCGTCGGGTGTCAGGTGGTCCGAGGAGCGGAGCATCACCACGGATGGTGACGATGTCCCGCGAGCAGCCAGCAGGGCGCCGAAGTCGGTGTCGGCGGTCACGATGGTGCGAGCGTCGTCCGCTGCTGCGGTCAGGATCAACGGGTCGTCGGTGTTGCCCAGCCCGAGCTCGATGACATGGGCCGCGTCATGGCCGGCCTCGCGAAGCAACCTCGCCACCCTCGGGGAGAGGTTCTCGTCGATCAGCAGCTTCATCCCGCGGCGGTCAGCGGGATCTCACGATCGCGGGTCGCGGCAGCGGCGTACTCGAGGGCTCCCAGTACGTCTGCGCGCTCGAGCTGGGGATAATCCTCGATGACCTCATCGATCGAACGACCCGCAGCCAGCTGCCCCAACACCGCGCTCACGGTGACACGCGTTCCCCGGATGCACGGCAATCCCTGCATCCGGTCCGGGTCGATGGAGATCCGCTCGAAGCTCATGAGCCAAGCGTACGCGACAGGTCCCTGCAGCGGACGGGCCATCCACAACCCGTCATCTCAACTGCTACCGGTGCTTCCGCGGAAGCACCGGTGGGAGCCATTCCCGAACATCGCTGTAGCCGCCGTGTCATGACGGTTCGAGCGGGGCGTTCTCCGCGGATGAACGGGGGGACAAGCAGCCGGACACGGTCCACCAGCCTCCGGGTTCATGCGAGATCGGCGAGGCCGTCCCACCGCTCGACGACCTCGACCGTGGTGAGGCTGCCGCCGAGCATCTCGGGGAACACGACCAGGACTGTGTCGACACCGGTCGCGGAGTAGGTGCGGGTGCCTTGGTCTCCGACCGTGTGGGCCTCGGCTCCCAGTTGTCGGCACATCGTCCAGTCGTCGGCGACTAGTTCGTCTTTCGTCATGCCGATCTGGGTGCGTGTGTCCGGGTCGGTGAGGTCGAGCACCCGGTGCAGGTCGAGCTCGTAGCGGTACAGGACCCGAGGCAGCAGCCCCTCAACGCCGACGACGTGCCGGGTGCCCTGGCGGGTCAACTCCGCGACCACGCACGGCCGTGTCTCGCACAGGTACAGGGTCGGGAAGCTGCCGGGCGGGTTGAACCGACCCCCGTTGATCCGTGCACCCTCACCGCTGCGCGGGTCGTAGCGCGGGGCCTGGTTGCGGTAGGCGGTGACGGCGTGCGTGATCCGCGGGGCGGTGGCGATCCGGGCGCGGTCGAGCGCCATCAGGCGGTGACGCCCTCACCGATCGACAGGATCGCACCGATCACCCGCCGGTATTCGCCCTGCTCGATCAGATCGATCGGCTTGTCGTAGCCGAGCGCCGGTACCGGGCTGCGGAGCCACAGGCGGGCCGGCTCGTCTCGCATCACCTCACGCAGCACATCGATGACGGCCTTCAACTCCAGCAGCCGCTCCTCGTTCTGCCGCCGTGGCGCCGCCCCAGTGGTGGTCCAGCGCGCTACCGACCGCGGTGTCGTGCCGAGGACCCGCGCGATGTCGGGGGCATCCACGATGTGGGACTCGAGCATGTCGTCGAGCAGCGTCGTGACCGTGCTCATCGCGTCCTCCCGACGGTCGACATCTCGTCGTCCCGGGAGCGTACCGAGAACGGCAGGCGAACGTCGCTGCTGTGTCCACTCAACGTCGCGGAAGGTGACACACTACGGGTTCCGCGATCTGGAGCGACGCTCCAAAGTGTGTACTTCTGTGTACTTCGCCGAACGCGGAACGAACAGTACTCAACGAGAGACGCCCCGTAGCCGTGGCTACGGGGCGTCTCGTGGTGGAGGTGATCGGATTTGAACCGACGGCCCCTTCGTTGCGAACGAAGTGCTCTGCCAGGCTGAGCTACACCCCCAGGGGCCGCGCCACGACCGCACAGCACGGCGCGGAGCGAGCGCGGATGGTAGCCGCGGCCCCGATACAGCGCCAACGGCCGCGACAGCGCGACGCGCCGATCAGCCTCGCTCGCGGACGCCGTCCAGCGCGCCGAGACGATCACCCGCGCTCGCGGGCACGGTCCAGGGCGGCGCGGTGCTCATCCAACGCGATCCGCAGGTCCCGCTGGCCCACCGCGGTGGTCAGGTCCCCCCGGGTCCGCTCGGTGATGGCGCGTGCCGCGTCCGTCGCCCGGCGCAGCCCCCGGGACAGCCCGTCGGGCACATCGATGGTCGCCAGTGCGGAGAGGATCTCCTGCATCAGGGCCAGGTAGCGCTCCCCGGTCTCCAGGTCCCCGCTGCGGACCCGGTCCAGGCTCGCCCGCCGCAACTCCCCGACCGTCTCCGCCAGCCCGTGCAGCCACGCCACCTCGTCGACCCCGGCCGCATCGGGACCTGGCAGTGGCTCGCCGGCGATGGCAGCGCGGGTCAACTCCGCCTCCGCGACCTCCTTGGCCGCATCGGCGACGAACCCCGCGTAGCGCACCTCAGGGTGCGGCGTGCTGACCTCGGTGGCCTGCCGCAGATGGCCGCGCGCCTCCGCCAGCAACGCATCGACCGTGCGTTCCTCCCCGCGGTGGACCGCCCGGATGGCGTTGGCAGCGGCCCGGATCGCGTCACGGGAGGCTGCGAGCGCCTGCTCGCGCGCATCATGCCGCGCCTCCAGGCGCCCGCGGACCGGCGCGACGGCCTCGACGAGGTCGGCGACCTCGGCCATCAGCCGTCCCAACGCCGCAGACGCACCGTTCCCGACCCGACCCAGCTCTCCTCACCACCGACAGCGACCTGCCCGGTGGTGGCGACGACCTCCTCATCGAGGTCGAGTTGGCGGACCACCTGCCGCGCCTGATCGCGCTGCAGCTTCAGGTGCCGCAGGACGGCGATGTAGGCGACCGTGGCGACGAGCACCGCCGTGAACACCAGCCACGCACCACCCCCGAGGAGCAGGGCCAGCCCGAAGCTCGCCCCGGTGGTCAGCAGCGCCCGGACGAACCACAGCCGCCTCCGCGTGATGACCGGATCCTCCGTACGGCCACCTGCCGCAACGAGGTGGTCGTCCACGGGGCGGGCGACGATGCGACCCGCGTCATCGGGGACCATCACCCTTCTCCCTCCGCCACTGCTGTGGCCCTCGCTGCGGAGCACGTTCATGGCGTGTTCGAACCCTCCAACGGTCACGTGCGGGGAGGTGTTGCGGGCCCGGACCGCGCCGGGGACGAACAGCGCGGCCCACACCAGGATGAGCAGCACCAGGGGTTCGCTCACGCGTCGACGCCATCCGGTCGGTCCGGCACGGGTCCACCTCCACCACCTGGCCCGGCACACCACCGGTCAGGCGCGGAGACGGTAACACCGTGGGTTGCCGGAACGAAGCATCTGTGACCGTCCACACGGCCCGAGCGTTGCGGCCCGCGCACCGCTGCCCGCACGTCACGGCTCGCAGATCACCGCCCGCACGTCACGGCAGCCGAACCTCACCGCTGCGCCCGCCGCGCTTCTCCCGGAGCCGGAGCCCATCGACCACCACGTCACGTTGGACCGCCTTGAGCAGGTCGTACAGCGTCAGGGCCGCGACGCTGGCCGCGGTCATCGCCTCCATCTCCACCCCGGTGCGGTCCGTGGCCCTGGCGGTGGCGGTGATCGTGGCCAGCCCCTGCTCCGCCTGCACCTCCACCGCCACCTCGACGCTGGTGAGCGCCAACTGGTGGCACAGCGGGATCAGCTCATGGGTCCGCTTCGCCGCCTGGATGCCGGCGATGCGCACCACCGGGAGCGCGTCGCCCTTGGGCAGCGCGCCGTCAAGGAGCAGGCGTGCCGTCGTCGGCGCCATCCGTACCTCGCAGGAGGCGACGGCCTCCCGCTCGGTCACCGGTTTGCCGGCCACCTCGACCATCCGCGCCTGCCCTGCGGCATCGAGGTGGGTGAGCTCGCGCTGTTCGTGGGTCATGGACGCCTCACTCCACCAGCAGGTGCACGTCGACGAGCTCGCCCACGGCGACCTCCTCCACGTCCTCGCCCAGCACGGCCAGCCCATCGGCCAGTGCGATCGAGCTGACCACGTGGGAGCCCTGCGGGCCCGTCGGTGCCGCCGACCAGCCCTGCTCGTCGCGGGTGAGCCGGACCCGCAGGTACGCGCGCTTGCCGCGTGGCCCCTTGAGCGGCTCTGCGGCCCGGGCGCGCACCACGGGCCGTTGCACGTCCCGACGGCCCTGCAGCGAGCGGATCGCCGGCCGCACGAACACCTCGAAGGAGACGAAGGCGGAGACCGGGTTCCCCGGGAGCCCGATGACCGGACAGCCCGCGATACGGCCCCGGATCTGGGGCATCCCCGGCTTCATCGCGACCTTCGCCGTCGCCACCTCGCCGAGCTGGCCGATCACCTCGGGTAACAGGTCGCGCGTGCCCGCACTGGCACCACCCGTGCACAGGATCAGGTCCGCGTGCCCAAGGCTGGTATCGATGGCGTAACGCAGGGCCTTGCGGTCGTCGCGCACGATGCCGGCGCTGAAGGGCACCGCACCGGCGGCCCGGACCATGGCCGCGAGCATCGGCCCGTTGACGTCGCGGATCTGGCCCGGCAGGGGCTCCTTGTCCGCGGGCACCAGCTCATCGCCCGAGGAGATCACCACCACCCGGGGTGGCGCGATGCAGCGCACCCGGGACACGCCGGCCGCCGCCAGCACGCCGAGGTCGGCCGGGGCCAGGCGCCGGCCCCGCGACAGCAGCGGCTGTCCGGGCTGGAGATCCTCACCCGGGCCCCGGACGTGCTCGCCGTCATGCACGGCACGGTGGATGTGCACGTCCGCACCCTGGGCGTCGGTGACCTCCACGGGCACCACGGCGTCAGCTCCCGGGGGCATCGGCGCACCGGTCATGATGCGTACGCACCGCCCTGCCCGGATCGTGGGCAGCTCCTGGGCACCGGCGGCCACCTCGCCGTCGACGGCGAGCCGGACCGGTTCGTCCGCGGTCGCGTGCCGGACGTCCCGGGCGATCACCGCGTAACCGTCCATGGCGGCGTTGGCGAAGGCGGGGACCGACACCTCGCTGGTCACGTCGTCAGCGAGCACCAGCCCCAGGCCGTCGGCGAGCCGGAGCTCGATGGGCTCCGGGGACGGGAGCAGGTCGAGGATCGCCTCGAGGTGCTCCTCGACGCTGATCAGCTCCGCCAGGTCGGTGACCTCGTGACGTGCGTGACCGACGAACCGGCTCATGTTCCGCCCGGTCCCGCCACGTCCAGCTCACCGCGGTCGATGCGGTCCAGGAGCACACGTAGCCAGTCGACCAGGTGCGGCGCGAGGTCCGGGCGGCGCAGCGCGAGCTCCACGTTGGCCTGCAGGTAGCCGAGCTTGTCGCCGGTGTCGAAGCGCGGGACGTCGAGGACCAGCCCGACGATGGGCTCCTCCGCCGCCATCTGCCCCAGAGCGTCGGTGAGCTGGATCTCCCCACCACGCCCGGGCGGCAGGTCGTCGAGCACCCCGAAGATGCTGCCCGGGAGCACGTACCGCCCGACGACAGCGAGGTTGGAGGGCGCCTCGGCGGGGTCCGGCTTCTCCACGGTGCCGGTGATCAGGTGCTCCCCGGGCCGTTCGCCGGGCTCCACCGTCGCGATCCCGTAGAGGCCGGCGTGCCGCTCGTCGACCTCCAGCAGCGCGACCACCGGCCGGCCGGTGCGTTCGTGGACCTCGATCATGCGCTGCAGGTAGTCGGAACCCGGGTCCACGATGTCGTCGCCGAGCAGCACGGCGAAGCTCTCATCGGCGGCTACGTGCCCCTTCGCCTGGAGCACGGCGTGCCCGAGCCCGAGGGTCTCGCCCTGCCGGGTGCTGTGGATGCGGGCCAGGTCCGCCAGGGCACGCACCAGGGCGAGCTCCTCATCCTTGCCCTTGGCCTCGAGCTCCGCCTCGAGGTCGAGACGCCGGTCGAAGTGGTCCTCCATCGACGACTTGCCCATGGCAGTGACGAGCAGCACGTCATCCAGCCCCGAGCGGGCACACTCCTCCACCAGCAGCTGCAGCGCCGGTGTGTCCACCACCGGGAGCAGCTCCTTGGGTACGGACTTGGTGACCGGTAGGAACCGCGTACCCAGTCCGGCAACGGGCAGGACAGCCTTGCTGACCACGTGCGCTCCTTCGACGGCACGGAGCCTACCGACGTCGATGGGTGGGCCGGCGGGCGTAGGCTCGGCCGGCAGCACCGCCGTACGGGTGGGAGGCACGATGGATGCGACCACCAAGCACCGGCTCCGGGCCGCCACCCGGGCCGCGCGTCGCGCGCTCAGCGATGAGCAGCGCGCCGCGGCATCAGCGCGCATCGTGGCCCGCGTGCTGGCGCTGCCACAGCTGCGGGGCGCCGCCACGGTCCTGGTCTACGCCGCCACGCGTGACGAGGTGGACGTCGGCGGCGTGGTCGCACCGCTGCAGGCGCAGGGAGCCCGCACGCTGCTGCCCCGGGTCAGAGGTAAGGAGCTGGAGCTGGTAGCGGTGTCCGACCTGCGGGGTCTGGAGCTCGGCTACCGCGGCGTCCGGGAACCGAGCGGGCGGGCGATCGATCCCGGGGTCGTGGACGTCGCCATCGTCCCCGGCCTGGCCTTCGACCCCCGGGGTGGCAGGCTGGGGTCCGGAGGTGGCCACTACGACCGGCTGCTGGCCACCCTGCCGGCCGACACCCCGCGGATCGGCGTGGGCTTCACCTGCCAGGTGGTCCCGTGGGTACCCCGCGAACCCCACGATCAGCCGGTCACCCTCGTCGTGACGGAGTCAGCGATCCACGACCCGGGCAGCGCACGGCAGCGATGAGCGCTTGCGTTCGCGCGCACGGTAGGGCATCCTCAGCACTCGCGGACCGAGAGTGCTAACGCTGACGCCCCGGGGATACTGGGCGCGGCGTCACTGCACCAGGTCCCGTGGCCGAGGCCGGATGCCGCCCTGGCGGCGGCAGTCTGATGGAGCGCACAGATGCCCACCTACGAGTACGCGTGCCGCACCTGCGGGGAACACCTCGAGGTCGTGCAGTCCTTCCGGGACGACCCCCTCACGGAGTGCCCGGCGTGCCAGGGCCAGCTGCGCAAGGTGTTCAGCGCGGCCGGGATCATCTTCAAGGGCTCCGGCTGGCACGTGAAGGACTACGCGTCGTCGTCCTCGAGCTCGGGGGGTGGCAGCTCCTCGGGCGAGCGCGACAGCTCCGGGTCCAACGGATCGAAGAGCTCCTCCGACACCAAGGACGCCTCCGCGTCCACCGGGTCGTCGTCATCGAGCGGCTCCAGCACCTCGTCCGGTTCCAGCGAGGCCGCCTCCGCCTGACCGGCGCTCCCCGACAACCGACGCCGGAACGGCTCCGCCTGACCGGCGCTCCCGCACAGCACCGGTTGTCCACAGGGTCGCCGCAGCCCGTCACCACCTGCGGGCGTTCACGTGCTGCACTGCGCACATGCACCACCCACGACGCGCCCGCTCCGCCCGGCCCACCGCACTGGTGGGGCCGCTTCCGGCGCTGCCCCGGGCGCTCGACACCGTCTCGGAGCGGTGGTGGGCGGCCGCACCACGCACGCGGCTGCTGCTCGGGCTGCTGACGGTGCTGTCGCTGCTGGCCGCCGGCGTCGGTCACCTCGCTGCCGCACCCTACGGGCACCCGACGACGGTCCTGGTCGCCAGCCGTGACCTGTACCCGGGGGACCGTCTGGAGCCGCAGGACCTGCGGCGGCGGACCGTGCCGGCGGAGCTCGTGCCGGCCGGCGCGCTGGAGACCGCCCACGGCGTGCTCGCCTCCGCGCTGCCCGCGGGTGCGATCGCCACGGACCGCCACCTCGGCGAGGGCGGCTGGGCCGCCGGACTGCCCGCGGGACGCGCGGCGGTGGCCGTGCCGAGCGAACGGCTACCGACCCTGACGCCGGGGTCGCGGGTCGATCTGCTGCACGCCGACCACGAGGGCCGCGGCGTGATCCTCGGCCGTGACGCGGTCGTGCTGGCGGCCGAGGTGGAGGAGGTGTGGTTCGGTGTCGACGCGGGGGACGCCGTGGCGATCAGCGCCGCCGGCCAGATCGGGGCGCTCGCGGTGATCGTGCTGCCACCGTGACCCCGCCGGCGGCGATCCGTTCCGCCTCCCGGGCGAGCTCCCGCGCCATCCGCGGGAAGATCAGCCCGTGGAAGGGCAGCAGGACCCCCCAGTACAGCCGTCCCCACAGCCCCCGCGGGTGGAACCGTGCCCGTTGCAGCAGCCGGCTGCCGTCCCCTTCCGCCTCGATCCTGAACTCGAGCCACGCATCACCGGGCACGCGCATCTCGGCCTGCAGCCGCAGCAGGTTCGGACGCTCGATCGCCTCGACCCGCCAGAAGTCCACCACCTCGCCGACGGACAGGTCGACGGGGTGCCGCCGGCCACGACGCAACCCGATGCCCCCGACCAGCTTGTCCAGGATCCCGCGCAGCTCCCACATCCACCTCGCCGTGTGGTAGCCGCGGGTCCCCCCGATCGCCGTCACCGCGGCGAACAGGGCCTCGGGCGGCGCGGAGGAGCGGGCGGTGCGCTCGTCGGCGTACACGGTGCCGCCGGCCCAGCCGGGGTCCTGCGGCTGGGGGTCCTCCGGGCCACGGGCGGACGGGGCGGGACGGCGGTGGGCGCTGCCACCCGCGCTGGCCCAGGTCGTGGCGACGTCGAGGTCCTGGATCCGGGTCAGCGCCAACCGCAACGCCTCGTCCACGGAGATCAGCTCCCGGGGCAGGTCACGCTGGAAGGCGTCCTCGGTGACGATCACCTCGTTGACCAGGCTGTCGACCAGGGGCCGGGCGAGCCCCGTGGGTAGCGGGGTGACCAGGCCGATCCACAGCGAGGACAGCCCGGGGCTGAGCACCGGCACCGGCAGGATGAGCCGGCGTCGCAGCCCCGCGACCCGGGCGTAGGTCTGCATCAGCTCCGCGTAGGTCAGCACGTCGGGCCCGCCGATCTCGTACACCTGCCCCGCGGTGTGCTCGTGCTCGATCACGTCGCACAGCGCCTCGAGCACATCGCGTACGGCGACCGGCTGACAGCGCGTCGCGACCCAGCGCGGGGTGGTCATCACCGGCAGCACCTCGACGAGGTGGCGCAGCATCTCGAAGGATGCGCTGCCGGAACCGATGATCATCGCCGCCCGGAGCTCGGTGACGGGCACGCTGCCGTCGGCCAGGACCCGGCCGGTCTCCTGCCGGGACCGCAGGTGCTCGCTGAGGGTCTCGTCGTCCTCGCGACCGAGCCCGCCGAGGTAGACGATGCGCTGCACCCCGGCCGCGGCGGCCGCATCACGCACGTTGGC
>LFIK01005158.1_pt1 | contig 10521 bp, 10 predicted proteins | sample 643401 | NCBI WGS metagenome assembly LFIK01 (sample SAMN03777447, study PRJNA286221) | soda lake metagenome | biome: soda lake; feature: Kulunda steppe; material: water; isolation source: sample T5-Br brine of Lake Tanatar-5 | place: Russia: Kulunda steppe | collected 2010-07
CCTCTCAGACCATCCCACCCTTTCAGACCGTCCCACCCCCTCAGACCGTCCCACCCTCTCAGACCATCCCACCTCATGGCGCACTCACAGCTGCCAACCTGTCCCCTGCCCTGCCCACGTCTTTGGAGAACACCATGCTGCCAGTGCTTGTAGCCAAAGGCTTGGGCTTCATGCAATGCTCCTGGCCCAACAGCTGTAGGTCGCACACAACACCCAGCTGTGTGACCTCGGGCAAGCACACTCGCCTGCAGGCTGATGCCCGGTGGGATGGAGGGCACCGAGAGTTTGCTGGAGTGGGCGTCGCTGGGGCAGGTCCACACCAAGCGCTTGCAGTTGGAGGGCCAGTGCGACATGCGCCGGATGCCTGTGGGGCGCAGCAGCAGTGGGAGCAGCAGTGGGCACTCAGGACAAGACCCAGCACTCACGGAGCACCCGGGCGCTGCATGGTGCACACAGCCTTTGTGCATTTTTGTGTGTGCATGCATGCGAGCTGGGGTCAGCCTATTGAGAGCACGCGCATGCCAGCCAGCACTGCTGTGCCTGCATGCCAGATGCTGGTGGTGTGTGATGCCAGGCAGAGAGCCGTGCTTGCGAGCAGGACACACGTTGCGAGACTCTCGGGCTGACTGCGGTCAAGCTTGTGAGCCAGCAAGGGAAGAGGATACAGCAGGGCTGGGCATTCCGGCCAAACATTGGAAAGTCTGAATGATCAAGACGTGCTATGGCCGTCAAAGGAGTGGGGGCTGCCGGGGTGCACAGGACATTTGTGCAAAGGGTCCAGCACCCCATGACGCCGCCCATGACATGCGCACCAGATGCAAGGCAGAGGTACATGCACTGTTGCCATGCTGGGGTCATATGGCACAGTGCACGCTCAGGCCATGCCCGTGCCCGTGGAGGGCGCACCTGTAAAGCCCGAGGCAAGAACCAGGTACTGAAGGTTCTTGAGGTCTTTGATGAGGCGGACATCAAAGATGGGGGAGGTGCGGCTGTTTGAGGACCGCCACACCTGAGGCAAGAACAGGGGTGGCAAAGGCACACCTGGGGCAAGAAAAGGGTGCCACACCTGAGGCAAGAAAAGGGTGCCACACCTGAGGCAAGAAAAGAGTGGCACACCTGAGGCAAGAAAAGGGTGGCACACCTGAGGCAAGAAAAGGGTGCCACACCTAAGGCAAGAAAAGGGGTGGCAAAGGCAGGGGGGAACCGTGAAAGCGTGCAGGCTGTCATACCTGAAGGTATGGGGACATCCATTGCCGCAGGGCTGTGGATAAAGAGCGCACATGCCTCACATGATCCTTGCTTCTGTGGGTGCAAGAACCATGTCACACACGGTGCCACATGCACGTCACAGCATGACCGAGGCGACGCCAGCCTCATCCACGCCTGCGGCTTCTGTCAGGAGCTGGAGCAGGCAACCACGCCACCACACAGGAAATGGGAGCAGAGGTCAAGCCTGGAGGCGCCTGACCTGTGAATGGGCTGGAGTGGCAGGACAGGCACGCTGACAGAGCCCCAACTCATGTAGCAAGGCGGGAATGCACGTTTCCCCCTGCTACGCCTGTGCCGAGGATGGCGCCCTCTAGAGCGAGTGAATGCCGTCTGTCAACACCAAACCCCCCAGTTCAAGCCACCCACCACCAGTTCTATCAAATTAGGGAATGATGACGGTGTCCATGACTTCTTCTGGCACGGGGCGTCAATGATGGAGATCATGCTCTTGCTGCTCCGGGCAAGAAGGCTCGGGTCCGACAGTAGCTGCAGGATCCGGGGCTCGGTGTGCTCTGGGTGTGGGACGCACAGCAAAGGGCACGGAGCTGAGGGGGAAGATGGCCTTGACAACTTACTTGCCTGCTTGCTTGCCTGCTTGCTTGCCTGCTTACTCGACTGCTTGCTTGCCGATCATGCAGGGCCGTGCTCCAGGCCTGTCCTCAGGCACGGAGGGCCTGACAGGGCTTTTACGTGCTTGGGACGCCAGCCTTGTAGGCGGAGCAGCCACACGATGATAAGGCCAGCTAAAAGCCGCTACAAGGCAACATGCGGACCGGGTGCATGTGCACACAGGTATGGTCTCGTGGTCCAGCGATCGCGCATGGCAAGGGCCAAGGCATTAGGCACGTCAGACGCGCAGGTGGCAGACAGCAGTCATGCCAACACGCGCTCTGCCACTGCCCCCAGTGTCGACAGCAATGTAGAAACAACGGAGAAAGGAGGCGCAAGTCAGAGGGCCATGTGTCTGTTGAGATGAGAGCTTAGGAGCTGATGGTGTGCAGCAGACCTGTAAGTGTAAGAGGCAAGATTGTCGCAGAACATGCGACAAAGCTCCGTTGCTTGCGCTAGAAGTGTGTTTCTCAAACTGATTGACTATGGTGCTGTTTAATCCATTGAGAGGTGTGAAAGAGCGCCGCAGCCGACAGATGAATGCATGCTCATTATTAGCATCCATGAGGTTCCATGCTTTTGGTCATGTGCTAGTGTGCACCACCCCTCATCAGGTAGCCAGGCAAGTTGGATGACCTGATGGCCATGCGAGGCACCATGTACTCAAATGACCATGCAAGTTTGGATGGGAGCTGGCGATCCAAGCACCTGAAAACAGCAAAACAAGGTGGTCTGGAGCACAGGCGCTCCCAACCTAGACCCACCTGGGTCATGGAACTCAATCGCGCGCAGCCTCATCTTGCTCACCCTGCAACACAAAACGCGTTGCAGTGCACAAGGCTTGACTTGAGCTGCAGCAGGCATGTATATTGGCAAACATCCCAGACAGCTTGGACCTCAGGTGCCTGTGTCGAGACCACAAATCCTGGGGAGCTGGGACCACAGATACTCGGCGAGAATCCTAGACAGCTTGGACCTCAAGGGCCTGAGTGGAGACCACAGGTGCTCGGGAGTAGGGATCACAAAAACTTGACAAGCATCCCAGGGAGTTTAGCCTGGCTAGCTGGGCTAAGCACAGGAGGTATGCGCCTTCTGTGCTAAATGCTATGCATTACAATGCAATACACAAAGCATAGCTTCCTTCCGAAGGTGGGGGGTACCCATGGCTGGGGTCTTGGGGAGCCGTAGCAGCAACGGATGCAACTGCACCACAATCACTGCGCATGAATCGTCTGGGTTCAAGGTAGAAAGCAAGCCTCTTGCGCTCTACAACAGTAGCGACTTCAAATCATGCGGGGGTTCCACAACTGCAACCACATGCAACCATGTGGTGCGTGCAGGCATCAGTGAAAACGCATGCTTACCAGACGCAGGCCTCCTCGGGCAGCGTAGCTGGGAGGCATACACCTGCAAGGCAAGGGCAAGCATGCAAGGATCATTTGCACCTCAGGAAGTTAGCAATCTGCACACCTAACCGACTGGCCCCCACCAATTTCCCACAGCCCCCCAAATGTTCTAACACAGCGTCGCATGACATCCAAAAGGCTGGGCACAGCAGGATCAAGCTCACTATCAAACAAGACAAGTATCAAAACACCGGAGGGCCGCAAAATATGAATGCATGTCCTTAAATTAAGGTTCTAGCATGCACACAGGAAGCATTTCTCTGCGCAGCAATGGCCTCTGTGTGGGATGCTTGCCCTCATACGATCTCCGAATTGACAAGCAAATACGCAAAACCAGCCAACACAGGGTGCTTGCCCCTCACCTATGCTCGTCTCCTTCACCGCGTTACGCCATGCCTTGCACACGCTGCCCAGACGCCAGACGTTTTGGGCTTTCTGGACCTGCAGGGTGATTGCAGCGGGAGTGCAGCGGCATAGAGTCCTGTCCAAGCCTCATGCCTTGCATCATCTCTACCATGTGGATCACAATGCAGTACGGACACAAAAAGCGCAATGTAATCCCGTGGATCCCAAACTAGAGCTTTGGCAAGTACCAATGTAGGTACACACGTAGGCAGGCGCGTGCACAGATTGAGTGCATGCACAGGTAGGCTTACTCCATTACATGCATATACTCAAGGTGACTCGTGCTACAGCATGTGTTTTAATCTGCCCAGGAGGCAGAGCATACGTCTGCCCTCATGCATCAACTGCATTAACTAAGGCAGAGCGGGCGAAGAGCAAAGCTAGGTTCTCCATGGAAATTGTACACAGCACAGAATATGTTATTGACACACATGAGCACTGTGAGCAAGCAGGCGAGAGCATCCATGTGGAATGAGCAGCCCCCACCCATGCACTCTTTGGCGCGTACCAGATAGGACGGGTGAGCCGTGGGTGCAGTGATGATAATGTCAAAAATGGAGGAAAGGAGGGCATCTGGCATTTCGTTTGCCCAGTCCCTTTGTCCATCCTCCTGAGGAGGCCTAAGAGAGAGGAGAGGGAAAGGGCGCAAGATAGTTCCTGAATTCAATGCTTGCGTTCAAGCGTGATACAATCATGTGTCAGGCACATTCTTACCCTGGTTGCTCTGCAACCAAGACCTCAGCATCCTCCATCCTGTCGCAGGATCAGTCAGGTCGATCGCAAATGCGTCTGAAAAACAGGGAAGAAACTTACGGATAAATAAAGCTTAATTTATGATGAACCTGAGGATCTTTGAGAAACCCACGAAACGGAACCGGATCCTTGGAAGTTAATATACATTTTTATTGAATCGGATTTAGTTGGTTTCATTGCGCATGGGCCATACTTACTTACAACGGGAGGTGGTACATCCCAGCGTGAAGGGTATAAAGCCTGACATAATGGTAAATCTTCTATATCTGGTAGAATAAGAACAGGCATCTGGTCTATGACATAGCATGCGATCATGCGACTTGCCCAGGTCATCTGCAGCATGCTGTGTCATATATGCTTCCATGGCACTATAAACCTGAAGGCGCCATGAAAGCGAAACCAATGTGCAAATCAACCTGTGCAACCCGCCGTGAATGTATTTACGACGCCGTAGAATCCTCTGAAATGAGGCTACGCTTACGGCGCCTCAGGAACCAAAGACATAGGCACCAAGCAAGCCTGGTGCGACCAGCCGTCAGTGCATAAACGGCGCCATTGATTCCAATGGTATGAGTCTACGGCGCCATGGAAATCTGAGCCGTGTATGCCAGGCAAGCCTGGTGAACCCCGCCGTCAGTACATTAACGGCGCCGTAGAATCCTCTGCTGGGGGTCTACGGCGCCACAGAAACCGAGGCCATACATGTAGGCATACCTGGTGCAACCCGCCGTCAGTGCACTTAACACGCCGTAGAATTCTCTCAAATGAGGCTACGGCGCCTCAGAAACCAACGACATGCGTGCCAGGCAGGCCAGGGGCAACTCGCCGCCAGTGAACCAACGGCAACACCGTAGACTACCTCTGACGGATCCGTCAAAATCCGATTTTTTGCAGGTACAACGGCGGGGTACATCAGCCCGCCATTCGGCGGGGTAGGCTCCAGTAGGGGCAGCTGCTGGAAGCCAGCAAAATCAAGAAAAGATTGGCCGATGCCTGTAAATGTTTTTTTACAAATCAATCTTTACTCAGATGCCTGCATGCCTCATGGTCATGCCTCTCAGTTGCAAGGTATGGATTGGTGCTGGCAGCAGGACAGCACATACATTTGGCTATCCAGCTGATGACACAGCAGGTATGATGTACTAGTAGCAGATGCTTTAGATTTATACTTTAACTTTTTGAGCATACGGAGTTTAATTCTTTATTCCATGACATCTATATGTTTGCAATGTGATTACTCTTGTATGATTATATAAAGATTTCTAGCTGTAAGATCAAATTAATAAGGCTGCGGTCACACACATTTTTTCACATTTTTTCAATTTTTTCACTCGACCCAAAAAGAAAGTGACACGAAAAATTCCTCCCCAAAATTTTTTTCACTTTTCAATTCTAACCCCCAAAGTGCACTTTTCACTTTTCTTCCACTTTGGGCGAAAATGGGGGGTGGTCTCTGGAGGCCCCCAGCGAGGGTCCCAATCGTGCAAGAACCCTAGAAATCCCCTTGTTTGGGGTTTTGTATGTTGGAAAGAACATGAACCTTGGGAGAATGTCTGAAGAGACAAGGTTTCCATACATGGTTTACGCAGCTGCAGCACTAGCTGGTGATGATTCTCCAGGCCGACAATGCACTGAGATGATGACTCATGTTTTTGTTTGCCAGGCTTGTGCTTGTGGGGTGCCAAATGTGGTGAAGAATGTCAGGCAAAATGGGATGGATAGTCATCGCTGACATTTCCTGGGCCTTAAGACTGTCAATTTGAGGAGCACTTGTGCGCAAAAAAGTCTTTCTTTGCATGCGTGAGGACATATTCTCAAATGAAGGCAACTGATGCACCATCTCTAAACTTTTCACCATCCTGTCCTGACACTCTCCCCTAATGGCTCAGGGTCGATTGCTTTCATGCAAGACATTGCAAGCCATAAACAGAGTGCTTAAATGAGGGCGTCTGCAGCATTGTAGGCTCCTCGTGAATAGTGCTGTCTGTGTCGTGTTGCTGCCTAATTGCGGCATGAGGACCTGTCGCAAAGAGCTCTTTGGATCCTATTGCTGGTCTTGGTAAGTTAGAAAACATAAGTGTGTGGTTTCCAACAATAATGCTGGAAGAGAACGGTGGTCATGGGGGGAGCAGGTGCAGGTGGAGTGAAAAAATTTAGTGAAAAATTCTGTGTTCGCTCAGGAGAGAAAACAATCGTGTGTGACTTCCGAGTGGAAAAATAGTGAAAATTTTGTGTGTGACCACAGCCTATGCAGTGTTTTCCAATAATTCCAGTGACCTGTTGGTATAACCATCACCGAGCCCGCGATTGATAAGAGCAAGAATATTCCTGCTCATGTGAGCTTTCATTTTCTCCTTCATGGTCTGAAGCAGAGCAAGGCTGGATCTAGTCGAACGCAAGCCAGAATGTATGGGAGAAAGGATTGCCATAGGCGATGATGGTGGGGATGCTCCAGTGCCCGTAATAATGGAGAGCAGCGCATTTTGCCATGGCATCCACCGACTCATCTCAAACGACACCATTGTAGGCTTTGGCTTGGGGGGGGGGGGGAAACGGGGAAGTGTATGAAAGTGTCTGATTTGCTGATCACAGTTACTGTGTTCCAAAAGTTTAATTTTCTTGTGCTTCCTTTGAAATTCAGGAGACAAGGCTGTTTCTTGATCTGAGACAGGGCACAAGCTCTGTCTGTGGCTATGAAATTGCACTATGCCCTTAGGAATAGAAACCATGCCGGTCAGTTATGATCTATTTACGGTATTTCCTACCTCAACTCCACGGGAGTGAGCATATACTGTTGTTACAATCAAAAGTATGTAGACTCCTGCTCCATTACCCTGTTGACCGTTTTACATCATAAGGCAACTACCATCAGAAGAGATCCATTCTCACCAGTCTGGAGCCTAAGTCTGAGAATGTAGCTTGTAAGTGCTGATGGGCTGGGATTTCAAATAATCAGTATAGTTATTATGATAGACCTGAGTCTTTTTGTCTAAGTCATATATTTTTTCTTTTAGCCTTGTTATTTGTGCAAGATGTGGGCAAGACAATAATTGCCTCAGGAGTGGCATATGTCAAGGTTGCATAGCAGCCTGGAATCCTTTTGAGATGATGTGTTCCCCTTTATTCCATGTGATGATTATGTCAGGGTCTCATAAAGGAGCTGGAAAAGGTGTTGTTTACAACTCAGAAATGAATATGATTCTTGTCATTGGTAGGTCTCTGAGACCTGAGGAAAATGCATGAAGTTAAGCCTACCAAACAACTGGCAGCATGTCTTGAGGGGACGTTGATTGGTACAGCTAACAGACTACCTAGAGGCCCTCTGCAATTTGCAAGGCTCTAGAAGAGTGAACCTTGGATCTATAACAAATGGGGGCAGGTGGGCTACCTGCCACACATCTGATAGTCTCCTTGCTCCGAATCCTGTCTCTGTACAATATCAACAGCCTGTAGCCCCAACTCCCCAAAGCACTGATGAGCATGAATTGCGCATGAAATGTTTGTGCACCGCATGAAAACTGAGATGGGTTGACACGTTTACAGCTTGCTTTCTTGTAAATCCAAGCTCCGGCATCGAAGCAGTGGTGTTGTCATTCAAGTTGTAGATTGTTCCAGCTTGGGGACCGAAGCTCGGTGAGGCACCTCCTCATGGTGGTCCCTGGAAACCCATTTGTGCGGCTAGGACCTTACTAGCATGGGCATGGAGCAACAGCAGCCAGGGCATGCAGTGTGGGCGGTGCGTGCGCGGGTGGGAAGACAGGTCTGGGATGCGCTTTTGGGATCTACAATGGCCTGAGCAAAGAGGTGCAGGCAAGTTGGAGCTAGATGGCGGGGCTGGGCTTTCATGCTGCTGGTGTAATATGCTTTGTATGGTGCATGACTCGGAGTGTGGACGTGAACCTCCGCAATTCTATTGGTTTACAGCTGCTATTTAGTGTTCCAACGGCTACTTATCCTCCAATAGTGCCAATCTAAAGCAGGCCCCTCAGGCTGCCCTCAAGCTGGTGCCTTGGTCTAAATTATCTTGGGCTACGGACATTTTACGCGCCTTTGAGGAATTGGAGGCTGTGACGCACATAAACAAGTTTTCTTGGAGGGGCTCCCATTTGTTGCTTTCTAGCCAGAACAACAATATTCTCTTTTGTTTCCATCATGATCTCATTGCTTTTTTTTAAGCCTGGCAGGCTAGTAGTTGCACTTCTTGACTGAAGATTTGGTCTTGTGTCGTTTGGAAAGTGGGGGCTGGGATGGAAGTTTACGGAGCCTTGCCACATGCTACTGGATGTGCAAACTTCTCTGGTGTGCAGAGTGAGCCCGTTCAATCTACTGGCGCCATGGCCCTACCCTTCAAGGGTGAAGTTCAGGCATATCCAAGGCTGCATGCTGCCACGATTCACTTCTAGCGAGAGTACAACACCACTCCAGAAAGGCTCTCTAAGGATGCACTCGCACCGCATCAGCACACTCATGTGCTTGCTGAAAGCTGTAATTGATTGCAGCAGTTGAAGCCAGCGTGATTATCGTGACAATTGTTTTATCGATAGGCACGGCACACAGACACGGGGGTGGAGCACCGGCAGGGCTGCCTATTATCCCCTTGTTGCTCTCTGTACTACAGCGGGCAGACCTTCATTATCTGCACGTCTTTGACGTTGGCTGCACTGCACAATTGCATTGCTGAGGGGGTGGAAGGGACTGTTATGGGCGCTGGGTTAAGGGCCAGAACTGTGTTGGCAAAGACAGTCGCCAAGCCAAGCACCTCTTGTTAGACACGGCGCAAAGAGGAAGTAGATGTGTCAATGTTACACAATAACAACTGTACATATCTGAGTGAAGAAGAGGAAAACAAAAAATCGCGGAGGGGCCACGTAGGGCAAAGATAGAAGCAGAAATGTAGAAAAAAGAGTGTAGGCCATTTGGCCTTTGGACAATCACAGAGCGCGCATCTGGTCAGCAGTGGCTGCACCAGGCCAAATGATCTAAGGTCCAGCATCCTCAAGCATTCCCCGCTTACTTACACCAGACCTTCCAGCACAAAGGCACCCCTCCTGCGCTTGTTGGCCCCAGAAGAGTGTGGCGCCTCGTCTTCCTCGCCATCAGCGGCCCTGCAGCCAGCCAGCCAGGGATAAATTCATCACCATCATCACCACCATCACCACCATCACTATCACCAACATCACCAAAAATCACCATTACCATCATTCCTGTTGCCACCATCATCATCGTCACCATTGTCACCATCACCACCATCATTATCACCAATAGCAGCAGGGTTTTAGCATGCACATGGAGGTGAGCCCATACGCCAAGAGCTGGAGGGGCCTTGCCTGTGGGCAGGCGGCAGTGAGCCCCCACTCCCTTCCTTGCATGCTGAAGGGCGCGCGCACTGATGGGGCGTGCTATGCTCCTGGACCTGTCCTATGGACGGCTCACAAATGAGTAGGGTTGCTGGAAATCATATCAATACCTCATACATTTTGGCACAAAATCAGCACAGAATTTGGCAAATCTGCTGCGTGTATACACTGTTACCAGCTACCCTACAAACGAGCATAGTTGTAAGGGAAGCCGAGTGTGGGGCAAAGCGCGAGGGCGCCTGCAAGCTGCACTATCCTGCCCTCTTCCTCTCAGCAAGCCCACGTGTCCTCACCTTCCCCCTGTGCTTGCCAGCCTCAGCTGCCGCATCTGTAAGTACTTGCGCACCTGCTCCCGCTGCCCGAAGCCTTAGCGGCAGTGCGCGGAGGCTCCTGGTCGCCACTCAACTCCAGCGCGCGCTTTGCCCCACGCCCCCGGCGCGCCGCCGTGCTGGGCGCCGCCTGCTCCTCGTTGGCCCCGGCCTCACTGCCTGCAGCACACATATAATGAGCCCATGCTTGCCTCCGTCATCGCCCGCCGCGCACCGAGATTCCTGGCTCGGTCATCGCGAGCACTGTTCAAGATGTGATGAAGGCACTTTGATGCAGGCAGGCTGGTCAGGGCAAGCAAGAGGGCCAGCGCAAGAAGCATGTGCAAGCGCGCGCGTGCGTTCTTGTGCCTCAACTGACTTGCGCCAAACTGCCTCGCCGACCCCTCCCCCAGA
>LFIK01005159.1_pt1 | contig 10521 bp, 9 predicted proteins | sample 643401 | NCBI WGS metagenome assembly LFIK01 (sample SAMN03777447, study PRJNA286221) | soda lake metagenome | biome: soda lake; feature: Kulunda steppe; material: water; isolation source: sample T5-Br brine of Lake Tanatar-5 | place: Russia: Kulunda steppe | collected 2010-07
GGCATTTCGCGGTTTTACGGTTGCGCTGGCGAGGCTTACCCAGAAGACCTGAAGATTTCCGGAACGTCCCTGCCCAACCGGCGTTCATCGGAAAGGTTAAGGGGTCAACATGCGGTGCAAGCACAAGAAGGCCTGGCCGCAAATCATTCGATCGGGCCTTGCAAGGAGGTTGATTTCATTGAATCAAGCGGGTTTCGGTGGGTGCGAACTACACATCCTCTTCCTCGGGACGATGGCTGCGATTTTTCAAGGCTAGCGTTGTTTCTGCGGCACCAACGAACGCCCTACGCCAGGGGGCGGAACGTTCGGTCATGCAAGGCCAGAGGGCAAGCGAGGACTCTGAGAAGCGAGCCCCCGCTCCGCTCTGCCTCTGTCAGCCTTGCCGGTTTATTGAACATCCACCTCAATGGACTTGGGTTCAGCCGGCTCGGCCTTGGTCAGTGTCAGGGTCAAGACGCCATCCTTGAAATTGGCCTGGATGCTGTCTTCGTTCACGTTTTCCGGCAGAGTAAATCGACGCAGGAAGCTGCCATAGAAGCGCTCAATGCGGTGATGCTTCTTGTCGTCGGTTTCTTCCTCGTGCTTGCGTTCACCCTGAATGCTCAACACCCCGTTCTGCACCGTGACTTTCAAGTCGTCCTTGGACATACCCGGTAGTTCCGCCTCGATATTGAAGGCCTCCGGGGTTTCCTTGATATCCACGGCCGGGGCCCAGTCACTGCTGCTGAACAGGTCTTTCCCTTCCTGTACATCGTTGCTGCGGGCGAGGCCAAGTAGCCGGTTGTAACGGTTCATCATTTCATCAAACTCATTGACCGGGTTCCAGCGGGCAATGTTAGCCATTAGAAACTCCTCCCAAGAATCTGAAATCCATCGGTTATATCAGCTTCGCCCTCGAGCCAGGCTCATAGCAATGGCACCAGTCGGGCGGTTTTCCGTGAGCGCTTTCAAGCTTTGAGTTTAGGCGCAACAGGCCAGCTTTCAATCGGGGAGGTGGGAAAATTTCCTCGGGCCTTATGAAGCGCCGAATTGCCTTTGAAGCAGGGTCATTAGAGGGCTGCGATTAGCCCGTTTGCCGCGCTGCGCCGGATGCGCCGCCAGCTGATCCGATTGCCGATTCCTCTGTTGCACTCACCGGGTCGTCACCAGACGGGGGCGTGGAATCGTTGGCGATTGCCTGCTCCACGACATCCAGCACGTTTATCAGCGCTGGCATTGACGCGTTCTCCAGTCCGCTGACGTTATCGAACCACTGCTCCCAAAGCGTTGCACGCACATCAATCAGCATGGAAAGGGTTTCGTTCATCTGTTTCAGGGTGCGTTGAACCTCTGGAGGTGCAGTTTTCATGTCAGCCGTCAGTTTGCAGCAACCGTCCACCCACTGCTTCTGCAGGGCAAGACTGTCCTGGACCATGGTCCGCGCCAACGCAACGCCGTTCCGAAATGTCTGGTCGAACTCCTTTGCCGCCCCTTTCGGGCTCAAATCCGTATCCAGGCCATCCTTTTGCCGGAGTTCTCCTACCTGCTCCATCGACCGGCTCATGATCGTTAACACCGGAATCGGTGACTCGAGTGGCCGGCTAGTCTCTGCCTTCATGATGTATCTCCCTCATTTGGTCAGCCGCGCTGGCAGACCGATCTTGTTTTTTGCCCGGCAAATTTCAATTCTCCGGAATCGGCCGTCTGTGCGGTACCCAACATAAGCTGTGGCAGGGCCATGCTTCCTTATTTCGCGCCTGCCCAACGCCATCGTGCGTTGCGCGTTCCAGCGCAGCGGTCCCCGAATGTTGCGTATCCGCCTTGCAGTCGGGCGGGCCCTCCCCGGACTCAAGTTCCGTTCCGCGCTCGGTATGGCAACGCACCGACGCGTCCATCGCTGTTCTTGACACTGCTGATATTTGCTGACCCGAGCGGACTTCCCGCGGCGGAACACCGGAATGGTGCATCACAAGCTGCACGGGTAGTCAGCGCTGCTGATCATTTTCCAGTCCAGGGACCCAACGACGAATGGAGGAGTAAGGGAACACTGATTTATTCGCATGCTTGCCGGAGGGCCGGCCGGTTTTGGCCCCTGGCGGCGTTGCGCCACCGGCCCGGTAGCGATGGCTACCGAACTGGCACCGCGCCTTGCCAGATGACCAAAACCGGTCTCGGGCGCAGACGCGGGAATAAATCAGTGTTTCCTTAATGATCTCTCCTCCACCAGAGAGATATTGAAATGATGGATGTCCTGAAAAGATTCGGAACCGACCCCGGATCCCTGCACGCGCACACCTACATACCCGAGAACTTCCCGAAGAACGGGCCGCTGGTGGTGGTGCTGCATGGCTGTTGCCAGTCGGTGGAGAGCTACGACAAGGGATCGGGCTGGTCCGCGCTTGCTGAAGAAAGTGGGGTGGCGCTCCTGTTTCCCGGTCAGCGGCTGATCAACAACGTCTTCGGCGGGTTCAACTGGTTCAAGCCGGGCGATAGCCACCGCGGCGCCGGCGAGCCGCTGTCCATCCGCCACATGATAGAGCAGGTGGTGAGTGATCATGCCATCGACCCGTCGCGGGTCTTCATAACGGGGCTGTCATCGGGCGGGGCCATGACATCGGTGATGCTGGCGACCTACCCGGAAGTGTTCGCCGGTGGCGCGATTATCGGCGGCCTGCCTTACCGAACCGCAGACACACTGCTGCAGGCATTGTTTCGCATGAAGGGATATGGCGGCCCCTCGGATCGGAGGCTCCGGGCGCTTGTGCGCGGGGCCTCGAGATTCACTGGCCGCTGGCCGACCATCTCGGTCTGGCATGGTGGCCACGATTCGATCGTCTACAGTTCCAACGCCGATTCCATCGTCCGGCAGTGGCAGAAGATTCACAAGGTCGAAGGGCCCCCGACCCGGGTGGAAGAGGTCGACGGTTTCCCCCGGCAGGTCTGGTGCACCGCCGGCGGACGGCCGGTAATCGAGGAATACATCATCGACAGAATGGGTCACGGCGCACCGATCCGTGCGGGGGGTGATGAGGGTCTCGGTGAGGAGGGTAAGTACATGCTGGAGGTCGGCATTTCCTCGACCCGGCATATAGCGCGTTTCTGGGGCCTTGCACAGTAGCGGGACAATTCACCCCAAAGGCAGATCAAGACTGGCAATCAGGCCGGGGCCCGCGGCATTGTTGGCTAGGTGCAGCCTGCCACCATAACGCTCGCATATGGCCAGAACGATCGACAGTCCCAGGCCGCTGCCATCACCGATACCGCCTTCTGCGCGGTAAAAGGGTTGCATAACCGCCGCCAGTTGCGGCCTGGATAAGCCAGGACCCGAGTCCGAAACGAAAAGCCTGATCCGCGTGGCCGCGACTTCGGCTGTTAGCAGCACATTTCCGCCAGGCGGGCTGTGATTGATCGCATTCTCCGCCAGATTGCGCAGGGCCGTTTGCAACATGCCAGCCGGCATCGCCACCCGGAGCAAGTCGGGCACCTCATCTGAAACCAGGAACACGCCGAGCCGGGCGGCCGGCTCGGCCATCTCCTGCAGAACCTCGTCGATTTCTGACCGCGCCGAGCAGACCTGCTGTTCCTGCAGGGCTTCCTCCGTTGAATCCAGCCGCGCCAGGGTAAGCAACTGGCGGACCAGACGACTCATCCGGTCCAGGCCGTTTTCCGCCTGGGCCAGGGCATGAGCCTGGATCTCGCCTTCCGCTGACCGCGCGATCTGTACCTGAGTCTTGACTCCGGTGAGCGGCGTGCGCAACTCGTGCGCTGCATTACCGGTAAAACGCCGCTCACGTTCGATGGTCGCGCCCAGGCGCTTGAACAGTGCATTCAGGGCGTCCAGCAAAGGAGCTACCTCCACGGGGGCACGCTGCACTTCTATGGGCTCAAGCGCATCGGCGTGGCGAGACTGTACGGACGCGCGTACGCGCTCCAGCGGCGCTAATCCGCGCCCGACGCCGAACCAGATCAGTAACCCCATACCTGGCAGTGCAAGCAGGAAAGGTCCCGAAACCGCCAGCGCCACATCGCGCACCAGTACCGTGCGCAACGACTGGCGCTCCGCAGTGGCGATGCGGATGCCGTTATCGGCGTCGGTCAGGGTGAATACGCGCCACATCTGGCCATCAACCAGCTGCATGCTGAATCCATCTTCCTCGGGTTCCCGAGGCAGCGGCTGCGTGCCGTCCGAGAAAGCGACGACATCGCCGTCCAGCGTCCACAGCTGACATGCGAGCTGGGTCGGCAGGAACGGTAACGGCTCCAGTTCCCCGGGGGCCCGACTGGAAAGTCGTCCGGGATCGAGCTGCAGGTCGCCCTGCGCGAGCAATCCCTGAACCATGCGCGCCGATGAGGCGAGTCGGGCATCAAGCACCTGCCGCAGTTCGGCACGGACGTCGATGAGAAACCAACCCAGCGCCGCCAGCCAGAGAACCGACAGCAACAGGGCGATACTGACGATCAAGCGCTTGCGCAGCGACATTACGCCCCCTCCTCCGGCACCCGGTAACCGAGTCCTCTCACGGTCTCGATGAGATCGCGGCCAAGCTTTCGACGCAGGTTATGGGTGTGCACGGTGACGGCGTTGCTCTCGACGCCCTCGCTCCAGCCGTATAGCCGGTCCTGAATGCGGTTCGTGGGCACAACGCGGCCACGATTCTCCAGCAGAAGTTGCAGCAGACCGGCCTCCCGCCGTGACAGCGACACCGGCTCGCCGTTGAGCGTCACCTCAAGGCTTACAGGGTCGAAAATCAGCCGCCCGTGACGGATCACATTACTCGTGCGGCCCTGGGAGCGTCTTTGCAATGCCCGCAGCCGGGCAGCCAGTTCGTCGAGATCGAAGGGTTTGACAAGGTAGTCGTCGGCGCCTGCATCCAATCCGGCAACGCGGTCCTCAACCGCGTCGAAGGCGGTGAGGACTAGAACCGGGAGAGCGCCACCGTCACCCCGGTAGCGGCGCAGCAGCGCAAGTCCACTGCCGTCAGGCAAAGCAAGGTCCAGCACCATGGCATCGAAGGCCGGATGCGTGAGCGCGCTTGCGCCCTTCTCTCCGGTCTGCAACCAGTCCACGGTCATGCCCTTCAACTGGAGTCCGACCTGGATTCCCTCCCCCACGAGCGGATCGTCTTCGATCAGCAGCACGTTCATCTGGTGGCGATTCCTTACCGGGCGGGCGTTTCCTTGCCCGCACTTAACATTGCCTTAATGCGACCCGCTTAGGGTTCCCCCACCACATGAAGCACGCGAAGGACGTCATCCACCCCGCCCACGGTGAGGGGACGATGAACAGGACACGAAGTTCCGCACCCCGGTAAAAGGAGACGCGGTTTACATGCCAGCGCTTTTACATCGGTTCGTTCCCGGCAACGCAGTAAAGGAAGCGCCATGAATCGCTTGCGCCATTGTTTCATGTTGCTGCTCATCGGCTGGACCGCGCTCGCCGGCGCCCAGGAGTTCCTGCATCCCGAAGAGGCATTCCAGGTTGAGATCCAGAGCGTCGACGCCGATTCGGTGACGCTGCATTGGACGATCGCCGAGGGCTACTACCTTTACCGGCACGGGGTGTCGGCGCAGCCAGGCGATGGCAGTGCCATCGACGTCGGCGAGCCGCAGCTTCCGGACGGCGAGGTGCTTGATGACCCCTACTTCGGTCGCACCGAGATCTACTACGACAGCCTCACGGTCCGGGTGCCACTAGGGTCAGCTCAGGTGCTGCCCGCCACCTTCGACCTCGATGTCGGCCACCAGGGTTGCGCTGAGGGTGGGATCTGCTATCCACCCCAGATCACGACTCTCACGGCAGCCATCGCCCCCGGCACCGAGGCCGGGCCGAACCCGACGCAGTCGCTTGCTCAGCCCGCAGCGCCGCAGCAGGACCGTCTTGCCGGCATGCTGGGAGAGGCGAGCCTCGCCTGGGTGATGCTCGCTTTCTTCGGCGCTGGCCTGTTACTGGCGTTTTCACCCTGCATGCTGCCCATGATTCCCATCCTGTCTTCAATCATTGTCGGCAGCGGCGCTCAGGGCAGCTGCATGCGTGGCTTCACTCTATCCACGGCCTACGTGCTGCCCATGGCCGCAGGATACGCACTGCTCGGAACCTTGGCCGGGATGGCCGGTGCCAACCTGCAGGCGTATCTGCAGGCACCCTGGGTCATCGTCCCGTTCGTCATCGTGTTCGTCGTCCTGGCAGCTTCCATGTTCGGCTTTTTCCAGCTCCGGTTGCCGGCCAGCCTGCAGTCGAAAGTCACCGAGCTAAGCAGCCGCCAGCGTGGCGGAACGCTGATCGGCGTCGCTGCAATGGGGCTCCTGTCGGCGCTGATCGTCGGCCCCTGCATGACTGCCCCGCTTGCCGGCGCCCTGCTTTACATAAGCCAGACGGGGGATGCTTCCCTGGGCGCACTGGCGTTGTTCGTGCTCGGTCTGGGTATGGGGCTGCCGTTGATTATCGCCGGCAGCTTCGGTGCCCGACTGCTGCCCAGTGCCGGTCCCTGGATGGCAAAGGTCCAGACCGTGTTCGGCTTTATCCTGCTCATGGTGGCGATCTGGATGCTCGAGCGCGTGGTGCCGGCGCCGCTCACGGTGGCCCTATGGGGGCTGGTGTTGACCGCACTTGCGGTGAGTCTTGGCGCGCTCGAACCGCTGCCGGCCGGAGCCGGCCCACGCAAGCGAGCGAGCAAAGTGATCGGCGTTGCTGCAGGGCTTTGGAGCGTCGTTCTGATCGTCGGTGCGGCCGCCGGCGCCAACGATCCGCTGCGTCCGCTCGCGTTCCTGAGCCAACCGCCGGTCGTCGCGCAGGCGGCCGAAACCGTCGAGCACGCGCGGGTTGGCGGTATCGAGGAACTGCGCGCGCAGATCGCGGAGGCAAACGCCGCGGGCAAACCGGTAGTAGTCGATTTTTATGCCGACTGGTGCATCTCCTGCAAGGTGATGGAGCGGCGCGTATTCGGCAATTCCGAGGTCCAGCAGGCCATGGCTGGCGTGGTCAGGCTCAAGCCCGACGTTACCGCGAACGATTCCAGCGACGGCGAGATGATGCAGGCGCTGGGCGTGCTCGGGCCACCTACCTTGATGTTCTTTGGAGTCGACGGTGGGGAGCGTGCTGCCCAGCGCATCGTTGGCGAGATTGGACCGCAGGAGTACCTGCGGCGCTTGCAGGAGGCATTCTGATGGAAGCGATCACACTTGGTCCACTGGCAATCCCGCTGTCGCATCTTTTCCTACTTTCGGGCTTGGCGGTGCTGTTCCTCAGCGCCCGATGGTGGGAGCGACGGCATGGCATCGATCTCGAAAAGCCGCTGTGGGGAGCGCTGATCACTGGGCTGCTCGCCGCCCGCGCCGTGTTCGTGGCGGTGCACTGGGACGCCTACAGTAATGATCCGGTCTCGGCGCTTTACCTGTGGCAGGACGGCTATGTTCCTCTGGCCGGCGTGCTGGCGGCATTGGCATTTGCCGCTTTTTACGCCTGGCGCCGTGGCTGTTCACAACGCGTGCTGCTATCCCCGCTCGCGACCGGGGCCACGGTCTTCTTTGGATTGACCTTGCTTGCCGGCGCGCTCGCCACGGAACACGACCTGCCGGAGATCACGCTTGCCGACCTGCGCGAGCAAGCCGTGCCCCTGCAGCAATACAGCGGCAAGCCGGTCGTGGTGAATCTGTGGGCCACCTGGTGCCCGCCTTGTCGGCGCGAGATGCCCATGTTCCAGGGGGCGCAACAGCGTCATGACGACATTCACTTCGTGTTCGTCAATCAGGGAGAGACGGGATCCACGATCCGCGACTACCTCACGACAGAGGAACTGACGCTGGAGAACGTGCTGCTGGACCAGCCCGGCAAGGTTTCGGGCCACTTCGGCGCTCACGGAATGCCTACGACCTTGTTCTTTGACGCAGACGGCCGCCTGGTGGACTCGCACCTGGGCGAAATCTCCGCCGCCCGCCTGGCGCATTACCTGCGCTCGCTGCGGTGATCACACATTCTGACCAGAGACACTGAACATGCGCATTGAAATAATCCTGATGGTTCTGCTTGCCTTTGCCAGCACCGCTCTGTACGCACAGTCGCATCCCCAGGCATTGCAGGCACTGCAGCAGTATGGCGTGGAAATCGAGGCCGAATTCCCGGCCCCGGGCGGGCTTACTGGCTACGTGGGCGTAGCGCACGGGCAGCCGCTCGCCGTCTACCTGACCGCCGATGGCGAACATGTCATCGTCGGACCGATGCTCGATGCCAGCGGCAAGGACCTGAGCGAGAGGCATATCGAGCGATATCTCCCAAAGCCCGAGCTGAACTCGGTCTGGCAGCAGCTGGAGCAGGCGGACTGGATACGTGAGGGGTCGGTCGATGCCGAGCGGGTGGTCTACGTCTTTACCGACCCGAACTGCCCCTTCTGTAACACGTTCTGGCGGGCCTCGCGGCCTTATGTCGGAGACGACACGCAGCTACGTCACATCATGGTCGGCATCCTGCGTCCGGACAGCCTGCCCAAGGCCGCCCGGATCCTGGCCGACGACGACCCGGCTGCTGCGCTGGCCGCGCATGAGCGAGCGCACGGCGATGGCGGCGTCGCGCCCATGTCGCCAGTGCCTGCGGAACTCGAGGAGCGCATACGCACCAACAACGCCCTGATGCAGTCGGTCGGTGCCCCGGCTACCCCGGCGATTTTCTTCAGGGACGAGGACGGACAAGTGCAACGGCTTGTTGGCATGCCGCAGCTTGCCGTGATCGCCGAACAGGTGTTCCAGGAACCCGAGCAGCCGCTGGACGACCCGGCTCTGGAGCGCTTCCGCTAAACTGGTTGCAGTTCCTGTCGCCAGAATCCCGAGCCTGCAACTCCCGGTCTTCCGTCTGTTAGCCTTTTCGCAGACCTCGATAACGCAGGAGTGTGTGATGTTTCGGACAAGACCATTGCCGACGAACCTTCTGGTAGCCACCGCCGGCCTGGGCCTCTCTTTGCTCGTGTCCACTGTAACCACGGCCGAGGTCGACTCGGGGGCGAATGCGGGCGAGAACACCTCGCCAGCAAACGAAATGTCGGCGGAGCGCCTTTTCGATGTGATGGGCGGCCTTACCGTTGCCGGCCGGACCCTCCGGGACAGCGAGATGGGACATCCGGATTACGATGCCTCCCTCGCCGGGGAAACCATGGCCCGGACCGGGGAAGCGTGGCTCGGGCTCCTGCAGGCGGCGGCAACTGACCTGGTGGAGGATGATCGACTTCGCGCCGGTCGGGATGATGACAGTCAAGCTGGGCCGCGGACCTATGCCAGTGCCGGCTACTCCTACCACATGCACCACAGCGCAGGGCGCTTCGAGGAACACGGGCTCTACGATCGCCTGACGCTTGAGGTGTCTCCCCTTCTTTCCCTGTTGAGTCGGCAGTTGCTGACCAATCAGCTGGTAGACGGGGCATTTCGTGATCTCCGCAGCGATACCGTCACCAACGAGAGCATGGCCTGGGGGCTGGACGCCTTTCATGGAGTTGCTTACGGCTGGATCCGCTGGCATAAGCCCGGTGGTGCGGATGACATGGGTGGGCTGACGGAATCCGCCATGGAGCGCGCCATGGGGCATGATCTGGACACCCTGATCGCTACGGCCAGCGACCTGGCTGGCACGCTTGATGGGGCCTGGGATGAAGATGCCGGGATGTACCGCTTCGATAGCGCCATCTGGGCGTTGGACGAACTCGGTGCCCTGGTCCGTGGCCACAAGGGTGTCTACGAGGTGCTGTACGTCTTTGGCGACGAGGACGATCAGGATAAGGCAACAGACCTTTTCGATCGTATCGCCGTTGTGCTGGAAGGCATCATTGATAGCGATCTGGTGGTGCGGGACTGGGGGCTACCCGCACGCCTCCGGTTTCGGAATGGCGTCGCGCATCCGGCAGTGCTGGACGTGGACGTTGCCGCCCAATGGCGTTTCGTGCACGCACTGACTGGCGGCTTCAGCCTGATCCGTGAACAGGACGGCACCAGCAAATTCCTGGAAAACCGTCGTTCCGGGCTGCGCGACGGAATCGGCGGATTCACCGACCGCTTGCTCGCCGGTGGTCTGGAGTATCACCTCATGGATGACCGTGTAGTGAATCGGGTGTCGTTCGTCGATGGTTCGAGAATCGACGGTTCCGCGTCCACCGGGACCATGGCGGCATTCGTCATGGCGCTTGGTAACGCCTATCGGGTGGGTGATGCATTCGATCGCCCGGATGGCTGGGATGATCCGGACATCGAAAGCCGCAGTCGGGATCTCTACGATGCACTGCTGGCCCATACCGAAGAGTTGCTGGAAACTGCCAACGACTGAGTAAGCGGCTTCAAGGTAGCGTGCGCCGTCCAGAGGCCGGCAGCGCTACCTTGGCGTCATGTCGGTTTGCCAACCTCCCCCCAGGGCCTTGAACAGGCTTGCAGTCGCCGCCAGTCTGTCGCGAATGGCCTGGTTCAGCCCGAGTTCCGCCTCCAGCAGGGTGCGTTCGGCGTCAAGCACGTCGAGCAGTCCGATCAGGCCCTCGTCATATTGCAGGCGGGCGAGATCGCGTGCCTCGCCAA
>LFIK01005160.1_pt1 | contig 10517 bp, 12 predicted proteins | sample 643401 | NCBI WGS metagenome assembly LFIK01 (sample SAMN03777447, study PRJNA286221) | soda lake metagenome | biome: soda lake; feature: Kulunda steppe; material: water; isolation source: sample T5-Br brine of Lake Tanatar-5 | place: Russia: Kulunda steppe | collected 2010-07
CCGGATCAGTTGAGCATGTCGGCCGCCTTTATGCAGTACCCGATCCAGGTCCGTCCGATACGCTGAGTGCGAACGACGCATTGCAGCGACGGCATTCAAGGAATGATCACGATGGCCAAACTAAAGTCAGTGGTAGCGGCGCTATGCCTTGCCGGTGGTCTATTCCCCGGCCTTGCCAGTGCCGATCAACCCCGAAGCGTCTTTGGCGGCGATATCCAGTCATCCGCCCTGGGACACGCCGAATTGGGCGAATTGCGCGGCGGCTTCATCGTTGCCGGCGACCTGCTGATCGATTTCGGCGGCATCGTTCGGGCGTATTCGAACGATACGCTGTTCTACGAGAACGTGTTCCAATTGAACCGTAATGGAACCCTGAATTCGGCACAAACTCTGCACCAAGCCGGCGGCGATCAGGGCTGGCAACTGGCGGATGAGGCGATGCTGAGCGCAGGCCTGGCATCGATCGCGTCGACCGGGGGCGTGGTTCTGAACCAGAATGGCCAGTACACCGCCTTGCTGCACAATGTCGGCCGCGGCCAGCTCGGCGGCTATGCCATCAACACGGTTTCGGGCATTGACGTTCGGCACGAGATTCAGATCGATATCGGCGTCAACAATTTCCAGGATATCGCCGCCCAAGCCATGATCGCGCAGCAGGTCCGTCATATCACCGAGGGGGCCTTCCGGGCCGGGATCGCGGCCGCGCGATAAGGCAGCGCGGCTTGGTGGCGACTCAAAAATGGGCGGGTCAAAAATGGGCGGGAAGCAGCACTTCCCGCCCAAATTCATGCTTCCGCCCATTCAGAAACGGATTGGCAACGAGAACATGACCCGGACATCGGGCGCTTCTTCCGTTACGCCGAAATGGAAATTCATTTCCGGGCGAATATTGTCGGTCACGGCATAGGACAATCCGAACTGCAACGACCCGACATGAGCATCGCTGCTGCGCTGGGTCGTGTTGCCCAATTGGGTCGAAGTCGGGAAAATATAGTCGTGGTTATAGCCAAGACTGTAGGAAAAATCCGGCGTGACCGAAAACCCCATGCCCACGCCGAACGAAATGGCGTCACCCGGATCCACACGGCCAACTCGGACGCCGCCGATGGTCTTGTTAATGTTGCGGGCAATATTGTGCAAATAACTTAGATTGGCATAAAGGACGGCCGGCTGGACGGGCATGATCGCCGAAATGCCTGCCCGGATGCCCCAGAAACCCGATCCGAGCGACGGCTCGCGCGCGACGCCATCGGCATCGCGATCAACATCATAGGGGCCGGTCCCGGTGTTCGACTTGACCGTCAGCCCTGCAATCAGATAGGGCCACGCGTCCGACGGACGGGGCAATTGATAGCGCGCACCGACCTGAATATCACCGAGACCCTGACCTTCGACGGTTCGGGTAATCTCTGTCTCGCCCTGGCGGACGATCAGGATGGTGCTGGTTTCGTTGCGGTAAATATACGGAATGCTAAGGCTAAGTTCGAAATTGTCGGTGACCCCATAGCGCAGGCCGGCGGTATAGGCGACGGCATCCTGCGTGACATTCGAGGCGTCGATAACCCCGACCAGCAGCGCCGGCACGATCTCCACGCCGCGAAAAACAAGGCGCTCCGTCGACGATCTCGAATATTCGACCGACTGATCGATCACGAATTGGCCCTGGCGGGTCAGAATGCCGCCTTGAGCATCGGCACTTAGGGCCGCTTGCAGCACGTCGGTATCGTCTTCCACGGGCGGCGCACCCTCGGGCGCCTGGATCGGGGTGTCGGCCGTCACGGGTTCTTCGACTTGCGCAACTTGAACCGGGACCGATGCTGGGATCGATTGGATCGGCACCGCCACGGCCTCACGGAACACAGCCGGGGGAACCGTCAGCGCCAAGGCATCCGGCGACCGCGCGGCCATGGTGATCGGAACGCTGACAGGCTGTAGCACCTGTGTTTCTCCGCCGGTCTGAAAGCCAGTCTGAGCCGGATAGGATTGCGCCAAGGCGGCCGCCCCGGCGCCGACAAGCAGGCAGCCTGATAGTCCGGCCGGGATAAGGCTGCCAAGAACCGAAAGGGTCGATCGCCGACCGCTCTTGTTGGTCCGGCCGCATGTGGGGATCGTGTGCAACATCGTCTGACCTCAATAAGTCAAGGTTGAAGCTACCTAATTTTTTATTGTGTTATAAGTATTCTTACTGTCTTTGTTATGATAAAGCATCGATACACTGGCCATTGTTACTCTAATCAAGTCACTTTGCCTGTGAACGCCGACTTTATCGAAGATGTGGCGCAGATGGGCCCGCACGGTCTCGACACTATTGCCCATGAGGTCGGCCACTTCGTCCAAGCGCATCCCGCCGATGAGGGCCTCGACAATGCGGGCTTCGCTTCGCGTCAGGGAGAAGATGGCCCGCAGGCGTTCCCCGAGACCGGGTGCGCAGGCTTGGCTCGGATCGGCGACGAATATGATGATACGGCCCGACGGAACCCAGCCGCCGGATGTCCAGACAAAGGCCGGCGAGACCAGAGCGTTGAGTTGCATTTGCCCCCCGGCCCGCTGAAGCGTGAGCAGCGTTTCGGTCGGTTTCTGCCCGCACACACCCCGCGCTCGGTCGATGGCGGCCTTCAAAGCGCGGTTATCCGTCTGATTTCGGGCGAATAAACCGTCGCGGCCGACCCCGATTGCGTCACCACCCGCGATCAGGCGGCGCCCCAGCGTATTGGCGAAGAAGGAACCGCCGGGCTCGACATGGATGACACCATAGGGAAAGTGATCGAACGCCGTTGTCATGCCGCCGATGACGGCAATGAGCTGATCAATATAGATCCGCGCCGCCAAGGCTTGCCGGAACACGGACAGCGCCCGCACGGTCGACAAACGGCGGACGATTGCGGCCGCGTTTTCACTGGCCGGAATCCAGGCCGTCAGTGTGAACCGCATCACGCCGAGATCCAGAAGGACGGCACGGATCATAGTGAATTGCCCCCGGCTATCTGGCCCTGGGCTGGCTGGCACCGGTTCGATTGGGTTTGGGGGGGCTGATTCCCGACCATTGCTGGAAACGGGCCTCATAGAAGACCCTTTTTCCGACGCAGGGTCGACAATGCCGATGGATAGCGGCTCGGCGCAGGCCGTGATCAGGATGTCGGTGGCATTGCCATGCGCATCTGCGACAGGAATGCGGCCAAAGGGCTGGTTGAGCAGCCAAGTGACGGCATCCTTATCGAGGTCGGCGCCGTTGTTGGGCGTCCAGCGAGCAAGCCGGGTCCGCCGATTGGCGCCGACGCCCGACGGCAACCCCACATCGGCGATCGCCTCGATCTCCACCTGACTCGACGAGAGTTCGGCACCGATCGATTCCAGCGCATCAATGAACCCAGCTCGTTCGAAAACAAGGCCGAGCATACGTGTCGGATCGACGCCTTGCGATGACATGGCCGGTTCCCGTGACATAAGAATCTATAAGGGATTGGTGTGATAAATCCGCGCTTCAGAAAACATGACCTGGACATGTGATCGAATAATAATACAATCCATATATTTTTTGATTGCATTATTATGACATCACTTTTCTATATATCTACTTTGAAAAAGTATAACAGCACACCCTAAGCCCTTAAAATGAAACTTCGGGAATTGTGTACCTAATTGGTGATAGCGTCGTTTCACCTTTTGATGGCTGCCTATGACGATAACAATAGGAGCGACCTAAGATATCGCAGAAGGGGGCCTTGCCCCTGGCCGTGACCGGACTATTTCCGTGAGCGCGACCGAACGGTGACACAGATTGCAGGGTCTGGGCGGCACAAATTCATGAACCCATTAACGTTGCGTAAATATTTTAAAGATAAATTCAGTATCTAGACTTGTTTCTATTAACAAACTGGATGCATCGCTATGGATATCGTAAAATTTGGATCTGACGATATTGAGAACACCCTTGCCAAGATGGGCGAAAAAGATCTCGACAAGCTCGCCTTTGGTGCCATTCAACTGGATAAGACCGGGAAAATACTTAATTACAACAAAGCCGAGGGGGAGATCACCGGTCGCAAGCCGGCCGATGTGATCGGCAAGAACTTTTTCACCGATGTGGCGCCGTGCACGAACAGCAAAGAGTTCCATGGCCGGTTCAAAACGGGCGTCGACTCCGGAAAGCTCGAAACCATGTTCGAATACACCTTCGACTATCAGATGAAGCCGACCAAGGTTAAGGTTCATATGAAAAAAGCTGTCGTCGGCGACAGTTATTGGGTTTTCGTCAAGCGGCTGTAAACCCATGCTTTCAAAGAAGGCCTGTCGCCAGGTTCTTCGGCACTTGGTGGCATCCGAGCTTGCCCAGCAGAGGGGGGTAGGGTTTCGGGAAATCGAGCGCACTCTCAGCCCCGATACGCCGCTCAGCGGCGATACGGTCCAAGCCGATTCCCTGGAAATCCTGGCGGCGGCGGCAGCCGTGAATACGTTCTTTCGTCTGCACGAGGTCGGTGGCGAGGATTATTTGCTTCGCCTCCTTACAATCGATGCCTGGGCCGATGTCGTTCTGGCCTCGGCCAAGCATGGCCTGTTCGGCATGACCTTCCTCTCCGGCGGGACAACCGGGGCGCCGAAACCGGTCTTTCAAGAAGGCGCCCATCTCGATGCAGAGATACGAAGACTGGTCGAGATCGTCGGACCGGCCCCACGCATTCTGTGTTTGGCCCCCTTGCATCATATCTATGGTTTTCTCTGGGGCGCGGTGTTGAGCGACCGGCTCTCCGCCGAGCTTGTCGCCGATGCATCGGCCCAGCGTATTGTGATCAATGACACGAGGCCCGGCGATTTGATCGTTGCCGTGCCCGACCAGTGGCGTTACCTGGCTTCGGCGATTGCACGAATGCCGGCCGAGACGACGGGCGTCACCTCGACGGCTCCGGCCGATCCGGCTGTGATCGCAGCCATCAAGCAGCGCGGGCTCGGCCGGATGGTCGAGATCTATGGATCGTCGGAGACCGCCGGCATCGGTTGGCGCGAAACGCCGGGGGAACCCTATTGTCTTCTCGGGCAATGGGCCCGGCTGGGTGACGACCGGCTTGTGCACGAATTGGGCCGAGAGGCCGATATTCCCGATCGCGTCGAGTGGCGCGGCGACCGGCATTTGATCCCCATCGGCCGGCACGATGGCGCGGTTCAGGTCGGCGGCATCAATGTCTAACCGGGGCGAATTCGCGATCGGCTGGCCGCCCATGAGGCCGTCGCCGACTGCGCTGTCCGGCCGATGCAGACCCGCAGCGGCACCCGGCTGAAAGCGTTCATTGTTCTCAGCGCCGAGCAACGACCGAGCGATCGCCCAGAGACTCCGGATGCGGCGGCCGCGATCAGGGACTGGATCCGGACCGAATTTGAAACGGCCGAACGCCCGATCCATCTGACGTTCGGCGACCGCCTGCCCCAGAACGATATGGGCAAACCGGCGGACTGGGCGGTGGATTGAAAACGTCGTCATGGATTTTGAAGTCGTCTCGGAACCGTCGATCGGAGCCGGGGAAAGCCATACCGAAACGGACCAACCGAATCGCTTGGAACGGACTTTGCCTGTGGTCAGCGTGATCTCGCCAGAGAGAGCATGTTCGACTCGCGATTGTTGAAACCCGGATCAACTTAGACTAAGTTCTAGTCTAAGTTGGCCGCGAGGTGGACCTCCGATGCAAATGAATATATCTGAAGCGAAGGCGAAATTGTCCGAGCTCATTGCCGCTGCCGAAAAGGGCGAGGACGTCATTATTGCCCGCGGCGGGCGGCCGGTGGTCCGGATCATTCCCGCAGCACGGACGCCAAAGTTCCAGATCGGTTTGGCCGACGGCGAAGGTGGGCGCATCCCTGATTTTCTTGAGCCGATGCCCGAGGATGAGCTGGAGCTTTGGGGGTGAGGGCTGTCGTACTGGATACGCACACTTGGGTATGGAGCCTGTTCGAGTCCACCCAGCTTGTCACCATTGCGCGTTTAGCCATTGAATCCGCGCAGACGGTCTATGTGCCGCCCTGCAGTTTCCATGAGATCGCCCAGAAGCATCGCTCTGGAAAATGGCCCGAAGTGGGAGCGGTTGTAGGGCGATTGCCGCAGCTTCTCAGGGTACAGGGAGGAACGGTCGCCCCCTATACGGCGGAAATGGCCTTGCTTTCGGGCGGTATGGAGTGGATGCACCGTGATCCGTTCGATCGAATGATTGCGGCAACGGCGATCGAGCTTTCCTGTCCCGTTGTTTCCAAGGATTCGGCATTTGACGGCCTTGACGGATTCCCCGGCTGGCGGGGGCGCATTTGGGATGCCGCTTCCGCGCCTGCGTCGATCTAGCCCATTATTCTTGGCCGCTTTGGCGCAAATGAAGAAGACCGACCCCGGCAAAGCCATCGATGACGGCCGCCATATCGCGATCGAAAGCCGCCCGATCGAGACGTCCGCCCCGTGAGTCCGCGATGGCGTGGAACAGGTCGTCGATGGTTCGCTGCCCGTCGATGCGCGAAAGAACCGCCGGGCCCAGGGACGGGACCGCAATGGACAAGCGAAGACCGGCGATGGTGATGGTCATGGACGCACCTGGTTTCGCAGCCTTGGCTAGATCCCGGCCATTGTCGTCCTTCAAGACCGGAATCATGCCCGGCGCCGGGCGGGCCTGCCGGTTCCGGGATTCGTCCGCACGGGCAAGATAGGCAATGTGAACCTTCAAACCGCCGCAGATTTCTTCGGCCAAAGCCGCGCTTTCCCGCACCGGCAAGTCCTGATAGTGCGCCCGCAGCCCCGCATCGGGCAGATGGGCCTCGGGCGTGTAGGCAGCCGGCAGAATCCAGGTAACGACGTCGAGACCGGCCGCGTCGGTCAGATCGATGACCTGCGGTACAGTGTACGAGCGGTCGCGGCTGTGGAGCAGCAGATCGTAAAGACCCGCATCGGAGATCTTGTGGTCGCCGACGAATGGATTTAGAAGCAGCCAATTCGATGGCGGCAAGGCCTTCAGAACGCGCCGCGCGGCCTTGACCGCTTCTTTCGGTGGCAGATCCCGAATGCCCATCCGGTCAAATGCCGATTGAAGACTGTAAACGCCCGTTCGGCCATAGGTCGCATAAACCATGATGCCCATGCCGCCGCCGGGCGCAAGCCGTTGGGCCAGCACGCGCAGCGACAAGGCCGGATCGCGAAGATGATGAAGCACGCCGCAGCAGTCGATATAGTCAAACCGCGCGGCGTCATCCAATGGCAGATCCGGCAATCCGCCGTCGAGAAACGCGATCCGATCGTCCAGACCCCGCCGCGCAGCTCTCTTGCGGGCGATGTCGGTAGACGCCGCCGACGGGTCGACATAGGTGAATTCGGCATCGATGCCGGCATCGGCACATTGCTGCGCCAGCATGATCAATGCATCGCCCGTGCCGCCACCGGCGACGAGAACCCGAAACGGGTCCGTTCGACGGGTCAAGGCGCCCCCGAAAAGATGGTGATCGACTTCGTGCAGATGGCTGGGCGATCCGATCACCAGACGCTTACCCTCATCGGCCGGGTTGCGCTCGGGATACGGCAAGGCTTCGTATTGCCGGCGGATGCGGTCGTCACCGGTGTCCGCTGTCCCCGGCTCGTTCGGCACGTCATTCGGCGTCATTGGAACGCTCCCCTCAAGGAATCGGCAAAGGCCGCATGCGGCGCCAATGCACCCACGGACAGCCCGTTCCAGTTGGTTATCGTCGGCCCGACCAGGGACCGGATGGCGGGGTCATCCCGGTCGACGGCACCCAGGGCGCTTAGCACCGCTGCCATCACGACCGAAGCGGCCCTTTCGGCGCCGTCCTCGATCTTGACCGCAACGGCAAGGCGCCGGCCGGGAATGACGGCGCAGGAAACCCCTTCGGCCCCCGCCTTGGTCAACGCCCGCCCCTTGGCCGCCGTCATCAGCCGGGTATCGAAACGCCCGGTGCCGGCAATGAGTTCGGGATGGGCGGCCCAGGCCGCCAGGATCCGGCGGCAGGCCTGTCCATGAGCGGATTGGTCGTCCTGGGAATGGGCGTCGAGACGGGCCAGCCCCAACGCGACGTTGCGCAATGGCAACGCATGGGCCGGAATGGAGCATCCGTCGATGCCCCGTGGCCTGCTGGCAGGGTCGATATCCGTCATGCCGTGAAGGTGTTCGCGCACCAAGGCCTGAACGGGGTGGTCAAAGCCGATATAGCTTTTCGGATCGACCCCCAGATGTATTGCAGTGGTCAGAAATCCGGCATGCTTGCCCGAGCAATTGTTGTGCGCCGGTGTGGCAGGCGCACCGGTTCGAACCAGCGCGTCCGCACTATCACGGTGCATCGGCGCTTGGGCGCCGCATTCCAGATCATCCACCGCCAATCCGATCCGGTCCAGCCACGCGGCGACACGGCTGGCATGCTGCACTTCACCGCTATGGGAGGCCAGCGCAAGGGCAATCTCGGCATCGGCGAGACCGAAACTGCCCGCAGCGCCGCTTTCGACCAGCGCCAAAGCCTGCAAGGATTTGATCGCCGATCGCGGCATAACCGAAAGGTCGGGATCGCCCCAATGCGCCACGATCCGGCCATCGGCATCGACCACGACTGCGTGCCCGCGATGGCCGCCCTCGATGAACGGGCCGCGCCACACATCAACGAGACAAGGGGCGTCCCCGGAAATGGCTGGATCGGAAGTCGCGGGATCATAGGGTGAATGCGAAGGTTCTGAGCGGCCGGGGGACATTGTCGAAAACCTCAAACGGGAAACAAGCGGGGCAACCGGCCAACATCGCGTTTAGGCGGTGGTTGCCGCCGCCCCGGTCTGCTATGGACAGCACCCTGCCAATTTTGCAGCGGCGGTGACAAGGGAGATCAGTCGAGCATGCGAGGATATTTCGGGATCGGCGTCGAGCGGATCAGCAAACCGGCCAATGTCGGCGCGCTCTTGCGAACGGCGCATGCGTTCGGCGCCAGTTTCGCTTTTACGATTGCGCCGCAGGTGGATTCAGCGGCATTCCGCCAAGCGGACACGTCCGAGGCCAGCCGGAACATGCCCGTTTATGCCTTCCCGGACGTCGATCATTTACTGCTGCCCCAAGGCTGCGACGTGGTCGCGATCGAACTCCATGACGATGCGATCGATCTGCCCAGTTTTCGCCATCCCCGGCGCGCGGCCTATGTTTTGGGTTCCGAGCGCGGCGGCATATCGGAACCGCTGCTGGCCCGGGCCGATCACATCGTCCAAATCCCCACGCGCTTTTCCGTTAATCTGTCCCTGGCCGGAGCCTTGGTCATGTATGACCGGCTGATTACCCTCGGCCGTCACGCCCCGCGCCCCGAGCGGCCAGGAGGCCCAACCGAGGAACTGCCGCCCCACATCCACGGCGGTCAGATCATGCGAAAACGCAGCTGATCCGAAGGCCCCCGGCTGTCAGAATTTTACGAACGGATTCAAGAACCGGGTGAAGCGGCCGGTTAGCTTCAAGGGCGCGTCGGTGACCACGAAGCACAGACAATCCTCTTCCTCGCCAGCCAAGGGCTGGTGTTCGACATCACCGTCGTGAATCGCCACGTCGCCGCGACCGAACCAGCCGCGCTCGTCGGAGAAAGACCCAGACAATACGATGGTCATCTCCGATCCAGCATGGGTATGTTTCGGCATCTGTGTGCCCGCCTTGATCCGCAAGAGCCGTGCCTTGCGCTTACTGTTCTGATCCTCGTCATTGATCGGCACGGTCACTTCCTCGAGACCGCGCATGACCGATTTCCAAGGCAACGTCTCGACCGGCCCGGAAAGATAGTCCCGCAACGGACGGGGAACGATCACCGCATCAGCGCCCGTATGCGCTTGCTCAGGCAACATAGGCACGCAGGCGTCATCGTCGGCCCCGATCTGACCCGCGTCAATTCGGGCCATCAAGGCATCGAAAGCGTCCTCGTTGCATTCAGCCGGCGGCGCCGACATCAGCATCACGCCGCCGACCCTTTCATAGTCCTCGACTCTATGCCGGCACGCCGGACACAAGGCCAGATGAGACGCCACGAAAACGGCTTCGGCTTGGGAAGAAGTGCCGGCCGCATAATCCATCAAGATTTCGTCTTGGATATGATGCGACGGCCCTTCGACTGCCGAACATGCGGTCACCGCCATCTCGCTTTTCGAGCCTCGATCCGACATGGTCGTCTACTCGTCCTTCAACTGCTTACGAAGTCGTGTCATCGCCAATCTGATGCGCGATTTCACGGTGCCAAGGGGCAAGGAGCGCATGGCTGCAATTTCGCTATGCGGCCGGTCTTCAAAAAACGCCAACCGAAGAAGGTCACGCTGCTCATCCGGCAGGGTCGCGATCGCGGTCCGAACACGCTTTGCGTTCTCGCCCTCCTCCAATATACGATCTGCCAAGTCGATCGGATCAGGCACAAATGCCGGATCATTGAAATCGACCTGCGGCCGCTTCTGCCGCCGTATCGAATCGATCCGCTTATTCCGGGCAATCGTGAAAATCCATGTTGAGGCAGAGGCTTGGCGGCGATCGAACAGGGTC
>LFIK01005161.1_pt1 | contig 10516 bp, 13 predicted proteins | sample 643401 | NCBI WGS metagenome assembly LFIK01 (sample SAMN03777447, study PRJNA286221) | soda lake metagenome | biome: soda lake; feature: Kulunda steppe; material: water; isolation source: sample T5-Br brine of Lake Tanatar-5 | place: Russia: Kulunda steppe | collected 2010-07
TAGGCGCCGTAGGCGCCATAGTTCAGGGGGTCCCCTCGGAAATTCCTGTAGGCGCCGTAGGCGCCATAGGCGCTGTAGGCGCCATAGTTCAAGGGGTCCCCTCGGAACTTCCTGTAGGCGCCGTAGGCGCCATAGTTCAGGGGGTCCCCTCGGAAATTCCTGTAGGCGCTGTAGGCGCCATAGGCGCCGTAGGCGCCATAGTTCAAGTGGTCCCCTCGGAAATTCCTGTAGGCGCCATAGGCGCCATAGTTCAGGGGGTCCCCTCAGAAATTCCTGTAGGCGCCGTAGGCGCCATAGTTCAGGGGGCCTACGGCGCCATAGACGCCGTAGGTGCCATTGTTGAGGGGGTCCCCCCGGAAATTCCCCGGCTGTAGGCGCCAACTGGTAGGCGCTGTAGTTTCGCTTAGTTTATATCTTTTAACAGGTATAGACGACAACTACAGCTACAACTATGGCGCCTACAGACGAAACTATGGGATAGCGACACTTTCTCTGTCATTCGTGCGCAGCGACGGGCCTGCAGTAAAATTGCCATTCACGCGCAGCGAGCGGCCCGCATGGACCGCTCCGTCATGCATGCGCAGCGAGCGGCCTACAGGAGATGCTGCCATTCAGCCGCAGGAAGTGGCCAGCGGGTTGCGTACGGAGGTGCCTGGCCACAGGCAGTCACCACAGTGCTCCCCGTGCTGCCAGCACGACCTGTCCCTGACTGATGGTTGGTCAATAGCTAGGTCGGCATAAGCCGTCATCCGTGGCGCCCTACTCATCACAACAACAGCCAGGGCCACACGTCTCAATCCCTGCAGACAGCCATAAGGGGCTGCTGACCTTGAGGCCCTCCTGAGAGCCATCAGGGCCGTCAGCCGTGATGCCCCCTACTGTCGACCAAAGCAACCAGAGTGTGACCATGCACTTCCCCCACTGCAGAACAGTGTGCCTCGCATCATGCTCAGTCAGGGCAGGCAGCATGGCAGCCGCCGTGCAAGACACGCGTAGCGTGCAAGGGGCTCGCGAAAGGTGTGGGCAAATATGCTGCCGATCCCGTGGCCGGTCCAGAATCTGGATTGAATGTGATTGTTGAGGGCAGCTAAGACACACGTGATCACCTCTGATGCAGGGGCCATTTCAAATCCATCTGCCTTGCAGTGTGTACGCCAAAATAGCACACAGCTAGAGCGCGTGCCGCCTGCCTGACCACTTCAACCCGCAGCCCGAGTGCTGCACACCCCAGGGCATGAGTGCACACCCAAAAAACGCACCTGTCCAAATAGTGTGCCCACCATCTGCTGTCTGGCTGCATGTGCAGCTTCAGCACTGCCTCCCCGAGCTGGACCAGCGGCTGGCATGGCAGGTGAGGGATCCGGTGTTGCAAGGCATGTAAGCAAGCCTGCATGTGCCGTGGGCGCAGCCATGCGAGCTGTGCACCAATGCGCGCGTGAGAGCAGTGCAATCACAGATGCGGTGCAAGTAATGCACCATCGTGTGTGTGTGTATGCGAGCCGTGCAACTATGTGTATGGTGTGAGCTGTGCATCGAGTTGCAGGATGCTATGACAGCATCAGCTTATGAGCGGAGCAACGCGTGTGGTGCGAGCCGTGCGTTGGCTTGCAGGGCGCGATGGCAGCATGAGATGAAGGCACCATGCACATATTTCATACTGACGGGCTGAACATGCCTGGTGTCGTGCACAAAGCACCCAAAAAAGACTTGCGGGGCCCACTCTTTTGTTGCGTGGGCTGGCACCCCGCTTTGTGTGCTGCATGTGTGTTAGCCACACATTCTCCGTGCAGGGACAGCTCCTCAGGCCACACATTCTCCGTGCAGAGACAGCTTTTCAGGACACACCTTCTCTTGGTGTGGGCTGCTGCTCAAGACCCCGCAAGCCGACAGCGCCAGGATGGACTGCACAATGTGCTTGTCGCTCAAAGAGGCAGCGTTGGGGCCGCTGATCTGCGCGCGTGCACAGTGTTGGGAGAGCTGCGTCATCAACCAGATGCGCCCAAGACGGTTGCTGCTGTGCTCAATCTACCAGCTGCACTCAAGCTTGTTGCTCAAAGGGGTGGCATCGGGGCTGCTGACCTGCTGAAGTGAGCAACGCCTTAGGTGTGCTCATGTGTACGTACATGGCTGCAGCTGATGAGTGTCGCAGGAGGAGCAGCAGGCGCAGCAGCAGGGGCAGAAACAGGTAAGGTCAGCCACGCTACAGACCTCTTACAAGCAAGCTTGTGCGCAAGGCGAAACCCTGGCAAACAAGGAAGCCAAGCACATGTGCACATCAGCACATTCCAGGCAGGCAACCACGGGTGCTCCCCGGGCGTGCGCGCACACACATGCATGCACACGCCACGCACGCGCGTGCAGCTTTTCACTCATACATCCACACTCACGCACTCCGCAGCGCACACGAACGACTCCAACGCTACCAGCAGTGCGCACCTGCGCCCACAACGCATGCAGCACTGCCAACAGCGCAGGGCTGCGCACAGCAGGGCTCTCTGCGCTGGAGAGCATGCCCGCAGGGCTGCGTGCCAAGTAGCCTGGCCCACACTGACTGCTGCCAGGCTCCATGCGACCCACAGGGGTGGCACGGGGAGCAGGGGCAGCAGCGGCCGTGGGGGATCTGGCGGACGGCGTGGGTGCAATGCTGGACGGCGTGGGCGCGGCTCGGGAAGGCGAGTTGTGTGGCCCAGCAGGCGTGCTGCTGGGTGGCGCAGGGGTGGCTGAGGCAGGCGGGGCGGGGCGGGGCAGGTGGCCTGCAAGCTGGAGCAGCAGCTGGGCCGCGCTGGAGAGAGCGGGGGCGGGCAGGACGCTGGCTTTGTTGGCGAGAGCAGCTGCAAGCAGCAGGCGGTGCAAGGCACAGGCAGAGAGGTGCTATGTGATGCGAGTGCGGGGTGGGCTATGGCGCGCCGGACGTGGATGGGTGTGGTGGGGGTGTGGCAGACATGTGGCAGCTGCGGGGCAGGCAGCTGGAATGTGTGGTGTTGGACGACCAGCGGGGGCAGCGAGGGTGTGGTGGGGGGTAGCAAACCAGCGCAGACAGCCGCGAGAGTGCTGCAGGGGCTGGGATTGAAATCCAAGGGGCACTTGAGACGCTGCCGTGCCACTGGCAAGGTCAGGCAAGCAACGCGCCGGATCACAGTGCGGCTTGATGTGCGACCGATTGCTGGCGGGACTCGTGGGCTGCAAGCAACGCGCCATGTCACAGTGCGGCTTGATGTGCGACTGATCGCTGGCGGGACTTGTGGGCTGCAAGCAACGCGCCATATCACAGTGCGGCTTGATGTGCGACTGATCGCTGGAGGGACACGTGGGCTGCAAGGCGGTGGTCAGGGCGCTTGAGCACACAAGCACTGCTGCCAGGCGCAAAGCCTGCAGGGGGGGGCACGCACAGGTGGTCCCTCATCACACCCCACACCCTGCCACGACACAAATGAAGATGTATGCGCTCACATACACACATATTCACATCGGCCCATGCACATGTGCGCACACACATACACGCACATGCACGCATGTACACAAGCGCACCTGCATACGCATCGAGCCATCCCCGGTCCGGGTCTGCTCCGGCCCCAGCTACAACGCGCAGCACCTTGGGCAGTGCCTCTGCCGGCATGCGTGGCAGCGCGCACTGCACTGCCCGCAGGTAGGACGCCAGCCAAGCCGCAGATGGCTGGCGCACTACAGTTTGCGCAGCCCCGCCCGCTGCTGGCGATCCAAGCTCCGTCGCTGCAGGCAGTCAAGCCACACAGTCGGGAGTGAATGATGCTGCATCAGCATGTCAACAGGGTAATTTCAGATCAGCCAGCAGCGTCGCAGGCAGGCCAGCCGCTTGTTCAGTGTGGCGCCGCAAGAGTTGCGCTCCAACAGTAGCCAGACGTACATACGTAGTGTTTGCGCGCATAAGTGCTCGCTGGAAAAGAGGTCACGGGCGTTGGGCCGAGCGAAGGGAGAGTCTCTTGCACCCTATCAAGACCGCGCTGCGCACAGCCCAGAATTAAGCGCCTCTAAAAGCCGTCGACCCACCTACAGGGCCAGCCGCCACACCCGCCGCCTCTGCTGGCGGCGCACCCCTGCCTTCAGGCCGCGGCCCCACTAACTCTGCGGGCAGGACGCCCGTCCCCTTGCCAGTCTCGCCCTTCTCTACCTCTGCCACCCGGCTCCCATCAGCCGCAGGACGACCGGGGCCTGGATCACTGCTGGCCACACCCCAACCTCCACCTGTGGCGCTGCTACCGCCGCTTCCCCTGCTGCTCGAGCTCGCTGTAGCCCCGGAGTGCCGGCGCTCCTCCTCGAGGCGTGCAGCACCCTCCCAGTCCCCCTCCGCATAAACCCACCCCAGATCAGGGCTGGGGTCCGACAGCTGCAGCAGCGCCGGCAGCAGATCTGCCAGATCACGCGAGGTGTAGGCCGTCCCCGCATCCCTGCCTGAGCTTGCTGCCCTGCTGCCGCCTACGCCGGGACTCGACGCCCGTGACTCCTCCTCCCAGCCTCTCGCAGCCACTGACCCCACCCGATGCCCACGTACACTGCTACGGGTGCTGCCGCCGTGGCCTTGCCCGCGGCCGTGGCTGCTGCTAAGGGAAGGCGCAGGAGGATGCGGCGGCGCGAGCAGCACATACGCGCGTGCCCATGCAGCGTGCAGCCATGCCGGCCCAGGGCGCAGCTCGAGGTCCGCCATGGCGTGCAGCACAGCCACCAGGTGTGACGCGCTCAGCTGCGGCAGCAGGGCCCCGCTGACCTGCTCAGGTAGCACAGCACGCACGCTGTGTGTACATGTGTGTGCTTGTGTATGCGTGTGCGTGTGTGACGCACTTAGCTGAGACAGCCGGGCCCTGTTGACCTGCTTGCGCAGCACGGCACACGCGCTGTGTGTGCACATACATGTGTGTGCATGTGCGTGCACATGTTCGTGCGCGAGTGCGCACATGCGTGTGCGTGAGAGCACCAGCAGCGGTGGGGCCATTGTGCCTTGCTGGGGCAGCATGTCACTCACACTCGTGTGCTCGTGCGATTGTGTACATATTGCGTGTTATGTATGCGTTGTGCATCTTTGAGTCCATCTATTGTGGATTTATGGTTCAACATACATCACCCCCTCAGTGTGTCTTGCAGTACCCTCCACAAGCTACCCATGCATGGCATTCCCAGAGAATGTTTTCAGGCCAACCAGGCATGGTTTTCCCAGAGATTGTCTTCAGGTCAACCAGGCACGACCCTCTCAAGCCTTCTAACCACGTGCTACAGCCAACCAAGGATTCACCTTCAGCAGCTCCTGCTGCCACAGCTGCGTGGCCACCGCGCCCAGCTTGGGCAGCGCAGCGCAGCCCTCCATGAAGCCGCACAGCTGCGCGCCGTCCCACCTGCCACCAAAATGAGCTTGGACACTTGTGAGGCAGTTGTGTGCATGGCCCGTGTGGTACACTTGCACTGTGCGCGAGGAGGGGAGGGGAGGGGGCCAAGCCTCCCATGAAGCTGATACAGTCAGGTGCCTGAAGTAGATATATGCAGAGCAGCTGGATCTGTGTTGGGGCCTGTGTGTTTTTGTTGAGTGCGGGCCGATCAGTATAGCCTCTTGTGGGTTCCTGGGGCTGGGCCAACCTGCACTATCAGAGTACCAGCTCTTCCTGAAAGTCTTTAATCAACACATGAACAAGCACCCAGCTCATTGAGCTAAAAATTAAACCTTCACAAATGCGCATGAGTGGGCATGCTGGCGCCGCTTGAGCTCTCAACCATCAGGCAGGGACACGCACATGTGCACACAGCAGTAGCAGCAGGCCTGAGCATCTCTGCCACTCCTGGAATCCCCAAGGGCGCCCAAGCTCGCGCCGAAGGGGCAACACACACACACACACACACACACCAATTGCACTGGCTAAAGCATGCGCATGCCCCCACAGCTCACGCGCAGAGCCCAAACACACCTGGAGTGCGCAAACACACCTGGAATGCGCAAGGGCGTGCGAGCTCGCGCCACAGAAGCCCGCCAGCCAAGCGGGGCCAGGGTTCAGGCCCAACCGGCCACTGGCCCATGCCAGCCGGCCCAGGTGTTGTGGGCCCAGCTCTGCAGTGCGCGGCCAGCCAGCCGGGCCATGTGTGCCCACACGTAAAGCTTGGAATCAAACATGAACACGCAGCCATGTGTGCCCACACGTAATCCTTGGGAGCAAGAAATGAACACGCGTGTGCTGCACGTGCATCCGTGCATCGGCATGGTCCGCGCCTCAGTATGTCTGTGTGTGCGTGTGCGCACATACATGTGTATTTGTGTGCACATGCGTGCGCGCGTGTGCATGAGCACGTATGTGTGCGTGCAAGCATGCGTGCGTGCATGTGTGCATATGTGTGCATGTGTGTGCACGTGTAAGTGCGTTGGCCTTTGGGTGCGCCCCCGAAATACCACAGCCAGTGTGTCCAGGTGTCCTGTGCGCATGTTAAGGTGAGGCAAGGTGACAAAGGCGCATCTACCCCCCAATTGTCATACCCAGCATGTGTCATGTACTTGCAATATTATCCAAGCTGCGTCAAGCACACACAAGCGTGGCCCAAGCCCACACAAGCCCCTCTCTTGCACACAGATCTAAGCACACTTGCCCTCCTGTGCTGGCATTCCTATCACACACACACACATCGGCAATTGACGATAGCCATTTGTTTGGGGCAAAGCACCTCCAGCAAGGCATCCGTAAAAAAAATGCATTGGCAATTTCAGGCGCCAGACACAGACACACACACACACCTTGCAGCGTGGCCCTGCAAGCGGCCTCATGCGCCTCCAGCCATGTGGCCGTGGGCTTGACCCCCAGCACCACAAGCGCCCACAGCAGCGACGCGAGCGCCGGCCCCGGCAGCTGCCCCATGCCTGCACCCAACTCCGACATGACCGCCCCCAGCAGCGCATTGCCTGGCCGGATGCGCGCGCCTGCCAGCACCTGCACGCACCCCCACGTGTGGTGCACAGTTGCTGGGCATACACGCCGCACATTTGGTGCGCATGCCTGCAGGCGCAGCTGCATGAGCACCCACCTCTGACTGATATCCAACAGGGGGGTGCAGACACTCCCGCCATTGGTGAGGGCACGTAGCTCGCGCACAAGGCAACAGCAGCAACGGCCACCCAGCAGGGATTCCAACAGGGAGCCAACACACCCGCCTTGGATATGGGCACATTGCTCAGCGCACATGGCAGCAGCAGCAGCAGCAGCAGGCTTGCCTACCTCTAGCAGCGACACCAGCTCCGGAGGCGGCACAGAGGACAGGCCCTGGCGGATGGTGGGCGGTTCCAGCAGGGACAGCAGCACGGTGGGGTCCACAGCAGGCAGCTTGCCTGTGTACGTGTGCGCGCTTATGTATGTGTGCGTGCATGCGTGTGCGTGTGTTTGTGTACATGTGTGCGTATGTGTGTGTGTCCGTGCGAGCGTGGGTATGTGGGTTCGTGTGCGTGCGTGTGCATGCGCGCACACCCATCTATGCATACACGCGCGTGTGTATGTGCGTGCGCCGGCAGTCCACCGAGTTGTGATGAATATTACTCCTATCATATGCCAAACTGCCGGGAGGCAGTATTCCAGGCTGCTGGATTGCACTATTGGGAGGAAAAGGGCATACATGCTCTTCCTTGCTCTGATGCGGGTTCAGGTACAGGCCATATACTATGCAGGCATCCTTTACAGAGACAGCCCCTGCTCTGGGACCCCGTGAGGGCTTGGACAATGGGCCAGGTTCCTCTTCCTCGGCCCCTGGTTCCAGGCGTCTGTACCTCTAAGGTCCTCAAAGGCACACGCTGCCTGATGTACAAGAGGCAATGTGACTCCAGCCACTGCGCTTGCTGTGAGAGCACGCCCACCTAGAGCATTGATGCTCTGGACCGCCGCCCTCGTTCTGAGCCCCGAGCTGTGTGCAAGGGTGTACGCGATGGCCAGGGGCGCAACCTCTGCCAGGTCAGCTGTAGACCTGGGGTCCCCTTGAGGACAGCTGCCCCACAAGGCAGCCACCCTCTCCGCAACAGCTGCCGCGCTGGGTGAGGGCTGGTCTGATCCGGCAGTTCCCAAGTGCAGCTGCAGCTGGAACCATCCCCGCATCTCGGCAAGGTTGCTGCAGGATGCCAAGTCCAAGGATACATGATTTGAGGCTGAGTTGCTGGGGCTGCCTTTCAGCGCAGGTGATGATCCTTCAGGGACAGCAGTCGGCCGGTGGTGGGATGCACGGGTCCATAATGTACTGTTACAGAAGAACACGCCAGGAGGATGCCATGACACGTGAAAAGCTGGTCTTAAGGAATGGCCTGATGCATGTACTGGTAGAGGAGTCAACGACGGGAGATGGTTGCAAGTAGCATGCATTATGCTCGCAGAAAACATGGCATCAAAATCAAGCAAGTAATTCACATTTCAATTCAATATTGAATATGTATAACAGTTTTGGACCAGAGGCCCTAGGTCCCTTGAGCCCGACAGCCGAAACGCGTGTATTCTATATCCAGGCGCATAATTTTGGGAATGCGGAAATTCCAACATTGAGCCTGAGCTTAGCCTATATTCCTGAGCCCGACACCTTGAGAGAGGAGTTCCTCAGGAGCACGGAGGTGGTCGGCGTGTGGCGTGGGGTGCAGATTTGCCCCAGCAGCGGCAAAGTTTTTGGAGTTGGCGAAGAATTTGAAGTGGCAGACGGATACACAAGGACCTTAGGAGTAGGGGAAAAGCAATCTTGTGGAGCGGGCAGGCGCGGGTGGAGGGGAAATCAGGACAAACGTCGAGCCTTATGATGCGCATCACTAAACAAAATAAAAGGAACGTGCTGATGTTATTTTTATGCGGCGGGGTGCCAAGACGGTAAATCCGTGAGCTGAGGGGGGCCTGGCGCGGCCTCCTGGAGCCCGCGACACGATGAGGGATAGACTTTGCAATGGCTAATTAATAGAGACTCCCTGTGTAACTGTTCCAACTGTTTCTACTTCCATCTGCTCAACCTGTGTGTCCATGTGTAACCTTCCATGAGGTGTGGAGCAGGCAGCCCTTCCGCGGATGCCTGGACTCTTCACCCTTGCATCCCCTAGCATGGTGTCTTCCCTCCCTGGAGTGAGTGTGGGAGGGCATGCACGGTGACTGTGCATCCTGAGTGTGAACACCTCACCATGTGCTCCATTCATGTGAATGCGTCATGCCCCATGGCCTCCATATTACCCTGCTCTCTGTCAATTCGGGATTTGATTAGCGTTTGAACGAGGGTAGGGAGCTGGTTCCGCATCTAGAAGGGGCATCCCCCAGGATGAATGCCTTATCCCACGCGGCTCAAGTCATTCAGCCTTCGCAGATAGGATGAGGGAAAATTGTGGCTCGTGTGTCATCGGGCGTCCTTGTGTACCTGATCAGTGACAGACCCAATAAGTGAGTACTCACTAGTGTGCGTGACACACACTGAGCGTACACACCTGTGTGCATGTATGCATACACATGCATACATACACATGCGCATGTGCACGGTCTTTGCACTGATGGGTGTGCGTTTTGCACACCTGGCCAGAGGGAGCGCGTGTTGGTGTACACGCGGCGGGTGGGTGCGAGGGTAATCGATCACCATGGTGATATCACCATATGCATGCATGCATGCCCAGAGGCATGTGAAAAGGCCAAACCACATCCAATGACCAAATGAATGAAAAGGTACAGGGTGACAAGCACACGATCCTCAAGGAGTGCACACTACACAAGGCCAGATCAGCTATACAGCATGTATACATGCTGGTTGCATACGTATGCAACACCAAGTTGCACAATCCAGCTTCGAATGGCAGGCTCCGCTTCCGATACCGCGAGGTGCATTCTGGTACGTGCGCTGTACTTACCGTCCTGCTGCCCGGGTCGTGTGTAAAAGATGTCTGGACCTGTCATGCATGCAGTTGGGAGGGGGAACTGAAGCGACAAATAATGTGTCGGTTAACAGCAACCCCTTCGCTCCACCAAACTAATAATTTGGATCAAGCTCGCAAGCAACAGCCCAGTAAAACTTGCAATTAATTCAATGTGGCGCGTGGATTGCGGGGTGTTCGTTAGGCCTGCGTGAGGATTGTGTGCGGTAGGTCCCTGACACGACTCACCCCCTTCCCGCCCCATCCATCTGCCATGCTCGTGTCTTGTATCATCCTTAGAAAATTCTATGCTGGTCTGTTTACGGTTGCCTCGTAGCGCGAATGCCTTGCTTGTGAGCTGGGTATGTGAATGGCTGCAGCAGTGGATGCATGCGACTTCTGCTGCCGCGCTACTATTCTCCTGCACCGGTATCCTGCGTCCCCAGGCGTATCAAGTAGCGGTGCGTACCCTCCTTTGGACAGCGGAGTATACATGCTTCCTAGGAGGGAATGCTCTGTGCACCTCCACCTGCACCGGTGAGCAGGGGGAATGCAGACAGTCACTTGCACAAGCACACCACCTCTAGCCCAGGTCTCTTGTACACCTGTGTGGAGCTTGGCATGCCTGTCGTTTCTGTTCTGGTGATGAGCCTGTGTGAGGACTGA
>LFIK01005162.1_pt1 | contig 10514 bp, 5 predicted proteins | sample 643401 | NCBI WGS metagenome assembly LFIK01 (sample SAMN03777447, study PRJNA286221) | soda lake metagenome | biome: soda lake; feature: Kulunda steppe; material: water; isolation source: sample T5-Br brine of Lake Tanatar-5 | place: Russia: Kulunda steppe | collected 2010-07
CGCTGGCCCGCCGACTGGAAGCTGGATGCCAGCACATCGCGCACCGCCTGCTCGGGCAGCGCGGTGCTGTCCACGATCATCGCGTTCAGCCCGCCGGTTTCGGCAATGAGCGGCGCGGCGGGGTCCAAGTGCTCGGCCATGGCGCGGCGGATGGCCTGCGCGGTGGCGGTGGAGCCGGTGAAGGCCACCCCGGAGACGCGAGGGTCCGAGGTGAGCGCGCGGCCCACGTCGCCCCCCTCGCCCGGCAGGAATTGCAGCGCGCTGCGCGGTACCCCGGCCTCGTGCATCAACTCCACCGCCAAATGCGCGATCAGCGGCGTCGCCTCGGCCGGTTTCGCCAACACGGCGTTTCCGGCGGCCAAGGCCCCCGCGATCTGGCCGGTGAAGATCGCCAGCGGGAAGTTCCAGGGCGAGATGCAGGTGAACACCCCGCGCGGCGGTGCGTCCAGCTTGCGCGCCTGCACGGCGTAGTAGTGCAGGAAATCGACCGCTTCGCGCAGCTCGCCCACGGCGTCGAGCTGGGTCTTGCCGGCCTCGCGCGCGACGATGGCAAAGATCTTGCCGAAATCGCGCTCATAGAGGTCGGCCACGCGTTCCAGCACGCGCGCGCGCTCTGCGGCGCTGGCCTGCCAGGGGCGCGCGGCGTCCAACGCGGCGGCGACATCGTGCGGGCTGGCCTGGGTCACATGGCCCACGGTATCGCCGGGGTTGGCGGGGTTGATCACCGGCGCCGCTTCGCCGCCCTGTGGCTCCCCTGCCAGGATCGGCGCGGCGGTGAACTGTGCCTCCCGGAAGGGCGCGCGGGCGGCCGCGATCTCGTCCAGATCGCGGGCAGACGTCAGGTCCCATCCGCGCGCATTGCCGCGTTCGGGGGCGAAAAGCTGCGGGCCGGTGCGGATCAGCGGGTTGGGGAACTCCGTCGCCCCCTCCAGCGCGGAAAAGGGACAGGCGGCCACGGTCTCGGGCGGCACGTCCTCGTCCACGATCTGATTGACGAAGGACGAATTCGCGCCGTTCTCCAGAAGCCGCCGAACCAGATAGGCCAGCAGGTCCCGGTGCGCCCCCACCGGCGCATAGATGCGACAGCGGGTGGCGTGATCGGCCATGACCAGATCGTAGAGCGATTCGCCCATGCCGTGCAGGCGCTGGAATTCATAGTCACGCCGCCCTTCTGCCATGTGCAGGATCGCCGCCACCGTATGCGCGTTATGGGTGGCGAATTGCGGATAGAGCCTGTCCGCCCGGTCCAGCAGGCGCCGCGCATTGGCGATGTAGTTCACATCGGCCCCGGGCTTGTGCGTCAGCACCGGGAAGCCATCGAGCCCCAGCACCTGCGCGCGCTTCACCTCGGTGTCCCAATAGGCGCCCTTGACCAGCCGCACCATCAGCTTGCGGTCCAGCTTGTCGGCCGTGGCATGCAGCCAGTCGATCACCGTCGCGGCGCGCTGCCCGTAACCCTGCACCACCACGCCGAACCCGTCCCAGTCGGCCAGATGCGGGTCGGCCAGCACCGTGCCGATGACCTCGAGCGAGAGTGTCAGCCGGTCGGCTTCTTCCGCGTCCACGTTCAGACCCATCCCCAGGCGCGCCGCCATGCGCGCCAGTTCGCGCAGGCGCGGCACCAGTTCGTCCATCACGCGGGCGCGCTGCGCGACCTCGTAGCGCGGATGCAGCGCCGACAGCTTGACCGAGATGCCCGGATTGTCGCGAATGTCCCTGGAGTTGGCGGCGGTGCCGATGGCCTTGATCGCCTGCGCATAGGCATCGAAATAGCGCTGCGCGTCGGCGTCGGTGCGCGCGGCCTCGCCCAGCATGTCATAGCTGTAGGTGTAGCCCTTCGCCTCCATGCCCCTGGCGCGCTTCATGGCGGCGCCGATGGTCTCGCCCAGGACGAACTGGCGGCCCATCTCCTTCATGGCGCGGCCCACGGCGGTGCGGATCACCGGCTCGCCCAGCCGCTTGACGGCGGCGCGCAGGTGGCCCGCCACCCCCGGCTCGCGGTCTTCCAGCACCCGGCCCGTGAGCATCAGCGCCCAGGTCGATGCATTGACCAGCGAGGACGACGAATGCCCCAGATGCCTGCCCCAATCCGAGGGCGCGATCTTGTCCTCGATCAGCGCATCCATGGTGCCCGCGTCGGGTACGCGCAGAAGCGCCTCGGCCAGGCACATCAGCGCGATCCCTTCCTCGGTCGACAGGCCGTATTCGGCCAGAAACACCTCCATCAGCCCGGGACTGGACGCGGAGCGGATGCGGCGCACATAGTCGGCAGCGGCCTCGGTGATCGCCGCGCGCGCCGGGCCGTCCAGCGCGGCGGTGGCGGTGGCGTCGCGCAGGATCGCGGCCTCGTCGGCCAGATCGTCATGGGTGATGGCGCGCGGCAGGGGCGGCAGATCGGTCTGTGGCATCATTCCCTCCTTTCGGGAGTGCATTATGTCCAGTATAACGCCAATGCACGTTTCTTTCTTCCCGATATGCTGCTATCTGGCAGGACAGACGATCAAAATCCCGGATTTCGCCATGCCAAAAGACCGCCCCGCTCTGGATCAGTTCGATCTGTCGATCCTGCGCGCGCTCTCGGTGGACGGGCGCATGTCGGTGACGGAACTGGCCCGCCGCATCGGGCTGTCCAAGTCGCCCACCCAGGCACGGCTGAAACGGATGGAGGCCGAGGGCGTGATCACCGGCTACCGCGCGCTGATCGACCCGCGCCGGATCGACGCCGCGCATGTGGCCTTTGTCGAGGTGAAGCTGTCGGACACGCGCGAGGCCGCGCTGGAGGCCTTCGGCGCCGCCATCCGGCAGGTGCCCGAGATCGAGGAATGCCACCTGATCGCCGGGGCCTTCGACTACCTGTTGAAGGTGCGCTCGCGCGACATCACCGGCTATCGCCGGGTGCTGGCGGAATATATCTCGGAACTGCCGCATGTGATGTCCACCTCCACCCATGTGGTGATGGAGGCGGTCAAGGAAACCGGCGATCAGGCGGTGATGTAGCCATGGCCCGGCGCCGGAAGGCCGAATCCGCGATGCCCCGGTATCGCAAGAGCGACCTGCCCACCAAGGTCTGCACCACCTGCGGGCGGCCCTTCGCCTGGCGGCGGAAATGGGCGCGCGACTGGGACGCCGTGCGCTATTGCTCGGAGCGCTGCCGCCGGGCGCGGGGGCGGGATGCGCCCTCTGGCTGAGCGTTTCACCTGCGCAAGACCCGCCCCTGACCCCGTCAGGGGCAAGCGCCCTCGGGGCGTGCAGGGGCGGGTGGGTGGGCGCGGCCCGAGGGCGCTTTTCGCGGCGCAACGGGCGGCACCCGGAGCCCGATCTCAGCGCCGCCGGGTCCAGAGCCGCGCGCCCGCCACCTCGGCCACGCTGACCTGCCGCAGGGAACCGTCGCGGCGGGGGTGAAAGGCCAGCGCGCCGCTGGCGCGCAGGTCCTGCGGGGAGAGGACAGTGCAGTCGGTCGGGCGCTCTTCGGGGTCCACGGTGATCACCACCACCCGTCCCGGCAGGCAGGCCCCGTCCAGCGCGTCCCGTGCGCCGCGGCCCGAGAGGTGGACGAACTCCGTCGCCCCGGACCGCAGCAGCACCGCGCCACGATCATCTTCGGTGAAGCGGCGCGCGAAGGCCTCCTCCTGCGCCGCCCCATCCCCATCGGCGGCCAGCCAGTTCGCCGCCGCATAGCCCGCCGAGCGTGGTTGCGACAGCACCCGGCCCGCATCCGTCATCACCCCCACCAGCGCCGCATCGCCCGAGATCAGCACCGCCGGGCGTGGCGCCACCGCCCAGCCCGGCACCGCCAGCGCGCAGACAGCCACCCCCGCCAGCCGCGCCCGCCCCGGCAGGACGATCACCACCAGCGCCCCCAGCGCCATCAGCGGCAGCGCCCAGACGGGCGCGGCGGGCACCGGCACCACCGCGCCCTCCAGCCCCGCGACCCAACCCGCCACCGCCAGGATCCAGCGCGTGCCAAGATCCATGAGCCACAGCCCGACCCAGGCCTGCCCGAATGGCGCCAGCACCGCCGCCAGCACCGCCGCGGGCATGATCAAGGACCCCATCAGCGGCACCGCCAGCAGGTTCGCCAGCAGCCCGTATTCCGACACCCGGTGGAAATGCGCCGCCGCCACCGGCGCGGTCGCCAGCCCGGCGACCACCGAACAGATGGTCAGCGTCACCACCGGCATCACCCAGCGTGGCAGCTTCGCGCGCCACTCCCGCTCCTCGCGGAAGGCGCGAAACACGGCGACCAGCGCCACGGTGGCGGCAAAGGACATCTGGAAGCCCGCGGACAGCAGCGCCTCGGGGCGCAGGCACAGGATCAGCGTGGCGGCGATGGCGACCGAGCGGAGTGAGATCGCGCGCCGGTCCAGGAGCACCGCCAACAGCATCACCGCCACCATGGTAAACGCCCGTTCGGTGGCCACATTCCCGCCCGAGAGCGCCAGATAGAACGCTCCCGCCCCCAGCGCGCCCACGGCGGCCAGCTTGCGCGTGGGCAGGCGCAGCGCCAGCGGCGGGATCAGCGCAAACGCCAGCCGCAGCGCGCCGAAGACCACGCCGGTCAGCAGCCCCATATGCAGCCCTGAAATCGCCAGCAGATGCGCCAGGTTGGAATCGCGCAGATGCTGGAGGCGTTCACGGCTGATGGCCGAACGGTCGCCGGTCAGGATCGCGGCGGCGAAGGCGCCGGTGTCGCCCGGCAACTCGCGCTGCACGGCGGCCGAGATCTGCATCCGCAGCCGGTGGATCGCCAGCCCCGCGCGCCCCTCCTCGGCCGGGGCCAGCGCCAGGACCGGGGTGCGAGTGTAGCCCACCGCGCCCAGCCGCTCGAACCAGGCGTGGCGGCGAAAATCGAAGCCGCCGGGTTCCGAGGGCGCATTGGGGGGCGAAAGGTGCCCGGTCAGGATCACCCGCAGCCCCGGTTCCGGGTCGATGAACCCCTGTTGCCCATGGAGCGACACGCGCACCCGCTCCGGCGTGCGTCCGGGACTGATGCGTTCCAGCACCACCTGATCCAGCGTCAGCCGCACCGCATCGCTGCCCGAGCGGTCGATGACCACCACCCGCCCCTCGATCGCGCCGTAATAGTGCCAGCCTAGCACCGGCGCGGCGACCATGTGCGCGCGCAGCCCCGCCAGCCCCGCCCCCGCGCCCAGAAACGCCAGCGCCAGTGCGAGCGGCGCGGCATCTTCGGGCAGCAGGCGGGCGGCCAGCGCCAGCAGCGCCACCGCCACCCCCAGCGCGGCCCATTCGGGTGGCGTGGGGTCGCGCGGGAGCGCGAAATAGGCCCCGATCCCGCAGGCCAGCAGCACCGGGACAAACAGGAACAGCCGCCCGCGCAACTCCGCCACCCACGGCAGCGACAGCCCGCCCGGCGGCCACTGTGCCACCAACCCCTCGGCCGGGGCCTGCGCGAATGCTCGCCCCCCCCGCACTCTTGTCACCCCCAATGCGAAACCCTAAGACACCCCGAGACAGCGCAGATGCCGCTACCTGCCCGATCATCAGACGCCAATCTTGGTTACGAAAAGGTTAAAGCCACCGATGCCAGAGCCCGCCCCCCGCCCGGTCGTGACCCGTTTCGCGCCCTCGCCCACCGGGTTCCTGCATATCGGCGGCGCGCGCACGGCGCTGTTCAACTGGCTTTACGCGCGCGGGCGAGGGGGCAAGTTCCTGCTGCGGATCGAGGATACCGACCGCGCCCGCTCCACCCCCGAGGCAACCGAGAAGATCCTCACCGGCCTGCGCTGGCTGGGTCTGGACTGGGACGGCGAGGCGATCAGCCAATCCGCCCGCGCCGACCGCCACGCCGAGGTGGCACGCGACATGCTGGCGCGCGGCGCGGCCTACAAATGCTTCGCCACGCCCGAGGAGATCGAGTCGTTCCGCGAGGCCGCGCGGGCCGAGGGGCGCTCTACCCTTTACCGCTCGCCCTGGCGCGATGCCGACCCGGCCACCCACCCCGATGCGCCGTATGCCATCCGCGTCAAGGCGCCGCTGGAGGGCGAAACGGTGATCGCCGACGCGGTGCAAGGCGATGTGCGCATCCGCAGCGACCAGTTGGACGACATGATCGTGCTGCGCTCGGACGGGACGCCGACCTACATGCTGGCAGTGGTGGTGGATGACCACGACATGGGCGTGACCCATGTGATCCGGGGCGACGATCACCTGAACAACGCCGCGCGGCAGATGCTGGTCTACCACGCCATGGGCTGGGAGGTCCCGGTCTGGGCGCATATCCCGCTTATTCACGGCCCCGACGGCAAGAAACTGAGCAAGCGCCACGGCGCGCTGGGGGTCGAGGAGTATCAGGCGATGGGCTATCCGGCCGCCGCCTTGCGCAACTATCTGGCGCGGCTGGGCTGGAGCCATGGCGACGACGAATTCTTCACCGACGCGCAGGCGCTGGCGTGGTTCGACCTTTCGGGCATCAACCGCGCCCCGGCGCGACTGGACATGAAGAAACTCGACCATCTGACGGCGCTGCACATGAGCGCGGGCGACGACGCTGCACTGCTGCATGAAATCGAATCCTATCTGGCCGCAACCGGCCTGCCCCCCCTGACCCCGGCCCAGCGCGACGGACTCCTGCAGGCCATGCCGCTCGTGAAGGATCGCGCGAAGAACTTCGGACAACTACTTGAAAAAGGGCATTTTATCCTGACCGAGCGGCCCATCGAAATGGAGCCGAAGGCGGCCAAGGCACTGGACAATGTATCCCGTGGTATACTGAAGGAATTGACGCCGCACCTGCAAACTGCTACGTGGACCCGTGACGTGTTGCAGGGGATCGTGACCGCCGAGGCAGAAGCGCGTGGACTGGGGCTCGGCAAGCTCGCTCAGCCCCTGCGCGCCGCCCTTGCGGGGCGTACGGCCACCCCGAGTGTGTTCGACATGATGATCGTTCTGGGCCGCGCCGAGACGCTGGCCCGGATCGGTGACGCGACGACTGCCTGACGGACCGGGCCCAACCCTCCGCAAGGCGCAGACCGCCCGCAACGCGCATCCCGCGCGCGGGCCACAGCGAAAGGACGTGCCATGGCTGACAAACCCGCCACCGCGACACTCAGCTTTGGAGGCCGGAGCCTCGAATTGCCGATGCAATCGCCCTCGGTCGGTCCGGACGTGATCGATATCCGCAAGCTCTACGCCGAGGGCGATATCTTCACCTATGACCCCGGCTACACCTCCACGGCGTCATGCATGTCCACCATCACCTATATCGATGGCGACAGGGGCGAACTGCTGCACCGGGGCTATCCCATCGACCAGTTGGCGCAGAAGTCGCATTTCCTGGAAGTCTGCTATCTGCTGCTCTACGGCGAGTTGCCGACGGCGGGGCAACTTGAGGACTTCGAGACCCGGGTGACGCGGCACACCATGCTGCACGAGCAGATGCTCTATTTCTTCCGCGGTTTCCGCCGCGATGCGCATCCGATGGCGATCATGGTGGGTGTGGTGGGCGCCATGTCGGCCTTCTATCATGACAGCACCGACATTGCCGACCCGTGGCAGCGCGAAGTGGCGGCGATCCGCATGATCGCCAAGATGCCGACCATCGCGGCCTGGGCCTACAAGTATTCCATCGGCCAGCCATTTGTTTACCCCAAGAACAGTCTCGATTATGCGGCGAACTTCCTGAACATGTGCTTCGCCGTTCCGGCCGAGGATTATGTGGTCGATCCGATCCTCTCGAAGGCCATGGACCGGATCATGATGCTGCACGCCGATCACGAACAGAATGCCTCGACCTCCACGGTCCGGCTGGCAGGTTCGTCGGGGGCCAACCCCTTCGCCTCGATCGCCGCCGGGATCGCCTGTCTGTGGGGACCGGCGCATGGCGGCGCGAACCAGGCGTGCCTGGAAATGCTGCGCGAGATCGGCACGGTGGACCGCATCCCCGAATACATCGCCCGCGCCAAGGACAAGGACGATCCGTTCCGGCTGATGGGCTTCGGGCACAGGGTCTACAAGAACTTCGACCCGCGCGCGAAGGTTATGAAGGAAAGCGCCGACGAGGTGCTGGCGCTGCTGGGGGTCGAGGATAACGAGACGCTGAAGGTTGCCAAGGAACTGGAGCGGATCGCGCTGGAGGACGATTTCTTCGTTGAGAAGAAGCTCTATCCGAATGTGGATTTCTATTCCGGCATCATCCTGAACGCGATGGGGTTCCCGACCTCGATGTTCACGCCGATCTTCGCGCTGTCGCGCACGGTGGGCTGGATCAGCCAGTGGAAGGAAATGATCGCCGACCCGCAGCAGAAGATCGGCCGCCCGCGCCAGCTCTACACCGGCGCCGGACGGCGCGACTATATCGAGGTCGAGGACCGCTGAGCCGCCGCGCGCCCGGGAGTGCAGGCGGGACGGTGCCGCTGCGGTCCGAGCGGGCGGTGAGGACGCGCAAGACTCTGAAACGAAGCGCCTTCGGATAGGGGAGCACTCCCGCCCGTCGACGGACCCCTGGCGGGGCCCGCGCCGGTTGGGCCGGGCAGCGCGCTGACGCGCGCTGCGGGTGGCCGCTGGTGGTGAGGGGCGGCGCCCTGACGGTCAGCGCTCGGGCAGCTCTTCGGGAGGCAGGTCGACCGTGGGCAGCCAGGGCTTGATGTCCAGCAGCGGCGTGCCATCTACGGCGTCGATGGCATCGATGCCCACGACGCCTGCGTCCGAATCAAGCGAAACACAGCGCACCACGGCGAGGGCAACCGGGTTGGGGCGCGCAGGCGAGCGCAGTGCAAAGGTCCCTGCGGGCGCGTCGCGGTGGCGGGGATGCTGGCGGATCAGGTCGCGCGGCGCGCGGTCCATCCAGTAGAGCAGCACCAGCGCGTCGCCGGGCGACAGCCCCTCCAGCCCGGCGCGAAACGGTGCCGCCAGTTCCAGCCGCGCATTGCCACCGCCGCGTTTGCGGGCCTGGCGCAGGTTCTTGGGGCAGTCTTCCAGCCGCCAGGCGCTGCGGACCCGGCCGATGAAGGCGAGCGTGGCATCCGCGCCCAAGACCTCGGTCAGACGCGACTCGCCCGGGCGCGGGGCGAAACGGTCACGCATGCCAACGCCCTCCCACACGCAGGCGCACGCCGGGGAGATCGGCAAGGGTGACCTTGCTGCCCCGGCAACACGCGGCAAGCGCCCGCGAAGGGCGACGGTTGGGTGGGTGGGGCGCCCCTCGCGGGCGCTTGCCGCAGTCACGCAAGGGCGCAACCATGCTCAGTTGCTCTCCACACCGTTGCCTGCCCCATTGCCGCCAACCACCACGAAGACCAGCGCCTCGGGGTCATAGAGCCGCGCGGCCATGGCGTTCAGCTCCTCCAATGTCAAAGCGTCGATCATGTCATTGCGCACATTCACGTAGTCGATATCGAAGCCCTGAAACTGCATCGACGCCATGATCGAGGCGATCGAGCCATTGCCGTCAAACCGCAGCGGATAGGCCCCGGTCAGATAGGTGCGCACGCGCTCGGCCTCTTCCTCGGTGATCCCGTCCTCGGCGATGGCGCGCCATTCCTCGCGCAGGATCTCCATGATCTGCGGGACGTGCTGCGGATCGGTGGACACCCGCCCCTGATAGCTTTCGCCCAGCGCGCCGCTGCTCAGAAAGCTGCCGACGCCATAGGTCAGCCCGCGTTCCTCGCGCAGGGACCGCATCAACCGGGTGCCGAAGCGCCCGCCGCCAAAGACCTCGTTCACCACGAAAGCGGCCAGGAAATCCGGGTCCTCGCGTTCGATCCCGGCGTGGCCGAAAGCGATCACGGTCTGCGGGCCGTCGAAATCCACCGCGTGCACCGCCGGTTCGGCCAGGAAGTCGGTGCGCTCGGGCAGCGGCACCTCCGCCTCGGGCAGATCGGCCAGCAGGTGATCGATCAGGGTGGCCAGTTCTTCGGGCGCGATATCCCCCGCCGCACCGATGTAGACGCGGTCGCGGGTGATGGCCGCGCGATGCGCCTGGCGCAGGGCGTCAACGTCCAACGCCGCCACCGTCTCGGGCGTGCCGTCCGGGTTGCGGCCGTAGGCGTGATCGCCAAACGCAAGCCGCGCGAATTCACGGCCCGCGATCGCATTGGGGTTCACCGCATCGCGGCGCAAGCTGGAGATCACCTGCCGCCGCACCCGCTCCACCGCGTCCGCCTCAAACCGCGGCTCATGCAGCGCCAACCGGATCAGGTCCACCGCCTCGTCACGGTTTTCGGTCAGGAACCGGGCCGAGACCGTCACCGCATCGCGGCCCGAGGAAAAGCTGATCCGCGCCGCCAGCGACTCGCGCGCCTCGGCGTAGGCCTGCGCGTCCAGATCGCCCGCGCCTTCGCCCAGAAGTCCTGTCATCAGGTTGACCGCGCCCGCCTGTTCCGGGTCCTCGATACTGGCGCCGCCCCGGAAGGTAATGTCCAGCGCAACGAAGGGGATGCTGTCTTCCTGTACCAGCCAGGCGGTGAAGCCACCGGGGGTTTCCACCGGGGTGATGTCAACCTCCGCGCGCAGCGGCAGGGTGGCAGCGATCAGCAGCGCCACGCCAAGGGCGCATA
>LFIK01005163.1_pt1 | contig 10511 bp, 16 predicted proteins | sample 643401 | NCBI WGS metagenome assembly LFIK01 (sample SAMN03777447, study PRJNA286221) | soda lake metagenome | biome: soda lake; feature: Kulunda steppe; material: water; isolation source: sample T5-Br brine of Lake Tanatar-5 | place: Russia: Kulunda steppe | collected 2010-07
CATCCCACCTTTGTCCCCGTCACCACGCCATGCGCCTTGGCGCCCGGCACCGCATGCTGTGGCGAGGCAATGAGCTGCAGCTTGGAGCCCAGCAGTGCCGGCTTTATGGTCAGGCTCATGCGGCGTGCGGCCGCGTCCACGGCGAGCACGCGGCCGGTTATCTTTTGGCCAACCTGCGAGTGCAAAAGATGTGGTGAGGCACGGTGTGTGGCTCAGGGAGTGAGGCCACTCCAGCGTGAGGGCAGAGGCGGCCAGGGTTATCAAAGGAGGGGCAGAGAAGTAGAGGCTGCTTGCCTTGGGCTGTGGTATCCACGGGGAGGGGCATAGGGCACCCACCTGGTGAGCAGCACAGGGCCCAAGCTGCCTGCAACCCCTGCAGCAGCCTCCACCACGCGCTCCGCCACTCTTGCACGCTGTGCACTCACCTTGAACTTGGAGCGCGCCTTTTGCGCGCTGCTGGCATCGGGCAGGTGAAGCACGGGCACCAGCGCGCGCACATGGGGCGCGACGGACACCAGCAGGCCCGCGGGCTCGTTCACCGACAGCAGTGTGCCGCTCAGCTGCATGCCGGGCGAGACGTCGCTGTAGCTCAGCACCTGGCAGCCACAAGAGACAGGGGGGTAAGTGAGGTGCTGCTCGGCTGCACGCCTGGAGGTGCAGCTGGCATGAAATCGGCTGCAGCACACAATGTCACAATTTCAATTCGTGTGACACAAAAGATGGAAGAGAGGGGGGCAGGTGCAACATAGCCTCCCCAGCCCTGCCTTCAGACCTTGCAGGCGTGCGCACCTGCTGCTCCACCACCGCCTTTTTTGCAGACAGCGTTGCCATCCCGTCCACCAGGCGGAAGCCAATCACGCGGCAGCGCACGCTGGAGGAGCCCACTTTAAACGCGGCCTCCAGCTTTGGGACTCGCTCATCCGACACGTTGGAGATGTGGCAGTAGCCTGGAGGTGGTGAGCAGGCCAGGGAGAGGGCGCTCGTGGGGGAAGTGAAACAGGGCGAAGTGCGGGTGTCAGGCAGTGGCTTGCGACTTGGGGTGAGGAGATGCAAGGCTGCAGCAACCAGAGGCAACATATGGGTTGAAGGCACCTGAGATGCAACGTTGCAGCTGGGTGCGCAGTGCAGGATGCGATGATGGAGCTCCACCCTTTGAGCCAAGCGCATCAGCAGCACCGTCCAAGCTCTGACGCAAAGCATCCCCCGCATCCAGGCCCCAACCACCCTCACTCATCAGCCCACCTCTGCACATGGCCGCATCCTCCGCATCCTGGCCCATGTGCAGCCCCAGCATCAGCCCTAGCCCAGAGTCCACGCGCAGCACTTTGGCAGCATCAAACACCTGCAGGGTGGGGGCGGGTGATGAATGCAGTGGAGCAGGGATCGAGCAAGGGCAGATGAAGTGCACAGAGGTGGGGACCACCCACAGTCAGCTGGAGGCGCCCTGAGCTGGCGAAGCAGTGCTAGCTTGCAGCATCGTTGTTCATGTTGCAAAAAAGGCTTGTTCTTGCAGTGCTTTGTGCGACACATCGGCAGCAGGGCCACAGGAGTTGCCGCACTGCAGCACATTGCAGCACTGTTTCACATGCACACAAGCAACACGCACCTGACCCAGCATCGGGATGGGTGTGGGCAGCGTCATGTCTGTGAGATGGGGCAGGAGGGACAGGCCCACCTCCTTGTTACTCGGGTTGACGTACAGGATACGGGCCTGCAGGGAGGGGGAGGGGGGGGGTGAGAGGGGGAGGGGCAGTGACAGCGGTTTCAGCAGGGTGACCAAGCTGCTGACGACATCGTAGGCAGTACCACGTGTGCTGGAGCAGCACTTTCACCATCTATCTCCATCGCGCATTCAAACATGGGATTTCACCCACCCCTCACCCCGCAGGAGCAGCCCCCTCCCCCTTCCAGAAACGCACATTCTGACCCAGCCCCAAACCACCCACCTTAACCTTCATGCCCTCCGTGAAGCCCTTCGTCGTGCCCACTTCACCCACCCCCGCCCGACGCCCAGGTAGGTGCAGGTGGAAGGGGTCGATGGTGCCGTGGAAGAAGGTGAGGAAGGTGACGAGCAGGCCGTCGCCCTGCGGCAGGCAGCGTGTGAGGTGCGAGTGGGGGCTTGAAGAATTGGAGCACTGCTCAGGAATCAGCAGCGGTGGTGGACAGGCACAAAGGCGCAACTATAATTGTGCCCAACAACCCTGACCCTAACCCCAACGACAAACACCCCAAGGGCAAAACACCACCCTCCACATACAATACCCTGCCACTGCATGCACATAGCTGCACCCAGGCCTCGCCCCATCCCCTGCCCTCACCTGCATACAATACCCTGCCACTGCATGCATATAGCCGCACCCAGGCCTCGCCCCATCCCCTGCCCTCACCTGCACTCGCCGCACACGCGCATTCACCAGCGCGCCCGGGAGCAGCGACTCCAGCGACAGCCCTGCCCACTCTCCCGTCAGCGCGGCCGCAACAGCAGAGGGATCGGTGGTCACGCCCAGCACACCGCGGGCATCGGGCGCCTTGAGTGCAGCCACCTCCAGCAGCGCGCCCGGCAGCAGGGTGGCACCGTCGCCAAAGGCAGCTGCGTGGTGTGCGCGAGACAGGAAGCCCTCCACGCCCTACGCATGTGTGTGTGGGGGGGGTGAATGTGTGATACTCAACTGAGAGAGGAAATAGAGGGGCTTTGGCTAATGCAGAGGACTGGAGCATGCAGGCCTCAGCTTGTGCCCTCACCGCAGCTTTGTGATTGCACATGTGTTGGTGCCAAACGTGTGAGGAATGTCCACCCATCTTGAGGGCAATGGCATAAGGTGCTTGCAGGAGCCCCATGCCCACCTTCAGCCCCAAGCCCAGCGTCCACCCGTGGTCCAGCTCCGCCTTGACTTCCGCTGGCAGGGCCATGCCCGGCTGCAGCATGGAGCGGTCGAGCGCAGCGCCCACCACCTTGCGGAGCCGCAGGCTCAGCCCCACCACCTTGCTGCCGCCTGCGTCGTGGGAGGGGATGTGTCCACCAGCATTAGAGCCACAAGTGCACGTAATACAACTGACGTACTGGAGGCGTGGGGGGAAGTGAATGCCCCTCTGACCAGGAGGGAGTATGGGTTTTGCGGGCATCAGAGCAGAACCACACTTGTCGTTCATTGCCAGACCCAGCCCAAAAATCTGCAGCTCACAAACCTTCCGACCCTTGCAGCTCCACCACGGTGCAGCGCACGTACTGGCCCACGTGGAACAGGGAGGGCAGGGCAGCGCCGGCCACGGCCGCTGTTACAGCAGGCCCAGCGCCGGCTGCTGCGTCCCCCTTGCCCGCCTGCTTAGCGAGGTGTGCCAGGTGGTCGCACGCCTGCGGCAGCGGAAGCAGGTGCGGAGCAAGGCGTGCTTAGGGCAGCGACGCTTACGGCAGGCAGCTGCGGCTCTGCGTCCATGTTGGCATCAGGACACAAATACAGCTCTTGCTGCCGATCGAGTGATGCTGGGCGCGGAGCAGCCACCCCCACCCTGCTCCTCCCACGAGCGCACGCACCTCCTGTGGCGCCACATGGCCGCGCAGTCCGTGCGGCAGGCTGATGCTCAGGCCCCTGGACGTGACCTCAAGCACGATGCCCCACATGCGCATGCCCGCGACCAGCTTCTGCACATGTTGGTGTACAGAGGTGTTGTGCAAGAGGTGAGCAGTGGTGCTCCATTGCCTCAAGGCTTGGGGTGTGGAAGGCAGGGAGGCACTTGCTCAGGTGCACAACGGACACGTTCGCACACGCACGCACGCACACAAGCGCACATGCACGCGCACACGCACGCACACATACACGCACGCACGCACGCTCAAGGCCAAACGCACCTTGAACTTAAGCAGCTCCACGAACTGTGGGACCTTGCCTGCCAGGGCGGAGGACGCCAGGAAGGAGGCTTCTGCATCCTCAGGGCCAGCATCCGCCCCCTTCCCACGCCCCTGTGTGTGTTGCGCATGAGGCGCGCATGATGACAAGGGCCGGGGCGGGGCACCGTGTTGTGCTCGCCACCGCTAAATGCCGAACGGTGATCGATCAGCATGCACACCCCTTGCTGTGGTTGCACACAGGGCAGGCTGAGTGCACACACGCGTTGGGGTGATCATTCCTGCACGGAGTGCACCACCAGCGTCGCGAGCGGGCCAGGCCTGTGTGCCGCCTGTGTGCCGCATGCAACGGCGGCTGCCCTCTCCTCCCGCGCTTGCAAATGCCGGTGCGCGCGTGCATGCTCTTCAGGCGTGCATGCATGCTGCGTGCGTGTGTGCGTGCATGCATGCCTTCAGCTGCTTGCAAAGAGCTTCGGCGGCTTGTCTCCGCCCCTCCCCGGGCCCATCAGCAAAACCACCCACCTTCTTCTGCCTCTTGCCCGCGGGCCCCCCCGCACCAGCACCACCAGCGCCAGCAGCCTCCTCCTCCTCCCGCTCCACCGCCACCCGAGCCGCCTCCTCTATCTCCAGCCGCTCCGCCCGGGACAGCTGCTCCTTCCCGCCTCGCGGGAACGCCGCATCCTCATCCACCACGGCTGCCTTCTGCTGCTGCCTGGGCTTGCTGAGCTGCAGCTGCGGCTTGGCAGCAGCACCAGCAGGGGCGGTTGGCGTGCCGCCGCCGCTGCTGGCCTTCCTCTTGCCTGGGGGGGGCATCCTCGCTCGTCCCTGACCTCAGGGGCAGGTCGATGTTGCTGTTGTGAGGGAAGGACCAAGCATGTGAATTGGCAAAGCGAACAAAATGCTGCGGCACCTCGCGCTCCTCCTGGCCCTACTGGCGTGCCACCATCAGACGGCCGACGCCCGCGTCGTATGGCTGCACCAGGTTGGGCGAGGGAGGGGGGGTTGGGAGGCGTCGGACGTTGAGGCGGACCGCATCCACACACATCCTCTGCATGTGCACGCGCGCTCACGCGCACGCCCAGGCAGGCACACACGCCGCCTACACAGTGGCCAACCCACTTGACCCCCCCACACACACACACGCGCAGGGCCCCAGCGGCACCTTCACCTCCTCCTCCGCTGACGCCGCGGCGGTGGACGCGGGGCCCTTCACCAGCCCCTTCAGCGACTACAGGCAGCAGCAGCAGCAGCAGCAGCAGCAGCAGGAGCAGCAGCAGCGGCACGATGAGGAGGAGGCGCGGGGGATCCTGTCGCTGTGAGTGTGGGGCACAAGGGCGCGCAGGGGGTGCCTTGCCCCTTCTGGACCCCCGCCAACGAGGGCTCGCCGCGGAGGGGGAGGGGCGCATGCGTGCATGCATTGGGGCCATGGTCCGTGGCTGTTGTGTCCCCCACACAGCCACCCCTGCTGTGGGAGCACCTTGTGGCGTGGGCATGCCCGCGCGGGCCTGCAAGCACGCACATGCCACAAATGCCCCCCGGTGAACCCGGTGCGTGCCCTGCCCGCACACGCCACCGTTGGCAGTGCACGACAAATCCGTGCATGCTTGCCACCACCACGCGCAAGGCGTTCGCCCCCACCTCCAACATGCACCGCGGTGCGTGTGCCCCACTTACCCCACACTTGCCCCACCACCTCTCTCTCAACAGGGTGAGCAGCATGGAGGGCGCGATCCAGGCGCAGATGCACCGCGCGGCCAGCATGGCGCAGGCGTGGGAGAGCCAGGTGGATGCATGGACGCACAGCCACTCGAAGAATTCTGACTGGTCGTCCAGGTGCGGGCGGGGGGGGCTGAGCTGGGGGGGCGGTGTTTCAGAGGGGCGCAGCAGTGCGCAGGGTGGGAGCAGGGTGCTTGGGTGACAGACATCCACTGCAGCCCATCCATGCGCACAACCCCCACCTGCTGGCTCATGCGCCCCAGCCCTGCCTGCCCACGTGCTCAGGTCCAATGACGGGAGCGCCACCGACCAGGATGAGCAGCAGGAGCAGCAGCCCATGCAGGGCAGCCTCACCGTCGAGTTTTGGGCCGGCAACGAGGGCAGCAGCGCCTCCAGCAATGACGTCCGTGCTGCCATGGAGCAGCAGGAGGAGGAGGAGCAGCGCCGCGAGGAGGAGCTGCTCTGGCGCATGTAAGTGCGCGTGGTGCGGGACGAGGCCAACCTGTGCTGCCCTGCCGTTGTGCAGCCTCGGGCCTGTGTGTGAGCTGCTCTGCACGTTAGCTGCTGCGAGTGCACGCAGGTCGCTGCACGCAGGTCACAAGAATTGAGGTGAAAGCAGCCTGCAAAAAATGCCCTCCCTCACCCATGTCCGTCCACACGCAGGGTGCCTTTTGAGCAGCAGCAGCAGCAGCAGCAGGAGCAGGCCAGCAGCATGGAGGAGCAGCAGGTGCAGGAGCAGCAGCTCAGTCTTGTCAACAGCCTGCTGGACCTGCTGCTTCTGCCCTTCTCAGGCGAGGCAGGCAGCGGCTGCCAGCACAGGCAGCAGCAGGAGCAGCAGCAGCGGTTGCTGGGCGCTGACCAGGGGCAGCAGCAGCAGCAGGAGCAGCAGCAGCAGCAGCAGCTGCCGCCGCGTGCCCCACAACCCTGGGCGCAGCACGTTGAGCAGCCCCCACCTCACCACGGCCCATTCCCTGTGGGCGCCCCACACCGCCCTCCTCCACCGCACTTTTTTGCCTCGCCGAGGGAGCTGGCCTCCTGCATCGCTGCCCTGGTGGCCGGTGGTCTGGTGGGCTTTGCCATCCTGCGGCTGGTGCTGGCCAAGCTGCGCGGGGCGGAGAGCAAGCGTGCGGCCGCAGCCAAGGACGAGCTGGAGAAGCCCCTGCTGCTGGATGACGAGGACATCGTGGGCGCCAACCCCATGCACTCGTCGCGCATCATCGTGGCGGCTGACCACGTCTGACCCAAAGGCTTGGTGCATTTGCAGGCGACTGTTTGGAGGGGGGGCGTGACAGACCTTGGCTGAATAAGATCATAAGTGGCAGCGACGTGTTATGCATAACACGGCCAGCTGTGCCGCCAACTGTGTGCTTGTCAGATGTAATATATACAGGTTGCTGCACAGGCCACAGATTCTGGGCTGCTTTGTTTGTGGGGGCACTCCGGCCCCCAAAAAAGAAGCTCTTTTTGCATTCCCCTATACGGGGCATGGGCTAGGACCCACCCCCACCCACCAGCCTGGGCATGTCGTCACAGCTGGTGCGCCTGCTGCAGCAAGTTGGCTTCGCGGCGTCAGCAGACGAGTCCGCCCTGGCAGGGCTCCTGAGGCAGACCAGCATCTCCGAGCAGGATGTGGCAGAGGTTCTGTCCATGATGGCGCAGACCCAGGGCGCAGCGGCCGCATCCGGGGAGGCCCAGCAGCAGCAGCAGCAGCAGCAGCAGGGCGGCAAGGCCACCAGCAGCAGCAGCAGCAGCGGCAGCAGCAGCTGGAACTGGAAGAACGTGGTGGACGCCATCAACCGCTGCACCGGCACAGCAGCAGCAGCAGCAGCAGCAGCAGCAGCGGGCGGGCAGCAGCAGCAGGGGGGTGGCCTCAGCTGGGCGCGGGTCTCGGAGCTGCTCGACCACCCCAGCTTCCAGGTGCCCGATGCGACGGGGTTCGCGCTGCTGGCGGGCGCCTTCCGCCACGCCTCCGGCGAGCAGCTGCCCGTGCGCGCCTTCTGCGGCCGCGTGTGGGACAACCACGCCGGGCAGCTCAGCTTCCTGCGCCACGCCGTGGCCTGCACCGACCTGGAGCTGTTCTCCTTCCGCTCCTCCGAGCGCAAGGCCGCGCCCCTGGAGGTGGTGGTGCCCCAGCAGCAGCAGCAGGCGCCCACGGGGGGGGGCAGCAAGGGCCAGCAGCAGCAGCTGCAGCAGGCAGGACCCGCCACCACCACCCTGGTGGGCACGCCCAACGAGGCCTGGCTCAGCATCGACCTGCTGCAGGTCCTGTGCTACCTGTTTGTGGAGCCCGCGCACCAGCCGGTGGTGCGCCACATGCTGCAGGCAGCGCTCAAGGAGTGCCCAGAGGTGGGCGCGGGCGCGCATGCACACATGCATGCATGCACCTGTGCACACACCCACGCGTGCACACACATGCCCATGCATACACATGCATGCATGCATGCATGCATGCATCTGCAAACACCCACGCATGCACACGTGCACATGCATGCACCTGCACACACCCATGCACGCCGCCCCCTCGGACCTGGGTCACGCACGTGCGTGCAGCACAGCTCCTTGAGGTACACGCACGCACACCTCCTTGGCAGTGCAGAGCAGCAGGAGACGCATGCCACATGGTCGCCAGCACACACGTGCACGCATGCACCCTTCCCCCCCCCCCTGCAGGTGCTGCTCGTTTCCATGGCAGCCGTGCCACCCATGGAGTGGTCGCTGCTGCAGCGGGAGGTGTTCAGCCTGCTGCTTCCCGTGCACCTGGCCAGCAGCAGCCCCACCTCCCAGGCGGTGCTTCGCCGCCTGTGGAGCGGCGCGCCAGGCCTCGTGGCTGAGGCGCTGGTGGAGTACGTGGCGCAGGATGCGGGCAACCTGCCACGCGTGCTGGACATCTGCCAGGACCTGCAGGTGAGGGCGTCCTGCTGGATGGATGGATGGGTGGGTGGGTGAGTGGGGCGTGGAGTGCGAGCTCGCTGGCAGCAGGAGCAGGGGGCGAGGCTCGACTCAGTACGAGCCGCTTGCACCAGGGTAGAATGCAGCACGCACTCATAATCGCGCCTCGTGCCCCACGCAACAGGCACTGAATGGCGTGCTGTCCATGGCGCCCTACGCCTTTTCGCTGGAGCTGGCAGTGCTGGCCGCCACGCGCGGGGTGCTGGACCTGGAGCAGTGGGCCACGGACCTGATGACCCAGGACGCAGTGCATTTTGTCACGGCGCTGCTGGCCTTCATGGACGCGCGCACACTGGTGAGCAGGGGATGTGCCTGCCTGCCTGCCTGCCTGCCTGCCTGCCTGCCCAGCTGCTTATTGTGCTCCTCTCCAGTCAGCGACGCTGAGTGAGTGCTTTGCTGTATGGTGCCGTGACTTCACTTGGGTCATGCTGCGCAGGGCTTGCATGTGTTGGCATGAGCTGATGCATGCTGCCGCCCCCCTCCCCCCCCACACACACAACATCCCAGGCGGAGCAGCCCCCTGGCCAGGTGCACCTGTCAGAGCCCAGCGTGCGGGCGCTGCTGCGGGCGCTGCAGCCCATGCGCGGCCAGATCCCGGGCGATGTGGGGCAGCTGCTGAAGAAGGTGCAGGAGCAGGTGGCCGCGCTGTACGTTTCGCTCATGCCCCTTCTCTCGGTGGGTGGTGGACCAAACGGCGCGTGCTCCTGCAAGTGCTGACACTTCCCTCCTTGCCGCCAGGGTGGAGTGCGGGCAGGCCATTGAATGCTGGCCCATGTACTGTACAAGCACAGGCGCACATCATTTGAGGGCCACCTGCAGCTCACCTTCCTGGCGCATCGTGGGGGGACGCCAAGCACTGCTGAACTCCTGGGCTGCCACTTCCTGATGTGCAGGGCAATGAACCGTTCGCCAGCGAGGTGGAGGAGGAGGCCAACATGCACTTCCAAAAGATCTACAGCGAGCAGGAGCCCATCGATGAGGTGCGCGCGTGGTCCTGTGTGTGCGGCTCTATCACGCAGGCGGCTGCTGTGAATCACGGAAGGCAGCGGCAGCATTTGGCCACCCCACCGCCCACGGCCCCTCTGCATCATCACCGCCTGCATCATTGCTGGGCTGTCCGACCACGTCCCCCGCCCAAGGAGGGAGTCCAAGCTGTGCCTGTTGCGCAGAACAGCCCCCCCCACCCACCCCCTCTCCCTCCTGCAGGTGGTGCAGCTGCTGAAGTCGTTTAAAGGCAGCACCAACGCACACGAGCAGGAGGTGTTTGCGTGCATGATCCACAACCTGTTCGATGAGTACCGCTTCTTCCCACGCTACCCTGACAAGGTGGGCCTGTGGGGGATAGGGGCAGCGAAGCGTGTCATTCTCACCGCCTGCTCTGCCTTGGTGTCTCCTCCAGCGCTCCAGCATGCACGTTGCTCGCAGTGACCGGGAGCAACACCAGCAGCCCACTTCTGATCCCCCCCCCCCGGGGCTTTGCCCACATGTCCCTGCCCCCACCTCCTCCTCCCACCCATGCATGCACACCCGCATGCCTCCGCAGGAGCTGCACATCACGGCGCTGCTGTTTGGGTCGCTGGTGGGGCACCAGCTGGTGAGCAGCATCACGCTGGGCATGGCGCTGCGCTACATCCAGGTGGGTGGGGCGGGGGGGAGGGGGCTGGGAGCTGTCTGTGCGCTCGCACGCGTGCGTGCACGCGTTCTGAGCCAAGTGAGCAGCTGCATTGTGAGCTGCTGCATGCTCGCTCATGAGAGCATTTGGCTCAGCATGGCTACACACCCCCCCTCACGGCCGCCTTTGACCTGGTGCCCGCTCTATCTGCAGGAGGCGCTGGCCAAGCCGCATGGCAGCAAGATGTACAACTTTGGCGTGGCCGCGCTGCGCCAATTCTTGAGCATTGCGCACACATGGCCACAGTTCTGCACGCGCGTGCTGCAGGTACGCCTGGGCTTCGGCACTTAGAAGAAGGGGGTGGGGGGGCACTTAAAGGAGGGGGTGGGG
>LFIK01005165.1_pt1 | contig 10511 bp, 10 predicted proteins | sample 643401 | NCBI WGS metagenome assembly LFIK01 (sample SAMN03777447, study PRJNA286221) | soda lake metagenome | biome: soda lake; feature: Kulunda steppe; material: water; isolation source: sample T5-Br brine of Lake Tanatar-5 | place: Russia: Kulunda steppe | collected 2010-07
CCCCAGCGCGATCTGCCGCTCCAGGGCCAGCAGGCTATCGCGCAGGGAGCGCTGGTCGTCGTCCAGGGTGAGATTGTCGCGGCGGAGCATATCCCGCCCCGCCTGCAGATCACCGAGAATGGCATCCAGCGCGGCCTGCGCGGTCTCGAACTTGTGAAAATAGCGTTGCAGGCGGTTGCCGACACCGGGTATGCGGGCCAGCCAGCGGTCAGCCGTGCCGCCCAGGCGATGCCGGTTCGGGTCCAGTTCCTGCATCTGCTCCCGCAGGTTTTCCAGGGTCATGGCCACCGGCCCACCATCGGTGCCCTGGCGTGCCAGTTGCCGCAATGGCGTCTTCAGCATCTCGCTGCGGTGTGCGGCCTCGCGCTGCTCATGCAGCCCCAGCTCATCCACGCGCCGGCGCTGATCGGCAGCGCTTGCAGCCTCCCCTGCCAGCATCTCGTCGACGAAGGCGCTTGCCGCCGAGTCCAGCGCATGGCTGTCCAGCTCGTCGGCCCCGATGCGCGCGTCCTCGGCGCCGGGCAGCTTCAGTTCCAGCGGCTTCTGCGAGCGATCATCGTGCTCATCAGGCGTCATGGCGTCGCTCCGGTCTGTTGTACTGTTCCACCCGGTCAATGAACTGCTGCAGGTCACGCATGGCCTGACCCGCGGCAACCGCCGCCTGCGGCCGGCCGGATTCGATGCGGGACACCGCCACCGCGGCCCGGTCCAGCGCCGTCATCGCGGCTTCGTTGCGTGCGCTCATCTCGCGCAGTTGCCGCTCTGTATCATTCACCAGGTTCATCCGCTGCTCCAGCGCAGCCCGTTCGTGCGCATCCAGCGACTCCGGGACCGCCAGGCGGCGTTTCACGTAATCCACGTCCACGCGCTGCACCCCACGGCTGAGCACCGCCATCCCGTGCAGCGTGTCCACCGCATTCAGGCAGACCTGGGCGGCCAGCCCCTGCACCCGCTGCCAGGTCACCTCGCGCCGGTCCAGTGCGTGACCGAGCACGTCCAGCACATGCATATAGCGCGTATACAGGCGGTCTGCCTGACCGGCCAGCCCGGTTCGGCCCGCTTCGAGCAGGGCCTTCTTCGCCCGGCACAGTGCGAGTACCACATCGTCCGCGTCCGCCGGTGGTGCGTCCGGCTTCAGGGTCTGGATGCCGGCCTCACGCTCGGCTTTCGCCTGCGCCTGCCGTTGCTGCGCCTCTGCAGCGTGGCGACGACGCAGCGAGAGTCGTCCCCGCCAGCGATGCCAGGCCCGTTCCACCGGAATAGCCACGGCGATGGCCGCCAGACCGGCAAGCCAGCCCGGCAGGCTTGGCCCGAAGCCGCCCCACAACGAGGTCAGCCACAGCAACAGGGCCACGAAGGGGAACAGCAGCCAGTACCGCAGGATGACCTGCCAGCGGCTCGGATAGGCCGTCGGCACGGCCAGCGCCGGCCGGTAAATGCCAACCAGAAACCAGGGCAGGCAGGACAGGAACAGGCCGTAGGCGAAGCCCTGCAAGAAAGCGAACATGCATCCTCCGTGGCTACCGCCTGTCCCGAGGCGGTGTCAGTGTATTATTCTGCCATTAGACAGAGGAGGCTGCCCGTGGCTGACCTATTCCGCAAACAATACCCCACCCCGGGAACCGCGCCGGGCACTTTGCGTGAAACCCGACCGGAGGACGCCCCCTCTGCGCGCCTCTCCATGGCCTTCCGCTCGGAAGGCCGCTGGACGGCCTTGGAGGCCATCGCGGCCGATGAAGTGCCCGCCGAGGACAACCTCGGCACCCTGCACTGGTTTCACATCAACGGCGTGCCCGATCCGGAAACCCTGGCCCTGTTGGGTGAACGCCTGCGCCTGCATCCGCTGGCACTTGAGGATGTGCTGAACGGTGGACAACGCCCCAAGGTCGAGCGCTTTGACAACACCCTGGTGGTCACGCTGGGCGTCACCCAGGAGGATGCAGACGGGGTGCTGCGCATCCATCAGCTTTCCCTGTTCATGGGAAATCATTTCATTCTCAGTGTGATTGCGGATGGCTTTGATGTGTTTTCTGAAGTGCGCCGCCGGCTCTCGGAGAAGGGGCGCGTTCTGACTACATCGGATGAACTGCTCCATGCATTGATGGATACGGCGGTGGACCATGCCTTTCCGGTGCTGGACGCGTTGGGTGAGCGCATCGAGCAGATCGAGGAAGAGCTGCTCAGCTCACCCGGGAAGCAGAGCCTGGAGGACCTGCACCGCCTGCGCCGGGAACTCATCGTCCTCCGCCGTCACCTGTGGCCCACGCGGGACATGCTGAACCAGATCATCCGGGATCACACCGACCTGCTGTCACCCGAGACACGGGTGTGGATGCGGGATGTCTACGACCATGCGGTTCAGATCATGGACCTGGTGGAAGCCTACCGCGACATGGCTGGCAGTCTGCTGGACATTTATCTGTCCACCATGAGCAACCGGCTGAACGAGACCATCCGCCAGCTGACCGTGATCGCCACCGTGTTCCTGCCGCTGACCTTCATCGCGGGGGTCTACGGCATGAACTTCGAGCACGAGTCCAGCCCGTTCGCCATGCCGGAACTGGGGTGGTACCTGGGCTATCCGCTGGCGCTGCTACTGATGGTGGCCGTCGCCGTGGGCATGATCTGGTGGTTCCGCCACAAGCGCTGGTTCTAGCGGAGCACTGCCTGAGTCATTGGCCTGAATCTGCGCAAGTGCCGTTGCCGGCCTCCGCGCAGGCATCAGCGATGCCGGCCAGATCATCCAGGATCGGGCATTCCGGCCGGTCGTTGCCCTGGCAGTGACTGGCAAGATGCCGCAGCGTGCGCGCCATGGCCTGGAGCTGCTGGATGCGTGTTTCCAGTTCCCTCACGTGCTCCATGGCCAGCGCCTTCACGTCCGCACTGGCCCGGCCCTGATCCTGCCATAGCGCCAGCAGGTGGCGGATTTCATCCACCGAAAAGCCAAGATCCCGCGCGCGCTTGATGAACCGCAGCGCATGCACATCCGATTCGCTGAACAGCCGGTAACCGGTGTCCGACCGGGCCTTGGGGCGGAACAGGTCGATTTCGTCGTAGTAGCGGATCATCTTCGCGCTGACGCCGGAGGCGCGCGACGCCTGCCCGATCGGCATCAGTGTTCTGGTTTCAGCCATGAGCAGCCCTCCTCAGGCAGCAGATGTCGCCGGTTGCGGCGGCGGTGCATCGTCGCCTTCCCCGCCGTGCCCGGTGTCCAACGGTGGCCGGAAGCGGCGCAGGCGCAGCGCGTTGCTGAGCACGCTGACGCTGGACAGTCCCATGGCCACGGCGGCCAGCACCGGCGACAGCAGAATCCCCGCCACTGGGTAAAGCACGCCGGCCGCGACCGGAATCAACAGACTGTTGTAGGCGAAGGCCCAGAACAGGTTCTGGCGGATATTGCGCAGGGTCGCGCGGGACAGGCTGACGGCATTCGGCAGCTTGCGCAGATCGCCGGACATGAGCACCAGGTCCGCGCTTTCCATGGCGATGTCGGTCCCGGTGCCGATCGCGGCCCCTACCTCCGCCTGGGCCAGTGCCGGCGCATCATTGATGCCGTCACCGACGAACACCACGCGTTCGCCCTGCCCCTGCAGGCGTTTCACCTCATCCACCTTACCTTCCGGCAGCACTTCCGCCACCACGTCGTCAATTCCCAGCTGGCGGCCGATGGCCTGGGCGGTGGCGCGGTTGTCCCCGGTCACCATGACCACCTTTAGACCCAGATCCCGCAGGGCCTGCACCGCGGCCCGTGACCCCGGCTTGATCGGATCGGCCACGGCGATCACCGCTGCCGCTTCGCCATCGACCGCGGCGTACATGGGCGTCTTGCCCGCATCCGCCAGAGCGGCGGCACGACTGCGCAGGGCATCGATGCGGATCCCCTCCCGTTCCAGGTAGCGGTCTGCACCGACCAGGACTTCCCGGCCCTCCACCTGGGCGCGAACGCCGTAACCCGCATCCACCACAAAGGCCTCGGCCTCGGGCACCGCCAGTTCGTCCTCGCGTGCCGCGGCCAGGATGGCGTCCGCCACCGGGTGTTCCGACTGCGCCTCCACGGCCGCGATCAGGCGCAGGATTTCCGCGCGGGTGAACGCGGGCGTGGGTTCCAGATCAGTGAGTTCCGGCTGGCCACGGGTCAGGGTTCCGGTCTTGTCCAGCGCCGCCACGGTCACATCCCGCAGGCTCTGCAGCGCTTCACCCCGGCGGAACAGCATGCCCAGTTCCGCGCCCTTGCCGGTGCCCACCATGATGGAGGTGGGTGTTGCCAGCCCCATGGCACAGGGGCAGGCAATGATCAGCACCGCCACCGCGTTGACCAGGGCGAAGGTCAGCGCCGGCGTCGGCCCGGCCAGGAGCCAGATCGCAAAGGTGATGACGGCCACCAGCATGACCGCCGGCACGAACCAGGCTGTCACCTTGTCCACCAGCGCCTGGATGGGCAGCTTGGAACCCTGCGCCGCTTCCACCATGCGCACGATCTGCGCCAGCACGGTATCGCCGCCGACCCGTGTGGCGCGGAAGCGCAGGCTGCCCCGCTGGTTCACGGTGCCGCCGACGACCTCGGCGCCCGCCTCCTTGTGCACGGGGAGCGGTTCACCGGAAATCATGGACTCGTCGACCCAGGAATCCCCGGAGAGTACCTCGCCATCCACGGGAATCCGTTCACCCGGGCGGACCAGCACGCGGTCATCCACGTGCACCGCATCCACGGGCACCTCCACTTCCTCGCCGTTCCGCTCAACCCGTGCGGTGCGGGCCTGCAGGTTCATCAGGCGGCGGATGGCTTCGCTGGTTCGGCCCTTGCTGATGGCCTCGATATACCGCCCCAGCAGCACCAGCGTGATGATCACCGCCGCCGGTTCGTAGTACACATTGGCCGTGCCCTCGGGCAGCACCTGCGGGATGAACGTGGCCACCACCGAATAGCCGTAAGCGGCGCTGGTGCCCAGCATGACCAGGGAGTTCATGTCCGGTGTGCCGCGCAGCAAGGCCGGAGCGCCCTTGCGGTAGAAGCGCAGGCCGGGGCCGAACTGCACCAGGCTGGCGAGCACCAGTTGGATCATCAGCAGGGTCTGCAGCCCGAAGGTATGCATGAGCCAGTGGTGGAACGGCGGCACCATGTGGCCGCCCATTTCCAGGATGAAGATTGGCAGCGTCAGCGCACCGGCGAAATAGACCGCGCGCTTCAGGCCCTCACGCTCGCGTTCACGCTCCGAATCGCGACCGCCCGACTCCAGGCCGCTGCGCTCACGTGCCTCGTAGCCCGCAGCCTCAATCGCCGACAGCAGGGCCTGCACATCGGTGGCCGCGGGGTTGTAGCGGACGCGTGCCGATTCGGTGGCCAGGTTCGCCGTGGCGGACACCACGCCGTCCACCGCCTGCAGCGCACGCTCGATATTACCCACGCAGGACGCGCAGTGCATGCCGGAAACGGCCAGTTCGGTGTCCACCGGCGCGAGGCCGAACCCAGCGCGCTCCAGCGCCTGCGCCACCCGGGCCAGATCGAGTTGATCCTGCCGGACGCGCAGTTGGGCCTTTTCGGTGGCCAGGTTCACAGTCGCCGACTCCACGCCCGGCTGTTTGCCCAGCACCTTTTCCACGCGACTCACGCAGGCCGCGCAGCTCATGCCCGTGATGCCGATTTCCTGATCCCGCGGCGCGTTTCGATCGCGCTCGTCCGCCTGCTTCATGCCGATGCCCCGTTGTTTCAAATCTGTTTGATCTTATAAACCTTCCCATGGTGGGAGGGTCAAGATAGAGGTCGCTTGACCTTCCCACGATGGGAAGGTGCATGATCCGGGTATTCCGAACACAAGGGAGCTTTCATCAATGCTGCATCTGCTGATCAACGACATGACTTGTGGCCACTGCGAGGCCTCGATCCGTCGCGCACTGCAGGAACTGGACCCGGCGGCCCGGGTGCAGATCAACCTGGAATCCAAGCGGGTTTCGGTGGAGACCACTGCCACGGAACGCAGCGTAGTGGATGCCATCGAGGCAATCGGCTTCACGCCGGAGCCGGTGGAACTGGCCTGAACCGCAGGCAACGCCTACCCCGTTCGCCGGAAGGCGCTGGTCACTCGATCGCCACGCGATGCCCCACGGCCAGGCCCAGTGCCTCCGCCTTCCCGGCCGGCAACTCCAGGGCATAGCGGACCCGGGTTTCCGGGCTGGTCAGCGCCGAGCCCGGCAGCATCAGGTGGATTTCGCTGACAGTTCCATCTTCCCGGATGAACAGGATATCCAGCGGCGCATGGACGTTCATCATGTGGAAGCTGGGCCGCTCGGCACGCGGGAAGATGAACAGCATCGGGTTCTCCCGCACCACATTGGCACACAGGTGCTGCATGCCGGCGGCACGCTGCCCCATGTTGCGTGCGGCGCGCACGCGCAGTTCCAGCGGTTCGGGCTCATCGGCCCGCTCCACGGACAGCGTGATCCAGTCCATACTCTCCAGCGCCGCCGTGGACCCTTTGCACGGGCCGGCGCCCCAGAGGAGCCCTGGCGCGAGCAGCAGCAGACCCAACAGAAGCCCGAGCGACGTGCGGATCATCCGAACACCCCGGTTGCATTGAGGAACACCAGGATCACCGCCGCCGGGGCAATGAAGCGCGTGGCGAAGCGCCACACCCGGTACACCGTGCCCTGGCTCTGCAGATCCAGTTCCTCGGATACCGTGGTCCGCCGCATGAACCAGGCGGCGAAAACAGCGATAAGCAGACCGCCCAGCGGCAGCATCAGGTCATTGGCGATGAACTCCAGCGTGCCGAAGATGTGGGTATCCAGCCCCGGGATCAGTCGCACGCCACTCCACACGCTGAGCGACAGCCCTGCCGCGATGCCCAGCAGCCAGATCCCGGCGACGATCAGGCCGGTTGCCCAGCGCCGACCCAGCTTGGTGGATTCGATGAGATAGGCCACGGCCGGCTCCAGCAGCGAGATGCCCGAGGTGATGGCTGCCACCGACAGCAGGATGAAAAACAGGATACCGAGCAGGAAGCCCATCGGGATGCTGCCGAACACCACCGGCAGTGTTTCGAACACCAGCCCCGGCCCCGCCTCCGGCGCCATGCCCACGGAAAAGACGATGGGGAAGATCGCCAGGCCCGCGATCAGCGCCGTGAGTGTATCCATGCCCACGATCCAGCCGGTGGCCCTGGGGATATGCTCGGCGGCCGGCAGGTAGGCGCCGTAAACCATGATCGCGCCCATGCCCAGGCTCAGGGTGAAAAAGGCCTGGCCCAGCGCGGTCAGTATTGTTCGCCCATCCACGGCGCTGAAATCCGGCGCAAACATGAAATGCAGCGTCTGGCCGAAGGCACCGGTAGTCATGCCGTAGAGCACGAGGATGATCAGCAGCAAGAACAGCAGTGGCATGAGAATGGTGACCGCACGCTGCAGTCCGCTGCGCACCCCCGCCACCACAATGCCGAACAGGATCAGCATGAACAGCGTGTGCCAGAAGACCACCACGCCGGGACTGGTGACCAGACCGCCGAACATCGCGCTGGCCCCTTCGCCGTCCATGCCGCTGAAACTGCCCAGCAGCGCCTGCAGCGAGTAGTACAGTGCCCAGCCGCCGACCACACTGTAGAAGGACAGGATCAGGAAGCCGGCCAGCACACCCAGCCAGCCCACCAGTTGCCAGTTGCGTGACAGCCCCTCCTCGCTCGCTACGCGGCGCAGGGTGTTGATGGGGCTGCGCCGCCCGCGGCGCCCGATCATCACCTCGGCCATCATGATGGGCAGGCCCACCAGCAGAATGCAGGCCAGGTAAATCAGGACAAACGCCCCGCCGCCGTTCTCGCCCACCAGGTAGGGAAAGCGCCACAGATTGCCGAGCCCGACCGCGGAACCGGTGGCGGCAAGAATGAACGCAACACCACTGGACCATTGCTCATGCGGCCGATTCGCGTTTTCCTGCATGGCTGCCTCGCTTCTTTTTCGCGGGATTCGAGCGGCCCAGGGTCCCCGCCCCGCGCCTCCGCAGATCATGACAAACGGCCCCTGCGGGCGTCCACCGGCGATTGCAGTCAGGCGTCGCACCGGTAAACTGCGGAAATCCGTGGATTATGACGCTTGGATACCCGGACTGCAGGCAACGGGGTGCAAATGATAAGAATCGAGAACCTCACCAAGTCCTTCGGGGGCATACACGCGGTTGATGACGTCTCGTTCGAGGTGGCGCGTGGCTCCATCACCGGCCTGATCGGCCCCAATGGCGCCGGCAAGAGCACGCTGTTCAACATGGTGGCGGGCCTCATCCGGCCTGACAGCGGCCGCGTCTGGCTGGAGGGAGAGAACATCACCGGCAAGCGCCCGCACCAGTTGTTCCATCGCGGCCTGGTGCGGACCTTCCAGGTGCCGCACGAATTCACCCGCATGACGGTGCGGGAGAACCTCATGGTGGTGCCCGCGGGCCAGTCCGGCGAGAACCTGCTGCAGTCATGGCTGCGCTGGGGCAAGGTGCGTCGGGAGGACAGCCGGGTGCTGGAAAGAGTGGACGAGGTGCTCGACTTCCTCGAGATCGGTCATGTGGCGGATGAGCTGGCGGGCAACCTCTCCGGCGGCCAGAAGAAATTGCTGGACCTGGGGCGCACCATGATGACCGAGGCCCGGGCGGTGCTGCTCGACGAACCCGGCGCCGGCGTCAACCGCACCCTGCTTGGCAAGATCTCCTCCGCCATCCGGCGGCTGAACACCGAACGCGGCTACACCTTCTGCCTGATCGAGCATGACATGGACCTGATCAGCAGCCTATGCGATCCGGTGCACGTGATGGCCAACGGGCGGCTGATCGCCTCCGGACGCATGGAAGAAATCCGCAACAATGAGGAAGTCCGCGAGGCCTATCTCGGCGGCGGGGCCAGCGGGCGCATGGGGGAGACGGCATGAAGCTGCTGGAGGCGAATGACATCTACGGCGGCTACGGCGGCGCCGACATCCTCAAGGGCGCCACCGTGCAGGTGGACAAGGACGAGGTGGTGGTGATCGTCGGCCCGAACGGCGCCGGTAAGTCGACGCTGATGAAGGCGGTGTTTGGCCTGCTGCACGTCCGCCAAGGCGAGGTGCTGTACCAGGGCGAGCCCATCACCAACGGCAAGCCGGAGCAGATGGTCCGGCGCGGCATCGCCTACGTCCCCCAGGAGAAGAACGTGTTCCCCTCCCTCACCGTGGAGGAAAACCTGGAAATGGGGGCCTACCTGATCCGGGGCGATATCCGCCCACGCAAGGAGAAGGTGTACCAGGTGTTTCCAAAGCTGCGGGAACGGCGTCGCCAGCAGGCGGGCCTGATGTCCGGCGGGGAGCGGCAGATGGTGGCCATGGGCCGGGCACTGATGATCGACCCGCAACTGCTCATGCTGGACGAACCCACTGCCGGCCTGTCGCCCCGGCTCATCGACGAGACCTTCGAGCGCATCATCCAGATCCGTGACCTGGGCATCGGGGTGCTAATGGTGGAACAGAACGCAAAGCAGGCGCTGGCCATCGCGGATCGCGGATACGTGCTGGCCACCGGCGCCAACCGCTACGAGGACACGGGGAAGAACCTGCTCGCCAACCGCGAAGTGGCGGAAATGTTTCTCGGGGGATGATTGCATGGATCTGTTGATCGACCTGATCCAGCTCACGGTCTACGGCGTGGTGCTGGGCAGCATTCTTGCGCTGGGCGCCATCGGGGTGTCGATGATCTTCGGCATCCTGCGCTTCGCCCATTTCGCGCACGGCGACCTGATGACCATCGGTGCCTACGTGGGGCTGAGTTTCATCGCCGTCACCGATGCGCCCATCTGGTGGGCGCTGCCCGCGGGCATGATCGGTGCGGCGCTCACCGCGCTGGTGGTGGACCAGGCCGTGTACAAGCACATCCGGCGTACCCAGCCGGTGATCCTGCTGATCTCCTCCTTCGGCATGGCGCTGGTGTTGCGCAGCCTGGTGCAGATTATCTGGGGCCCCAGCGTGCAGAGCTACCCCACGGGTATCCAGCGGCCCTGGTGGATCTGGGAGATCTCCATCGTCCCCACCCACGTCTGGATCATCCTCGCCACCCTGGTGATCATCACCGCCCTGCACCTGTTCCTGACCCGGACCCGCATCGGCAAGGCCATGCGCGCCATGTCCGATAACATGGATCTGGCATTGATCACGGGCATCCCAGCGGAGCGGGTGATCATGATCACCTGGCTGATCGGCGGGGCGCTGGCGGCCGGCGCCGGGGTGCTGCTGGGCATGGATTCGCGCCTGACGCCCACCATGGGCTGGAACGTGCTGCTGCCGGTGTTCGCGGCGGCCATTCTGGGCGGCATCGGGCGCCCCTACGGCGCCATCGCCGGGGGCCTGGTGATCGGCATTGCCATGGAGATCTCCACTCTCTTCCTGGAACCCTCGTACAAGCCGGCCGTGGCCTTCGTGATTATGGTGGCCGTGCTCATCGTGCGTCCGCAAGGCATCTTCAAGGGAGCGCTGTGATGGAACTGGCAGGCATTGCGGCTTATCTGGTGTCGTTTTTC
>LFIK01005166.1_pt1 | contig 10511 bp, 12 predicted proteins | sample 643401 | NCBI WGS metagenome assembly LFIK01 (sample SAMN03777447, study PRJNA286221) | soda lake metagenome | biome: soda lake; feature: Kulunda steppe; material: water; isolation source: sample T5-Br brine of Lake Tanatar-5 | place: Russia: Kulunda steppe | collected 2010-07
AACCGCCAGCTATATGACAAGCGCGGCCGCCCGGATGCTGGCGCTCATCTGGAAACTGATTATCCCAACCCCAAAGTGGCAACATTTTGCGCTGCCCTTTGGCCCACTTTTGCTTTGCCGTTGACACCCGACAGCGGCGGCGGGCAAATCCAGTCGCGGTGGACGTATTACGCCAAGGGAATGGGAGCAGCGTTCGGGACTGCGCCTGCGCTTCGTTTATCGAAGGTCGGGGCCAAGCCTGCTGGTGGCAGAAGGACGGCTGAACACGAAGGGCCGCGCTGTCGCGTCGCGCTCGAAAACCGGGCGTGGTGTCACTACCGTGCCGATCTTCCTGCTGGTGCCGCAGGTGAAACTGCCCAAACGGCTGGATCTGGCGCGCGATGCGGAGGCGGCGCTCGACAGCGTGCCGGGGCTGATCGTAGCGAATTGGGTAGAGAGCCGTAGTCCTGCTAGATAGCGTTTTTGATGAAAACTTCGGCGTCACGGACGGTCTTGATTTCTTCGAAATCATTGTCCTTCACTTCAATTTCAAACTCTTTTTCCAACGCCATCGCGATTTCAACTCTATCAAGACTTTCTGCTCCAAGATCGTTGATGAACGATGCTTCAGGCACGACATGGGATTCATCAACCTTCAGGACTGTTGCAACAAGTTTCTTTAGTCGATTAGAGATGTCGCTCATGTGTTCGTATCCTTAAGTTTCAGGCTTGGATCTGAAATAGATTCAACGTTTTTGAGATTTAATGCGCGAGTAAGACGGGAAGACGACAGACGGGCTTAATCACCTGTAAGATTAGGCGACATACCTTACATGTCACATGCCGACAACGACCAGTTTTGAGGTTCGCAACGGCTCATGGCTGCGGAAGTGATCGTGGGCAGACATTACAGAACCAGTTGGTAGAATTGCCAACCTTGAGGGAACCGTTGATGCCCACACCTCGCGAGACCATCCTGACCGCCTTGGCGGACCTGTTGCGCACAGTGCCGCATGTGCCGGTTTTGCGCGGCGAGGTTCTGCCCGAACGCGTGCCGCCTGCGGGTCTGATGATCCTGCGCGACGGCGAGCCGGGAGACCCCGGCGTGACGCTTTCCCCGCTGCGCTACCACTTCCAACACCGCGCCGAGATTGAGGCCGTCGTGCAAGGCGTTGATCGTGACACGGCCTTCGCTGCGCTTTGCGCCAGTGTTGGTGCAGTGATTTCAGCTGACCGCACACTGGGCGGGCGTTGCGACTGGATCGAGGCAGAAGCACCACGCCCGGTTGATCTGCCCGTCGAGGGGGGCGCCAGTCTGAAGGCTGGCATGATCGCCATCGTCTTGCACTATTCGACGGTCGATCCGCTGTCTTGATTGGTCGGGGCCAGGCCTTCGCGTGAGGCGCGTTGGTTAAACGTACCCTCCACCTGTGCGCCGCTCTCGATGCTCAATCGGTCATAGGTGACGCCCCCGAACATGCGGGCGCTCGCGTGCAATTGCACTGTGCCACCTTTGATCTGGCCCTTGAAACGTCCTTTGATCACAATGTCTTGTGCGCGTAATTCGCCTTCGATCTCGCCCGTCTCCTCGATCACGATCACAGCAGCTTCCACGCTGCCCTTCACATAACCAGGCAACTCGACTGTGCCGGGGAAATACAGCTCACCGGTGGCACGCGAGCCGACACCAAGATGCGAGCTGCCACCAGACCCGGACGGGGCGCTTGATTCTTCCGTCATTCGATACTGTCCCCTTTTTGGTTTCCCGCAGCCTTTTACAGATTGGCTGCCTGAACTTACAGGAGAAACACCATGGCACGAGCCCAAGGGGCGCGAGCGCAGATGGCGCTTGCGTTCGAGACCACCTATGGCACCCCGCCCGCGAGCGGGTTTGTGCGCATGCCCTTTGCCAGCGCCACGCTGGGTGCAGAGCAGCCGCTGCTGAACAGCGAGCTTCTGGGTTAGATAAGTCCACCGTCAGCTATCGCGAGGTCGCGCCCATGTCGAGGGAATGTCGCTGCCGCCTTCGACAGAATAGCGGGCGCCGGTCTGGAACAGCATGGGGTCTGGAGCGATCCGGCCTGCCGCCAGGCCCTGCCCGAGTTCAAAACTGGTGGCTTGGCGAATGAGAGGCGCCGGTACGTGCGAGAAGATGGTTGTCAGGTGTTCGATATCGCTTGCGGAATTCATCCTCATCAGGACAAGATTCTCGCATTGCGACAGCACATTGACATGCAGTTTCTGCGGGCGCTGGGTTACGAGCAACAGATACAGCCCGAACTTGCGCCCTTCGCCCGCGATCGCGACCAAGTCTTCGGAGGCCATAGCTTGAAACCGGTCAGCAGGGTCCTGTGGGCAGATATTGTGAGCCTCATCAATCACGATGAGAGTCGGATGCCGGTCATTTCGTGAGTTCCAGGCGTGCGCGACGATGCTTGCCGCCATCATCGAACGTTCCCCGGCGGATCGAAGGCTTCCCAAGTCAAGGACGATGGCACGCCAGTCTACGTGCAGGAGATCCGCCACCGGAGCCTCACCCTTGGGCGCCCAGATACTCAGATCCTCGACATCGAGGTTCTCGATCCGGATGGCCAGATCACGAGAGGCGTCATCGAACATCGCTGCAGCCCGCTGGCGGATATCGCTAAGAGTGTATTCGGTCGTGCCGATTTCGCGGACGATCCTTCGGAATATGTTGTACTCGCGCGCGTCCCGGAGTGGGTGCAGATCCAGCACCAATGCTTGCTGCGCAATGGAAAGCCGCCCAAACCGCGTGCGCAGTGGCTTCTGGCCTGGCCGCGTCCCGAAGACCGACAATTTGCTTGTGGCGACGCCGTAACGCTCGGCGAGCGCTGCATGAACGCTCGGTTCGAGTCCCGTGTCTTCGGCATTGCGCAACTCCCCAAGCCGTGCGTAATCCGAGTTCGGGTCGAGAACGACGATACGAAGGCCTGTCTCCAGCAGGAGACGTTCAAGGATGACACCAAGCGAGTATGTCTTGCCGGACCCGGACTGGCCACACACTAAGGTATGTCTGCCGAAACCAGCAGCTTGAACGGTTGCTGGCAGACCGTTGGAAACCCGACGCATCGTCCCGATCTCGAGACCTGCCTTCCTACCGCGCACTCTTTCGAAATGGGCTCGCACCACTTCGGGTTTGGCATGTGAGATTTCGGCTGATCCGAACGCGGCCGCTGCTGCAGCAGGCCTTTGTTTGCCGTCTACCACAGCGCGGATCGCGCCGCGCCCAGCGATCCTAGTCTGTTCCTTACTGGCGTTGCAGGCCTTGATGTCGGTGATCTGGCCAAGATAAGAGGCGCCACCATAGGTGTCCAGATGGACATACCCGCCCACTTTCATCCCTGCATCTACGCCGGTTGTGAACTGGAACCAATGCCCGTCGATGGACCATGCCGTGTTATCATGTCTCATTGGGTGGATGCTGTCCTCTGAAACGTCGCCAGCTCTAGCACCGGCAAGGCTCTTTAAAAGCTGAAACACCATGTCGCTGTCGCTGTAGCAGCGGAAAAGATTCGGATCATCCATTGGCAAGCTGTTTTCCGGGACATGATAGGTGATGGGCTGGAGTTCGCGCGGAAAAGGAGCGGTTGGAGTGACCGGTCAAACCGGTCGCACCGTCAACACCCGTGCCGCGCGAGGTTTCCGAACTTTTCTCAGCTAGACTGTCGCGGACGAATGAAGATTTCCACACGCCGGTTCTGTGCCCGTCCCTCAGGAGTTGCGTTGGTCGCGATTGGCTGTGTCAGACCGCGCCCGACGGTCTCGATTCGCCGCTGGGAGATTTCTTGGGAGCGCAGAACCTCTGCGACCGAAGCTGCCCGGCGTTCGGAAAGCGCCTGATTATGGGCAGCCGAGCCGGTGTTGTCCGTATGGCCCACGACAACAACATCGGTATCCGGGTAGTTCACCAAGTTCGCGCCAATGGTGCGCAAGTCGCGCTGCAGGTCAGAGCGCAGGGTGGCACTGTCGACTGCAAACAAAAGGTCTTGCGGCAGCGTCAGGATCAGTTCTTCGCCCGTATTGCGGACCTCAATATTGTCTCCCAAGTCTCGGCGCAGATCTGCTGCCTGCCTGCTGAGGCTGGCAATTGCACCTGCTGTACCACCAATTACAGCACCAGTGACCGCGCGGCGGCGATCATCGCTGCCATCGGCTCCAGTGGCGACGCCAGTCACGCCGCCAACAGCCGCGCCTGTCAGTGCGCCAGTCATTGTGCGGTTTTCACAGGCTGCCAAGCCAAAGGCAACTGTGGTTATTAACAATGTCCGTACGGGAAGTCTCATCAGCATTTCTCCAAGATTAAAAAGCGGTGTATACGGCTTCTGCCTTTAGCACCGTGTTGTCGTCCTCGTCGAACAGCTCCAGTATCGTGCCGTCGATCTGCCAGCGCGCCACGCGCGGCAGGGCCTGCGAAAGCGCCTGCTCCATCGCGTCGAGCGGCGACGGGCAGGCCATCCGTGTCATCGCAGCCGCGCCGAAAGTGAGCCTGTCGCCCTCTGTCTCGTAGCTGCCGCGGAGCATGTTGCAGCCAACGGTGGCGTTGAAGAACAGCCCGTCTTCGCTGAGTAGGATCAGGTAGGGCTCGCGCCGCTGTTTGACCGGTTCGGCCGTCTCTCCCGTGATCTTGAACATTTCCACACGCCGGTTCTGTGCTCGGCCTTCGGGCGTTTCGCTGCCCGCGACCGGTTCTGTTGCAGCGCGCCCTTCGGTCCTGATGCGATCTGCGGGAACCCCTTGAGTGAGCAGCGCATGCGCCACCGAAGCGGCCCTTTGTTCGGAAAGTACCTGATTACGCGTAGCCTCGCCGCTGGCATCGGCATGACCCACCACGAGAACTGCACTGTGCGGATCATTTGCCAGATCCTGGGCAAACGGGCGCAACTGGCCCTGCAGATCAGGGCTAAGGATGGCACTGTCGCTTTCAAACAGGAGATCCTGCGGGATGGTCACGGGATTCTGCGCGCGCGTGCTGAGCGAAGTGTCCGCATTCGCGAGGTCCGGGAGCCGCCAATATGTGTTTGTCAACTCGGCCTCGCCTTGCTGACCGGTGTAACCGCCCGTTGTGGCGCAGGACGATTCGGTGTCGAAGAGGTTGAAGCTTTCGATAACCAGATGCATGCGCTCCGGACCTTCCATCGGGACGCGCATTGCCAAGCGGCCTTCCAGTAGCGCCTTGACAGGTGCGCCGGGTTCGACCCCTTCCAGGCTGGTGTAGGCCCGTTCGGCATCAATATAGGCCTCTTCCACGGCTACCGGGTATGACCGGCCGGTGAGGCATTCAGTGAATGTTGCGGCATCCGCCATGTAGCGAAACTCGCCGGTCAGGAATTGAGTGCCCTCCGCCGGCTCCAGCGGGCCTGCGGTCAGGGTGTAGGGAAGGTTGCTTTCGATCGGACGGCCATGCACATCCATAACCCGCAGGTCGCCATTTCCGAGGATTTCCAGAGGGACGGGGGCCTCGCGGCCACCGCGCAGCACGATTGCACTGCGGGCGGGGTCTGCACTCCAGCGCCCCCGATCATAGTTGGGTTCTCCATCACCATAGGTCTCGCGCAGGTGATAGACTTGGTCTGGCCAGAGATCGAGATGCCACTCCTTGCCCGGACCGGAGGCCATCGGTGTCGTGCCCGTGAAACTTGCCGGAAGTTTCAGGCCAAGCGCGGTGTGCAGCTGCTGCTGCCCCGCTCTGTCAGGCGATGATAAAACGCGGTGCAGGATTACATCGACCTCCATCGGTGCATCCCGGGTGATGACCGGAGCGTGCGTGTCCGTCGTCATCACAAGGCGGTCGCCAAGGGTGACGCGGGCGCGAACGGAATAGGTGTGGCGCGAATCGATCTCGTCAGGGTCGTACTCCAGCACGAAGGGATAAGGTGGGGCGCCAAGGTCCTCCTGGATGTCGGTGGCGATCACCTCGGCGGGCGCACCGGCCCGCGAGACGTCCTGAAGCGCGACTTCGAGCAAGGCGCCGGGCGGCAGCATGGCGCGGTCCAGATAAGTGGCTGAGCCGGTGACGCGCCGCTCACTGGCGGCAGCGCCACCCGCAAGGCCGGTTGTGACCAGCCCAAGGCTGGCGATGCAGAATATCAGGTACGCGGGGCGCATTGAATCCCTCCGGGTTTCGAGTATCAGGCCGACAGAACCCTGGTCTTCTGCTCTGCGAACTCAGCGTCATTCAGCACGCCTTTTGCCTTCAGTTCGGTTAGCTTGGCCAGTTCATCAGCAGGCGAGATCTGGACCACCGACCGAATGTAGTTTCGCTGCGCATCTTCGACCTTGGCCATCGCTTCGAGCGTGTGCTCCTGCATCCGGTCGCCGCGGGCAATGATATAAACCAAGACCCCAAGCCACGGGATAATGATCACGAAGCCGATCCACAGCGCCTTGGCAATGCCACTGAGATCTTTTGACCGAAAGATATCGGCAACCACCGAAATCAGCACCCAGAACCAAGCGACGAGCAAAAAAAGCAACAGGATCGACCATATGACGTCGAAGAAGCCGATGCTGTTATCCATTGGGTTTTCCTTCAGTTAACATGTTAGCGTGAGCAGGGTGTGCTTGATTTTGACGCAGGCGTCTAATGCAAAAACTGGCGCCCATCATGCGCGAATGGCATGAGCCAAACCTAGCGTCGCGACGATACCTTGCGCGAAGGTTACAAGTTCGGTTGCACGGCATTTCGAGGCTTTGGCGACCGGCTCTGCACTGAAGAAGCACTACGCGGCAGGTTTCAACGCAGGCCTTGATCCTGCAGATAGTCAATCAGCCGGTCTTCTGTCGCCTGATCCCAGCCATCGGGGTCAAGTGTTGCAGCCCATGCCGGAATGTAGTGACTGACAATATAGTCGTGTCCGAAGCCAGGGTAGCCAACGGCAAGCGCCATGTCCACGCCGACCTGAAGTAGCGTTACCAATGGTATCCAGCGCATTTGCGGTGACAGGTCCGGCGCCCGATTGCCCGCGAGCCAATCAGGGCGCTGCCAGGCAAGCGACCAGTCGAAAAACGTGATGGCGTCACTGCCATATTGAAGAAAGATAAGCTGTATCGGCCCCCAGGGCGCGTTGGTTTCCGCGAACCTGGCGCGCTGGTTGTCGGCCCGGATCAGGGAGCCATTGCCAAAGACTGGCCGCCAGGCTGGGCTATCGGGCTGGCGACGGTTCACCACCATGTTCCATGCTTCACTCAGAAAGGGCGAGCCAGTCCACATAGCGCCCTGGAACGGGTCAAGCAGAACGTCAAGGAGCGGTACAGTCTCCTGTGCCCATGAGTCATCTCCTTTGCTGCACATTACGCTATCAAAGGAGCGGCACCAAACCGCGACAGGTCCAGGCCGGCGCCTCGTCGATACCATGGGTCGGATCAACGACGACCGAGACCGGGCTGGGCAGGTAGCTATACTGCACAGCTACAGTGGCCACGTCACCGCGAGTGATGAAGTCAAGACTGTCCATCGCCCCCGGATCGAGCCAGCCCGATCCGGTGGGCATTGCAATCACGAGCACCGACCGCTCAAACCCGCCCACGCGCGCGAGTTCATCAAAGGCAAGCTGGGCTCTGGCCTGAGGCTTTACCGCCGCGTTGAGCCCGACATAGACGCGCAGCGGCTTTTGCGCGGGCGCGCCCCAGAATTCACTGATCGAGTCGACGTCAGGAACCGAGGCAACAAAACTGCGTCCCATGCGCCCGATATCTTCCCACGCAACCAGTGAAGCAGCGCTTCCAGATTTCAGCGGGTCTTGTGGCACGGCGTCGTCGGCGGGCATAATTGCATCGGTCATGGGAAGGGATTCCAAACGGGTTAGCATCAAGCACCGCGGGTATCGCGGCGGGCGTTCGACATTGCATCCTTATCAGGATGCGGAAATGCGGGTTGCATGTGGGGCGTGGTGGGGGTGACAAACCTGGTGACGCTTTTATGGGTTCGCTTCGCCGCAATGAAGATCGACGCGGCTGAATGACCGCAGCCGACCAGGCATCACCAGTCGACACGTTATGATCGAAACAGGCGACAGGCCAATCTGGGCAACTCTTCGCCATGACTGCGACCAGACCATCAGATATCAAATGGCAATGCGGTCGCGTCCCCTGAACCTGGACAACACGCCGCGTCGCTCCCCTCCAAGCTAGACCCACGAGGACAAGAAGGGGCTGACCGTGGCGTATCGGTGCGTTGGGCGCGTTGTTGTACGGTGGGATGATGCTTCAGAGCGGTTCCACGGAACGGCAAATCGGGCGTTCACGGTGCAGGCGGTGTCGGCGCCACGGCCTGCGCGTTTGCGGCATCTTCCCCTGATCTGCTTCGCAGTATGCCTGTCCAGATCACTGCACCTGCTGCAGCGCCGAGCAGAGGCGCGATCCAGAACAGCCAGAGCTGGCCAATCGCGCCGGTTTCGGCAAAGAGCACTACCGCGGTCGAGCGCGCAGGGTTCACCGAGGTGTTCGTCACAGGGATCGATATGAGATGAACAAGTGTGAGGGCCAGGCCGATCGCAATCGGCGCAAACCCGGCCGGCGCCCGTGCCGAGGTTGCCCCAAGGATGATCAGAACGAAGAAGGCCGTCAGCACAACCTCGATCAGGAGGGCTGAGGTCAGACTGTAGCCTCCGGGCGAAAGGTCGCCGTAGCCGTTCGAGGCAAAGCCGCCCGCGGTCCATCCCGGTGCGCCCGACGCTATGAGATAGAGCAAGAGAGCAGCCACAAACCCGCCAAGGACCTGCGCGGCCCAATAGGCTGGCAGATCGGACCAGGCGAAACGGCGCGCCAGAACAAGGCCGATCGTGACCGCCGGATTGAAATGGCCGCCAGAGATATGGCCGACAGCATAGGCCATTGTCATGACGGTCAGGCCGAAGGCAAGCGACACGCCTAAAAAGCCGATTCCGTAATCGGGAAAACCCGCTGCCAGGACGGCGCTGCCGCATCCACCGAAGACAAGCCAGAAGGTGCCGAGAAATTCCGCCGAAAGCTTTTTCATCGTGTATTTTCCATGGTCAAGGCCGAAAGGCCGCGCAGTCTGAACGAAAATCCCTGTGGGGACTGAAGAAACAAAAGGACCGGTCATTGGGTGACTCCGATCCAGTGTCGGCCAGTTGCACTTCCGGTCCACAACTGGAGACCGGAAGTGCTACTGGCTACGCAACTTGCCACAGCATACCGCCCATGATTGTGCGACGCACAAAAGGCTCAGCGTGGTCATCCGCGATGAAACACGGACGCAGACCCCGACACTCTGTCTCAGAGGGTCAGGTCGGGGTCCAATATCAAAACTTACCGTTGTGATGCACTTTCCAGAAGGCTCAATCTTGCCTATCCGGTTGACTCCCACACCCACTAGATCTAGTATTGGGCATGGATGTTTTAGCCCGTGAATATCTACCGTTTCCGCAGTCTTTGCCGGAATTTCAGCGCTTTTTTCCCGACGATGCGGCCTGTGCGGCATATCTCGAAAAGGCCCGCTGGAATGGTGGGTTTGTCTGCCCGAAATGCAGCGTTGTCGGCGAACCGTTCCGTTTTGAGGCGCGCCCGGGTGTTCTGCGCTGTCGCGCCTGTCGCAAAGACATAAGCTTGATGGCTGGGACTGTCATGGAGCGCAGTCACACGCCGTTGTCGACCTGGTTCTGGGCGGCTTACCTGATGGCCAGCCAAACGCCCGGAATGTCAGCCGTTCAATTTCAACGGCAACTCGGCCTGTCGCGCTATGAGACTGCCTTCGGCATCCTCCACAAGCTCCGCGCCGGGATGGTGCGCCCAGAGCGCGACAAGATAGGCGGCAAGCCGCAAGAGCATGTCGAAGTGGATGAAACGTGGGTTGGAGGACGGACCCGTGGCGAAGGCCGGGGAGTCCATCACAAGATTCTCGTCTCCTGCGCCGTGGAGGTGCGTCGCCGTCAGCCGGGAACCAAACTCGACAATCGGAAGGACGGTCGCTACGCGGGACGCGTTCGTCTAGCTGTCGTCCCCGACCGCAGCGCCAATTCGCTCGGCAGTTTCGTTGAGAACGCCGTTGCTCCAAGATCACTGATCGTCACCGACGACTGGAGCGGCTATGCTGGGCTTCGCAAGCGCGGATTCGACCACCACCCGATCGCCGAATGCGGAGACCCGGAGATCGCAGAGGAATTCCTGCCGATCATCCACTTGGTCTTCGCCAATCTGAAGACTTGGATCAATGGCATCCATCATGGCGTCAGTGCCAAGCATCTGCAAGCCTACCTCAACGAGTTCACGTTTCGATTCAATCGGCGCTTCTATCCGTTCAACGCATTCCGCTCACTGCTCGGAATCGCCGGTGGGGCGGCTGCGCCGACCTTCGACGGGCTCTACTCCGGAGAATGGATCCACCCCACATTTAGTGGGTGTGGGTAACAACCGGATAGGCATGGGCTCAATTAGCGTTTGTTATGCGTGCCCATGTGCGATAGAACGTATAGTGAACATACTGTGTGGAGGGGTATATATGGACCACGACATCTTTCTGGTTTGGCTCAATGAGACGGATAACCTCTCGC
>LFIK01005167.1_pt1 | contig 10510 bp, 18 predicted proteins | sample 643401 | NCBI WGS metagenome assembly LFIK01 (sample SAMN03777447, study PRJNA286221) | soda lake metagenome | biome: soda lake; feature: Kulunda steppe; material: water; isolation source: sample T5-Br brine of Lake Tanatar-5 | place: Russia: Kulunda steppe | collected 2010-07
GGCGTCGCCTTGGCGCATGATGAACTCGCACCGCACACGCACCGGCGTCGCCTTGGCGCATGATGAACTCGCACCGCACACGCACCGGCGTCGCCTTGGCGCATGATGAACTCGCCCTCCTTGAAGGTATGCTCTTCGGTGCTGTAGTCTGCGAGGCCTGCCAGGAAGTCCGGACGCGGGTGGCACTGCGGGAGCCACACTCACACATGGCACTGTGGGAGCCACACTCACACATGGCACTGCGGGAGCCACATTCACACATGGCACTGCGGGAGCCACACACACATGCGCGCCGAAGCAGCTGATGATGGCCGCGCCCTGTAGGCAACAAAAGTCTGCGCAGGGCACGCCGCAGCCGAAAAGGCTGCAACAGCAAGCACTGGATGCGCACACCCATGAACTCATATGTGCGGGGGCCACGCGCGCGTCCATGTGACGCATAAGCGCAGAGACGCACTTGCACCAGCACCTGGACACATACACAAACACGCACACACATACACAAACATGCACACACACACACCTATGAGCCACCACATGAGAGCTGCGCGCCTGTTTCTGTATGCCCGAGTAGTCCCTGCCAACCCTGCACGCGCGTGCACACACCTGCGCGAAAGTGCCTTCCACTTGCACACCCGAGTGCTGCTCCTGCGTCTCCCCTGGCTTCAGCGCGCGTGTCGACTTCAGGGGGAACTTGCCATTCATAGTACCCCAGGGGTGGCGCATCAGCTCTTGCAGCGTGATGCGCTGGCGGGGGTCCTGCGGGCCGCACGCGCATGCAGGCGTTCAAGTGTGAGCGGGTGTGCATGTGTGCACGCATGTGTGTGTGTGTGTCTGTGCGTGTGTGTGTGTGTGCGCATCTGTGTGTGCATCCATGTGTGTGCGTGCGTGTGCGCGTGTGCTAGTGCACGCTTCTGAACCCTTGCATGCAGCAAATTGGACAACCACGTCCCATATTCATGGTTTGGAGCACCACCAGCACTGCACACAGCACCCTGCCAAAGCATGCGTGCATATGCTCATTCGGAGCACCAGCATGCTCATTGGGGGCACCACCAGCACTGAGAAAAGCACCCTGCCAAAGCATGCTTATTTGGATGCATGCTTACTTGCATGCGTGCTTATTTGGAGCATGCTGATGCCCATTGTGGGCACCACCAGCACTGCAGAGTGCCCCGCCAAAGCACAAAATCATGCGTGGGCACACAGGGCTGCCTCCCTTGCGCAAACCAGGCGATCCAGCAAGGGCAGCACATGCACTCACATGCATCCACAAACACACATCCACAAGTACACGCACACAAGCATGCATGCACGCATGCACGCACGCACGCACACGCACACACACACACACGTACGCTACACACATGCAACTTGTGCGTGTGCGCAAGAGTGCGTCTCATGCGGGTTCCTACAGCGCTGCGTTCACGGCGTGCTTCATCTCAAGCTAGAGTTGGCCGCCAACCACAAGTGAGCTCACAGTCCAAGACAGTCACACACACACGCGCATGTGCTCACCTTGGCGAGCATGCAGTCCAGGACATGGCGCAGGGAGGTGGAGATGGGCACATCCGGGGGGTAGTGCACGGGCTCGTGCTGCACCACCTGCAGGCGTGGGAACACGTTCATACAAGAAGGGATCATGAGCGCGCGCCACTGTGGCGGCCGTGCTGCACCGCCTGCAGGTACCAACATGGCACTCGGCTGATAATGCAAGAATTGGCCGGTACTACGGGGGTGTTTGCCCTGCCCGTGTGCTCCAGCATGCCTCAGGTACCGCACCCCAACATCTTGGCGCATCATGAGGCTAAGGCATTCTCATGCATGTCAGATGGGCGCGTGTCAGGGAGCTGCTCACAAACCCAAGTAGAGCCTCCGACGCCTGCAACGCTGCAACGCATCACATGTGTGTGTGTGTGTCCTCTTTTCAAATGAAGGCTCGTGATGTGGCAGCAGCGTGCACCTGGAAGAGCTTGTACAGGTTGGGCGCCGAGAAGGGGATGCGCCCAAAGATGAGGGTGTACAAGCACGCGCCCAAGGCGTACACATCCGTGGGGCGCCCGCGGTAGCGCGTGTTGGGCTTCATCATCTCCGGCGCAAGGAACGCGGGGGTGCCATTGCAGCGCTCCAGATACTCGTTGCCGGTTGCAAAGATCTGCAGGCGCGGGCCAACCTTAAACCTTAACTAAAAATGCACTCGCAGAGATGCACAGACTCAGGCCATTGGTCTGGGGGTTGGGAATCTCCATCTAGTCTACAGCACCAAGCCCTGGATCAACAAATGCACACGCGCTGAGGTGAAGGCAGCAATCAAGACCTCCACGTGTTCATGCATGCACGCGTACGCGCACACACACAAACACTGACGCGCATGTACAAGCGTGATATCCTAAGGCTGGATGCGTGGAAGGTGGTGGGGCCTCAGGACGCAGCTGCACGCGCGTGCGCACCTTAGAGCAGCCGAAGTCTGACAGCTTGACGTCTCCCGACGCAGACATGAGCACGTTCTCGGGCTTCAGGTCCCCGTGCACCACCTTGTGGCAGTGCAGATAGTCGAGGGCCTGCGCGCAGCCGTGCAGGTGGGAGGCACCCCGCAGGCACCTCAACAGAGGCAGAGCGCTGAACATGCTCCCGAGTTGGGCAGTCCCCCTCAGAGGCCATGCACCTCACCAAAACCTCCTGTGGTGAAAAATCGCCTGAACTCTCCAGCCATGAGCGGGCTGGGACGCCCATGCGCGCGCGCTGGCACCGTCCTGCTCTTGCATCAGCCACGCCGCAACACCACCTCTCCTGTTGCACCCCTGCGCCCTGTGCCTCTCCTGTTGCACCCCTGCGCCCTGTGCTCTCCTGTTGCACCCCTGCGCCCTGTGCTCTCCTGTTGCACCCCTGCGCCCTGTGCTCCCGCCTCGGCTGCGTGTGCAGCAGCTCCCCCCTGTCTGTCGCACCTCTGGGCACTGCTGGCCAGTCTTGCGTGCACGCATCTTCTTCCTCATCATGTTGCGCCCGTCCAGCGGCAGGCATGTGCACTTGAAAGCATGAGCGCATTCTCTCACCTACACACATCCTCTACTGACCACCTAGCTCCTGCATCCCATGCAGCCTCAAAACCAGTTCCAATCCGCCGAATCTCCAGCCTCACCCATTCACCCCTGTACACCAACCACCACCTGTGTAGGTCCCCTGTTTCTTAGAGCACCCTGAGTCCCACTTGGATCATGCCAAACTCGATGCGTGCACACGCATCCTTCACGTGCACATGCGGACACCCACGCCTACACCCACACCCACACTGAGCATGAGGGCTGGCATGGCGCCCTGCTTGTGCACCCCGCCCCCCCCCCACCTTGACCATGTCGCGGAAGTACTGGCGCGCCAGCGACTCGGGCAGCTTGTCGCGCTTCTCCAGCGACTCGCGTGTCAGCACCGGCCCGCCCTCCACAAACTCCATCACCAGCAGCAGCTTTGAGCCTGCAGGGTCGTCAATCACCTGTGGCGCAGGACCAGGCATGGTGGGCGTGCCTGTGAGCCTGGCCCTGGCCCTCTTTTAACAAAGCCGCACTAGGGGTGCAGGACCGGGCGTGGTGGGCGTGCCTGTGAGCCTGGCCCTGGCCCTCTTTTAACAAAGCCGCACTAGGGGTGTAGAGTTTTGGCGTCTGGGGCGCATGGCCTTGCGCACCAGCTGCAGGTCCCCATTTTGAGGGCATTGTGCGCCCCCATTTGGCAGAGGCGGGCCTGCGCTGCACCGCACACAGACATCGTTCCCGCAGAGGCGGGCCCGCGCTGCACTGCACACAAAAGCACAGCCTGCAAGCTGCTTTTTGTGAGAGGCTGCAGGGCTCTGGTGGAAAGTAAGGGAACGCGCTCAAGCTGGGCTTGAAGCTGTTCTGGAAGGGCAGCAGAAGCTGTCATGCACGCAAGCAGTGGTCAGCACAGGCCAGCACATGCTTGGCCCCAAAATCACAAGAGGAAGGGCCTACATTTCCCTGTGTCTTTGTATGGAAGGAAGGAGCTTGAGCCCACATGGAAGGCGAAAGAGTATATGTCCCTGACGAGTATATGATCAAATACATTGTGGCTGACTACTTGGCCCCTTCAGAGGAGTTGGTCGCAGTTGGAGTCATCGTTTTTAACCAGATCCAAAACCAATTTTCTTTTGCTACGGTCACGATGGTACGAGAGGTATCGCGCTTTGGAAACCAGCTGTTTCTGAAAACCAGTGCAGTCGTGTTGGCGGTACTATTCCTTCATGGAATGGCAGAGCACCAAAGCAGAAAAAGAAAAATTTCATTTCATTCCTCTCCGGGATGTACCACCCTGACTAGGAATTGTTTGTCTACTTTGATGAGGTCTTTTCCATTAAGTTTCAATTTTGCACGCATCATGGGTAGTGTATTCGGAGTTGAGACTTATTGGAAGACGCAACACCAAAGTAGACAAACAATTTCCAGTCAGGGACGGAAAAAAAATGGAATGCCGATCTGGTATTTTTTGGACACGCACAGTTTTGTGATAGGGAATTTGAAGCTCTGTGAGCAGCAGGCGGCAGAGGTCGAGATCTCCACCACCACTGAGGAGATTTACTGCCGCAACATCCCTGTGCAATCTGCCAAAGAACCAGAGGTGGGAGAGGACATCGTGGTGGTGCAGGGCCCGCGGAAGCTTGCACCAAAAAGAGTCATGAACAAGGTCAATCCATGAAAGAGCGCACTCTGGTGGTAGGTAGGCCAATGTGTTGAGGGCACCAGATGGACCATACGTGCTCGACGCGCTGATCAACCCTGACCCCTGAACCTTTGCCCCAAGCCTTCCCATACAGGCGTGCATCGGGCTAAGCTGGGCTATCTATGGGTGCGGCATCACAGCCTGGTCCATGCACTAGGCGCAGCTGTGTGGAGCCAGGCTGCGCTGGCAAACACCAACTTGATGCCTAGTGGGACAGTGTGGAGGCCTGTGTTGAGGAACTCAGGTTGTCGGTTAAAGCGGTTGGTGGTTGGCTGGTCTGCACCCTGCCAGCGGGGGACGAACCAACCGCCAAACCGTGCACTGGCGGTGCAAAAGCCGCATGTGTAGGGAGCCTCGTAGCACAATTTTTGCCGCAATGCCGGTGCATCGCCGGTGCCAACATGCAGCGGATGATGGCCGGGGGTAGCGGTGATACAACAGCCTTCAGATGCAAGGCCCCTGGGTGGGGGGAGAAAATGGGCTGCTGCATGCGTCCTAGATGGAGTATACTGTTGTAGATAGTGCAAACACACCATTGCAACGGAGGCGCTTGCAAACGGGAGCGTGCAGTGCCAAGGTCAAGACCTGTGGGCTTGCAACCCGAGAGCCGTGGTGCAAACACGAAGGAACAGAGTGTGCACACACCCCATAGGCAAGAGCAATGCTCATCAGATGAATTCCTGCCACCTTATCTATTGCAACTGGTCAGGGCTGTGTGACCGGTGCTGCATCTATAGTGTGCTCAGTCTGGTGAGCAGGCTGCCAACAACACCAGCCTTGCTTGATGCTGTGTTGATGCTTGGGACCCGAGCTGTGCAAATGGTGCAGACTGCTCGTTGGTTGCCAGCGCTGCAGCAGGGCTGCAAGGTTGGCACGTGTTGGATGCGCGTGTCCATGCGAGCGCACAGAGCGCGCGTGATGCTGACAGGGTGCCCTAAACCCAGTGCTTGCACTCCTCCCTTCCTTCCCGGACTGCCAAGGGAGGGCAGGGCAGGGGAAGGACAGGAGGGAGCAGAGCCTCTCATGCTCCGACAGAGGCTCACGCGCTGTCCCACAAAAGGCATCAAGTTGGTGTTCGCAGAAGAGCAGCGCACCGGAAGCCTGTAACCTGGCACATGCTCTGCATATCGCCTTTGACCTTCTAGAGCTTGCGCACACATGAGGTCCTCCAGCTTGAGCACACGTGCGCTCGCACCTAGTGCGCACGGAACATGCATGCAGGCACACCTCTTTGAGCATGACGATGTTTGGGTGCTTCATGCGCTTCATGATCATGATCTCCCGCTTCAAGTCCTCCATTGGGTTGCGCTTTGGCTTCTGGCCTGCTTGCCGCGCCTGCTGCTGCTGCTGCTGCTGCTGGTTGGCCTCAATGTCTACTTTGCGGACCGCCTGAAGACAGTGCAGGCGAGCAAGCAGGTTACTAGGTGAAACATGGAAAATTTATCAAACAGGTTACTAGGTGAAACATGGAAAATTTATCAAACAGGTTACTTGGAAATTTTATCGAACAGGGGCGCGTAAGGGCAAAGCCTTCCTCACACACGTGCGCACACACACAGAAGCACACACATGCACGTATTAGTACCAGAAATTGAAAACAAATTTAACAAGGATGTAAACAGCGAATTTTCATTTTTTTTTGCTGTGAAAAAAATTCGCGCTGTGGACGTTTTGCTTTTTGGCTGGCAGCCACAGCCCCGCTCAGGGACGCTCTCCTATTCAGTGTAGCTGCGCTTTTGCATCAATCAGAAAGAAACTCATAGCATTAAATGCAGTTCTAGAACTTCCACTCAAATCCTCATCACTGAAGTCCCCCCCACTGTGCAGCATGCTGAACCCCTCCTCCTCCTCCTCCTCCTCCTCCTCACTAGAACGGTAATCTGGTCCCATTCAGGGCCCTAAGATGGAGGCATTTGTGATGTATGGCCATTGGTCATTTGGAGGACAAGTAGGGGGGGCGAGGGTAGTTGGGTTCCTCCAGCCCCCCCTGACCCAGCTCCTGTTTTTGCCAGGTCAATTCGAGGTTTTATTGTAAAATACCGCAAATTTACCCCGTATTCTGGCGCCATGAACCTCTCAGGCTGGCGCTGTTTACATCCTTGAAAGTTAACACACCTTCATTGCATACAACCGTAGATCGTAAGTGTTGAGGCAGAGGAACACTTTGCCGCATGCACCACGGCCAAGGAACTTGACCACCAGGTACTGGTTCACAAACATGCAGCCCCCAACTTTTTCTATCCGCAATGTCGAGGTCTCCCTGCAAATGCCGTGTCCACAAAACAATGCCAAAGATTACAAGGCCCATGCTGCACTGTGCTGCTTAACGGTAGTGCCCCCCAGGCCATGAGTTATGCAACACATCTCAACACCTAAAAAACAAGTTTGGCTGCAAGCCTGAAACCGCACAGAAACGGGCACATGCAACATACTTTCTCGACTGTGTTCAGGCAACCACTCGAAGTGCTAGCAGCAGCCAAAGCAAGCTTCAGCAGCACAAGTAGCAGCACAGACAGTTCAAACACTTTCTGTGCAAAGGACATAAGCAATGGGCTGACCTATGTATAAACAAGCACAGCATGCGTTTTTTTCACCAATCACATGTCGCGGAAATACAAGTGGTGTGTGTGCATAAGCATGAGTGTGGCTGCATGCAAACACATATTATGGGGGCATGCATGCATGCTCGCTTGTGCTAGCGTGCAGCTGTGCATGGGTGTGAGCAAGTGCTCTTGCAGGCACGCTCATGGCTATGCACATGTGACTTTATATGCATATGCAGTGAGTGCGCCTGTATGGAAATGCAAGTTTGCTAACTATAAGCCCCTTAGCAAACTTGCATAACTAGGGGCTATGCAAGTTTTCTAAGGGGCGTGCCTTTGTAAGCGTGCCTTTGCTAATGAACACCTGATGGATGTTTGCCGCGAGCAAGGGCTGCTTACCTGTACTCATCGTTACCATCATCCGCTTTCGGGGAAGCAGCCATTTTCGTGCAGTCAGGAACCTGCCCCCCTGAGCGGCTTCGTTTCTCTTTTTCTGCTTGAAGGCACCATAGCCCTGCACCGTAGGGATGGGACAGGCAGAAATGCAAGCATGCATTGCTGAATGCAAGCACTGAATCAATCAGGGATCGTGCGGAGGTTGGAGCACCTGCGTGCGCATTACTTAGTATTACCACATAGAAAGGGTGGTATTACTACTCACTTGGCCCCTCAAGGTCTTCATTAGAGCATTGGTCCCAGTCTGAGTCCCCGTCATTGGTGAGGCGAGAGCAATGACGGGTAGGGGGCTGGCGCAGCGGGCTATTGCCCGGAGGTGAGGGGCGGACTAGTGCGACGTCGGAAGCGGTGGGGGTGGGAAGGGAGGGAAGAGGATTCAGGACTGGTTCTGCTTTCTCTTGAACGGCTTTCGGTTGCTCCGGCTGCTGCTGCTGCTGCTGCTGGTGGTCTTTCTGCTGAGGAGGTGCTAGAGGGATATCTGCACCTCCCCCATCGTCTGACCTGGGAGGGGTGCACTCGGACAACGAGGTGCTGGCCCTCCCTGCCTGCTGTGCGAGCGCCCCTTCGACTTTGCTGCCTACGCTGAACGTGCCATCCTTAACGTGTTCATCGCTGTACTTCTCCTCTTCAGCCTTCCTGTGCACGCGTGAAAAGCGAGAAATATGAGGACGTTGCCATGACAGGCACTCCAAGGGAACGCTCAGAGCGTAAGCCTGACCAGCCGGTTTAAGGCACGGCTGTTCATACCCTGACTACATGTGATCCAGCGCGAGGGCGCACCGTTGCGGGGCCGAAGCGGACGGCGCCTTCTGCTGCTTCACAATGGCATCGGAGAATCGCTGCTCCTCGGCATCCTCCCGGCCTCCAGAGCGGCTCTCTGGGGCACTGCTAGCACATCCCATGCCCCTACCTCATATGCGTCAAAGCTGACAGATTATTATGGCCATTTTGAGAGAGGGTAGGTGAGGGGCGAAGTAGGTGAGTAACGACTGGAGTTTATAATGTATGTGATTCCTTGACTTCTATAATGTACAATAAAATGATTTCTTGCGCTGGAGAATACACAAACCAACCGAAGAGTTCTCCACGGCAAAGCCGCTTTATTCTCCTATGTCACACCTTTTCCTGGTAATAACTTTTCAATATACCCCCCTCCGGGGACGGGGGAACGGGGTCTTGGGGACGGGGCCGGGGACGGGGCCACGTCCTCCTGTGATCATAACCTGCCATCCAGAACGTGGCAGGGGCAGGAGCAGGACCCTTGCTGTTCCGCGTCTGCTGCTATTGTATGCGTGCTGCGCCTCACACAAGGTATCGGGATTTGTTTGATCTCCCATGCACATGCACTACCTGACCCTGTGGATGCATCGCCTGCGGCATGGGTGGGGCGGTCCTTCACACATCTGCCCACCCTAATGCTTTGTCACGCGGGAGCACGCGAGGGGGGGCGCTCTGAGGAAGGAGCCATAGGTGGGGGTACAACGAGCATGCATGCCTATCTGATTTGGTCGGGCTGCACATTGCTCTCCACAGGTCAGCAGATATGTGCACACGCATGCACGCATGCACGCATGCAGACGCGTGTGCGCGCACGCACATACGCTCACGCACGAAGGGATAGCACGCACCTCACGCTTACGTGCACACTGGGAAGATAGCAGACAAATCCACACATGCGCTCATGTGCACACAATCACACGCCCACACACACATATGCCACCACACAAGCGCGCAAACATATGCTTACACACCCAAGCATGCACAGAAATGAAAGCAAACATGCTGTAAATGAATACTCTCACCACTGCAGGCACATCCACCACCCCAACACGCCCAGCCACCACCCCAGCAGCCACAGCCCCCTCAGCACCTCGCTGGCGGACACCGTACGATGGCCCTGACACCCACTGGGAGCTGAGTCGCAGAGTCGCGACTCTGAGTCGCTGAGTGCTGAGCTGGCGCCGTGTGCTGGCGATGCGGACGAGCGGTGGATGAAGGGGGGTGGGAGTGGTGTTGCCAGTTAGTTACGGATGCAAGCACACGCGTGCGCGGATATATAAAGGGCGCTGCTGCTGCTGCTGACACTGCTCCCGACATTAGAGTGTGCTGGACGCAGCGTCAAGTAAGCCACCTCCTGGGTGGTGATGCTGGGTTTGATGATGCTGCATCGTGGTGCGCACTCAAGGTCAAGGCCGCAAGGCTCGTTTTATGCAAGCACGTGCAGGCGCCCCCTAGCAAGCACTCATGCTGCGCTACCTTTACACACGCCTGCGTCGCCCGCGGTCACAGCCAGCTGTGCGAGCTTCTGCTTAGGCAACAAATACAATATTAATAGTGCACCTGCTTTCCTGTGTGCGTGCCCATGTGTGCGCCTGTTGTGAGCGCACGGCGGTTTGGGCTTTCGGTTCGGATACATCCGCTCGTTGCAGCAGGTTCCTCTGTCCCTGTGAGGACGCGCGGTCACCAGCTACCGACACCTGCTCTGGTCGTGACCTGATCCCCGTCACGACCAGAGCAGGTGTCGGTAGCTGGTGACCGTGTTTATTTGAAGTCCAACCGTGGCCGGCCGTCCGTCTCCCCCACAGTACTGTGACTAGTCCTGCCTGTGTCCTGCAGCCCGCTGAGGGGCGGGGGAGGAAGGAGAGGGATGCAAGCGTGTGGTAAGGTGACCGAACGCCCGAAAGGTGCGCCGATGGCGACAAGCTCGCATGCAGCGACAGCCATTCACGCAAGCACACACACACACACACACACACACACACACACACACACACACACACACACACACA
>LFIK01005169.1_pt1 | contig 10504 bp, 8 predicted proteins | sample 643401 | NCBI WGS metagenome assembly LFIK01 (sample SAMN03777447, study PRJNA286221) | soda lake metagenome | biome: soda lake; feature: Kulunda steppe; material: water; isolation source: sample T5-Br brine of Lake Tanatar-5 | place: Russia: Kulunda steppe | collected 2010-07
CAACGTGGCTCGGTTCAGACTTCGTGTTCACACTCTTCGCTATGAGACAGCTACTTGGAATCACGGGTCTCCCCTAAATTGTGACCTTTGCGAGGCTGATGATAATGTCCAGGATGAACAACATGTCATATTTCATTGCACACATCCCCAGGTGGTCTCTCTTAGCAGGAAGTATGCTCCCTTGTTCTCACAGGCAGGATCTCATGATGTGTCCGCTTTTTTAAACCGGAACAACTATAAACTTCCTTTTTTTCTTCATGAATTAATCGTTTCTTATGAGCAGGCTAGCAGTCGCAATTCTTGACTGAAGGCCTTATCCTTGTAAACCTTGTACCTGTGATTAGTGTGGCTTGCAGGCAATATAAGACGAAAAACACCTAGCATGCAAATGCGTTTTTTGAGGTTTCAATTTACAGACTTTTTACCAATGGCACACAAAACTACCGTCAATCAGACTGGAGCTTTTTATTTCTCCCAAGCTTTTGAGGTTGTATTCAATTTTCCCCAGAGACAGACTTACTATCGTTTTATTACAGGGCTTACGAATGTCTTCTGTATGGCTGGTGTTCAACAGCAACCTGAACGGTCAAACTACCTGGCTGAAGGTCAAACTCAAACTCGTAAACATTCACTTCGGGGGCCATCAATTTGTTGTTTGATATCAGCTGTGTCAGTCGGGTTAGGGTGAGAGTTGTATTGTAGATTGGCTTGTTTACTGATGTTGTCATTCTTGCCCAGGGGAGAAGGGCTGAGTCAGCAAGCTCCGGATACTCGAGCAGGCGGCGGGGCACCTGAGATGGAAAGTCGATTATCCACCCTCGCAACCTGTGGGTTCGGGGTTCGAACCTCACTGGAGCAACCTGATCAGTCAAACTACCTGGCTGAAGGTCAAACTTAAACTTGTAAACTTGAACCTCACTGGAGGCCACAACCGGCTAAGCTGCCCTCGTTCGGCGGATACAGCCTTGAAACTTTACCTTACCTTGCCCAGGGGCCATGCTAAGCTTCTCTGTATCGTTCCAATTTTAACATATGTCCCGAAGGTTATTGTTGTTGTGTCTGTGCAATTTCTGCATGGGCGGTACTACAAGTGAGTGAAGGTATACCGGTGGAAGTGCGAGGGATACGGCGTCCAGTAACTTCATGTTTGTAATGTGTTGCCGAGCGAGGCTGAAGAGGGGGCAATACTTGTGCTGCTGGTATGTAATTGCTTAACTTAGTAAGGAAAAAAGGTGAGATCGGTGCATGCACCAAATGAACATCACAAGAGAGTACGTCAGTAAGGTTCCATGTTGCACATGACTTTTATATGAAGTCTGAAAGTCTCAGTTAATTGTTTACTTCTTGCCCTTCTTGCCCTTGGCAGGAGCAGCAGCAGCCTCAGGTGCAGGGGCAGCAGCAGCTGGCTTGGGGGCAGGCTTCTTGGCGCCACCAGGGACCTGCAGGAGTGCACAGGCACGAGCATTGGTTTGGCTGGCTACAATGAACAACATTGTCTGAATTAGTGCGCAGAAAAGGGGGCGTGCAACATACTGTGACACCAACTTAATGTCATCAACCACTTTCAAGGCACACTGTTTCTTTTACGACTGTTGTCAGCAGCCACATTGCCCTACCCCCTCGCCACATCTTCCATAACAAGCTAGCTGCTGCTGCCCCTCAACAGCAAGCCCATGTTTCCTTGTCCTGTTCACTTTGGGTAGTTAGGCTCGTCATCGCAATATCCACAGACAATACACTCTGATTTGGGGCCTCAGCCACACAATCCACTTTCATGCAGGAAGGCCGTGACGACCAGTGCACATCATCATACCTGTCACACCATGCCTTGGACCCAAATGTTCGGGCAATGTATGCCTAAATACATGACACTGAAGCTGGTAGCAAAAACAGAAGGACTTAGAAGCGCCCTGCCCCACCCACAGGTGCACATCCTTGCGCTTTACCTGCTCAAACAGGAAGGTGGTGGTGCACTTGCCGCAGTACACGCGGTCGAAGTGGGTTGCCATGAAGGTGCCAGGGCCGCAGTTGGGGCACTGCTTGCGCAGGCGCTGCACCTTGCCAGAGTCGTCCACCTGTGTCACAATTGATCAAGGGAGGCTCAACGAAGGGCTGGCGCGCTGTGTTTCATCAGGCCTCCTTAAGTAGGCAGAATAGAAAATGAGCAAAAGATGTAGCAAATACACAGAAAAGAACAGACAAAGACTATAACAATGGTGAAAGCACTCCCTATATCAACAAAGATACATCAACAAAGAAAAATGTTGATGTATCTTTGAACTTCGGTACATTGATGAACTTCAAAGATACATCAACGTTTTTGGAGACCTATGTACCGAATGACTACAGCATTGTCTAAGCGGACCTATCTTGCTGTCATGACTGGAAGTTTGTACTGTGACTTCCGAGTTTGTGCAAGCAGCTTTCCCAAGCAGAGGAGGTCTGCCGGACAACCTGAGTGAACACACTATTGTGCGCCAACAGCATAGGGTAGGTAGGGCACATGCATGGAGAGCTGCCTGCCCAAAGGACCGAGAGCTGCTGCACCTCACCTTGTAGAACTTCAGCACCCTGAGCTTGATTTTCTTGTGCTTGTGCTTCTGCTTCTTGGGCTTGGTGTAGGTCTTCTTCTTCCTCTTCTTAGCACCACCGAGCAGGCGGCCCAGGATGTTCAGGGTGGCCTCATCCTTGACGCCCGCCAGGGACAGCAGGTCACTGTCCTCCAGCTGCTTGCCGTTGAACAGGACGCGCTGCTCGTCGCACGCCAGGCCTGCGCGTGCGGATACGCAAGGGAACAGGGACTGCCTTGGCGTCTCTCTCTGCTTTTCCGCCCCCCCCTCCACCAAGCCTGCCCAGGGCTCAAGCTGCGAGCTTGCCTTAGCTGTTAAGGCTGCTACAGCTGCTGCCCAGCTAGGAGGGGGAGGGGTCCGCGCACACAATTCCCCTCCCCCTTTCTCTCTCTACAACAAGGACAAAGAAGCCGTCATGCGTGCAGGGGGTGCAGAGCCAAGGGCTGCCAAACGGCCAGAGCACACACGCGTGCACAACATACCCTCACGAGCCTCGATGGCGGCCTTCACATCTGCCACAGTCCAGTCGGGCTGTGTCTCCACGACATGGGTCCGGTCTGCGTGGGGTAGCAAAAACGAGGCGTGACCCGAAGATGGGCGCGCTGATACGAGAAAGGAGGTTGAGCAAATGTGCAGGTAGACCCTGAAAGGCAGGTAGCGCAAGAGGAAAGGGGTGAGGGACAGGCAGTGCGGAAGCACGACTTACGGGTCCGGACGAAAAGCTGCATCTTCTCGCTCGGCAATCCAAGGAGTGCCGTCCTCACGAGAAATTTAAGGAGGAAGAAGTGGGGAAAGCCGAATTTGTAGTGGTTGGTTGGTGGTTGGTGGTCGAATGATGATTGAAAAAACACAATAAAGGATTTTAATTAACATGCACAAGCCTGAACGCCCGCAGGCTGAAACACCGGCTGCAGGTTTGTCCTTCACAATTTCATCCATCAAACCTGACATTGGACATTCCCATCGTGCAGCAGCTCAAATTACTACACACATGCGCTCATAAATTTTGGGTTTACCAAAGATCAGACTGCAATAAATTGATTCCATTGGAGATTGACCTGCATTTTGCGGTAGCCTGTGATCCAGCAGCAAGCCGCAGGTTTCAGCCGCAGATCTGCATATCCAAACATCGCAATCACGTTTATATGCGCTGCAGGGCACGATGCTTACGGCCCCAGGGCACGTGACGGCTTGACTGCGACATGCCCTGCAGGCATCCGTTACTCTCCTGAAGCTCCTTTTCGCGGACCTCCCTCACACCTCCACCCCTACAGCCCTGATCTACCTCCCCATCAAGCGCCTGGCCCATCAATGCTGCCTTACAGTATGCCGAGCCAAGGCAGGAAACCATGGGGTGAGCTACAGATACAGAATGCAAGCGTAGAAAAAGCGTGCTCTAGGCATGGCGCTCTGCAACATTTGCCTCCAGATTGCTTGAAATGTAAGGTGCAAGTCAGCGTGAATTGGCTATGACATCAAATGTAAGTGCGAGCACTTTTATGATGTTTGTCTTGCACTGCAGCGGGGGTCGGGCCTGTGGGCACGGGGTCCATACCTTTTGATGCTGAAGCGCAGGTAATGGCACGTGGGACATTGGCAGGGTCGCAGGTTGTACCTGGCTGTACTGAGCGCTTGAATATAACCTACCCCCCCTGAGCCACACATCGCAGGTCATGCATCAATTTTCTGAACGTCAAGTCAGAAATGGCTTTATGCGCAAGGTGAGCTCATGCCCTTTCCTCTGCCTCTTCTCCAATTGCTCTGATGTTGTGTTTGTGAAGCACGGCATGGCAGAACAGCCCCACTCATAAAAGTGGTGCTCAACCTTGGATCAGGTCTTTGGCATTGTAACTGCCCAGCTTGCCATCACGGTCGCCTTCAGTCTGGTCTGCCTCTTTGTGGATCCTTTGAAGGTGGGGTATTGAAGAATTTGTGAGAACTGCACCTGCCGTGCCCTGCCCTTGAGTGTCCAAAGCTTGGACTCCGGAAAAACGTGCTGCCCAACAGGGCAGTTGCGCACTCGGTATTTCTGTCGCAATAGTGTACCTGAGTAGACGGGCCCTGCTGTCTGTGCAGAGCTATGTGAGATCAACGCCATGGCCTTTCTACCTGTCATGGGGCTTGAGCTTTGGCCTCCTCCTAGTTATATCGTGCAGTGAGCGCCTCAGACGTAGGTGAGCCTTGTTCAAGCCCATAAGTCAAGTTAGCCCAGATTGCCAAGCCGAGTATGCTAACCTAAGTACAAATATAACAAGGCTGCGCTTGTTTTTCGTGTCAATGCCTGTGGAGCTATAAACACAATGAGCATAAATGCCCCGAAGCCTTCTGCTCCGGCCCTAGAACTCGGGAGGCTGCCCTGCATTGCAGGTGCCATCTAATCGGCCTTTTCAAATTTGCACAGCAAGCTACCGCACCCATGTGTGCACATCCACCCACCGACCTTAATTACACACACGCATTCATATGCAGGTGGCCTGTTAATATGGTCTTGCTCCTTCTATTCACACTCTTCCAAGCATTCCTTGTAAGTCCCGTCAATAGAGGCAAATGGCCTATGATCTGAGGGTGAACTTCCACCAGCGGCTGCTCACACAGGTGCCTTTGTTTGCTTGCAGGTGGGAATGATCACTTCCTTTTTTGATATCGAGGTCGTACTGCTGGCATTCTTGACAACATGTGTTGCGGTAGGGGTACTCACCCTAATTGCTTGCCAAGTGAGTAAGGGGTGCAGCAGTCAGCCTTCTGACAGATGGCGCTCTAAGCTCACCATCCCCAGGACAAGTTGTGTAACCTGAGTCCTGACATTGATCTACATCCTTGCACGCTGTAGTCAAAAATAGACGTGACTGGATGGGGGACCTACTTATTGATCCCTGCCGCCATTCTCCTGGTAAATGGTGGTAACACAAGAACACCATGGAATGAAAAGTGAGCTGTTGCGCATTTGTTTTATGAGCACACCTGCCAATTGGCAGTGTTCAGCCATCTCCTACCTTGCTCTGGAGCGGTCTAACTTGCTCCCCAGACCCCGGCAAACTTGAAGGAGCACTCGCCTGGTGCTTGCTTGTGCCATCCTGACAAATATCTGCAGGTGCTTGTTTTTGTGGGCATTTTCTGGGTCTCACGAGTTGTCTACTTGGTTATTGCGGGTATGCCCAAGCAAGCTGAGGGGCCCCTGTAGATGGCTGTTGTTCAGGAAGAAGGGCACTGGTGCCCTCATAATTGCCAGTTAAATTTTTTTGCTGTTTCTACCCATGCACGCTTCAACCACTTTCATTCATGAGTGCATGTTCTCTTTGCTTTCTCTGCTTCACAGGGGTGGCTGCGCTGTTGGCCTGTACTTACCTTGTGTACGACCTCCAGCTCATCATGGGCGGGAAGAACTATGCTCTCTCTCCTGATGAATATGTATTTGTACGTGTATGCAGCGGTGTGTGTAGCAGTGTGTGCAGCAATCCGTGAAAATCCCTCACCAAGTGTCTACCGTCCTGCATCTTTCCACAGGCAGCAATGAGTGTCTACCTTGATATTGTTCAGGTGACCGGCAACTGAGGTTCAGGAATCAAATTTCGCTCTGGAAAAAGGTGCTTCAACTCGCTGTACGGGTGGGGCATCAGCTGACCGGTTGCTGGCACTTCACAATTGCATGCAGATCTTCATTTGGACAATGGCCCTAATTGGATGGGGAGGACGACGGTGAACCCCAATCATCTAAACAGGAATCACAACTACCAATACAGACATTCAAAAAAATATGTTTGAGTTGCCCCGAGAAAGATTGTATTGCAGGTTTAAGTATTCATTCTTGTTCCTGTGGGGATTCAAGCTTGAATCTGCTTCGGTAACAAACTGTGTATGTCACGTACTGTGTGTGCCCGCCTTGGTGGCCAACCACCAAGGCCACCTCCATGTGAGTTATTGCAACCTGCTTTTTGAACAGTTTTGTTCACATTGCCTTCATCGTGATGTAATGGATATGCTCCCTCATTCAGGTGTAAAATGTATGCACACTGACACACTGCTGTCACACAGGGCTGCAAACCCCCAAATGCACTCCACAAGCGGGTAGGTAAATGCCACCATGAAAGGTTGCCTCTAGCGCAAACTTCTGCTCACAAACCACAGACCCCACGCCGCCAGGGCTGTGCGTTTTGGTAACCCGTTAGGGTTTTGGTAACATTTCGTAGATGAACCTAATTGATTATGCCAAAACGTAATTACGGGAGATAGTTATGAAACGTAATTAAGTCCTAATTAATTACAAGTGTGACCACGGCCTTACAACAGTTGGAGTTGCAACAAACTCCTCTGCTCGCGATCGCTCAAACATCTAGTATGCAAATCACCTAAAATTCTCATCCGCTATCCAAGTTTCTTTACGAATGAATTAGATCAGACTTCCGTCTCTCGCGTGCCCCGAGAAGAGCTCTTGGTGCGTAAGTTAATGCTTGCTGATGGGGTCCCGATGATGCAAGCAATGAACAAGCGGATGGATGGGATGGACGCGCTATCACCCAGCATGCATCCAGCATGCACCCAGCATGCACCCAGATGTACGCCAATGCCCGTGTCAGTTGTGTTGTCCCTGGATAAAGGGGTACTCCTGGATCACAGCATCCACCGCCATATGTGCATCAAGAAGGCAGGCATGGAGCAGCCAGCATACTGGATGGCACCTGCCATGTGCACTCCTCAGGGCTCTTACAAGAAACCCCGTATGGAGCACGACATGAGGAGATATGAGAGCGACATCAAAGACACTGACAACTCGCCAGTGTTCAAAGTGTGCTGGTATGTGTTGTGATATTATTTTGAGTTGCCCACGTTCGTGCACACAAAATTGAAATTGAAAACATGGCTGGACGCACGATTGGCTTGTTGGTTCATCATAGAGGCCAATTTTAGGTCAAATAGGTACGCTTTTATGGGCTCCCACAAAACCAGCATAGCGGCAATACAGGGTTCCCAACTTCCATTACAGGGGCCAATTCAGGCCCACTATGGCCACGTTTTTGTGCACTCCAATCTTGGTTGTTCATCCCTCCTTGTCCCTCACAATGGGTGCACTGTCAGGGTCCAGAGGAACCACGCCTTGCGAGCTGGAGTGCAGATGTTTTAAACGACCAAGTGTGTTGTTTCAATGAAAGAATTAATGCCTTAATCATGCAATGGGGTCACTTAGCTGTGGACGTATAGCAGCGTATTTTACTAGGAATTTTACCAGTTTTTTACATCAACTCTTCTATGATGTGATCTGTGTGTTTTGCAGCTGTCTGCCCTTTCCAAGGCAACACCTGACAATCGTGCATTTTCAATAATACAGCCGCATCATCATTCCAAAATCTAGAATGAGGAGAGGGGACTGGAGGGGGTCCGCAGGCACCCAACTCGCGCATCCTAAAAATTGTGTATATGATTCTGCAACAAGGGGAGGATAAAAAGTAGAGACTTTTGACAAGCGGCAGTGCTCCTGCTTTAGTTAATTTTGAAAAGGCTGAAAAGGCTGAGGAAGAACAGAGCAGGGTCATCAACCAGAAATTGGAGTACGCCAAGCTAAATTGTGACGCGCAGCGCTTGCTGGTGTGCAAATAGTTTGAAGGAAACATTTTTGCGCGAACAGCCATTTATGCAATTCGCACATGGACATGACATACCTTGTGCAACCATTCCACCTAACTCAGACGCCTTTGTATGGACGTATTTCTTTACCAAAGAAACGGTTAGAAGGAGTATTGCGAATCAAATACAACCCTTGTGTTTTCATGGATTAGGTTTCTGTCCCAAGCCAGGCCCCCCCCTCTTCATTAACCATATGGGTGCTCGTCCCCTAACTTAAACAAAGGTTACGTTAGGTTACAAAGCTGTATCTGCCAAATGAGGGCAGCTTAGCTGAAGCAAAAAGGCCTGCAACCAAAACCGTCAAAAGGCAAGCAAGGAGGAAGAAACATGGACGATGAAAGCGACCAAACAATTTGTGATCCTTGCTGTTTAGTCTACCTTGGTTATTATAGTTATTTATTGAGCAATTCTGAGTTGCTCCTGAAGTGGAATGGCCAAATGACAAGGTTCTTACAATCATAACTAACGTGATTTTGGCTGGTTCAGCAAATTTGATTGCAAACTGTATAACAAAAACACCTGTGGATCTTATTTCACCTGTGGATTTTCATTGCTCCAGGTAGTTGTTTTCAGGAATCCTTCGGAATTAGGCATGTAGAAGCAGGTTGTGATGCAGAGCAGGCCACTTCAGAACCGCCATAATGGACCTTCAATAATGTTGCACACTGTAAATAACCTGTGAATGGTTTGATGACATTGATTAGGAATTTGGCGTCCCTTTTCAAAAGCTTGACCAGTTTAAGCCGCTGCACTAAGCGTGTACCTTTCTGCCACCCCATGCTATAGCTGGGAAGGTTAGTGAGGCTACCAGATCATGGGTGGGGTAGGCCAAGGTGGAAAAGTGCAGACTCGACTGGAAAGCAAGTTTGCGACCAGGCAATGTGCTTGCAGACAGGTAGATCCCTAAAAGAATGCACACTTCACATTATGCTGGGAAAGATGTGCAGCCACATGATCTTCTCCTGCAGCCCTTGGCACTGAAAATCACGCACATACTAAACAAATTCTGCTGCAGGCGACATGAACCCCCTCTGGACATAAACGCACAGACCAAGAAAGTTGATGCTCTTGAAAAAGAATACCACAAAACGTAAGTGTCTTGGTTGCGCAAACAGAAACACCATGGTTTTTACCTGGGTTCCATTGCATTGCCAGTTTGCTGCGTCTGTTCCTGTGGGTGCGTCTAGCAGAACATGCAGCTAGTTGCGCTGAGATGCATGCAATTATCTTACAGGTATGTATCAATCATGCAAAGCTGTGGGCTGGTTTGGTTTTGAGCCAGGGAATAACAATATCCTTTACCCGTGGCTTGCTACATGCACTTACAGAGCAAGATTGTGTGCTGTACTTTTCCTGTAGACTAAATCCCCTGTGGGAAGGCAATGATGGTGAGAGTGCGCTCAAGGACGCCGTGAAGAACATAGGCGGTGCACATAGATTGATGCGGATTGCCCGCAACGGACAGGCTGCGGCAATACTCTGGGAAGATGCGGTGAGTTCTTGTTACATACCCATGAATTTGCATGATGTATGTGAATGCAAAGGTGGGGTGCGGTGCGTATGTGTGTCTTTGTGCACACAATCAAGCAAGGGCAGGTGTCAGTTTATGTTGTGGTGCACATGCATGTGTGCATGTGACACTGCAGGCATGCCCCCTGCATCGCCCTGTTTCCTGCAAGGCATGTGACAACCCGTTGCAGTAAGATTCATTTAACGTGCCTGTCAAGTTTTTTGGCACCCTAATCCAACTTATGACTCAGGCCTTCAGGCAGGTTGAGGGAGAGGCGTAGGTTGTTGAGCTGCAGCAGACGTGGGGATAGGTGTGCACATGCAAGGCTGACTAGCATGAGCGCCATTGCCATGCGTGCAGGGTTTGATCAGTGACGACCCAGAAGCAGATGGCGATGAGGAAGGCCCCAGCTCAGCAGCTGGCTTGCTGCCCCCCTGTGGAGTGTCCGCTGACACAAGGACCAAGCAGGAGGTCGTTGAAGATGCTCATAGCATGGGTGCATTACTGCAGCAGCTCTGTGGTAATGGCAGCGCAGATGCGAGGCAGTGGGGCCTTGAAGCGGCAAGGGGCGGGTATGAGGGCATAAATGGGGTGGCTCCGGTGCTGAGTGTGCAAGGTGGTGCAGAGGTGGAGCGCCTAAGGAGTGAGCTTGAGGGCGGGGCTGGGTGCAGAGTTGGGAGGGCGTGGGAGGGAGATGGAAGGGGTGCAGAAGAATTTGAGGCACGAGGCGGGCAAGGGGGCGGTGGCCATGTTGTTGAGGATGGTGTAGCAGGGAGAGGAGAGGAGGGCTGGGCACCTGGAGGTG
>LFIK01005170.1_pt1 | contig 10503 bp, 14 predicted proteins | sample 643401 | NCBI WGS metagenome assembly LFIK01 (sample SAMN03777447, study PRJNA286221) | soda lake metagenome | biome: soda lake; feature: Kulunda steppe; material: water; isolation source: sample T5-Br brine of Lake Tanatar-5 | place: Russia: Kulunda steppe | collected 2010-07
GCAGTGGGCATTTCCGTGGGCAGGCGCTGCTCTATGACCTTTGGGGCGGCTATACTTTCGAGCCCAAGCGCACCCCCTGCAGCTCTTCCAAGCAACTCCTCCATTGTGGAGGAGGGCCTTCTCTTCCACCACCCATGCTCACTCACTGGCCTGGTCTCCTGGACCAAGCGCCCTCATATTTAGAGCTCCCGCCTCCCTCCCAGACTTGCTTGCTTAGGCAACTGCACATGCTCATGCACACCTGCACAAGCACGCACCTGTGCTGCTGGCCTCCTTGCCGGCCTCCTTGCTGCCCTGGCTGGGCTGCTCCTGCCTCTGCTGCTGCAGCCCAGGGGATGCACTCATGACCTGCACGGAAGGTCAGGCCCAGGGGTAATGCACAGGGTCTGACACTTCTTGCTCACATACGCATGCAGATCCACGTGTGAGCCCAAGTGTGCATCCACAAAGCAAAACAGAAGAGGGAGCAGAAGAAGCATAGGTCATCATGCGTGCCCAGGATGCACAAATTGAGGCTGCGCATAGAGTGTGCTAAAAGAGAAAGCGTGGTGCACGTGCGGAAGGGAGGGGAGGTCCTGTGCAGCACTTCCCGCATCTCAGACGTCGAGAATGCAAGCAAAGCCAGCATAGCTAGTGCCCTTTAGCATGATGGATGTTACTGCCTTTTCTAAGCAAAAAACTTGAAGATGATCCACATGCAGGCGCTGTTTCTGTGTCAAGCACCGGCAACACAATGTACACTTGCATAGGAGCTGCACGGACACGCATGCACGCACGGACATCTGTACACACAATCGCAAGCATGTGTATACACAAACACACATAACTCAATACATAACAAACTCACACAGGCTTGACCCCATTTTGCGCATGCATGTGCTCCACTGCCCACCTGCTGCAGACGCGCCTGGGCAGATGTGATGTGGGCAACTGCCCCCACCACCCCGCCCTCACTCTTCAAGCCGAGGCCCAGGAGCACCTGAGGAACGATGCAACGGTGGCATGGCATATAGAGTGCATCCAAGCTTAGGGCCCCAAGGCATGGTTTTTGCAAGGCCAAGGCCTGGCAGCATTGCACGGAATAAATAGAAGATGAATTTAGGGACTAGTGCCCTGAGACCTCGAGCGCATTTGGGGTTCTGAATGCATACAGAAGATGGCAAAATCCTGGACAGGGAGGATGCAAATATCTGGACAGAAACATTGAGGCAGACTGGGTCCACGTCCGATGCTGCTTTTTCACAGTCCACGCCACTCCCATCCAGGGGCCTGCCCCCCAGGGCAAGGCAGCACTCCTGGTACTCCTAATTCATGCGATTAGCAGAGTCTGGCACCCGATGTACAGACAGCATTACCGCATGCAAATCCCGCCTGAACTCCAGGTGCGCAGCAATGGCTTTGTACACGTCTGCCTCTGGCCCCTTGGCGCTCTTTGCCTGTGAACAGCACAGCAGTGAGTGCACGGAAGCGAGTGCATGGCAGCGAGGGCAACCCTCCCGAGGTCAGGGAGGAGGAGAGATATGCAGGTCTACCTTTGCAGGTGAGGGAACGGAGATGGTCGCACTCAGCTGGCCAGCTTGGCAACAGGGCTGCCACAGCATTGATTGTGTGAAACACGAGTGCCAAGCACAAGCAGTCAATTTGGAAGGGAAGCAGGGAAAGCTGTCGTCAAAGCAAAATAGATCGTGGATCGTTCAAAAATATTGCGCGGGAGGAGAGGTGCGTGGGACTCTCCAGCTCAAGGTCGTGAACGTGCGTTCCCTGGGCATGAGAACAAGTGTGCATGCTTTTTTGTATGCCCTGCATCACTCTCTGGATGGACTCACCAGAGCCCTTCTCAATGAAAACCTGCTGCCCTAATGAACAACACGTCCATGGGGTGCCATATTTTGTAGCATGCATGGCACAGCACTTGAACCACTTGTTGCAAAGCTGTGGAGCGAGGCAGGGCATCTGGCTGTGGCTCATTAAAAATGATACGCTTTCCAGCTCTGAACAAGCTATTCACTAGTTATCAAGCTGTCACCGGAAGTTTTGCAGGGGGCCAAAGGGACGGGGCTCCTACCGAGCTCTTTGCGGATTGAGTCGCCTGGTCCAGCACAGGTAGACAGTTGGCGTCGGGCAAGGGCACAGGCATGTCTTGCATGGGTAGGCCAAGGACCCAGCAGTTGATGTCCTCCTCCTGGGCAGGAGAGAGAGCACCAGAGGGCATGTGGGGTCCAGCACATGGGCAGGGTAGGTGGTCATCTGTCCTGGTTTCTTGCCCAGTTCAGTAATCCCAGTACAGCAGAGGCTGGCCTGACCTGGAATCACTTTGAGTACAACACCAACTATGCATATCAGTGCGCCAGGAACGCTACAAAAAGTGAGGTTGAGTTTATTAAGAGCGATTATGAGCATGTTAGGTGGTCAAAAGCACAAAGGATTTTTAATGTAAGATCACTAATGCGCATGAACAAACACATGCAAAATATGCACGCATGCTTCCAAGCATGTGTGGTTTATGCACTGAAGCATATTATTCATTCATGCACGCACACACAAGGGCCATTGGAGGGACAGACACTGTGTCTGTTATTTTGCACATCACAGACAAGCGTACAAGGACACGCACGCGTGCGCGCGCACACCCGGCAGGCGCCAAATAGGATTAGTCAATGATCGGTAACATACCTCAGCGACAGAGCCATTCATGACCAACCACCTAATGGCAATGCATGTGGCTTTTAAGCCCATGCAGTAAGCGTACAGCAGGGGGCTTGCGTCTTGCAGCCGTTCAGGTCGGAGCATGTACAGGCTGGTGAACACAGTCTGTGCTAAGGCAGCACCGTTGTGCCAAGTAGCCTGCAAACAGGTGCAGAGTGATCTACGTTATGCATGGCGGACTTCGAGCACTGCACTCTTAATTGCTGAAAGATGCTAGCAGCCATCAATTGCGCGTGGCATCTGTAACGGGCTTGCACATGCACCGTGAGCGACCAGGTGTACACATACCTCCATAACTAGCAAGCGCTCCATAATTAGGAGCAACTGAGCAGGCGTTAGACCCTCCACAGGTGCAACGCCCTCCTGGATTAGCTCATCCGCGGACTTGCAGCTCCCAGACATGGCTGCGTCCATCTTCTCATTGCCCAGCTCCACAGCACTCATGGCCTCAAACAGAGAAAAAGTCTCAGTGTGCACCATCTGCCCCAGGGGCAGATCAGCGCGCACCCGCTCCAGCAGGCCAGTGATGGAGACATAGGAACCGCCTTCCTTGCCCTGCTGCTGCATTTTAAGCTCACAGGCTTATAAATTGAGCTCCATTCGATTGTTTGTGAACTCTGGTTGCGTGCTGTTGAGAAAGGCGATTGTTTGCTTAAACAAATCCTATGGATATGACTTGTTTCGAAAAGCTACGGCATTACAGAGTTGCGAAGTATTAATACACAATACGAGGTCCGCAAGCAAAACCCAATCTTGGTCCCAAGCTGGTGTTAGCTCGCTTTGACCCCTACTTGATCTTGCTCTGCTTTCCCCATCATAGCCTTCACACTGGCTGTAGAGTGGATGCTCTTCAGCTCCGGGTTCTCAATCAGAAACTCCTCAGCCGCTGCGGCGGCCTTCATAGCCTGCCCCATTTGCGCCACGTCATCTCCAGCACGAGTGGACGCATCCCATTGCTCCTGCTTCTTCTCCAAGGCCTCCAACAGTGCACTCTTGGCTCTTAACCTGGTTGAGGCAATGCTCCTGCAATGTACGGTCAAGGGTAGGGGTCTGGGTGGGGCCCTGCCGGACCTGCATGGGCTGCAGACAGCTCCCAATGGTGTGGGCATGAGGACTGTTCTACGTGTGTGTTTGGTTTGTCAGTGTCTCTATTTTAGCTGACCGCAGTGCCCATTGAGAGGGACGTTGTATCAGTAGGAACAAGACCAGGAGCTCCCTGTGAACACTTAATCATGAGAAAGCATCTAATTTGTGTTTCACAGCAGCCCTGGTCCCGTCCATCCAGGCATCCGATCAAGATCATGCTCTGCCTCCCCAGGGCTGACCTGGTCCCAACGCTTTGTGCGCAGTCATCAGCTTCGTCATCACTGTTAGCTGCATGCTTGCTCTTCTGCACACGCCGCATAGCAGCATGGTTGCACGCGCGCACAAAGCTCTTTTGCCAAGCCTTTTCATCACCGCCCTTCTTGTCTATGTCATGGAGCTCCTGCACAAACAACAATGTGGAAACTGCAGATGTGTACCCACATCGCGCAGCTTGGGCGTAAGGTGTTCGTTCTGTGCATACCCCCAGAAGAGAATTTGTTGTACACCCAAACAAGAATCACAAGTTGCTGGAAGTGAGCATGGTTAGCATTGGAGGACAATTATAGCTGTAGCACACGTGCAGAACTTCAGATGGAATGTCAAGCATGGCTTCCGCTCTTTGAGACACTCTATGTCTAAGGGGCTAAGGGGCTCAGGACTCGGCTGTCAACATTTGCATATGCACATTCACATTCACCTGGAAGGCATCTTTAAGCTCCATGTCATCCAGCTGATCAATGAACGCATCAAAGTCTAGCTGCTCGGTGAAGGCCAGAAGCTCCTCCTCTTCGTTCTTTTCTTGCTTCTCAACTTCTGACTGGCTCAATGCCCAGGCAGGTTTGCTGCTGGCCTTGCCCTTTGCCTTGCCGGCCTACAGGCAATCAATGCACACGCTGAATTTTATCTATGATAGCACGCGCATGTGCACTCGCGCGCATGCACACACATACACACACAAACGCGCGCAAAGACACATGCACACATCAGACGCACGCACACAAGCACGCCACTATGCCAGCAGCTATGCCACTGCAAACCAACTCTGCCTTCCCTTTTCCCTTCAGAAAGCAAAGGCAAAAACAGAGCTCAAGACCCCGTGCACATCCTGGACCGAGCAGGCTGTCATGGTTCTGCAGAGCTATGCAGGCCCAGGACAGATGACCTTCAGAGGCTCAACCTAATTTGCATCAACTCAAGTGGCATATACAGGCCTTGAAACCAAAAAGTTGTACTATCTTGTCCTTTAAAAGAACCTCTTGGCCCCTCCACCCACCTTTGAATGCGACTGCGCTGAGCTCGGGCGGTCCTGGCTAGCTGGCGGCGTCATGCTGCCTGCCTTGGCATCCTCCTTGCCACCCCTGCCACCCTCGATAGGCCCATCTAACTTGCTACTCGTGGATAGCCTTTCTGGAGTGATTGCTTCAGCTTCAGCCCCGCTAGCCTTGCGCGCCACCAAGCTCTTGCTTCCGTTCTCCTGCAAACCTCCCTCATTGCCTTGGCCCTTAGGTGCTTCCTTTGCCGTGGTAGCTGCATCAGCAGCCTCCTTGAACACACTGTTGACGAAGTCCTCCAAGCCCTCCAGCTCAGCATGATGGGGCTTCTGGGGGTGCGTAGCTGATCCCTTGGCAGATGCAGACGTGCTAGCTTGTGCTGGGGAGGCAGCAGGGCAATTGCTGTCCGCTGGAGCAGCTGCGCTGGCTTGCACAGGTGACAGGGCCTTGGCAGCTGCAGGCATACATATGTGACTGCACGTGTGAATGTGTGTGAGTGTGCATACGTATTTATGCCCGCGCGAGTGTGCACATGTGTGAGTGCATAAGTGCGTGTGCGTGTGTGTGGTTGTAGATTGCATGTGAATGTGTGCGCATGCTAGTGCCCTCCATGAAAACATAACATCTTTTTACCAAAAATAGAACAAGCGCGCTTGCATTGTGGTGTTCGCAGTCTCCACATGCTTGTGCCGGAGCACTAGTCCTTGTGCTGGTGCTCGCATCATGAAACTCTTCAGTGAGATTATGGGCATAAAAAGGCCTGACGAACCTGGCCTCTGGGTTGCTTTCCAAAAGCTTGTGTCTCCCTCTGACAAAATGGTCGCCCGGAGCTTTGCTGAGAATTCACCCACAGACTTTTGCTTAGACGCCTCCTGCTCTGCCCTCAGCTGCTCTTCCAGCTTTTGTGCAGCAACTTGACTCTCAAGCTGGCGCACCCACTTCTTGTGAGCGGCATTGATGCCAGGGGTTTTCACTGCTACTTCACTCACATTCACCTGCGCAATAAATGCATGCATACAGCTGAGCTCTGTAAAAGCAGACTTTTCATCTTGCATCAGCATTATTTTTTCATGCTATGCAGCTATTGAATTCTATTTGCTGCACAGACTTTGACAGACCGCCACCCGGATGGTCAGACAAGCTGTCCTTCAATGTGTGACATGCACACAGGGCCCTTGTACCAGCTTTTATTTTGCAGGCCCTGGAATGCTCGTCTTTTATTCCTTACTATTTTATCTAAACTATGTGTTATGCTTGACAAAAAACATTACCTTATGCACTGGACACATGCCCCAGGGCTCAGTAGCACCGCCTGGAGGCCGGAAAACCCCCCCAAGCTGACCGCCAGTGGCTGCACCATCGGGGGGCCTTTGAGGGAGCATAACTCCCTGAGTTGCAAGGGACAGACAAGGAAGCAGGTTTCCTAGGGAAGATTGGCAAGATTGGTACACGTGCACCTGCTTGACCGCAAGCTAAGACCGCACCTTTATGGGTCCGCTCTCGCCAGACATGTCAGCTCAAGTTTTTCAGGGATAAATTGCTAACTGATGTCCTATCTCATGCTCTAGAAGTTCTATGCCCTTATATGAGTACAGGGAAAGTGCAATGCGATCATCGCTATCAAATTATAAAGTAGTTTCTAAAATAGTACTTAGAATACAGTAGTGTCCAAACTGTTTCCTTTACGACTCTGTTGGCTCACAGCTGTAGTTATCACATCACTGTCTCCTAAAAAATCATGGAAGCCCCAGGATGTGAGGAAGTCCTAGCTGCTTGTAAGGAACACCTATCTGCGCCTGTGGATGAAGCACTGCCATACCAGCACCTATATGCATGTGCTGACCTCCTTCAAACCGAGATTGACAAGCAGAAGAGAGATACTGATGGAAATCATGATGATCTGCAAGAAAAACAGGCATGGCTGAAAGCTCAAAAGGGGCTGGTCCTCTGTGAGACAGACTTGGTGCACGACGGCGAGTCATGCATCCTGGATGCCCTGCCCTGCTTGGAAGCCATCGCATTGAATGGTCAGAGCGGCGCTCACCACCTTCCAGCAAGCTCCCCTGCTCAAGGTGACAGAGGAAGTCAGAAAGATGCAGGCGCAGTTGATGCAGATCAGGATCATGCTCCTGTGATGGCAGCCTCGAGCGCAGCACCATCCCAGGCAGTAAGGGCGAGCGACAAAGCCTATAAAGCTGTCACTGTGATACAGCGCTGCTACAATGCTCTTGGTGCTCTGTGGAGCGAGCGCTCGGACATGGTGAGTTCAAGGTCCACATTGTGACCCAGGAAGCCTAGGGTTATGCTGTCAGCCAGGCTAAGGTTGAGTTTAACAAAAAAGCCATAAACTTCGGCCCCAGATAGGCTTGTAAGGCTTGAACATCACGGTATGAACTCCAAGATGCTGAGCCCTCTCGGTGAGGCCCGCAGTTCAAACCACTGTCACGCAAGGCATAAGCTGCACACAAACATGACACACAAAACACACATGCATAAACACACACACGCAAGCACATACACATGCGCGCGCGCACGCATGCACACACACACAGCACATGTATGCAAACGCACAATCAACACACGCGTGTCCCCTTGCAGGAGGCTGCACTGAAGTGGCTTAGCAAGGCGGAGCGCCTGTACCATGAGCAGCGCAGCCATGCGCAGCAGCACCGTGCCCCCCCTTTGCAGCCTGCTCTGGAGCCCAGCAGCGCGAGCGCTGGTGCAAGCACAGCAGCTGGCACTGCACCAACGAGCTCCGGTGCCTGTGAGCCTGTGGACTTGGGGGAGGTGCTGGAGGCTGGCTACACACTGACTGTCTTCTCCTTGGCACAGGTGTGTGCCCCTGCCCCTGCTGCACCAGTATAGCTTGCCTCGGCTAGTCCTTCATCTTGTGCAGGGTGTGCTGCTCGGTGGGCATCCATGGTGCGCGTCCGTGGTGTGCCCCCTGGGGTGTATTGGATGCACGTTGTCCTAATGCACATCCACATTCCAGAAGTGTGCATGGCCTGCCCCATGCCGTGCGTGCTCACTGGTGCATGATGGGCAGCGGCTCATGGATCTGTGGGCATACAGCATTGCAGCTCACGGCTCATGGACAGCGGCTCATGGGTCTGCAGGCAAGTCGGGGGCGCTTGAAGCAGCGGGCGTGCTCTCCCTCAGCCCAGGGCCCATGCAGGCGTGGTGCCCCTGTCTGGCACTGGTGCCTCTCCCTGTTTGGGGCCACTGGTGCCTCTCCCTGTTTGGGGCCACTGGTGCCTCTCCCTGTTTGGCACTGGTGCCCCTGTCTGGCACTGGTGCCTCTCCCTGTTTGGCACTGGTGCCCCTGTCTGGCACTGGTGCCTCTCCCTCTGTTTGGGGCCACTGGGCTGAGGGGGCTCTGAGCAGCCCAACGCACTGCAGCGCCTCTTGGATCTGCACGCGTGGCAGCCCCTGCAAGTCAGACTGGGTGCACCGCAGCGGTGCCTGCACTCCTTCCTCGTTGTGCATGCCTGCGTCATAGTGCATGCCTGCCTCATTTTGCATGCCTGCGTCATTGTGCATGCCTGGACTGATGCACAGCTCCTGAAGCCGATGCATGCTGCAGCTGACACTTTTCTCTGAACTCAAAGCAAAGAGGCAAGCCCGTTGCTTTCGCGTGCGCCAACACCCCTTACCATCTGTGCTCTGGCTCGGGTGAGGGAGCGTTGGTGCAAGTCTGACCTGCGAGCTAGGCTGCGCTCATGCTTGTACTTAGTGCTTACAGCCACCATGCTTGCGGCTTTAAGGCCATTGTGTGCGACCTTTGTAAAGCTTCTCAACCATCTCCTGACACACCCATAACCTCATACAGAGTGGGAAGACTTTCCAATTACAAGTAACCCTGGGGACACCACCTCAACTCTTAGCAAGGATGTTGCGCTCGCGCACACGCACACGTACACACGCATGAGGATACATGCGCACACATGCGCTTGCATACACGATGCACCACACAAACTATTTTTTCAACCTACGCCCTGCCTGCTCACAGGTCCATGGCCACGCAGGCTCCAAGGAGCAATCTGCCCTCTACTGTGCTGCCACACTCCAGAGACAGCTAGCTTCAGGTGAGCAGTTGGTGTGCGCTGTGTACACACAAGGTGCTGCCACACTGCAGAGACACCTAGCTTCGGGTAAGCAGTTGGTGTGCGCTGAGTGCACACACACGTTCCACGTATGTGCAGGCAGTCCAATTAGCTCCCAACTTTACCTTCTAGCCTTCCTCTTTCAGGGATCTGGGCGCGTACATTACATGGCACCCATGGCACGTGCATTCACAAGGTCCCTGCTGCATAGCCTAGCGTAAAGAGCAGTGAGCAGCACAGACAGGGAGCCCTTCTTCATTGCAGAGCATCAAAGGGGTCTCTCTATGCGCCATCCGTTGTTCTGTGTGCAGGTGAGGTCCAGCTGTCGGAATGGGTGCAGAATTGCCTCCAGCTGTCCGCCTACTACGTCAACGCCAGCGCGTTTGCCATCGGCCAGTATCTTTTGGAAGCGGTTCAAAGGGTCTCCCAGGTGTGGCCTTGCACAGTTTTCTGGGTGTGGTCTGAGACGGTGTGCAACGGGCCTGGCAACCATGCGCCGTCTAGCAAAGGCTGTTGGATGTGGCAGTACATCATGTTTTTGTGTTTAGGCCTGTGGCCCATGGAACCGGCACAACGAGACTGGCCTGAACCTGTGCCCAAAACATCAGCACACTTCAATAACATAATTGGCTGCTGGAGCCCCACAGAATGGGCACACTGGCTCGTGCAGGCCGGCAGCCTGCAGCCATTCCTGCAGAGCATTCTAGGGCAATGAATAGCCCACCAGGCACATAGATATGGTTTATGCTTCCGCCAGTGTAATGCATCCCCATTGATTGTTTTTATACTGTTTGCTTGATGCAAGGTGTGCGTGCCAAAGCATGCTTTCTTGCGCTGGCCAGCATGTTTGCGTGCGTGGCACGGTGGTGCATGTGGCCCTGCACAATGCGCTTTCAACCTGCCTCTCCTCAATCAGCTGCTTACACAAGTCTTAAACCAAAGGCATGCCATGCCATTTTTTAAACCAAGCACGCAGTCTTCTGTGCGTGTCCCTGCAGATGGAGGCGCAGAGAAGGGCCGAGAGCTCAGATGCCCCAGCAGCAGGGAGCAGCGCAGAGCAAGGCAAGTGTGCTCTCCCTTATTCTTAAGCTGATGTGTGCTCTTTGGGCGGCAGGCCCTTGGTCAGTCTACAGCAAGAGTGCACACACGCTCTTGCTTACACAACAGGCACAGCATGCGCACATCTGCACATGCGCGAGCACACTCGTGTGTCAGCCCGAGCTGGCTGCACCATGGGTTGCAATGTAGTTGCATTCCTTTGCACTTGGGTCACAAAAGAAAAGAAAAGAAAAGAAAAGAAAAGAAAAGAAAAGAAAAGAAAAGAAAAGAAAAGAAAA
>LFIK01005171.1_pt1 | contig 10502 bp, 12 predicted proteins | sample 643401 | NCBI WGS metagenome assembly LFIK01 (sample SAMN03777447, study PRJNA286221) | soda lake metagenome | biome: soda lake; feature: Kulunda steppe; material: water; isolation source: sample T5-Br brine of Lake Tanatar-5 | place: Russia: Kulunda steppe | collected 2010-07
GCACGCACGCGCACACACACACACACACGCAAACACACTCATGCGCATATATTCACGCACATGCAAACATACACACACACATGCATGCGCACACGCACACCCGAGTAGACGAACACACTGACACATGTATATGCAAGATCTTATGCATGAATACAACATTTTTCTCTGTCATACAGATACTAGTAAAGCACAGGACTTCCCCTTATCATGCAAATGCTGTGAGGAGATTCGAATGGTGACAAGGAGCACTCACTGGCATGGCTTAAAGCGCCCTCCCTCCAAAGACAATGGTAGAACAAGTATTATCAAACATAAACTTATTGCATGAAATATAAAAAAGCTGCCACAGACCGGTGGAACACTCACAGTCGGAAAACAGGTGAGAATAGATACAGGCGAGAGCTTATAAAGTAACTTTTAGGTTTTTATTTCTATCTACCATGGTGAAGCTCACATTTGCCGACAAACAAGCTTCTTTCAAGAATGAAGGGTTGCCCTCCAAGACTCGTTCCTTGTGCCTCCTCCAGCATCCTTGCACCAAGTCTGCAATGGTGAGTTTTTAATGTGGATATTATCTGCTGTGTGCAATCAAGGTGTATGTATCCTAACCGCACATTACGCTCAATTGCGCATTGACAGCCTGGAGCAGGTTCGATCTCAGCCTCAGTGTACAGGGTAGCACCTCAAAGGAGAGACTTATGCAGGCATATCGCGAAGGCAAACGGTGGGCACAGTCACAAGTGCACCAAAGAGTTCTTGTCGCAAGTGTGTTTGTGACTTCTTATCACAAATAGCACCTAGTGCATCAACTCACTTCTTTTCATTTCATCTCACAGGTTCCGAAACCAAAGCAAGTACTAGCAGCAAAGGCTTGTCGCTCGCGAATCCTAGCACACAAGCCCAAGTGTTCTCAACCTTGTCGGCCTCCTCAGCAGCTCTGGCCGCTCTGACGATATTCCTGCCTCCTGAGCTGCTCCTGAACTCGGCATTTCCACCATCTGACCTTGGTTCCTTGGATCCATTCTTTTTAAAGATCGCTGGCGCTACCCTGGTGTGTGAATGATTGTGCTTGCACCCAGCGCACTTCCAGCGTGCTGCTTCATCTACGTGAAGGTGTGGGCGGAAGTTTGGCTTCTAGACGCAATGAACCTCATGTCTTTGTGTCAAATACGGCTAAATGCAGGTGATCTCGGCAGCTGTTGAGTATTGCCTCAAGGTGAGCAATGCCGCTGAGTGCCGGTTTCTGCTTGGCTGGTCTTTGGCATAGCATGACAGCCTCTCCTACGAGTGCTAGCTCTGTATGCATGCAGGATGCTGCTGAAAATGGGCGGCTAGCATCAGCAACGTAAGTCAATTCCTTTCCTTCCTGGCAAGGGGCCTGTGCAACTTCAGCGCACCCACCAGCCCTTGTCCAGTGTGAAAAAGTTCCAATCCGAGGTCGTCTTGTCTTGTGTGAATTGTGACATTTCCAAAAATGCAGGTACCAGCGCCTGATGCTGGGCTGTGCAGTGAAGAGCTCTGCATACCTTTTGGCATTCCTGGCGGTAAGCTGTTCTACTTCAGCTTGAAGGAGGATAGACAGTTGCACATAAATAGCTCGGTTAGGTTGCCGGCTCCCTTCTTCTCCTTTGATTTTTTTGGAGATGCAAATGGTCAGCTCCCACTTGAAACAAGCATTTCATGATGAACTATTGAATTAATTCAACACTCTATAATACGGTTTGAGTGCCTGAGCACCCCTTTCAATAGAAACGCATGAGCAGGGGCAGGCCATGGCAAGCCGCACTGTGCACAGGGGAACTCTATGATGTTTGCTTTGTCCTTAGGATACATCAGTGTGTCGTGAGTTGTTCTCTTTTGATCTTGTTATCCCTGGAAAGTTTTCTGCAAATTGGTTTATGCAATCAGTAAGCTCATGCTTTGCATCAAAGGCCAACCTTCACCTCATTGCCGACGCGCAGTCGTCAGGTGTGTGGAGCCCTCTTGTGGTCGCTCTGTATCCTACTGCTGCAGCAGCTTCGTTGGCCACGAGTGTGGGTGTGCTGCAAGCCAGTAAAGCTCAAGGCAAGGAGCCTGCAAGCATCAGCGTGCCCCTGCAGTCAACCACTCGGGACGGCTGGATCTATAGGTGGGCTGCAGGCATGTCACAGGCAGGCCTCTAACCCTAAACCCTAAACCCTAACCCTAACCCTAAAACCTAAAACCTAACCCTAAAACCTAACCCTAACCCTAAACCCTAACCTAACCCTAAACCCTAACCCTAAACCCTAACCCTAACCCTAACCCTACTCTACACATTCCAAAACATGACTGTGCATCCACACGGGGTCCCCTGAGGTGACACGTACGTCTTTGTGACAGGGCATTGGGCCAGCCAAAAGTTTTTGGGTGGATTGATAAGTGCATTCAACCGGCCTTTTTGGTGTGCATGCTACCCAAACTCATACAGCTACCCAAGTTCATACAGCATACATGCTTGCACCCAAATTCATACCCAGGCTCATGCTGTGTGCACAATTCTTGTGATAAGAGGATTGCCTTCATGATTTTATTGTACCGGTAAAGCTACATGTTCTTCAGGAAAAAAGGAATCACAACCCTCCCAAAGAAAATGCTGGAGGAATGGAAATTCCTCCACTCCTCGCAGCAGCTCCTTGCTGACAGGCCCATCGTGCCAAGGGCTGTACCTCTCCGTTCCAGAACCTGTCTTCCTCTTGCGTGCGTCCTCAGTGTCGTACGATGTGGCTTCCTCCTGGTGTGCGCTCCATAAGCCATCGCATGCTGGGCTCCTGCTGGAAGGCCCTGTCTCTCATACGCCTCTGGTGCTGTTTCTTTCTCATCCTGGCAGTGCTTTTGCTTTGGTCTACATTGGCACAGCTCTTGGGTGCTGGGCTCCTGCCGGGGGACCGTCCCTGTTCAGGTATGTGTTGCACGCGCGCCAGAGTTGCGAGCCGAGGTTGCCGGATCATGTGCAGTCAACTGACTCTGCATCCACCATGAGCATCTCAGGGAAAAGCCTCAGCACATGCAAGCAGCCATGGTGCAGCGCTAAGACTGGTGTTCTGTGCTTGCACACGCAGACTGGTGCTCTGTGCCTGCAGTCAAGCTCCGTTGTGGCTGAAACCATGGCCACATACTCACGCAACGGACAACACTGCATTGTTGTCCTAAATCATACTGCAGTCCTGAGGTCTCGGAGTCAGCAGCAGGCCAGCTTTTGAAGCACACGTGGTCGCCAGGATTCCTCCTTGCTGCAGTTGCTTGCGTCAACTTGAAGGTGTGCCTGTACACTACCTTATTTGCTGAAGATGTACATGGGTGGCAGGCACAGCCCACACACTTGTTATTGTCGTGCATATGTGTTTGACAGGGTGCACTTGTACTATCTATGGTAGGAGTACATGCCCAATTCACAAATGGCATGGACACACCAAACAAACCCAGAGCCTCCAAGCGCTGCACGCCTTTGCTCCGCACTCAGAAATGCACACAAAAATTTCACTGCCATCAATGCATAAGATGCATGAAGTCCATTATAGCCGAGAACTGAACCCTGAGCTTAAAGGTTTCATAGGTATGTCTATGGAATAAAGTCCATTATAGGTGTAGCAGGTTCTTATGACCAGGCCGATGGTTGACCCTAAAGTTGTGAAATCATAGCAGGTCTGTAGTACTCGGTACTGCCCTTGTTTAGCTGTCCAACACTCTATTGTTGGGCTGTCACCACTTTGTTGAGTCATCCAGTGCTTGCCCTTGGAGCTTTGGAGCGGCTATTAACTCAGTTGCTGCCCTTGAGCTGCGTCTATTCTGGGCCGCAGCTGCTGCTCAGAATGATGCAAGCATATGTTGGGAGGTCCTCCCATCTGGGAATTTGGGAGGGGCCTCCTGATTGCTGCACGAGCTGGCCCAAACACGGAGGATGTGCCAGGTGCTAAACTATGTGATCTTGTAAAGAAATCTTGTTAAGAAAAAAGCAAATTGGTTTAATTGTACACAACATGAAAAACTTGCAGGCTTTTGCTAAAACAATTTCTTCTGTGCGGTCTGCATGTTCTAAGCTGTATCTGTACATCGGCGGCGTGGCCCCCAAGTCTTGCTGATTAGGAGAGATGATCCCTTGTTGCAGCTTCTCAATCCGCCCAATTACTTGCACTTTGCAGGATGCTGCTGATCGAGGAAGGTTGGCTGCTTCCACCTTCAAGCGACTGAACCTTGGCATCGCTGGGCTTGAGCTGGCGTACTCCATTTCGTTTGCAGGTGCCATGTTCAGCGGCTTTGCACCCACAGACCCCTCAAGTCCAGCAGGCAGCAACCTCATCGCATCGCTGGCCATTGCTTTCTTCTGCTGGTGGAAAGGCACACAAATCCAGAAGAAGTAACCCAGACTTCACGTGTAACAGAAGTATGGTGCATGTGAACAAAGTCCACCGGCCTGCCAATTCGCTGCATGCGATAAGCTTATATTTCACTGTGCCTTTGGCATGGTTAGGTGCATGATCGTGCACCATGAACCTGGCAGCAGGACCGTAAATAGGCACAAGAGACAATGAGGAGGGGTCTGCTGTCATAAAAACAGGAGCGCAAAAGCTTTCTGCGTCTGTGTGGGCCTGCTTAGAGGACCCAGCGCAAATCTCATTTCTCAGGGCAGGCCCATGTTCTTGCGGTATGCGTGTGAGCTGGTTGATGATGAGCATGCACTAAGCTTTAAGAAAGAAAGAAAAAAGACTACGCCAACAGGGAAACCCCTGTTTGCGTAATAATGGAAAGATTTGCATCTGGTGCAAGCACCAGATAGGCAAATCCCCATCATCAAACTAGGAAGAGAATTGTTAGTGGGGATCAAGAGGGTTCTTGAAAGAATCACATACTCTGTCTTTTCCGACCCTCTACGCAATATAAAGGTTACAATGGGTTTAGAACTTCAGCCAGATGGGTTGACTCCTGGGCTTGCTGGACACTGCCAGCTAGACAAAAAGTATCAATAGACTCAGAAAGAAAAAGGAGTAACTTGCACACCTGCTTCAAGAGATTTAATTGCACATTCTAAGCACTGATGTAGAAGTAAAAAGCGCCTGTGCCTCCCGTGCAAATCCTACCAGTAAAATTAGCGAATTGTTCTGCAAATATTCTTCTTAAACAGCACATTTCAAAGCAAGGGCATAAAAAAGGACATACTATTTGTCCTGGACATCATGCAAGTCACATTTTTCACTAAGCCTATTGAGGATCTGCCAACAGCCAGTTTCAACTTTCCGGGTATGGGCATGCAAGCGAAAACGAGCAATGTTACGAAGCACATGCCTACTCAGTTCCTGCTGCAGGTATCTTGGCAGCAGAAGGGGAAGGGCCCCGCACAGTGCTTGGTTTGAGAGGCAAGGCCATCCATGCATGATAAGTAGCCAGTTTGTGGGCGTGTGTTCTAGGATCTGCACCATCTAATTCCCTCCATACCGCACGCAATCATTGATGATCACTCACGCAAATGGACCACAAAGTTTTGTAGTGGAAGGGGAGTTGCAGCCTTAATGCATTTGGTATACGTATCTGCCGCACATAGACCCTCACATGCCTCTATGAACTGCGCAGTCCAGCACTTTCTGTAAGAAGCAACTTGAGCAATACCTGCATGCACAATCTTCTTGAGCAAGCCACTGTTCCCGCCCTAAACTGCAAAGGCTCCTGGCCACACTCTCGCAACACAGCCCAGTTGGGCGTGGATCTTTTCACACCAAGCACACTTTTGAGAAAACACAAATGTGCAGTTTGAAGGGGGCTGTCAAACTCACTGCCCTTCTTCATGAACCATGTGCCCCAGATCTGGCAAGCATACATACTGGCAGGAAAAGCGTAGCATTTAGCCAACCAGAGGAGAGCATGTGGCCTGTCAATCAAACGGTGCTCTCGCGCAAATTGCCTAATTCTATGACAACCAGCCATGAAAGGACCAAGCATATGCTCAGTAGATTTGGCAATGTTATGGGTCCTGTAAAAAACCATGCCTAGGAATTTGGATGAGTCCTTGTTGGCTAGCGGAGCGCCCCCCACACTGAAAGCGGGGACGTTAATACCATGTGAGTTAAAATGTACAACTTCAGACTTAGCAGTATTGATGGTTAACCGTTTCCTCTTGGCATACTCGTCAAAACGATTGAGCATGGTTTGCAGTTGGTCTGGCCTATTTGCAGTAAGGCACAAATCGTCTGCATGAAGCATGTGGGTGACCTGTACTGTGCTAGAGCCAGTGATCGCTCCTTCTACACCCTCTGCAATGGAATCAATATCATTTACAAAGTGAAAACAGCATAGGGGACAAAGGACAGCCCTGTTTGACACCTCGCGTGGGCACAGTACAAACGCGCATAGGACCATCCACTAACGTGTGGGCACGGCACGAACGCGCTTAGGACCAACCTTCTACTTAACTTAAATTAAGTAACTTAATGCTTTCTGTCGCATGAATTGAATGAGTGTTCAGAGCAAGTGTCAGTTTTTTTACTTGACACCGGACTAGGCCAAGCTTACTCAAGGATAGCTCGGTATGGCGTTTAGAGATGGTCCCCATAACTCCAATCAGGATTGTATGTATGCTCACTTTGTGGCATCGTTGCAAAGAGCTTGCTTCATCCTAAGATGCTGCTCACATGCTCTTGCTAGTTGTTGCTCTGGTCGTGTCATCACAACAATTGACTTCAACGAGGTGCATATCCCAGCGCGAAGGTTGTCAAGCGTGGATGTCGTTTGGTGGCCATTCCGTCCATCAGGCAGCACATTAATAGTAAGTAGCATCTGGTCTTGAACAAGACTGAAGTTCATCTGCTGAAAGTATCTAAGCCCTACTTTAGCTGCCAGGACGTGAAATGCAGCCCAATCATTGGGCATTGAATGCCTCATGAGGTCCATTAACACCGTGTGTGGAACGGGGTGGTGCCAAGTAGAAAGTAGTTGGTGCTAAGTAGAATTGGATTACATCATAATTGGCATTATTTCTTGCGTAGTCTTTCTTTCTTTCCTCTTGATACCAAGTGAGTGACTTGCACAGAAGTACTCCAGAGGTACTCCAGAACAGCAACCTCATCTTGCACTGCAGCACAAGATCATCCTGTATCCTAAACAAAAGAAATGAAAAAGAGTGGTTATAGCAAAGGAGCGCTACAGAGGTACACTCATCCAAAAGCCAATTTGATCAGCCTAGTTTCCGGCAAATTATGTGCAATTATTACGATTATCATTTACTCGTTTCCCACATGGGTCTGCTCAACGTCTGCTGACGCCGCCCATGAATGAAGGCAAGGAGAGCGTTTGCAGTTGATTGGGAGCAATGACCTGTGAGGCAATGACTGCAATTGGAAGGTGACATGCAGAGGACATGGTCCCAGAGGACACATCCTGTTGTGCCGACTGATGTGCAAGCCAAGGAGGCAATGGAGGAGGCCTGGAGGGATGGATCCGAGCCATGGGCAGACAGCCGCTGGCTGCAGCATCTCCAATTGATTCAGCAGTATGGATGCCCAGCGCACCTCAGGCACAAAGTCTGGCCGTACCTTTTGGGAAAGGACGTAACATCTTGGGACGAGGCGAGCCAACTGTACACATGGCTGCGGCAGCTCACTGCTTCCCATGACGCAGCAGTGGCGTTCTGTGTCAGTCAGGTCAGTTCTGTTGGGTGTTATGAAAGGAAAAACGGAGAGAAACATTTTTTTCTTGGTTTGGCCACTGGTTACTGTCATCTGATGGCCTCTCCTTAGCAGGGCTCTGCGTTTGCCCAAATCCTGCGTGCCTCAGCGCATTGCAACTCCTGTGGGTTCTTGCGCGTTTTTTTAACCTAAATTCATGTCCCCAGGGTGTGCACAGTGAACGCTCCAAAAACGAGAGAGCACGTGCTGCAGAGCTCTTTCTGTGACTTGTTAATCCGTATTGCTGGAGCCACAGGCTTTGACATGCTTGCAAGCTGCGTGCTTAAAGTCAGCTAGGCCAATCCAATTTTACTTGGGGCTCAGGCGTAGGGCCTGAGTTTTCGTGTGTCCGCCAGCTGTGCATAAATGGCTGCAGCAGGCCCAAGCGGCTTGGCCCTCCTTCTGCAGCTGGTGCTTATGGTACCCAGGCATGTGTGTATTGTCTGCAGCTGGCCCTGACGGTATGGAACCTCACCCCCACATTCTGCATGTGTCAGGTCTGCAGCAGGCCCTGACGGTATGGAGGCCCACACCCACATGCTGCATGTGTCAGGTCTGCAGCAGGCCCTGACGGTATGGAACCCCATCCCCATATGCTGCATTAGTGTAAGGTCTGCAGTAGGCCCTGGGGTTATGGAACCCCACCCCCACATTCTGCATGTGTGTAAGGTCTGCAGCAGGCCCTGACGGCATGAAACCCCCACCCCATATGCTGCATGTGTGTAAGGTGTAAGGTCTGCAGCAGGCCATGACAGCATGGAACCCCACCCCCACATGCTGCTCAGGGAGCCCCCGAGGACTACTATGCCAGCGTGCTGCGCATGCTGGAGGTTGACGTGCCTAGGGCACCCAGGAACTGCGCCTTCCTTCAGGTGCGGCCTTCCCGGCACATAAACATGTACATGCTTGCACACACACGCGCGCGCACACACACATACGCATGCGCGTGCGCACTCCCTGATGCATACACACTCGTGCTTCCACGCTCACAGAACACACACGCATGCTTGTGTGCATGCGCGCATGCCTGCATGCTCAGACAAGTAGGACCTGAGGTTCTGACCTTGCGGATGCCGCATGCAGGGAGATGCCCGCCCTCAAGGCCTGGCGCGGCTGCGTTCTGTATTGGAGGCCCTGTGCCTCATGGAGCCGGAGCTTGGCTACTGGCAGGTGTGGCTTTGGGTGCACTCTGCAAGCACTGCATGATGTATTGGAGGCCCTGTGCCTCATGGAGCCGGAGCTTGGCTACTGGCAGGTGTGGCTTTGGGTGCACTCTGCAAGCACTGCATGATATGCCTCTGGCACATGGCTTAAACAGGCCACAGAGTACAAAACATGTGCCCCTGTGCAGCCTTGTGTTTTGTGCTCATGCCTTGTTGGCTGGACAATGCCTGCACCGTTTGTGCATGCGCTCCCATCCCTTACGTCCTGCCTCCTCATGCAAGGCTTGGTGCTGCTCCACATCAGTGTGTAGCGCGGCAACCAGCCCTCCCCTTGTTAACAGTGTGCCAAGCATTGCTCAAGGTGCACCAGAACTTATCTTTTGTTGCAAACAAGCAAAATGGCTTTTGCCACCTCACGCATGAGCACCACTCCCATGACATGTGACTGGATATGCGAGTAGGATGTGCAATGCACTCGTGTGCTGTGCGCCTGTAACTGGATGTGCAATGCACTCGTTTGACTTGTGTGCTGTGCGCCTTTGACTGGATGTGCAACACACTCGTTTACTGTGTCAGGGTTTGACTGGGTACTGTGTCAGCCTTTGACTGGATGTGCAATACACTCGTGTGCTGTGTCAGGGTTACGCTGACATCGCTGCCCCTTTTCTGGCAGTATTTGGGCAAGACTACCAGGTGTGTGTTTGTGTGTGCGTGCGTGCGTGTGTGTGTGTTTGCATGTGCGCATGAGTGTGGGTGTAGGTGGGTGTTTGTCTGCGCAAGAGTGCATGCAAGCATGTGCTGGTGCTGAATCCATCTTCTCCCTTTCGAGCAAGCTTGCCCAAGAACATGCCCCTCGTGATGCAAGGTGAAGCTGCCGACTCTTCCCAGACATGCCTACTGACCAGGGCATCTGCACGCGCATGGGTTTCATGGCACGTGCGCGCAGGCGTTTTGGGCCCTGAGGCAGCTCCTGGCTGTGCGCCTCCGTCACGCATTTGCCACCCCCCTCCCACGCAAGCCGCCCTCGTCTGCGGAGGGACGCGCCCCTGCGCCTGCTGCCCCGGCTCACATGCAGCCTGATGCAAAGCCAGCCACATCATCAGCCCTGGATGTGCTGTGGGACGAGATCCACAAGGTGAGCGTAGGGAGACCCACAGATGTGTTCAAGCTGTCAAGACTTGGACTTTGGGGTCGCATTACGCTGGTCTCACCGCTTGCTCTGAACTCCTTGAATTTGCTGATGGTGGTAACCTAGGCATGGGATCATCCAGATCACAAGGGGAGATCTGTGGATGAGATTTGCATTTGAGGTCCTCCAGGCTTGGGCGCCCTGCAAGGCCCCTGGCAACAGTTTAGCAAGCTCCAACCAATGCTCCTGTCCTTTTGCGCTGCGAGCGTCGGTCAAGCACCGTGCACAAGCATTCACAAGGTGCTGAGGGGAGGTCAGGCCATCCTACTGTATCAAAATGTGTAGCAGCCGGAGGCTTGACTGGTTAGGAGGTGCTCCTTGTCATAAAATGTGCCTTTGCTGGAGTCCCTTCCACTGAGGGCATATGGCTTAGAGCATCGACCCTGGGCTCGAACATGCCTTGCCCGCATCTGCAAAACCAATCCAATTGATGAAACAAAAGCCAGATCTCCTTCTCAACTTCCACACACACACACA
>LFIK01005172.1_pt1 | contig 10502 bp, 11 predicted proteins | sample 643401 | NCBI WGS metagenome assembly LFIK01 (sample SAMN03777447, study PRJNA286221) | soda lake metagenome | biome: soda lake; feature: Kulunda steppe; material: water; isolation source: sample T5-Br brine of Lake Tanatar-5 | place: Russia: Kulunda steppe | collected 2010-07
TGCTCCCAGCACAAGGGGAGGGTGCATGAGGAAGGAGTATGGGATTTTGTGGATGGGTGGAGAAGGATGTTTGGGGCTGGGGCGATCTGGCAGGTGAACTCCTCTTACCCTGCCTCGTGCCCTTTTTGAAGGTTGAAGGTTGAAGGTTGAAGAATGAAGGAGTTCACTCCTTCATGGGGTGGGTGAAGGAGCCCACCCATCCCATCGTCGCTCACACATGCGTACATATAGCCTGTATGTGACGTGCATGCATGCACGCATGCATGCACGGCCGTGCTCATGCCACACTCCATCTGGCCTTGTGTGCATGTGCTACGCAGATTGAGAGCACCGTGGTGGAGCAGCTGGGCGTGGCACGCAAGGTCACTGTGGGCAGCACCAACACCACACTCATCGCCGATGGCGCGTCCAAGGACGAGATCGACATGCGCGTGGCCCAGCTGAAGAAGGTGGGGCAGAGGCTCGTTTTTGTTAGCAAGGAGGTTTTGCTCGACTTTGCGGGTGCGGGTAGGGAGGCTCGGCACGGATGGAGTCCAGCGCTTTGGTCCATGGTGCTGGGCGTGTTGTCCGCTGCCGCCAAGCCGGCTGCTGTGCTGCTGTTGCCCTCACCAGCTCCCATCAGCGGTTTGCTCTGCCGTCTCAAAAGCGCATTCCTGCATCTACTTCCCTCCCTGCAGGAGCTGGCCTCCACCGACAGCGTGTATGACACTGAGAAGCTGAGCGAGCGCATTGCCAAGCTGTCCGGTGGCGTGGCAGTGATCAAGGTGCGAAGGGCATGTTGCCAACCTGTCCTGTGTCGTGGCAGGGATCAAGGTGCGAAGGGCATGTTGCCAACCTGTCCTGTGTCGTGGCAGGGATCAAAAGGTGTGCAAGGAGGCCGAGGCAGGTGGGGGAGGCTTCAGCTGGCATGTCAAGCGGCATGAGGAGCTCTGCTTCCCTAGAATTCCAACAATGCCTGGCCTGCCCTTCTGCGTCAGTTGCCATGACGCAGAGCCGCTGCGAACCTGCTCTGGCGCATGTAGCATGGGCCTGCAATACTTCTATTTATACTTGAATGCTTGTGCTCTCGCGCGTGTCAGTGCACGCACACACATGCGCGAAAACATGCATGCGCACGCTTACACTCGTTCACACACGTGCATGTGCAAGCATTCACGCATGTGCACATGCACACGTACGCACACTCGTATGCGCGCACGCAAGCTTGCACGCACGCACACACACGCACATGCATACACACATGTGCACACATACACACATGCGCGCGCACGCGCACACACACACACACGCATGCAGGTGGGTGCTGCCACCGAGGCTGAGCTGGAGGACCGTAAGCTGCGCATTGAGGATGCCAAGAATGCAACGTTTGCCGCCGTGGAGGAGGGTATTGTGCCTGGTGGCGGCGCGGCGCTGCTGCACCTGTCAGAGCTGCTACCAGCCTTCAAGGTGCGCTGAACTAGCAGCGAGTGGGGCTAAGGAGTGAAGAGGGTGAGGAGAACACTTTTGGGGGAGGGAGAGGAGAACACTTCTGGGGGAGGGAGAGATGGCCAGGGCTCGCATTGGCTGGGGAGTGTCAGTTTTTGTCAGAGATGGCATTGGCTGGGGAGTGTCAGTTTTTGTCAGAGATGGCATGGTTTTGGGCTGAAGGGGGGTTGGGTCGAGGATATTGGAATGGCAGCAGCGTGATGTGGAGCATGACCGATGTGCAATCATGAGCACACTCTGCGGCTGGTAGGCACTTCAGGAAGAGACTGTGAGTTGCTACAAGCTAGCACATGGACAGCCCAGTGAGGCTGGGGGGGTGGACCCATGAAAGGCCATGTACTTGTACTTGCGTGCACGCGTTTGTGCTTTGTGTGCAAGACATCACGTGCACGCGCTCATGCCTCACGCGAGTGCAGGAGGGCCTGGAGGATGCTGAGGAGCGCCTGGGCGTGGAGATTGTGCGCAAGGCGCTGCAGGCGCCGGCACGCCGCATTGCGGAGAACGCCGGTGTGGAGGGCGAGGTGCGCTTGCAGATGGGGCTGGGTGTGGGTGTGGGTGGGTGGGTGCAGGTGCAGGTGCAGGTGCAGGTGTGAGTAAGGCTTGAACGCTCGTGTGTCTGCACGTGTGTCTATGGTGTGCGCATGTCCCTGCCCCCATCATTGTCCTCAAGCGCCCTCTGCGCGCACTCACACCCCACCCCACCCCCTTTCCATTGAGCAGGTCATTGTGCAAAAGCTGCTGGGCACGCCATTTGAGATGGGCTACAACGCCATGGACGACACAATCGAGGACCTGCTGGCCGCGGGCGTCATCGACCCCGCCAAGGTCACCAAGAACGGCCTGCTCAACTCGTGCTCCATCGCCGGCATCATGCTCACCACACAGGTGAGCATATAGCTGCATGGAGTGCGCGTGCATGCCTGCACGCTTGCGAGTACGCGCGCGAGGCACATGATGGGCGTACGCCGCCTTTCGCAGGACTGATTGCAACAATTAGCTAGCTACATGCGATTATGAAAGACATTCCCTGCCCAAGACGAGGTTGCCGTGCTGCCAATTGTTGTAGTAGTCAAGCGACTAGAGAATCCATGCCTCTCAGCAGCTGCTGACGGTAATAAGTGTGCCCTGCAGCACCGCTGTGACTGATAGGACAGCTTGCTGGCGCTGTATAGCCTAGAAGTGGCGCACCTATGCAGGAGCAGGGCCTGTGCCTACGTCACCCTGGCTAGCCTAAACTGGCGCACCTGCACGGGAGCAGGGCCTGTGCCTGGGTCACCCTGGCTAGCACATATATGATATATCTGGTCGCCCCGTGCCTGAGCGCCCACGCTGCTTCTGACTCCCTGCGCATGCAGGCCGTGATGGTGGAGCGCAAGAAGGGCAGCGTCAAGGACCTGGGCTACTCTCCCTCAGGCATGCCCGCCGGCATGACCATTTAAACTGGATATGTGCATGGCGAGTGGGCGAGGCGCGCGTTTGGCGGCAGGGGGGCACAGGTTTGGCAGCGCCGCCTGCAGGGGTGGCATATGCCCTCTTGTCCTTTGGCCTGCACTGCATCCCCTCATGCTAGACAGCCATGCCCACCCGCCATCCTAAAGGAAAGGGGACCAGTAAGGTCCAATGGCGGGCTTGCTTGAATTGAGACCGCAAAGCCAGCGCGTGAGCTGCGCCCTGTGCTGCAATGCTCCATTCTTGACAAGGCCAAGCACGCCTGTAGCGCGCCTGGTGCGCGGTGCCGGCGTGCGCTTGGAGCTCACAAGGGTGGCCCCCCCAGAAATGGGGTGGGCATTGCCCCATCCGTCATCATGGCAACCTGCTGCATGCCCTGCCAGGAGTCATGGCTGGCCCTGCGCTAGCTGGGCCTGAGGCAGCATGTCATGGTGTCTGTTGGGAAGCCTGCAACAGACAGGGCTCCTTGCTGGCACCCCTGTTGGCGCCAGCAACTTTTTTATCTGACTTAGACTGACTCAGGATAAACTATTATTTCATTCTGCTTGGGGGACGTGGTCCTTTCCTATGTGCTTTTCCATCTTTTATTGCGACTGTTTTGGTGGGTTCTGTATTCAAATGTCTGTTCGCGCTTCTGTGTGCATGCGGCCTGCTGTCAGCTTGATGATGTCTAGTCAATGAATTCATTCGTTGGCATGCAATCAAAACCACTTTGCGAGGGGTTAAGGATTTTCGAAGATAGGGCATTCAGTCAAGAAGTGTGGATGCAAGCCTCAAGTTTGCAAGTTCGACCTTCAGCCAGGTAGTTTGACTTTTCAGGTTGCACCAGCCATACAGAAAACATCCATTAACCTTGAGATAAAACGATAGGAAACATTAGTTTGTTTCTCGAAGAAATTGAAGAGATCCTCAGAACAAGCTTGGGAGAAATAAGGTTAGATTACATAGCTGTATCCGCCGAACGAGGGCAGCTTAGCAAAAGCCTAGAAGGCCTGCAACCTTAAATGAAAAATAGAAGCGCTCAAATCAGAAGAAAGTTAGGGAGAGATAAGTTACAATGGGTTTAGACCTTCAGCCAGATGGGTTGACTGCTGGGCTTGCTGGACATTGCCAGCTCGACAAAAAAAAATCCGTAGTCTCAGAGATACAAAGGAATGATTTGTATGTCTGCTTCAAAAGAAACAATTTCACATCCTCAGCTCCGATTTTGTCAAAATAAAAAGCGCCTGTGTCTCCAATGTAAGTCTTACCAGCAAAATCAGCAAATTGTTCTTCGAATCTCCTTCTTAGATAGCACATTTCCAAGCAATGGCACAAAAAATGGACGTGCTTTTCGTTCTGGACATCATGCAAGTCACATTTGTCACAGATCCTATTGTGGCTTTGCCAACAACCGGTTTCAACTCTTAGGGTATGAGCTCTCAAAAGAAAACGAGCAATGTTCCGAAGCACATGCCTACTTAGTTCCAGCTCCAGGTACCTAGGCAACACATGGGGAGGGCCTCGTACATTGCTTGGTTTGAGAGGCAAGGCCATCCATGAATGATAAGAAGCCAGTTTTTGAGCGTGTGTCTTAGGATCTGCACCATCCGACTCCCTCCATACCACACGCAACGTAGGGAGAGATAAAAAGCTCCAGTTTGATTGACAGTCATTTTTATGCCAGTGATAAATCGTGAAACAAGTCTGCAAATTGAAGCCTCAACGAACACATTTGCATGCAAGGGCACAGGAAAAGTGCGTGTTTTTCATCTTGAATTGCCTGCGAGCCACACTTATCATAGGTACCATCATGATGCTCCCAGCTTCTTGTCTCGACTCGCAGCGCATGAGAATGTAACCTGAAATGTGCCACGTTGCGCCGTGTTTGCTTGCCCAAATCCAAATGCAGATACCTAGGTACAGAAAAAGGCGGTCCGTCAACAGTCACCGACCGAAGAGGCAAAGCAACCCAATTATGATATTTTGCAGCCTTGTCCGTCTGATCTTCATGGCCTAGCTGGTTTGCCTGGTTCCAGATACTCCTCAAACTCTTTCTCACATCAACAACAAATTCTGACTGTGGGATCGTTTGAAATGTTCTCGCGCGATGTTGGAAATCACCGCTGCTTTCCAGACCATGTAAAGCATCCAAGAACTCAGCACTCCAGCACTTCTTGTTGATAGTGCTCATCGCAATATCAGCCTAGAGGACTTAGGCAAGAGTGCTACTATTACTGCACAGCAGAGCATCATTTTACAATGATTGTAAAATCTCACAGCCGCTCGGAACCAATAGAATTGCAAGGGCTCTTGGCCACACTCGCGTTACACAGACCAGTTGGGAGTGGTGCGCTTTACACCTAAGATACCTTAAAGCAAGCACATGTGAACTGTTTGCAGAGGGCAGTCCATCTCAGCCCTATTAAGCCTGCTCATAAAAATGAAAAAGATCCTGAAGGAAAGAGTAGAGCTTGTTGTTGTTCTGGCTCAGAGTCACTACAGTAGGTAAGGTTACACAGCTGTACCTGACAAACAAGGGCAGCTTAGCTGAAGCCTCTGGCCTGGAACCCAATGTTGAGGTCAGCCAAAAGCCATGACGTTTGGCTCATTGGTTTACAAGTTTAAGACTTGACCTTCAGCCAGGTAGTTCGACTGACATAAAAAAGGGGTCCTGTGCTGGATCCAAACAACTATCGCATGTTGGCTGTGACCAGAACAATGTACAGGCTGTATGTGAATGTTCTGAGAGTATAGGTGACGGAGTGGTGTCCAACACTTCTGAGTCAGAAGAACAAGAAGATACCTGACACGCAATTTGATTTCTATCCAGGCAGAGACACTCTCCAGCCCATGTTCATCCTCAGACATTTGCTGCATGCTGCGCCAACAAGAAACCTCATGGCTCACCCAGCCCAGAGCACCAATGCACTAGCAAGGACTCCTCGGAGGAGCCAAGTGAGCTCCCAAAGAAGGGCGGCTGCTCACACCGGTTCTCTCCTTCCGTGGAGCTCCATTGGGCTCGCGCAGCTTGGCGTAGCTCACAAATTTGCTTGTTCTTCTTGCACTGTAACTGACATGGGGTTGGTCCGGGCAAGGGGAGGGGCTTTCATGACGTGACTAGTGAGGGGCGTAAGCACAGGGGAGTAAAACCAGGTAAACTGTATACCTCGATAAAATGCAATCCAACTCGGAACCAGGGTAGCCTGGAACCCAACATAGATAAAGGTTGCAATGGGTTTAGACCTTCAGCCAGATGGGTTGACTGCGGGACTTGCTGGGCACTGCCAGCCGGACAAAAGTTAAGTTACGATGGGTTTAGACCTTCAGCCAGATAGGTTGACTGCTGCTTCAAAAACATTTCACATCCTCAGACTGATGTTGTCAAAGTGAAAAGCTCCTGTGTCGCTTATGTAAATTCTATCAGTCTCAAGAAAATCAGCAAATTGTTCTGCAAATTTCCTTCTCAAATTGCACAATTCCAAGCAAGGGCATAAAAAAGGGCATATTTTTCATCCTGGGCATCATGCAAGTCACATTTGTCACAGTGCCTGTTGTGGATTTGCCAACATCCAGTCTCAACTCTCAGGTTATGGGCACGCAAGCAAAAACGACCAATGCTACAAAGCATATGCCTACAAGTAGTACTCAATTCCAGCTGTAGGTGTCTAGGAAGCGAACCTAGACTAAAAAAGGTTTTTAAGAAGGAGAAGAAGAAGCGAGCTACGAACCCCAGAAGGAACACGGTTTTTCAGATATAAGTAGGGAACCTGTGGGAACCTGTGGGAGGAAACAGAGAAGCACAATTACGAGTCCTGTGGAGAGAGACCACATGGGGATAGGTGCAGGGGAAGAGGACATGCCGCTCACTATGATGGTCCTGGGTACCATCATGGTACAAATGATTTGTATCAAACAGGTCAAAGGTAAAGGAGGTGTTGTGGTTTAAGGTCCCTGTTTCAACCCATAGGGTGTGTGCACTAACTTAGTGCAGACTTAGTAAGTCTGAAGCATGCTATGCTGCAAATAAGGTGAAGAGACATGTATTTGAAAGGGATGTATGGCACATGCGTGACCAGGGCCTTCTTTGTGGGAAGGGCGCACCATTCATTGTAAGTGGAGCGCTTGCTATTGGGTGCGCATCAAGAAAAGGTGCCCTAGACTCCCAAGCCTCTCCCTGAAGTCCACGACAAAACAACTGAGATGAATGGGCTCAAACTCCAGCAGCTTTTTTCAACATGTAAGGTAAGGTTACGTTTCTGAACATGTAAGATTGTGTCAGACCATCCGTGGTAGATAGAATATGGGATGGCAAGCAATTGTCATACTGTGAGCTGATTTGCATGTCAGCTTTCAAAGCCTATCTAGAATTCGGGCCATTGCTTTGAGTCCAGGAATTGTACAGCCGCATTGCTGCACGGAGCCAGTTGAAATGTAAAGGCTCCCGACCAGACTCGCGCATGGTGCACCATGAAGGGGTAAAGTTCCTGACCATCATGATTCTCTTCAGCACAGTCAGCGCCCACTCTCGTATAGAATTATCTATCTCTTTGTTGTGTAAGATATGGGGCCCAAACCTGACTTGCATACACACCAGCAGAAGTCGCATACATTTTGAGGAGCCACATGTAAGCGTGCAACCTGTTGGTCAGGTCATTTTCCTGTATTTACTGTTTGATGTAGAAATTGCCAGCTCTCAATGGATGTAGCGCTGCATCAGCTGCAGTTGTCAGATTGATATTTGGTCACAGACAATGCCAAGATTTTTGAAGTCTGTGTAGGGGAGCTGTGTGCTATCACAGAAAGAGGGGGTAGACTGTTAGTATGAGAATTCGGACAAATTTGTGTAATGAAAGTGTGAGACTTTCTCTGTGCATACGCTCTTAGTTTGTTCAGCATTGTCAGGATTAGCTCATGGTCTGCATGTGGTTAGGGTCATTGAACAAGAGGGTCAACAGCAAACAGCATGTGGGTCGCCAGAAATTCAGGAGTACCACTGGCAGTGAGCGCGCCTTCCACCCCATCTGCCACGCTTTCAATGCTGTTCAAGTTGATGGCAAACAGCAGAGGGGAGAGGGGACGTCCTTTTTCAACACTGAACAGAAGCTGTCTTGTCCCCATCCAACGTATTTTCAGCATGATACAAGGAGATGGACAGGACATGGTCTGGCATCTGGCAACTGTGTAAATGGTCCCACAGCTTGCTTCTTGGAATAGAGTGGTAAGCCTGTTTGAAGCCAAAAAAGGAAGGCAGCGTATGAGCATGACAATCCACCTTTTCTGAGCAGCGTAAGAGGGATTTCAAGGTGCTTCAGCCCGGATAAAACCCTTGTACGTCCGTAATCTTGATACGTTGGATGCACCAGTCCTAAATGATAAATCACAGCAGATTGGCATAATGTCTATACAGTATGCCACTCACCGCAATCATTCTGTAGCTCCCTGGCTGTGTCACTGGCCCCTTACTGTGAATGGGAATGAGCTTTGCTTCTTTCCGAGACCTGGGGGTGTTGGCTTTTGCAATGAGCTGTTTGAAGAGAGCAGCAATGTGAGGAGCCAGCACATTGATATTCTCCCAGCCTCTCTCTTGTTTTTTTAGGCACGTGCTTGTAAGCACATTCGATGAAGGTTGGTGTAATTGTGTCACCCCCAGGAGAGGATATTTTGTTAATTCCAGAAATGTGGGTGGCAATCAGCGTGTGCAGCTCATTGTCTGCTGGCATACTGAGAAGGTGTAGGCCTGGAAGTTGTGCATTGTTGTGTCTGCGCCCTGGTGGGATCAAGCTGTCCGTAGCTGATTCAGTGCCTGTGCATTGTCTCATATGTCTCTGTTGTCCATGCGACCAAAACCACGTAACACACAAGAGGAGGGTACGGGTTACATGGCTGGACCTGAAGGAGCAGGAGTTCATCAAATAAGGCAGCCATAGACACAAAAATTGGAAAAGGAGCTAAAATGAAAAACCGCGTAGATGGTGAAACATCCCTTACAGCAATCAAGATAAAGGAGACGCATTGGTCCGAAGTACCGTATCTCTACCCCCATCGATGCAAGACAAGAAAAGAACTTATACTAGACCTGAACACACATTCAACATGCAACAAAAATCAAAGCAGAAGATGAAAACGAATACAGAAAGTGCATATGGTTCGTTTCAACCCCCTCATTTTAGTCATGAAATGTATGTAGATGAAATTGCAGTGCAAAAATAATTTTGATGAATATGTTTATGATAATGATGAAGAATTAGATGATGATGATACTTCTAAAAGATTATTTGAAATTGGAATAAACGGTGAAAAAGTAAAACAATATAGAAAAGACATGAGAAGTAATGTTTGCATTTCATCTGTATCACATGTTTCATATAAATTATTTCAGATCAATATTTTTGATTCCAGATTTTACCAAATTGCAGATTTTATACACTTGTGTGTAAGGAATTGTTGAAATTTATGTTTTATTTTCCTTTGAGATTCAGCTACAATAATACAATGCATGAAAATATCATAGTAAACCCTCCTCCCCCCTGACAACCTGCTTCCTAGTTCGGATTGCAAGGATAATTCAATTTAAAAAGTTTGACTGATAGCCTGCTCATGGAAAGCAAGTGATTCATGTAGGAGAAGCCGAAAATATGTTAAGTTTTAATTGGAAAAAGCAGACATATCAAGAAATCCTGTCTGACAGAACATGTGGACATATTTCTTTTGGAGAGGGATCACCTGGGGGTGTGCAATGAAAGATGTCATGTTGCTCATCCTGGAAATTATCATTTGCCTCACAATGGTTACGATTTGGGAAAGACACTTCCTAGTTTAATAGGAGTTGCTTGGTGCTTGCACAACATATAAATAATATAACCTCTTCTTAAATTCTTGCAAATAGGGGTATCCTATGTTCTGACAGGAGTGTGCCCCCACCGGCCACTTTTAATGCTCCATGGTTGAGCAGTCCCTTGTGATTGACCCCTGCCAAACATCACATCTGCTGCTCCTTCTCAATGCAAGAGGTTATGTGATGGTCATGCCACAATTCGAAGAACATGAAAAGGAGAAGACTACACCAGTAGGGATTAACTCTGTTGGCGTACAATTGTGGAGGTGCTACTAGTAGCAGAGGAATTATTTGCAGCAAGAATATCCTGCCCACCATTTTGATTTCTTTTGCAATTCCAGGAGATATAGCGAGCTAGGAAGGTCGGCTGCTGAGCAGAGCAACCAGGCATGCAGAGGGATGTGCATGCTCCTCCTTCCAGGTATCTCTGCATGTCTTGAAGAGACGTCCGTGAAATCATCATCATATTGCTATCATCCCCTGTCAGTACATCTGTAAGGGTGCTTACTTCTTGGGATTTAGTACAGTAACCACAATTTTTGCAATAAATTTCATTGTTTAAAGAAGCAGCGTCATTTTGTCGAGCTTGAGCGTGGGTCCACATTATTGCTTTCCAGCAGAAGATGAGGCTTCAATATGCAGACTTGTTTCACGATCTCCCTATGGCTCACAAAATTACTGTCAATCAGACTGGAGCTTTTTATTTCTCTCAAGCTTGTTCTGAAGATGTCTTCAATTTTTTCCAGAAACA
>LFIK01005173.1_pt1 | contig 10500 bp, 10 predicted proteins | sample 643401 | NCBI WGS metagenome assembly LFIK01 (sample SAMN03777447, study PRJNA286221) | soda lake metagenome | biome: soda lake; feature: Kulunda steppe; material: water; isolation source: sample T5-Br brine of Lake Tanatar-5 | place: Russia: Kulunda steppe | collected 2010-07
ACGGCCAAGCCATCACCGAACACAACCGACGCGCCTGGCAGCGCGCCATTGGCTATGTGCCGCAGCAGATTTATCTGGCCGACGACACGGTGGCCGCCAACATCGCCTTTGGCATCCAAGCCAAAGACATCAACCCAGCCGCCGTAGAGCGCGCCGCGAAAATCGCCAACCTGCACGAGTTCGTCACTAGCGAATTGCCGCAGCAGTACCAAACCACCGTCGGCGAGCGCGGTGTGCGCCTCTCGGGCGGGCAGCGCCAACGCATCGGCATTGCCAGAGCGCTGTACCACAACCCGCAAGTGTTGATTTTGGATGAAGCCACCAGCGCGCTCGACAACCTCACCGAACAGGCAGTCATGGAAGCGGTGCACAACCTAGGGCATGAAATCACTATCATCCTCATCGCGCATCGCCTCAGCACCGTGAAAGCCTGCGACACCATCTTCCTGTTGGAGAAGGGCGAGCTGAAAGCGCAGGGCACCTTTGACGAACTGACGCAGGCCAACGAGCGGTTTCGGGCGATGGCCTTGAATCATTAAAGATGCTAGCGCCTTGTCATTCATGTTCTATTGCAATGTGATATTTCTATGGGTGTTGGTAGATTAAAACGATGTCGACGTAAGCCAAATTCTTTATGACCAAACACAGTCAAGCGATCCACTGGACCGTAAAGCTTGCATTGATACCAACGAAGTGGCGAACGAGAAACACCGAAGAACCAAAAACCTAATGCTGAAGATTTTTTTCGACAATCATCTGATAAGCCATAAACTTAACGATTATGCACTCAACAGAGCGTAGGGCGCTGTTCTTGGATCGAGATGGCGTTATCAATGTGGATCGCGGTTACGTTCATCAAATCTGCGACTTCGAATTTATTGAAGGGATATTTGATCTTGCACGGGAAGCTTTTTTGCAGAATTATCGTTTGGTTGTTATTACTAATCAGGCTGGAATTGGCCGTGGCTTCTACACTGAAGCCCAATTCCAAAGTCTTTCAGATTGGATGTGCAATTGTTTTTTAATAGAGGGTGCGCCAATTGACAAGGTGTATTTTTCCCCCTATCACCCTACAGAGGCTCTTGGGCATTACAAACAGGATCATCCTTCCCGTAAGCCTAATCCCGGAATGTTTTTGCAAGCACAACGTGAATTGGGCTTGGATCTAAAGCAGTCAGTCATGATCGGTGATAAGTTAAGCGATATTCAGGCCAGTTCGACCGCCGGTATCGGTACTAATCTTCTTCTTACGGGTCATCATGAGTTGAGCAAAGGGACTTGTGATTATTCAGAAATCCCATCCTTGAAAGATGCGATCCCTTTTTTGCGTAAGAAGGCATGCAGTAAAAGTTAAGACCCAAGCGTAAGATAGATTGAGTCGCGCCAAACCGAATCCAGAAAATAAAGTGTCAAGAAGAGAATGTCATTATAGTGATGTCTGGCTCAGTGTTCTGGATACGGCTTGTTAGTAAATGTGTGGCGGGCATCAAATAAATTTTAGGGCTCAATCGATCTTTTGATTTGACGATAAACACTACTATGGGCGTGTGCCCGGCATTATTTCACGATGATGTTGTATAAGAAACATAACAATCACATGAACTTAATTTTGCTAAGGGTAATAACGTAAATGAAACCTCTTCTTTATCAATGTCTTCGCATCCGTATGATTGAGGAAAAGATTATTGAGCTTTATCCTTCCGATCAGATCCAAAGCCCAGTTCACCTGTCTATTGGACAAGAAGCTGCAGCGGTTGGAGTTTGTGCTAATCTAAAATGGGATGATTGGGTCTTTATTAACTATCGTGGGCATGCCTTCTACCTAGCCAAGGGGGGACCGCTACCTCAATTTTTTGCCGAATTAATGGGAAAACGGTGTGGGCTGAGCAAAGGAAAGGCTGGTTCAATGCATTTAGCAGCACCAGATTGTGGAGTGATTGGGGCTTCTGCGGTAGTAGCATCTACCATTTCTCATGCGGTCGGGGCGGCCTTGGCATCCAAGATTAAGGGTGAAACTAAGCGGGTTTTCGTTGCCAACTTCGGTGATGGAGCGATGGAGCAGGGCGTATTTCATGAGTCTTTGAATTTTGTAGCTTTACATCAAGTGCCAGTGGTCTTTCTCTGTGAAGACAATGGTCTGGCTGTTCATACCTCACTTGGTGAGCGTCAGGCATTTAGTGTTGCTAAACTGATTGAGTCCTATGGCATTGCCTATTACGAAATAAAAGAGGGCTACGATCCAGACCATATCAAGGAACAGGCTGGGGTCGTCATTGAACGGGTCCGCCGTGAACAATGCCCAGTTTTCCTTAAGATTTCCACTGCCCGTTACCGTGAACACGTAGGACCCGGAGAAGATTTTGATGCTGGTTACCGTTCCACAGCAGAAATTGATCTATGGAAGGCTAAAGACCCACTACTAGTATCTTCCCCAGAGTTAGACGCCTACCGTCAAGAAATTAATACCGAAATCAATTTAGCGTTAGAGTTTGCCCAGAACTCTCCACTTCCAACTATCCAGGATTTGTTAACTGATGTCCTCTAATACATATCGAGAAGCTCTAGCTATAGCTATGCAAACTGCCATGGATGAGCATGATCACACCATGATTATTGGGCAAGGGGTTACAGACTTTAAAGGTTTATTTGGCACGACTTCCGGACTGGCAGAACGATATCCTCAACGGGTGATTGAGACCCCATTAGCGGAAGATTCTATCGCTGGAATTTGTATTGGCGCTGCCTTGAATGGGATGTATCCGATCAACACCCACATTCGAGCTGATTTTGGTCTCCTGATCTTTAATCAATTGATCAACCTCGCGGCGAAATATCGCTATATGTTCGGCGGATTGTTCGAGGTGCCGCTGATGATGCGAATGATCATTGGTCGCAGTTGGGGCCAGGGGGCGCAACATTCCCAAAGTTTGCAATCTTTGCTGGCTCATATTCCCGGTTTGGTGGTGGTGATGCCTGCTACCCCTCAAAGTATTTTGGCTAGTTACCGCTATGCGATTGAGCAGCATCGTGGGCCGGTAATTATGTTTGAACATCGGCTGATGTATGAGTTGCAATTTGAGGAGGGGCCGCCCGCGCCGGAGGTGCCGATTTTTGGCTCTCGATTAGAGCGGGAAGGGAGCGATGTGACGGTGGTGGCGACTTCGGTGATGTTGCTGGAGGCTAAGCGGGCGGCGCAATACCTAGAGGACTATGGCATTTCTGTAGAAATTATTGACCTGCATTCGGTGTCCCATCCGGACTATGCTATGATTTTGGCCAGTGTAGGCAAGACGGGGCGGCTGATTGTGGCAGATACGTCGTGGATTGCCTACGGGGTTTCGGCGGAAATTAATCGGGTGATTAATGAAGCGGATCCATCGCTGTTAAAAGCTCCTTCGTTGAGTTTGGGGATGCAGCCAGCACCTTGCCCAACGGCGAAGGTGCTTGAGGATTTTTATTATCCTGATGTGCATGATCTGGTGGATGCGGTGGCTTGTTTGTGTAGTGGTGGGGCTGATCATGGGATACCGCTGCCGGCTAAGCAGTCTATGAGGGATTATTACAAACATTTCAGAGGGCCATTTTAAAATAATAAGTGGCTTTATAGTGTCCACGGTAGTGCATTAATCTACGGGTCAGAGAAAAATCAGTTAGAAACAGCGATCTACCGTCGTAAGGTCTTGGGGGACACCTGATTATTCTCTATGCTATAAGAAATAGGGCTACCAATTAATCGAATCTCTATTCGCAGCAAAGCTTTCAATCACTATAAAGGATCTAAATCGTATACCGCTATACAGGCTCTACCACGAATCCAGAAAAGCCTTGTCAGGCCACTTTATATCGCATGATCTTCTACTCACCTTAAAAATAACTTATGGAAATTACCCTTCAAGGCCTAGCTTCAGCATTTGGTACTGTTCGAGATCTTCAGGAAAGTACCAGGGCTATTTTTCGATCTCATGATTTTAGTTTTTCTGAATTGGATCAATCCGAACAGGATAAGATCCGAGTTGAAATCGAGAAAAAAATTGCTGATGGCTTTTCTCAGGTTGGTGGCCATCGAGCCGATGTTTGGGAATCTGCCTGGAATTCAGTGAAGGAGAAGTTTGTTAATTCAAACTTTGATCCACTTGCTCTTAATCCTAATTTTATAAGTAATTATGATTACGTTCGATGGAATGGACGTTATGTTCGTCCCAATGATCGAAGGCTGGAATTATCTTTCTTTGAGGTATTCCGAGATTGGTTATTTACAGAATACCTAGTAAATGCTGACAATGTGTTTGAGTTTGGGAGCGGTAGTGGATTTAATATTGTTGAACTCTCTCAGAAATTTCCTGAAAAGCAGTTAGTTGGATTTGATTGGTCTGCATCTGCTACTGACATTCTCAACATCTATGCACAAAGTACAGGAGCTAATGTAAAAGGTTGCAGATTCGACTTTTTTAATCCTGACCTAGCTTTTGAGGTGCCAGACAATACAATTTTTCTCACTTTTTGTGCCTTTGAGCAGATCGGGCCTAAATTTCAGCCAATGCTTGATTTCTTTATTGCAAAGCGACCTGCCTTGATTATTCAAATGGAGCCGACTTTAGAGTTTTATGATATTCAAAATTCATTTGACCAGATTGCCATTAAGTATCACCAACGTCGACAATATTTGGAGGGTTACTACACTAAACTTTGTGACTTGGCTTCTGCATCTATAATTGAGCTAATTTCTTCTAAGAGATTAAATTTTGGTAGTAAATACAATGAGTGCTACTCGTTTCATATTTGGAAACCCCTATGAGAATATTAGTCGCCGGGAGTTCGGGTTTACTGGGGTCTCACTTGGTAGATCAGCTTAAGGATTCTAAACATCAGATCATTGGAACCTACCATTGTCGGGAACCCCTTGTCAAAAATAATAGTATTAACTATTTGCAGGTTGATCTAAGAAAGTCTGAAGATTGTAGACGAGCCGTAAAAGAGTCAGATATTGTTTTTCTGTGTGCCGCTAATACGGGTGGCATTACAAAAACTCAGGGATCTTCAAAACCTGTTATTGATACTTTGAAAATTAATGCGCAACTTCTAGACCTATGTGCAGAGAAGAAGGTTGATCAAGTGTTTTTAATTTCTAGCACTACTGTCTATCCTGATCGCAATACACCATTTTTTGAAGACGATGGATTCGTTGGTGAACCCTGTGCTGCTTACTTTGGTATTGGTTGGATGAATCGCTACTTAGAAAAATTAGCCCAATACTATCGTCAAAAATTTGGACTGGCTACTACGATAATTCGCCCCACTAATTTGTACGGATCGTATGATAATTTTTCTGAACAGGGTGCTCACGTTATACCTTCCTTAATCCGGAAATTCATTGAAGCTGATCAAACCGTTCAGATTTGGGGTGATGGATCTCAACAACGGGACTTTATATATGCCGGTGATGTAGCTGCACTTTTAGTAAGCCTGATTGGTAAGGCAGAACATACTGGTCCTTTTAATATTGGTAGTGGCGAAGGAGTGTCCATAGGCCAATTAACAAAAGATGTAGCTATCGCTACAGGAAGAATAGATGTAGAAATTGTATTTGACACTACTAAACCCACTGGGGTTCCAATTCGACTAGTAGATGTTTCTCTGTCAAAGTTTGCGCTAAATTTTACACCCTTGCATACCCTCCAAGATGGATTGCAAAAAACAGTTCAATGGTTCAATCAGACACATAACTGAAATCTATTATGGAAACTGAATTGCTTAATTACTTCTCTAGTAAGAACTGCCTGATCACCGGTGGTACAGGTCTGATTGGTCGAGAGATCGCCAGAATTCTGGTCGAGGCTGGGGCCAGGGTGCGGGTAGTTTCCCTAGATCGGGTTCAGATTCACCCCCAGGTGGAGCATGTCTATGGCGACCTGACCGATTTGTCCGTTTGTCTCGATCAAACCCAGGGGATGGATTGCGTCTTCCATGTGGCGGGTATTAAGGGATCGATTGAGGTCACCCAGTCTAAACCCGCCAGTTTCTTTGTGCCTCTGTTGATGTTCAATACCAACGTCCTGGAGGCCGCTCGCCGTAACAAGGTGCAAAAGTTGGTCTATACCAGTTCCATTGGTGCCTACGCCAGTGCTGAGGTGTTTGTGGAAACTGAGAATCGTGAGGGCCCACCCATGGATATGTTCCCCGGGTGGGCTAAACGCATGGCAGAGTTACAGTTGCAGGCCTACCGTCAGCAGTATGGTCTTGACTGGGCAGTGGTGCGTCCCTGTAATGTCTACGGGCCTGGTGATAACTTCGACCCTAGTAATGCTATGGTTATTCCGACCTTGATGATGCGAATTTACCGGGGGGAAAACCCTGTGGTGGTTTGGGGGGATGGGTCCGCCATTCGGGATTTTGCTTATGCCCGTGATGTTGCGATGGGAACGATTCAGGCCTTGTACTATGGCACCAAGGGTGAGTTTGTTAACCTGGGCAGTGGCGTGGGCTACAGCATCCGTCAATTGGTCGAGACCCTTCGAGAATTCCTGGATTTCAACTATGAATTTGATTCCAGCAAACCCGCTGGGTTTCCCCGTCGGGTGATGGATATCTCCCGGGCGAGCGAGTGGATTAATTATGACCCCCAAACATCCCTCCGACAAGGACTTGAGGAAACCTGGAGCTGGTTTCAGAAAAATCAGGATGAGTACTTGCGAAAAAAAAATTACTTTAAAGATTAGGTTTTAATCATGACCACTGCGTTTATCACCGGTATTACGGGTATGGTTGGCTCCCATCTTGCAGATTATCTTTTAGAGCAGACGGACTGGAATCTTGTGGGACTTTTGCGCTGGCGAAGCCCTTTGGATAATATTGGTCACCTGTTGGAACGGGCCAATTGCAAAGATAGGTTATCACTGGTTTACGGCGACTTGAGAGATACTCTATCCATCGATAAGGCCATCGGTCAAAGCCAACCTGATTATCTGTTTCATCTGGCGGCCCAGAGCTTTCCTAAAACCAGTTTTGATGCCCCCCTAGATACCCTTGATACCAATGTTCAGGGTACTACTCGGGTCTTGGAGGCCGTTCGGCAACACTGTCCCCAAGCGGTTGTTCATGTCTGTGCCTCATCAGAGGTGTTTGGTCGCGTGCCTAAAGAGAAGCTACCGATTGAGGAAGACTGTACCTTTCACCCGGCTTCGCCTTACGCGATTTCGAAGGTGGGCACCGACTTAGTGGGTCGGTTCTATGCTGAGGCCTACGATATGAAGGTAATGACGACTCGTATGTTCACTCATACTGGTCCAAGGCGTGGAGATGTGTTTGCTGAGTCCTCTTTTGCTAAACAAATTGCCCTAGCCGAAGCGGGGTTTATTCCCCCTGTGATTAAGGTCGGTAATCTCAAGAGCCTGCGCACCATAGCCGACGTGCGAGATGCGGTGCGGGCCTATTATCTGTTGGTGACGGTTAACCCCCAGGCCGGTGCTTACTACAATATTGGCGGCCAATTTAGTGCCGAGGTAGGGGAAATTCTGCATTTCCTCATGGGTCTCTCGCCTCTCAAGGCTGAACTCAAGGTAGAGGTTGACCCCGATCGGCTGCGCCCCATTGATGCCGATCTACAGGTGCCCAATACGGAAAAATTCAGAAAACATACCGGTTGGCAACCAGAAATTACCTTTGAACAAACCATGACCGATCTATTAAATTATTGGCGAAATCGAGTGAGTTCCGAGGGTAATCGTTTTTTAATGCGTTAGGGGTGTAAGTTGTGTATGGGGAATTTAAACCAATCTTGACCACAGCTTTCTTCACACTGGAGGAGGCTTCTGCCAGCCATTCAGAACTTCATGACTCATACTATAGGATTACTGGGCAAGATTCTGTGATTTGTTGTGTGTTAAACCAGTTCGATCAATTTGTCATGGTACGACAGTACCGCCCAAACTTGGGCATGAAGACCCTAGAGACCCCAGCTGGTGGGGTGGAAAAGGAAGAAACCCCTCTGCAGGCGGCTCAACGTGAGATTGCCGAAGAAACGGGGTTACGCTGTGCTCTTCTTTCCCTAGGTAAAACCTTTAGATTAATGATGAATCGTACTAACATCCAGGACCATTTATTTTTGGGGATGTTTCCTGAATCTATGGCTAACTTTATTCCGGAGCCAGGCATTGAGGTTATCCATCTGCCCCGGCGGGAACTTCTACGCTGCGCCATCCAGGGTGATTACTATCAACTAGCTGGATTGGGTTTGTTACAGGTGGCGGGGGGCATCCTCCAGGTGGATATGTGGCATAGTCCAATTGACGTCATTGAGCAAGCCTTTCGTCAGCAGCCCCAGGTTCACTGGCCCGATTATGTCTAACCCCCTCACCACGGCTATTGTCCTTGCTGGTGGTTTAGGAACCCGGATAAGGTCAGTTATCGGTGATCGCCCTAAACCTATGGCAGTGGTTGCTGGCCGCCCTTTCCTGGAACATCTCCTCAATTACTGGCAAACTCAGGGTATTAAGCATTTTGTGTTGTCTGTTGGCTACCGACATGAACACATTCAAGATCATTTTGGGCATTCCTTTGCTGGATGCCGGATCGATTACGTGGTTGAACCCCAGCCCCTGGGTACCGGGGGAGGGCTTCTGCTCTGTCAGCGGCAGCTCCAATTGGCCGATCCCTTTCTATTGCTAAATGGAGATACCTTTTTTGCGGTAAAAGCCGAAGCACTGCAGGACCAAGCTGACAGACATGACGCCGACTGGGTCTTTTCCCTATTTCCCACCACCGATGCCTATCGCTATTTGCCGGCTGAATTGGATCCCAAAGGAAGGCTTTCCTTTGGGGTTTCGAAGTCGGGACTGGGGGTAGACCCGATCCACTGGGTCAATGGAGGGGTTTACTGGGTGCACCCCAGAGCCCTAAACCTGTTTAGGGAAGATACAGCCAACCTCTCCCTAGAGGCAGAGCTGTTTCCCAAGTGTTATCAACTGGGGCAAGTGTTTTGTGGCCTTCAGAGCAAGGCACCCTTTATCGACATCGGTATCCCAGAGGATTATGCCCGGGCTCAGACCATGGCCTGTTTCTTATAACGGGCTTTTTTTCAGGAAGTGGTTTAAGCGTTATTCAAGATTTTTTTCAGTGTTTTTTTACAGTGTTTATTAACAGGTTCTAGTCGTTTTATGCAAGTACAATCTACCCAACTCGAGGGGGTAAAGCTAATTACTCCGCCCACTAACTTTGAGGATTTCCGCGGCAGTTACGTTGAACTCTACAACCATCGCCTGTATCACGAAGCTGGGATCCCCCTGGATTTCATCCAGGATGATATCTCTACTTCCCGGCAGCATGTGCTGCGCGGCATACATGGCGATGCCTCCACTTGGAAGTTGATTTCCTGTCTGTACGGGTGCTTCTACCTGGTGGTGATTAATAATGACCCAGCGTCACCCCAGTATCGGCAGTGGCAGGGGTTTACCCTCTCGGATCACAACCGACTACAGGTCCTGGTACCACCGAAATTTGGTAACGGCCATCTGGTTTTGACCGAAACAGCTATTTTCCACTATAAGCAGACAACCGAATACGACCGAGCCGGACAGTTCACCATCATTTGGAATGACCCAGCCTACAAGCTCTGGTGGCCGGTGAAACAACCCATTCTGTCAATTCGAGATGAGTCGGGAGTGTAACTTGTGAGGAGTCAACATTTTTTCCAAGGAAGGCGAGTTTTGGTCACAGGCGCGAGTGGTTTTGTGGGCACTCATTTGGTACGTCGTTTGGTTGAGCTTGGCGCTAAGGTCCGGGGCACAATTCACCAAAAAGCCCTTCAGCGGGCTGAACCTACTGTTGAGTACTTGACTTGCGATTTAACACAGCCTCAAGATTGTGAGGCAGCTACCCGAGACGTGGATTTTGTCTTTATGGCAGCCGCAAACAGCTCAGGCGCAGCGGTCATGGAAAAAACTCCGCTGGTGCATTTGACCCCCAATCTGGTGATGAATGCACACATGCTAGCCGCCGCTTATGAAAATCAGGTCAAAAAGTTTTGTTTCATCAGTTCTAACACGGTCTATCCCCTGACGGATTTTGCCGTGAAAGAAGAGGACACTAACTATGAGTTCTTTGAAAAATACTTTGTCGTGGGGTGGATGAAGCGCTTCTCGGAAATCATGTGCCACATGTATGCCGAGAAAATTAAAACCCCGATGCAGACGGTGGTCGTACGCCCTGGTAATCTTTATGGCCCCTTCGATAAATATACCTGGAAAGAGTCGAAGGTGATTGCTGCCCTAATTCGCCGGGCGGTTGAACGCCATAACCCCTTTGTGGTTTGGGGGGATGGCCTGGATCTAAAGGACTTTCTCTACGTTGAAGACTTTGTGGAGGGTTTACTCCTGGCCTTTGAGCAGGTTGAGGGCTTTTCGCCCCTTAATATTGCCTCGGGTCAACCGGTGACGGTTCGTGAGGTATTGGGGGCGGTTTTAGAGGCGGCTGACTATAGAGAGGCTCCGGTTGAATACGATGCTA
>LFIK01005174.1_pt1 | contig 10499 bp, 9 predicted proteins | sample 643401 | NCBI WGS metagenome assembly LFIK01 (sample SAMN03777447, study PRJNA286221) | soda lake metagenome | biome: soda lake; feature: Kulunda steppe; material: water; isolation source: sample T5-Br brine of Lake Tanatar-5 | place: Russia: Kulunda steppe | collected 2010-07
CAAGAACTCTAGTGTTTGTGTGTGCGTGCGTGCGTGTGTGTGTGTGTGTGTTTTTGAATGTATGTGTGTACGTGTGTGTTTTGTGCATTGGATGCAAGCTTCTACGTTCACGTACATGCATATGTACAGAGGGATTGAGTTCATGTGCACATGCACACTCTAGTGTTTGTACGCGCGGATGTTCGCATGTGTGCATATGCTTGTACTGAGGAGGCACGAATTTTGGCTCTTTATAACCGTAACCCTGTTATATCCTTCACTCACAGTTGCTCAGACAGACGCTCAAAGAGCCTCTGCACTGCGCAGTAGCTTTCCTCGAGAGCCGCGCCCCTCACGTCTATTAATATTCCCCATGTAAAACATTAAGGAACCTTAAACATATTTTTGCAGTTGCTCCGATGCCCTTATAATCATGGCTTTTGACCTTGGTCAGCATGCCCTTTTAACAGGAATGTGTAGATTTTAAACGAATTTAACTTCTGTCAAATGTGATCGATTCCGTTGCATATACCCTGCGCATTGGTTCAGATTTAAGTTCCTCCACACCGCTGATGATGTAGAGTCATGGGCTTGCGTTTGCCCCTGTGCTGTATTTGCAAAGCATTTGCAGCATAATAGTGGGGTGAATAACAGAGAAAAGAGGAAATGAGATCACGCCAACAGGGATGCCCCCAGGGCCTGTTGGAAAAAAGTAAGGGAGAGGTTTACGGATGGTGCAAGCACCAGACAAAACCCCACCTTCAAACTTGGAAGAGGAACATCAGTACTCAGGGTCAGGAAGGTTCTGAATTGAGCAATGTGCTTTCTATGTGTTTTGCACCAGTATCATAAATGAAAAGAAAAGAAAAGCTACGTAGGCAGCAAGACACTCCCTGCATCAATTAAGGAAAAGGACACATTGGCCCGAATTGCCGTGAGTCTCCTTCACCAACGGAAAAGATTATCAGTGGGATCTGGAGGGTCGCGGGCAGCCCCCTGCTCCAGACCAAGGCCTTGAGAGCATTTTATTTTTTCATGCGCACGTTTTGTTGTAGTCAAATTTTGAGTAAAATGCACGGAGTGAGCATATGCATGCAATTTAAGGGTGGTCTTGAGGATCCTTTGTGAGTCAAGGCCGAGCTCTTTAAAATATTGCAAAGTGTTTGAGTTATGGATTGAACCTCCTACACCAAGAGGGATGGTGTGGAGTGTAACCTTCTTGGCTTTCAAGCGCCTGCATAGAGTCTCGTGTTGTTTGCTAGAGGCCTCCAGCTTTTGACCAGGCCTGGTGTCTTAACAGTAATTGACCTCTATCAGGTGTACCTCCTCTTTAGTAGCTTTGAGATTGTGAGCTCTGCACAATTCCCCATGAAATCTAGCGTGCTGCACCAGTTGTGAGTGAGTAGTGGAAGGCTGTTTGGATTTAATGGGTATGGGAGTGACCAGAATGGCATCAGGGCGACTTGAGGTTAGCCTGTCTCTTAACAGGCATCAAAAAGCCAGCTGTGTGATGTCATATAATTAGAATGCTCAGGACTTTGAAGATTCTTCTGGGCCAATAGGTCAGTACTGCCAGCGTCCATATGGACCAAACATCCTGCTAGAGAGGCTTTCATGATGAGCCTGCAGGCAATGTTGTGGGTTTCAGTAATCATTCCAGAAATGATTATGCTGACACCCTGAAAGGATATGAAGAGCACTATCTGCTTGCTGACAGAGTGGATACTGAAAGCTAGTGGACTTTCCAAAGCGGACAGCATGTCTCTGATTGAAAAGGGTGCCTGTGCAGTAGCAAAAGATATTGTGTTTTGTTTGGAGGAAGAGATTGGACATGCTCCAAAATGCGTTGCTAATACCTTTGTGGACGTGTGGAAGCAGTGGACTCTGGTAATAAGAAGAATATCCTGTTTTTGAGTTGGCATAACCTAATCTATGGTTTAAATCAATGTTGGATTTTAGTGAGGCTTGAAGATTTGGAAGGTAAGCCAATCTGGTGCCATTACGAGGAGCTTCAGTTCCAAATCCTTGCTGATAAACTTCTTCAACAGCTTGCCAGCTAACATCATAGAAAGGGTTGCCACCAGGGCCTGCAGTGCAGGCAGTTGTTTCAGCAGGGATGATATTTCCGTGGCAGGCTTGGTAATTGGCAAGGGCGTCTGCACATTCATTTCCAGCAATTCCGGCGTGAGAAAAGGAAGATGAGGGATTGAGAGTTATGGAAGGTATTAGAAGGATTTTGAGGATGTCCCCTTGGACATGGTGACGTTGCTTTTCTGGGTACAATAATTTTTCCTTAATTTGATGGGTGCGGTAAGGCTGTCTGTGGCAATATGATCATGACCATGTGCAATTGCAGCAGCTATAGCTGTCAGTTGTGCTCTCACTATGGTGTTGGTTATACCAGCACCACAAGGTTCGACCAAACTGGAGTTGCCCGTACTGGGGTGGTAGACACCTGCCCCAATAACTTGACCACCTTCTTGGATGTGTCTGCTACCATCTGTATATGTCCAGGACCTCCAGTCAGCAGTCTTGAGTGTGATAACCTGTTTGAATTGGTGGAGAAGGGGACAACTCCAACCGAAGCAGGTCTGTGGGGGCACTTGGTGGTCTGAATTTTGTCTGTGAAGCTTCCAAAACTTCTTGAGACCAGTCGCTGTCTCAGCATGTCTAGTTAAATGTATGGGATCATTAGCAAAGCTGTTAAGGTGCCAGTGTGCTTAGGAATGTCCCGGGAAAGATTTGCAGCTATGTAGGGTTGTGGCTATTAGGGTGAAGCCGTGCGACTGTGTACCAGACTGCTATGATACGGAGATTCCAGAAAGCCTGGGGTAGAAGAGTCTCTTGGCTAGCCCAGGATTGAGGGGTAGCGCAGGTGACCTGATTAGCTGGTATCGTACCAATTTTGTAACACAGGTGAGGATAGGTTGTCAGGAGATTAGAGAAAGGGCAAGTGATCATGGATCCCTTCCAAGATGGTAGGAACATGAAGGTGACAGTTGCCTCAGTGCTGAGGATGGCTGAATAGATAGCATGCCTAAAGCTGAGATGCATGGTGTGGTCGTTTTAGATGGGATGACAGACAGAGAAACCAGTGAATTGGGACGAGAGAAATTTGAGGTGGGCGCCAAAGTGTGCATCACGTGAATCTGCACTCCAATAGTAGAGGTACCTTGGATTGTAGTCTAGGGAAGAGGCCATTTTCTCTTGTGTTACCAGAGCCCATTTTGGAGGGTAGTGTGAATATGGATTAGAAGAGCTCACGAGTAAGAGTATTTGATTTTCTTGCCGTGGTGTTTCGTTTCTAATTTTGTTTTCCTGGCAAGTAGTCGAAGCTCCCAGCTGCGAGTGTCATGTTGTTGTGGAAACCTCTAAGCTTGGCTGTTTGGAAGGCTGTATGAAGGATGCTTAGACATTCAGGTGCCATCATGCCCAGGCATTTACCATCTGTGCTGTAGATACGAGCCAGTCTTGATGAGTAGATTTCTGGAAGAATAAGGGGTGGAGTATGAGTGTGAAGGGTGGGCTGCTCAGTGCTCGCTTTGAGCTTGTATCTGACAAGGTCCATATTGCGGATCCAGAACTCACAACTCCCAGTGGGTTGTATGTCTATTCGTGGATAAGTGGGGTTAACGTCAAAGGTGACATTATTTCGCAGTTCTGCCCGTCTTTTGTGTGCAGGGGCTAAACTTGTCAGACACATCAAAGCATTGTCTTTCTAGATTGTCTACAAGTCGGTCTGCTGTGGGCAGAGAGAGGTCAGGCTCATCCGCCTGTGCCTCAAATTCCTTTATATGCTTGATAAGGGTCGGCAATTTATCTCTTAGCTCTTCCAGTTCACAGGTGGGTTTCCAGGTGACCTGTATGGGTTCTTCATCAGAGGACTCAAAGTGTCTATTTTTGTTTTTGTTCATCATTTAGTGAGCACAGCCAGGGCAAGCCCACTTGTCATTCTTGTCGACTTCCTCTCTTTGCCTCTCGGGGTAGCAGGCAATGTTTTTGAGGCATACCCAGTGGTAGGTCCGGTGGCAAACCTCACAGATGTACACGTCATTGAATTGGAGTACATTTGTTTCAGGCTGAAGGCCACAATTGTAGAATCAAATTTCACAGCATGCGCACTCAATGGCAGAGTGGGCTATAGGTTCAGACCATTTAGGTGAGAAGATAGGAAGTGCCCAATTTTCTTGATCAATTTGGTGCAAAGTTGGCATGGTATTGCTTCTGTTAGTTGGGATCCCGAATTGTCTCTAGACTTGGCTGGGACAACTCGGCAGTCGTCTAAGGAACTTACCTCCATGTCGTAGATGTAGATGGTGTTCACAGCATCTGAGGCACTAAGTGAGCGAGTTTTCTTTCACTTATAGTTCCAAAGCTCATTTCCCTTAATTGATGTATGGAGTGCTTCACTGCCTGGTTTGAGAGCCTGGGCATTCCAGGTTCGTGTTGAGCGGGAGGAGTCTTCTTCATTTTTGCTTGGAGGTACTTGATTGCAGACTGCAGCTAAGGGTGGCGTGGACAACAGATGCAGAAAGAGCTAGTTGCTGCGCAGGGGGGGTGTCAGGAATTTGGTGGGGGGCCATATCATTTGGACATGTGTTGCATCTTGAAGTAGATTGAGAACTTGTCCATCTTCTAGGAGGTTCATCATGCTGTTGTGTATTTTCAGGAGTACCTTGGGTGCCAGCATGGGCCATCAACTTATGAATGGAACAGGTAGGGGGAGCTGCTGTATCAAGTGTGAGCCTAGGTAAAAATTGCACGTAGATGGTTGATGTTGGGTAGAGGATCTTAAGGGACATTTTAAACGAGGCGTGTTGCTGGGAGATCCATCTTCTTTGTGTTCAATTGCGATTTTCAAAAAAGGAAGTTCCTCTGTCTCTTTTAGTTGGTTGGGGTGTATGCTGACTGTTGTGGGTGATACACTCTCAATGTTTGTGGGTTCTGAGTGGATTTCTTACGTGTGGGGCAAGATTCCAGGTTGGCTTGTGTATTGTCGTGGATCAGTCTGCATTGATTCTACATTGCCATGGTTGACAGCAGATGAAGATGGAGGGATCAAGGAACAAGGGATACGGTGCCCGGTAACTTCATGCCCGTAGTGGGTAGCACATCCAGCTCCGGATACTCGAGCAGGTGGCAGGGCACCTGCGATGGAAATTTGGCTATCCACCCTCGCAGCCTGTTGGTTTGAGGTTCGAACCTCAACGTAGGCTTGACCGGCTAAGCTGCCCTCGTTTGGCAGATACGGCCTTCAAACCTTAAACAGTATCACATAGAAGAGGTTGTGGTGGAGCAATGCTTAAATGGTTGGCATATTTCTGTTTGAGGTTGCATCATGGCATATTGGTAGTGGATGGGATGGGTGTTGCTCTGAAGTAGATGTCAACTAGTCCGCTGATGTGTGTATTGTTAATTTTGCGGGCAGATGGCCAGGGTGCTGGCTTCAGTGTTTTTGAATGCCATAAGCTTGTGAGTTTTATTACAGGTGAGTTCTTGTGTCTGGGGTAGGCCAAATACTCGTATATACGATTGTCTCTGCGCATAAAGTTGAATGTGTGTTAAAAGCTAGCACAAGTTTTGCTGCAAGTTTTGCTTCTCTTTCCTAAAAATATCCCTTCCCATCTTTCACACGCTCTCTCCAGACTCAGACTCTCCAGTGACAACCTGAATGTAGAGCTGCTCTGGCAACAACAACAGTCCCGTAGGAGCTAAGAATTTGCACTTAATGCAACTGGCACTGCGTGCAAATTTAAAAGCATGCATTATTAGACTGCCGAGTGCAGACAGGCTTAGAGACTTTGCTAGCCAAGCAGGCACCTGAGGCCTGGCCTTGTCTATGCACGAGTGCCTGGATCGCTGTGCCTAGGTTTCAGAACACCACCTTGCTTGTTTTAGTTGGTTGTGGTCGAAGGCCTGAATGGCTTCAGCTTAGCTGCCCTCGTCCGGCAGGTACAGCTATGTAACCTACTTGACACAGGGTAGCCAACTCAGTCTGACATTTAAAAAGTCCCCAACACACCAATTATGATAATATGTAAGCTCACTTTGTGGCATTTGTAAGGGTATGATCATTGCAACAGGAGATTGCAATAGCAAACCAGTGCCGGCCACGAGGGGCCAATAGGGCTGGGGTGCAAGTCCCCCTCCTCCTTCAACTTGAAGGAGAACTTTGAAAGGAGTAGGAAGGTGCTACAGTGGCATCCGCCACCAGAGTTGGTCAGACCCTTTTGGCCTGGTCTTAAAGACAGCTACAGCATTGACGTGCAAGAGTGTGTCTGACTCTACAGTGCCGTTCAGTTGCATTTCAACAGCAAGTTGCTAGTTGTTGCAGGGTGAGGGGAGGACGATCCCAGGGACAATTGCCCAGAAAGGAATTCCAGTGCCAGTAACCCTGGGAACCCTCCCATCAGCCGACCCCCACTCCCGTCTCACCCGTGCTGCTGCCAGGATCTGTGAGGACCCAGCATGTAGGTGTGGATCATTCTCTGCTGTACCCCATACAATGTCAAACTCAGCACGGGCAGGAGGCTAGCTGTGCAGCATAGCTGATGGCGTCCATACAAGTTGGCAAGACAGCGCACCACGAGCTTTTTCACGAGCTTTTGCCAGCTGAGAGGGAATTACATGGGGAAGTGCAGTACTGCAAGGCCAAGCTGTATCGCAATTGGCCTGAGCAAGAGTGTTGGGTTCTTTGTCACCGAGACACAGGTAAACAGCCTACAAGTCAGCGCAGGGGTGCACCTCCCTCAATTTCAAGGGTGGGCGAGCGTAATAAGCTGGTGAGGCGATACTCAATCCCACTGAGTGCGGGCAGCATGGATTTGCCCATGGACATCGATGCGTGCTGTGAACGAAGCAGCTCAGCTGCACACGCACGCGCCATGAGCTCCATCTCAGCGCAGCGGGCCCTTTCGCGCAATAAGGCTGCTTCAGAGCCTGCTTGGGCACCTGCAAGCACAGGTGTATGAGGACACAGCCAGGCACAGTGTTGCTTGCTGACCCCATGTCTGGACACGCCATCCATGCACAGACAGCATCACGCCCAGCATCGTCGCTGTATGATACAAGCATCATCTGTCGCCCTGCGTTCCACCAGCCTTCCCATTCCCTGATGCTCGACCGCATTCCTTGCACGCCATGCATTCCTTGCACGCCATGCTGCAGGCATTCCTTGCACGCCATGCTGCATTCCTTGCACGCCATGCTGCATTCCTTGCACGCCATGCCATTCCTTGCACGCCATGCTGCAGGCATATGTCTCGTGCGTCCCAGACTGCAGCTCAAGCATGCTCTGTGCGTGCCGTGCTTCACAGTGAGAGACCTACAAAACATCAGGCGTGCTTTCTGGAGGGTCGCAGGCAGGCAGAGGCCCAGAGGGTGCTCTGCATGACTGTGTTGGCAGTGAGGAAGGGTGCCTGAGGTTGATGGCTGCCACCTTTCCCCGTGCAGCATGTCACAACAGGTACGCAACGGAGCCGCAGTGCAGGGCTGCATGCGCTTACCTGCGGCACCATTCTCTGTTTGCGACTGCCCCCCCTCTGCAGCAGGAGCACTGCCGCCAGCGACAGGCGCAGGCGCTTGGGCCGCCTCACCCTCCCAGGCCGACGCCTCTTCAAGCATCTCCTGAGCGCAGGACAAGCCATGGGCGTCACGGACAAGGCACGCTTGCCATGGCACCAAATTATCATGCAAGCGCACACCTAACAGTCTGCCCCGCAGCCTGCCTCCACCCTGCTGTTTGCAGGCTTAGGGCCAATTACCAACTGCTGACACTCATCCCACAAAGGCCTCCCCATTGTCCCACCTCTCAATCCAATGGCCTGTGTCCCTCCCTCTCTCAAATGGCCCACATAACCCTCCTCCCTGCCACCTCTCCCTGCCTTCTTGCCCACTCCCCGGCCGCCTGCGCCCCACCTTCAAGCGCTCCACATGCGCCAGGCTGTCCTGCGCCTGCGCCTCCCAGTTGGCTGCCAGCCGCCGCGTGCACGCCAGCTCATCGCTGGCCGCCTTGGACTCCGCCCCCAGCCGGTCCAGCTCCTCCCACTGCTTGTCAATCTGCTCCAGCAGCTTGTCGCGACTGGCCTTGAGGCGGGCCACCTGCGGGCGACGCTAGAGGGGATGCAAGCGAGTGAGTGTGCAGCACTAGGTGCATGCAGCATGCGCTTGCGTGTGCAGTGAGCACGTGCGCACGCACACACAAGTACACACACCTGTTGACATGCAGCGGTGCTGTGAGCAAAAGGCTAAGGCAATTAAGACATGAGACTGACACGGCTGAGGCAATGAAGACAGGTTAGTGACACGGCTGAGACAATTGACAAAGAAAGAGAGGCGCCTCAGATGCACACCAGCTGCCCCCCATCGGGCCACGTGTTAAAGGCACTGCTGGAGCGCACTGAAGACGCGCAGGCACTGAAGACGTGCAGGCCCTGCAGGAGTGCACTTAAAAAACACCCCACCTTCACGCGCAGCGACTCAAGCTCTGCGAGTACTTCTGGTGGCGTGCGATACTCAGACACATGCTCGCTGCTGGCTGTTGCTGCTGCTGCCGGCTCCGGCAGCTCTGCCGAGCAGGGGCCCGTGTGCAGCTGCTGCTGCTGCTGCTGCTGCTGCTGCTGCTGCTCTCCCTGCTGAGCCTGAGGCTGCCTCGCAGCAGCCGGTGGGTGTCTTTGGCGAGCCTGCAGGTGCATTGCACGGTGGGTGCCACCCCTGACACACGTGCCACCATCAACATGGCACTGGCACACGTGCCACATTGCCAGACCATCCACATGGCATTGGCACACATGCCACTTTGCCACAGCATCCACATGGCACTGGCACACATGCCACATGGCCACATTGCACGGTGGGTGCCACCCCTGACACACGTGCCACCATCCAAATGCATGCCAAACGACCGGGTGACACCTACCGGCGAGGCGAGAGCTGCAGGCACAAGCTATGCACAATGGGGAACCACGAGCCAGGGCGGGGATGACTGGGAATGCACGGGCAGCGCGTGTGGCAGGGATGGCAGGGATGCACAGGGAGCTCATGTGGCAGGGGTACATGGGCAGCCTGAGTGGCAGGGATGCACAAGCAGCCTGTGTGTGGTAGGGATGCACATGCAGCAACTTTTGTGTGGCAAGGATGCACATGCAGCTTGTGTGTGGCAGGGATGCACAAGCAGCTTGTGTGTGGTAGGGATGCACAAGCAGCAGCTTGTGTGTGGTAGGGATGCACATGCAGCCTATGTGTGGTAGGGATGCACATTCTGCAAGCAGCTTGTGTGTGGCAGGGATGCACATGCAGCTTGTGTGTGACAGGGTTGGACAGGCAGCTTGAGTGGCAGGGTTGGCAGTGATGACTCGGGATGCACAGGCAGCTTATGTATGGCAGGGACGCACGCGCACCAAGGGCGCGCAAGGTACTCAGCTTGCAGTAGGGGATATGCATGTGTTTTGTAAATGCAGGCGTATTGCTTGGGGCATCAGCATCGCTTGCGTGCGTGCTTGCATTTAGGCTGGCATGCACACACGACACTGCGCATCCTTTCCCCTTGACCACGCCCCCATCTGCTAGCACCGCTGCCCTGCCCCCTCCCTTACCCGCCATTGTTAGTATTGATGGCTGTATCACGCAATGCGAGGGGTGCGCTGTGTGCTGTGAGGGGGCGCCTTGCGGAAAGGGCGGGGGGCGGACTGACCGGTCAATTTGGTGCTGACATGGCTTGAACAGGCCATAGTACATAACAAGGGCAGCTGTCAGGCAGCGGCTGGAGTCTGGGCATCCCTTGTGCAGGCGGACAGCACAACACACTGTGCTGACAGGCGTCTGTTGTAGACACCGTGGGAGATCGCGGATGCTGCATGACCAGAGAACCAAAGCAGTGTGGGGCGGTTGGTCGAGGTGCTCGCTCCCCCTCCTACTCCGTTTGCTGGCAAGAGCCAAGCATCTCACTGAGCCAGTAGGCCTCGCCTCCCAACCGCCCCAACCAACCAACTTCCACGCACACTGACAGGGCATCGAGTGAGTATCCGCCAGCGGGGCCAATCTATCCTGCACGCCTTTGTGGGAGGAGCACTGCCGGTGGGCTCCCTCCATGGGCATCCACACACCTGCAGGTCTTGCAGTTCGTGGCGCGCACTGTACAGCTCGGCCCTCATGTCCTCCAGGGCCTGCACCTCCTGCACCAGCATGGAGCAGACGCAGCGCACACACACATACATACACACACAGGTGCGTCGTGCGGGACGGACTGCACAGAGGCAGGAGGCAGAGCTGCACAACTGTACCCTTGCGTGCAGCGAGGCCTGCATGCACCTTACTGCACCAGCATGGAGCCGACGTGCAGCACACAGGCGCACCATGCGGGAGTGCACTGTGGCAGAGGTGTGCAGCTGGACCCCTGCGGGTTGCAAGGCCTGCATTCACCTTACTGCACCAGCATGGAGCAGACGTGCAGCACACAGGCGCACCATGCGGGAGTGCACAGTGGCAGAGGTGTGCAGCTGGACCCCTGCGGGTTGCAAGGC
>LFIK01005176.1_pt1 | contig 10497 bp, 9 predicted proteins | sample 643401 | NCBI WGS metagenome assembly LFIK01 (sample SAMN03777447, study PRJNA286221) | soda lake metagenome | biome: soda lake; feature: Kulunda steppe; material: water; isolation source: sample T5-Br brine of Lake Tanatar-5 | place: Russia: Kulunda steppe | collected 2010-07
ATGGCGTGCCTTAAGGTCAAGTGCATGATATCATCGTCATAGATAGGATGACAAATAGAGAAGCCAGAGAAGGAGGAGGAGAAACAGTCAGTGAAGGCACCAAATATAGTGTCGCGTGGGTGGCTGCAAAGCACATACTCTTGCGGTGGAATCCTCCATCTGGTGCGTTGGAAACGGCCACTGTGACAAGTGTTCCTGTGCTGCTGTTCAAAATGAGGTGCATGTTCTTTTTCACTGTCAAGACTTGTTTGTGTGCTCTCTCAGAAGAAAATACTCTTCCCTTTTCTTCCCTTTCTGCCTATCCTTTTCTATGGAGGCCCCTTATATTCCACATGCCTTGCCTAGTCAGACTGTCTTTCATTTTCTTTCTCAACGGCACAATAGACTCTGCCATTTCATTTCGACATAGTGGACTATTTTTTTGGCTGGCGAAGACCAGCAACAAACCAATCAGCCTAACCACCTGGCTGGCGGTTACCCTTTAACTTGAGCCCAGAGGCCACAGCTTAATGGCCTGTTTGCTTACATACACAGCCACCATTTATCAAACACAGTCGGCCCTCAACTTGTTTACTTGAAAAGGCCAGGGTCAGCAAGATACTGAGAACCCTCCACATTATCAGGGACAACTTGAATTGAATGTAACGGGCTGTGTCAAAAAATCTGATTACATAAGTCTACTTACTAAGTCCTCAGTCCTTGGTGAGACATTCAAGAGACACTCAGGTGCGCCCATCGCATATGATATGTGAAGACATGCATGTGTCCAACTGCACTACTTCTTACTAAATACACACTTAATGGCTACAAACACCTTGCGCTCCAAATTCGGCTCAATCATCAATTTGTCATAAGACACTTGGTCGCAGTTTCGTAGCCGCTTGAGCCAGGTAAACTGGCCACTACAGACAAGTACTTGAGACATACAGTCACATACTCATGAGTTTTTTTCCGCGTACTCAAAGTGAAATTCAAAGCCAAAAGAAAAACATTCATCCTGAGCACTCTCTCTGCAAGAAAGACCCGCTGCCAACTGGCAGCAAGAAAAACATACGTCACAAATTTCCCTGTCTCTATGCTTTCACACTTGCTCCCTAAATGGGCATCTGCACGAATTTGTCATCTGTATTTCTCCATGATGCGGCGCGCATCTGACAATGGACTAGCATCGTCATCAACATCCTCTGTGCTTTTTCTGCGCCCGCTACCTCCCTCGTCATCATCGTCTTTCCCGCCGCTGTTGCGTGTTAGATACAAGTAACCGAGGGCCCCCAGTACAGCAAGTGTTATCAGACCACTTAAAACCTGCAGACAAGGAGCAACTTCTTGCTTAGTGTGTGTTTAGCATGAGTGCGCATGCTTACTAAGGTTCCTTGCGAGGATGAGACCCTATGAATTGCTCTGTCTTTACCCAGCGAGTTAGGGATCCCCACTGCAAAAAATGTATGTCTGCAAAGATTCTAAACAACCAGGACTTCAAGTGCGGAGAGGAGGTCAACAGAAGGGACACATGACCTAGAGTGTCGATTCAACACTGTCAAATTTGGTCAATGTGGTAGGACTAGCAAAATGCTCGCTGCTTTTAAGGCTGCCCCAGTGGTTGGATACATAATAAGTTACCTTTTGAATCAGACCAAAAACTAGGAGGCCGCCAACCGCGTATACGCCTCCCTTTGCTATGCTGCGTGGCACCGAGCTTGGCACCAAGTTCGCAACTGTGTCCACAGCACCATCCAGCATCTGAACTGGCTTCAAGCCTGCAAGAAAATTGCAATACTACTTGCCTGGGAGCAGGAAATGGGCACGCCTGTAGACAGTACTCTCTGACTAGGCTGCGCACTATCTGAAGGAAAAGCAAGAACCAAAAAGCTCTCGAAGACTCACCGTTATCATCATCTTCATCCCATTTTTTGGCTGCAGCTAAAAAGCTGCAGCTGCGTTTGCCGCGCCTCCAGTGGCTAGGGAACCTAGGTGGCGACACATATCTGGTGGTGCACCAGCTGGGACTGCAGCTGCTGCTCTTGCTACTGGTGCTGCCCAGGCACCTGGGAATGTAGGAGGTTTGTCAGGAATAAGAGAGAGGTAGGAGGTTGGACATGGAGAGGATTGACGAACCACCTACCGGGCTGTTGGACAGCTGTTTATCATGTTGCTCTTTCACGCCTGTAATAAATTGTAAATTCACAATCTTGCCTTTGATGTCGCTAAACGACGCCAATGAATCGTCGTCGTCGTGCGGAGGTACTCAACAGGCACTCAACATGAGCACCACCTCCAGGTCCCGGATTCTGGAGGCGTCCAACTTGGTATAAATGTGCCTCCGGGCTTTCTGCAGGATCTACGATGACGATCATAAACATGGAAAGAAGGATAAGAGGTGCATCAGCTTCGCTGATTCAGCATGCATGAGGGTGTGGGCTGCCAGACTGGTGCACATGCACGCATGCACACACTAAGTGCATGCATGCACATGCGCATGCACATATGCTTGCACACACGCAGGCACACGCACACGCATCCCTATACAGAGCACATTGCACGCCCTGCTCAGTGTGAGCATCAAGACAAGACACTGAGATCCTCAAAAGCACAAGGCATCTCAGTTTAGGGGCGGCACAACCTAGTCCGCACGCCCACCTTATTCATGTTGTCCAGCGCTTCCTGCCTCTTCCCATCATGGGCATACAACAGCCTCAGCTCCTCAAGGCACAGTCCATTGGAGGTGGCTGGCATTGGGATTGTGCGCTGGATTGGAGGAACTGTGCTCTGGAACGGCCCTCTGGATGCATGGTTATGGTGCAGGACCATGTCATGTCAGTGTCCATCACGCGCGCTCCCACCAGGAAACATGAAAAAGCTACACGGAGCTTGAAGGATGCTACTTATATTTCTGGAGCAAATGTTGGGATCATGGTTCCTTTCCTGTGCTCTGAAGCAATGAGCTAGCCAGCTAACCTAAAGAGATGTCTGTGACATGCATGCAAAGTCATTATGCACTCGACTTCATGGCTTGGTTTGGCCAGCTTTTCTACATCTCACCTGTAAAGTATCTCCTCATCCTCCTTGCTCATCGCATCAATCTTGGGGTAGCTAATCTGGCTCAGCCCTGCCCGAGGCGTTCCTCTCTTTGTTGTTGAGTAAACCAAGGACTGCATGCAGCAAACATGTAGCTGTCCTGGTTCTCCTTTTGGCGCGCAAATTTTGTATCTCCTTACAACCAAGTTCCAGGAATTTTCTCAATTGAGCATGCACACATAGCAGCAGGAGCAGCAATAGCAACAGCAGCAACTTCAGCAGGGATGGAGTTGTCTACAAGACTCTACGAGGCATACTATTAAGGTTGTCTGGCAGTGGGGTTTGACTTGTCTCAAAACTTTTAGTTAAAGCTGTTAAGCTGGCAGACTGTGCTCTCAGGGCATACATTCAACTTCAATCACAGTCAGTCTGCACTCACATACTGCATGCCGCAGAAGCTTCATCCAAACAAAGCGGACAATCTTGCTGCCTTGTCAACATCACCAAAGGCTCCAGGTGAAGCGCACCTTAGGCTGCGGGCTGGTGCCCTGGGGCCGATACTGCACTGCTGCCATGCTCCACACTGTCTCCAGGATGCGCACCAACTGCCGCCCCTCCCACTCGTGCTGTCCGCCTGCGCCAAGTACCAAAATTGCAAGATAGGCATAGAAGTGTCGGAAAAATCAAAGGAAGTCATGACACGTAATGTCACAAGTAAGGGGTAGAAGTAGGTCTGACAGTGCCAGATACCAGCACAGGTCATGAACGTGAGCTAGGGATAGAATTGTCCACCCCTGTATTTTCATTGCCTCAGACAATCAACCATGCAGCAGAAAAGTGGAAATTAAACTTAGGGATTGCGATTGTGTGTCAAGGCCAGCCAAAAGGGACCAGTTTTGACGAGAAATGTACGAACACAAATTCCATAGATTCTTCTTTGCTTATTGAGCAAAACATGCATGCTCTTTGGGTAACCAGCTCATGGTGGGTAGGTAGGCAACAAATGCTTGGGGATGAGCAGTCATAGCTACCCTGCCTCATGTTCTCAAGGATTCCACATTGTGCAAGGATGATACATAAATGCAATTCGCACTAGCGCTGCGGACATATCTGAACAAGGAACCAGGACAAGCGCCTGCCAAGAATCTCCTTCATACATCAGAACAAAGCTTGCAAAACTTTGATGGCTCAGGTAGGGTCCTCATGCTTGCCAACTCATGCCAAGCAGTTATGAGGTAAGGTTTTGCCAACCAGTCGTGTCGTGCACCGACCTGCAGCACCATCGGCATCTGAAGCGGGCTTGTCCATAGGCTGCACTTTAAATGCGGGCCTGACTCCTGGCAGGGTTTCAGTCGAATCATCTGCTTGAGGCAGAGAGTGGTCTTGTTGCAGAGAGTGCGGCCGCCTCTGTGGATGCTGCGGAGACCTGCAGGAGTTAATCTGGGCTTCTCATATGCTTCTTGTTGACCGATCCAGTCAACGAGTCCGCCTAATTGTACGCACACCGTGGACCACAGCACCTCTGGCACACCCCAGCACTGTTGGCAGCGTTGCATAAGGTGCAACGCTGCACTCACACTGCCCCAAGCACATTGTCCCCAGAAGCTTGCCGACAAAACGGATGCCAAGCAGACATGATGCTCTTGCTTGTCTGTCACACAAGCTGGCTGTGGGCTTGAGGATTGAGGATTGAGGATTGAGGATTGACTGCCAGCCAGTTGGTTTTGACTATTGATTACTATTCATTGACTTTTGGGTTTGCCAGGCTGAGTCATAAAGTCCCACCGACTCAAAAGGTTGGCAAGGATTACCAAGAAGCCCACAGTAGAATATATTATAAGTAAGGATGGGTAAATAGGGTGGTCCAGTCTGCCAAAGAGACTCGTGGAGACTCGGCGAGACTCGTTGTAGATGGGTAGGGCCTATATGGGAGATTATCGTTAGAAAACTGCTTTTCACAGGAGCGTCCTTTGGTCCTAAAAATGTCATGGAACTTCAATATAGTTAAAAACAAATTATTTTAACAGGTTCAGTCATTCCAGAGGCCGGGATGAGTCATAGGCTGTTCCATCCTCTTCCCCCCTGTTCCTCCCCCCTCAATTCCAACCTTATCAACCTAGCTGCTCAATCCTTGGCATTTTTTTATCTTGTTTGGCATGGAGCTGCAGGCTGGACTCCAGGTCGCCCACAGATAAGTCCTAGTGTTGCAGCAGATGTGAATCAGCTTCCGCGCACGCGCCAAAGCAAGCCTTGAGCAGTGCTTGGTGCACATCTGGCCCCAAATTGACTAGTTGCACTCGCAGACACAAGCTGTAGGAGCATGCATAGCAGCTGCACTGTGGCAAGGGTGGGGAAGCCATGCTTGGAAGCCCACAGGCGCAAGAAGTTGACACGCTGAATGGTGAGGTCTGAAGTGCCTGCTGCTGCCAAGTGCTTTCCTTCCCTTTCTTGTTCAATTCTTTCACATGTTTGAAGACACATTGGCAGGGCTGCTGGCTCTCTGGAAGGATTGGTAGCCCTTTACCCTGTCAGTCATGCTCATCACATCATCACGCTCCTCATCATCCCACACCACCTCGTCTCTCATTGTAAATTTATCTTAGAATGTTGTTAATGGCTTGGGATAATTTGAGGGTTTTCTAGCACATTTTTGCACAATAATGGCGTTTACCAGTCAAATAGGTGACACTCGTCGGTGACGAGGGTCCCCCCATCCCCCAAAGAGACTCAGCGAGTCTCGCCGAGTCTCATTGTCGGCGAGTCTCGGCAAGACCCCTGCCCAACCTTAATCAAAAGGGCTTGGCAAGAGAGCTCCATTCACATTGGATCGCTGATCCTTAGACCCGCTGCCACACACAGCACACAGGCTTTGCTAGGGCTGGCACAGGCAGGCAAATGCAAAGGCTTGAAAGCGCAAACGAAGGTTTAGCGAGCACAGGCAAAGGAGTAGTAACATCAGGTGCAGGCCTGGCAAGCTCAGGCAGACCAAGCACAGGCAAAGGCCTAGCAAGCATTAGGTGGTGATCCTCCAAGCACAGGCGCAGGCCTAGCAGACGCAGACAAAGGCCTAGAAAGCGCAGGCGAAGGCAAGGAGGCACAGGCAAGGGTCAAAAAAGCACAGGCATAGATAGGCCTAGTAAGCAGAGAGAAGGCAACGGCGTGGAGGGGGCGCTGGCCATGGGCTGGGTCGGCTTGGTGTCTTGAGAGGTTTCCTCAAGATGTCAGCCACACAGCTAGAGGGGCAGTTCACTTAGAAGGGAAGCAGCAACAAGGGGATACAGGTGACATTCCTGAGCCTGCCGTCCTAAGTCCAGCTCAGCTGACGCCCCTAAGGCTTGGAATCCAAACCTGAACCAGAAGGAGGGGCATGATCACCTACCCAGCGGGCCCGGGGCGCAAGCTGTCCAGCCAGTGCAAGACTTCACGGGACCAGTGCAGTGCTAAGAGGTCAAGCTCCCCTTGGGCCTCGGACGTGCCCGCCTTGACCTGTGCGGGCCCAAAGCTGTGCCGTCAGCCAACAGATGTTCAACAAAACGGCCCAAAGCTGTGCCGTCAGCCAACATATGTACAACAAAACAGCCCAAAGCCGTGCCGTCAGCCAACATATGTACAACAAAACGGCCCAAAGCTGTGCCGTCAGCCAACATATGTACAACAAAACCAGCATCCACTAGCCTTCTCACTAGCACTGCCTCACAGATTGACCGTCAGTCTGCTAGGTTGCTTGACAGGCAAGTTTGCAGCTGATGAGCGCCAACCAAAAGGAAACACAAGACATCTCTATCGTACATCCTGGGGAGATGCCGAGGTGAGCATGAGCATGCCCAACGCTGGCAAGCAGCACCCTCTGCCTCCCATAAGCGTGCCCGGCTCTACACACGTCTGTACATGCCGCATTTGTGCAGTATGCCTGAGCAGACACCATCCTTATGCATCCATGCATCTGGGAGAGACCATCCTCTGCCACGTAAAACAAGCCACTGAGCAGCAGCACACCTTGCTGATGGCCCACAAGACAGTGTTCAGGTGCTCAAATGGGAATTCATGCCTACGCCTCCAAGCCACACGCCGGAGCAAGTTGAGCATGCCAATTTCCAGGGCCTGCAACGCATGGGGGCAAGGCGCAAAAGCTCAGCATGTATCTGCGCACCCATGTATGTGTCGATGGGTTGCTGCTGGCTTGCTTTGCTGGCGCTTGCTGCCATGCGTATGGGAAGAGTACGGACCCGCTGGACGCGGGAATACTTGGAAGGCAAGGGAACCCATGTGGGTCACACAGACTGCCTCAAGCCTTTGGGTCCCAGACAACCTGGGCCTGCCAGCACAGCTTCAACCAAGCTTCAAGCATGGGTGCGTTGTATGGGTGGGTTTGTCTTCTAAGGTCAGGGAAGCCATCAACGCGGGCGCAGCCTTTTGTCAAGCCTATCATACCGCTCATCTCAATACCATGCAAAACCTCCGCCCAGCCTGCTGCGCCGCTCACCTCGAGCGCATGTGCAGCCTCCGCCAAGCCCGCTATGCGCGCTGGGCTCTGGCAGTGCAGGTCATCATACTGAAGGCGCTCTGACAGAAGGAAGAACAGCCGGTGGTGGGTCTGGCCAAACTTACGGAAGGCGTGGAAGACCTGCAACACCATTGGGGCAGCAGGTGACACCCGGGAAAGCTGTGGGCATGGACTGCATGGGCATCACGGAATGGACCAGAGTGTTCAACGCAGACGGGCCCGGAAAATCATCTCACCCTACCCCTGGGCCTCAAATCCAAGGCGTTTAGCCCTCAGCGCAAGCGCCAAGCTAAAGCCCACACAACAACAACTGGGGGTGATGATGGTGTAAAAAAAGTACACGTGTAAACATACTGGTACAGACATCACATACCCATCCAGCCCTCAGCCCTGGCTTCTTCACCTCTTGAAGGGTACAAGCCCAATTGCCTCAATTTCACAAGGCAGTGAGTTCCCAGCACCGATAGGGGTGATGAGCAGTACACTGGACAACGTGGAATTGGAGCACAAAAGCGGTTGCATGCATCAAATGATCGAGCGTGTGCTTGCACTGAGTCCTGCCTCCCTGACTTTCCAAACCATCTATTTGCACACCTCCAGAAAAAGGGATGCTTTGCTGCGAAACGCAGCGGGTTGATCTTGCCGAGGATTGCTGATGGGCAGTAGGGTCACTCTTGGGGTTGCAGGCTGCTGAGGTGCTGAGGAGGTTAAGGATGAAGTGGGGCTGGGGTTTGTAAGACCAGCAGTGGCTGGGACTTCGGGTGCATGGTGCTGGCTGGGGATCATGTGGGGTAGGTCAGCGGCAGGTGGCTGAAGCGTCGGAGCTGCACCAGCTGGTGAACTATGCGGAAGGTGGTCCAGCAGGCCATTTGCTGCCAAGTTTGGGTCGCTTTTGGGCAGGGGTTCTTTCTGGTCAACCCCTGTACGCGCGAGGCCTGAGACATTTTGGAGAGCTGCGCCGCCATGAGCCAGTAAACCTGTAACTGGCTCTGTATTTGTGATATCGCCCTTCTTACTTGCAGACCCTTTTTCTCGTCCATTCTTGTCCGACGATGCTTTCAACCTGGGAGAAATGTAACTAGAGTCAGACACTTACAGGTGGAAGCGCAGTGTTTGCTGACGCAGGCATGCAACTGCATGCAGATGTTCATTGTTCCGATTGCGCATAGTGTTCTTATGCCTTGTGCAACTCACATGCAACTGGCACTCCATTGCATGTGTGTTTGTGAATGTGAGTTTGAGTGTTAACGTGCAAAAGTGCATAAGCGCATACGCTTGTGCCTGTGCTTGATGTGTGCACGCACAAATGCATGTGCGTGTTTCTCTGATGTTGAACATGTATGATGTCCACATTAATAGCATATATAGTGAACGGACACAGTTCTTGTGCCTTACCAGTCGTAAAATCTACCAGTGGACAGCAGTCGGAGCCCCTCCCGACTTGCCTCGATACTCAAACCAGTTCGTGGTAACATTTCAAAATCTATGATATTGAATTTGAATTAAACAACAGAGTATCACCCGGGGATTTTCATGTCCATGAATTGCGCTTCACATAAATTCATTATTTGTTTACACCATTTAAATAATAGTTGAGCATTTCGATTGTTCTATTTAACAAGCCGACTCATGAGATCACGTCACATCAGCAGATCATGATGCAGGGAAGCAGAGATGCCTACTTCCTCCACAATGCTTCAAGTAGAATTTTGGTTGGAGGATCTGGCGTTTGGGTTCCCGTCAAGCTGTGTAGGAGCAAAAGACAGAAAAGAGGGGTTTATGCAGCCAAACGCTCAGAGCAACCAGGTGACAGGGATCCGGTCCTCAATGCAGCCATGGACATTGTATCCCGTGTGGGGCCTAAAGTACTGCAAGTGGCAGGTAAGACACTTTGCCTCGCGTTCAAGGCTCGACATGAATCACTACCCCTGTCAACAAAACACAGCATGGAGATGCTCGCACTTGTCCATCAGCCTTGCTGTTCATGAGCATGGGGAGCATATCATGCCTGTATGTGCCCTCTGTGCCTGATCTCGTGCGCTGTTGTCTTTGTGCAGAAAATTTGACAGGCAGCGGCACCAGTAAGCAGACGAAACGGAGCAACGGTGTTCCTCGCCAGGATTGGCAGAGCCCAGTCTATGTTATTATAGCTCTTCAGGTTCTGATATTTGTTTCACTTCTTGCCATCCATGGTCCTAGCAATTTGTCAGGTGAGCGAATGCTCTTCCACCGGGCTGCACCCTTACATAGCACAGACGGTCGGAAGTGTCGTCCAGTTCCTAGAATGTGCACCTAGCAAAGGAACACTATCCTGGTGAATCCTCCCTCCCTTCAAGAGTCTTACGCAACGCATTGATGGTACTGCAATATTAGGCAGGGGGTTCTGTCAGCCTTGCAAGCCATCGTGCCTCAATCATGCCTGAACGACCTCATAATACCTGTGACGGACCACGCCAAGATCCAATCAACACCAGCTGTGCAATGCTGTGAAGCTGTTAATGTTCAGGTGGTGCTAGGAGCCACTACTCGCTTCAAACTCGCATTCAAAAACAACAGATACTCTATGCCTGCACGCGCCACTGTGTGACTTGGTGGATCACACTGTGCATTGCAGCGTCTGAAATGCTGTTTCTCCATGATGGCACTGCACACTCACACTCCCGCTCTTTCTGCTTGCCCTTTCGCCCAAAGGCCCACCCCAAACCTCTCTCAGCCTGCACCTGCACCCGAAGAGCTTCAAGTGGTGGCAACTGGTGTCAAGCGGGCTCGTTCACTTGGACTGGGCCCATCTGGCAGAGGTGACCTGGCATGCAGTGTCCTGGGGTCACCTTGCAGAGGCAAACTGACCTGCAGTTTCCTGGGGTCACCTTGCAGAGGCAAATTGACCTGCAGTTTCCTGGGGTCACCTTGCAGAGGCAAACTGACCTGCAGTTTCCTGGGGTCACCTTGCAGAGGCAAATTGACCTGCAGTTTCCTGG
>LFIK01005177.1_pt1 | contig 10493 bp, 17 predicted proteins | sample 643401 | NCBI WGS metagenome assembly LFIK01 (sample SAMN03777447, study PRJNA286221) | soda lake metagenome | biome: soda lake; feature: Kulunda steppe; material: water; isolation source: sample T5-Br brine of Lake Tanatar-5 | place: Russia: Kulunda steppe | collected 2010-07
GAGATGTACAGAACATAATACAAACCTTGTAATAATCTGCTGATCTGAAGGGCATGCTGGGAAACTACCAACTGTCCTCTATCACATAGCACGGCAAGGTGTGTACCTTGCTCAGTATTGTGTAACACTGGGCACTGCTGAAACAGCACCGCGCCAAAAAATGTCGGCACTCACCCTAAACGTTTAAGGCGCACACATCCGTTGTCTTCACAGGCTGGACATCCCTCTTCCAGACCAGCCTCTTTCTATACACCACATCTACAATTGAGCTGGCGAAGACCCCTGATCACAGTGCAGCATGAATCATGCCAATCCCTAGTCTTTCCCTGCTCATGCATGAAGCACGGCAGCATGAGCAGGCACCATCCCAGTGCTAGCGCAAGCATAGGCGCAGCAGCCCCTGCTCCTGCCCAATCTCGGCGTTCATGCCAAGTCCAGCACTGCTTGCCCAGATTTATTATAACCAGCACATGCCCTCCCTACCAGCAAAAGCAGCAATTACTTGTACTTGCCGCCGTTGCTCATGAGCAGCTCAAAAGCGGCTTGGCCCTCCTCCATCCTAAAAATGAGAACCAGGGTTGAATGAAACTGGAGTCAGAAGATGGTGTGTGAGATTTAGACAAAGATTGGGCGGAACAAAATAAAGGACTCTGTGTGAGCAAACACTTGAGAAAAGATCGCGCTACATGATTAGATACACTATGTCAGCAAATGACACGCGCGTTTTTTGGAAGTGCCCTGGCTGCTATGACATAAGAAGGCTCGGCAAGACAGGAATCACCAAAGTGCATGTCTGTGCAGCAGCACACTTGCTTGCACTTTCACTGAGCGTCCTGCTGTGTGGTAAGTCTACCTCTGTGACGACAATAAATTCTGCAAAACAAACATAATATGCAGCTTGTGCAGAATGCACGACTCAATTTATTCAACATAACTAAAAAGATATTCAGGCAGGGACATGCAATCCAGCAGCCAGGTGGACATCCCAAACTTACTTCTGAGAGGCCAGGAATACAGGTGTGATGCCGAAGTTGCTGCAAGCAAACAGCAGGCACGCAGGAAACGGTGAGGGAGAGGGTGAGCACCAAGCTAGGCCTCACCCCATGTGTGCAGGTCAAACTGATTAAGCCATTTCTTTCTTCTTCATGGCGCCAAAGACAGTGCAGGCTTTGTGGCCATCCTCCTTAGGGCCACTGCATGAAGGGGCCGTTTCACCGAAGCCACTCCACATGGGCCTTACCATCAAGCTTTGCCCCTCTGCTGGCCACAATTGAAGAACCTGTTTGACCCAACAACCTACTTACAGGACTTCCTACTGTGAGGGTGCTTAGGCAGCACTTGCCAACCCCAGAGACCAAAAGACTCCTACTTGTCCAGCTGTGGAGCTTGTGCAAGAAAATGCGTTTGCATGACAGCCACACTTCCGCATCATTGTTTTACCACTACCAAGCAGCTCCAGGTACTCCAGCTTATTTGGCAACTGGATGCGAACGTACACTGCCTACAGCAATGAGGCTCTTCATACAAGCCAGCTGCCAAAATAGCACATGCTTCATGTTGCATAGAGAGCATGTGAGGAACCCCGATTTTATGAAGTGAGGTCACTTAAGACGAGTCAACTCACTCGGGCATGTTCACTAGGGTGACCCTCTCCTCAGGTGACAAGTGCTTGAGCAAGCACTCCAGCATTTTGGCATCCCCTGAGCGCGCCGCCAAATGCACAGCCGTCCTGTGGTGAACAATATCAAGGTCAGCCCACATTCAGTTGCACGCACACCAAAAAGGTGGACTGCACTGTTGCGCTTGATGATCGCATACATTTGACCAGGAGTCAAGGACAAAAGAATACCAGCATGCATCCCACGGATGCATTCCGCAGATGTATTCAGAGGCATAGCTGCTCTCATTCGCACGCGTTTGGCTCAACTGTTACTCTTTGACGGCTCTAATGGACAGGTTGAGTCACCGGATCAGGGGACAAGGCAACAGTCGGACTGAGATGCATCTTGTTCGAACAAGAACCTAGAATCCTACCTCATGAGTCTGAAACTACGTCAGTGCTAGCCCTAGTCACACAACACAGCAATCATGCTACACTGGATGACAAGCAAGGACATCACCATGCACAGCCACAGCACCTGGCTGTTACATGGTGAACAATTCTGTTCCATTTCAAAGCAGGAAGGAAATGCTGATGCACGCGCATCATGGAGGCGCACCTCCCATTGCACTCAGCCAGGCCTACGTCCGTGCCATACTCAATGAGCGCTTCTGCGCACTCCAGGTGCCCCATCTCAGCGGCCCACATCAAAGCCGTCCTACTGAAGCGGTCCTGTGCACACAGGAGAGGTGCACAGGCTGCGCTCTTTGAAAGCACCCGGCTTTGACGGACCTGTCGTGCAAGCTGTCATGTACACCTCAAGCGCAAGCTGTCATGTACATGCAGTCAGGAACATTATGTGTGTGTGTGTGTGTGTGTGCGCGCGTGCATGCGCGAGAAAACATGCATACGTGCTTCCATGTACTCACATGAACGTGAGCATGCATGTAAATATGTGTGTGAGAGAGATAGAGATAAAGAGCTTGAAAGCAAATGAGCATACGCATGTTCACATTCAACGTTTCTAGGGTTGCATGTGCAAAATCATTTCGGCAGGCAGGTACTGTGAGCGCAGTGCCTGCCCCCTTCCATCTTACTCTGCAATTGATGTCCAGCTCTAGAGTACGCTCCACCATCCTGGTGATGTATGCTTCATTCCCGTACTCTGCTGCTTCATGCAGGTTGTTGGGGTGTGGGGGCTTGTTGGGGCCCCCGTCCAAGCTCCCTCTGAAGACCGCAAACTTTGCTACAGTCGCAGGCAAAGTGAAATTGGCGCACCATGTCTGTCGAGCGGCTCCTTGCGGAAGGTCCAGGCAAAATGCATCGAACATGAGGACGCTGCCGCAGATTCCATTTTACGCTCCACTCACAAGGCATGCCTTCCGGATCCCAGGCCAATTACAGCTATAGGATCATCATACACCGGCAGGGTACCTCGAGTGCGCTCCAGCGGGAGGAGTGCCTTGGGCTTCCAAATGAAACGTTCCTATGTTTAAAAGTCCGTGTTTATCTAATTTCGGTGTATCAGAAATCCTGTACGAATGAAGCCTCTGAATTTGATTTCATGCTTTTCTAGCTGACGTGAGCATGCTGCATGAAGGGCATAGAGGAGGGTCCCCGGTGAGCTTTAAATTTTGCCTGTTAACTTTAATTCTTGGTTGCTGGTTGCAAGATGAAGTCAGCATTGCTGATTGAACGTCAAAACGATTGCGTGCTTGCTTGCTTGCTTGCTAGCTTGCTTGCTTGCTTGCTTGGTTTGCTCCTTTGGAAATAAGTGCTATTTGGATCAAGCATGGTCTGCCCTAGGGCTGCCCAGACGTGCTTTAATGATTAATTCTTTTCATGAAGTGTGATTAAAGACCTGAGCACCTTTCTTCTCTTTCTCCAGGTATCCAGGCTCCTTGGTTGCAGCGCACGTCAAGCTCCTCATACAAGCAAAAGTAGACGAGCGCAGGCGGCTCAAGGGCCTGCGATCTCAAAGTGGTGAGAAATTGAATGTTACCTAGGGAAGGAACATAGCAGCAGGCACTTGTACATCGTACCTGTTGTCAGCAAATAAGCCTTGCTTGTTTACATACCCGTATGTGGCGAGTGCAAAATGGAGCCCTCACTTACTTCACTTGTGCCTTTTTTGCAGCGTTTCTATCAAGGATCGGGCGGTTCTGTGCCAAGCACGAAGGCACTGCCCTTTTCTCTGTCTTCGCTTTGGGGCTTCTTAAGTGAGTGTGGCTGAGGTAGCTTCTGGGCAGGCCTTCAAGGCCCGGAGTTTGCCTTTAAGGCAATGCCTTAACGTCATGCATACGTCAAAGGTCTGCCTTCTCCCTGGTTCAGGCCCCACCTTTTCATGTGCTCTTTCCATGCAGGCTCTCATGCGACACATTTGTTGAACACCGCGTTGAGGAGCTCAGTTCGTGAGTGTGCCCGATCATTCCCTATCAGTGTTTGTGTCCTGACCATTCTTGTCCTACCAGAGTGCTCATGCAACCGCCCAACAAACCCAAGTCCATCCAACAAGGCACCTAAGTCCCCAACAGGGCATCAAGTCCACCTCTTGTTTAACTCTGCATTTACCAGTCCACAAAGTTGTGTGCTTGAGACCGTCCCCTCTGCCAAAATTGCTCCCTTACAGACAAGGGTGCTTGGTTGATCCCGTTTCTATCCCAGCAGCCGCCTGAAATTAAGTTGACTAAGCCAGAGGGCTTTTGGTGCGGTTGACCTCCCCTCCTGCATTCGAGGCATCCATCGCAGGCAAGACATCGCCTAAAATCTATACATCGTGGGTGAGACCAAACATTCCTATGCTGACCATCTTTTAGTAAGCCCCTTTAAGGTCCAAGATGGACCTTGTGCTCACCCTCGCGTGACCCTCACGTTTATGGGCACTCTATCGCGCTCCTCATGGTTGTAGTCACCCTCACGTGCTCCTCATGGTGCTAGCCACCCTCGCGTGCTCCTCACCCTTGTGTGACCCTCACCGTGAATGCCAAGGCTCAGCCTGAGCCCAACACTGTAGTCCCTAGGCACCCGCAACAACACCAGCCCCTGCTGCGCGGCTCATGCGCCAAGGCAAGGTCGTGTACGCGCCTGAAGGCGCGGCGTGTGCTGCCTCGGCCCTGAACCCTGCAGGCGCTGCGAGATCATCGACCACCTGGCCGCCAGGTGCCAGCTGTCCCAGCAGAAGCTCAGGCGCTTGAAGGTGAGACACAGCTGGGCAGTGAGCCTGAATCCCAAGTACACCTGACTGGCGGCTAAGGCGGGGGGCTTGTCCTTATCCTCGAACTTCATGCCCAAGAAAGCAGAACACCTTTTCTGCGGTGCAAGCCACATCAATGATCTGGCCATGATGCCAATTTCCGTCACGCCTCAGCTGACCCTCATCTTAATCTAGACACTTGGGCCTCAGTCGAGTTTTTTCCCACTTGATGGGTGTGCTGCAGTGGCAGGAGCAGCGGCCTTTGTGCGTCAAGAACATGCTATGCAACTGTGTCAAGGCACGCTCTTCTGAGTGTGTGCTGCCTTCCCTGGCCAAGCAATCTGCAGGCGCTGCACGCGCTGTGGAGCAAGGAGATCCACGTGGCAAGTGTGCGGGGCGAGCTCTGGCAGTCCAAGCTTCAGGTTAGCTGCTCCTGCACAGAGCATGTTGCTTTGCATCAAAGTTTTGGATTTTATGCTCACCCTTTACAAAGAGAGGCTCTGCAGAATCTAGCAACCAAACATGGTCAACGGACAAACATACATAGGCCATGCGTAGCAGGCCATACATAGGAAGCGTCGGCCAGTCATGCATGCGCAGATGGTTGGCTGTTCTGGTGGGCTGATTGCACAGAGGTCATTGGCGCATGCACAGATGGTTGGCTGCACTGGTGATGGCATGGGTGGCTGCACTGGAGCACTCATCGCGCTTTTCCTCCCTGGAGCGCATGGCACATCGAAAGAGAGCACTCATGCTCTGATGTTGGCGCATGTATGGCCGCTCTGAAGCACTCGTCTTGTTGCTCAGCCAAAGGACTCTTCTATGGCACATGCAGAGACTGCTCCCTCACAAACGTGTGAGAGCTGCACGCAGCAGCACTCAATGACTGCAGCGCACGCCTTGTGGGAATGCATCACCCTCCACTGCGCCCAGGGACCTAGAAGCGGTGCAACATGCATGCTTCCAGGTCCTGGCTTCTTGCCAGACGCACAAAAAGAAAGCTTGATTTGTTAAAACAGGCTCCTGCTCTTCTGCCCTCACAGCCGCATCTCCTGCCCGCCTGCTCCCACAGCCCCATCCTTGGCTTCTCTGCCCTCACAGCTGCATCCCCCTCCCTCCCGCTCCCACAGGCTTTGCAGGCCCAGCTCAGCCAACCCCTGGCACCGCCGTCACCGCCCCTTCTTCCCTCCAGTGGTGGGTCTTTCCAGCTGAGGAGCACTCCAGCAGTTGCTTTCCGGGATGAGAGCATGCTCCTGGCCATGCACCTGGCTTGCTTCTTGACATGCTCCTGTCATGCACCTGCCATGCACCTATCCTGCTCCTGGCCATGCACCTGCCATGCACCTGGCTATGCACCTGGTCAACCTGGTCATGCACCTGCCATGCACCTGTCCTGCTCCTGGCCATGCACCTGTCCTGCTCCATGCACCTGGCCATGCACCTGTCATGTTCCTGTCCTGCTCCTGGCCATGCACCTGTCATGCCCCAGTCCCGGCACCCAGCCTTGTCCATGCCCTTCCCCTCTCCTGCCTATCCTTGCACCCCCGCCCTCACACCCCTACTCTTGCACCGATTATTACACAGTGCATAATTGAGCAATGCACGCCATCGCTCCCACTGTTGACCTCCCACCCGCCCCTCTCCTCCCTCGCCCAACCGTGCTCCACCCCACCCTTGCACCCCCACCCTCACACCCCCATTCTTGCACTGATCACTGCACAGTGTGCAATGCACACTATTGCTCACACTGTTGATCTCCCACCTGCCCTTCTCCTCCCTAGCCCAACCCTTGCACCCCTAACCCCGCACCCACCCTTAGCACCAGTCACTGCACACCATTGCTCCCATAGCACCCCTAACCCTGGCAATCACCCTTGCATTCATCCTTGCACCCACCCGTGCGTCCTCCCTTGCACCAACTAACACCTTTGCACCCACCATTGTGCACCATTGCGCCCTCAGCCGACCCTCTGGTCGCTCGCGCTGCCGCCCCTGTCCAGCCAACTGCAACCTCTGAGAGTCCATGTGCACTGAAAAGGCAGCCTCCTGCAGCTGCTGAATGCGCGCACGGACTGGCAGGATGGACAGCGCCAGTTCCAGTGTCTGCGGAGAGCCTTGATTTGGCCCAGACAAGTGACCCAGAGGCTGCAGGTGGCAGCAGCAGCAGCTGCAGCAGCAGTAGCAGCGGCAGCAGCACACAGAGCGGCAGCAGAGATGGCAGCAGGGTATGTTGGGCCAGCAGCAGCAGCAGCAGCAGCAGCAGCAGCAGCAGCAGCGGTCAGAGAGGTTGGCTTGCCTCACTGTGGCCGCTGGCATGGTCCAGGCCCACAAGCGCTGCATACCCCGCTGCTCCTCCCGACGCTCTGCCGCCATCTACCGCCCCGTGCGGCCTGCATCAGCAGCCTGCGCCTCCGCCTGGCATGATCCGCCAGCCGCCAGCTCTGTTGAGGACATGCCAGCAGCCCTCCATCCCTCCCTGCGCGTCCCAAGCGCCTGCTGCGCTGCCCGGCGCATGCCCGCCGCCCTCCTCCCCAGCCGGTGTGTGCCAGCAGCCGGCCGCCGCCCCACCTGGTGCGCACCAACAGTTGCAGCAGCCCGCCAATTCTGCAGGGAGCACTGCCCAAAGCAGGGGGATTGGCGCGGGCCAGCTTGAGGGCCCGGCCGCTGCTGCAGCTCCTGCCCCCCCTGGACTGGCATCCCGCTGCCGCGGTTTGGGTGCCCAGGGGCATGCATACGCAGATGTGTGCAGCCGCAGCAGCGACGGGGCACAGCTCTGGGGAGAAGTACACGGCGCGCTTGTTGCCAAGGTGAAAGCATGTGCTCGGGGATAGGGTTTAGTTAAGGTGTTGGCTCGCTCGTGCTATGTTATGATTGTTGCGGAGTTGTGCTTGTTTGCGCCTGCATATTTGTCCATGCAGGGTTTGGGGGGGCGGGCGCTGATACGGGGGCTGGGCTGGTGAACAAGAGGCAAGTTACACGACCGTGTTGTGCGGGCGCTGACGCAACATGGTGTTTCCTACTTGACAATTGAGGCTGCTGTGTCTTTGCATCGATCGCCATTGCCTTCCTGTGGACAAGCAAAATTATTGTACCCAATCAATCATCGCAGGATGACTAGTCAACATTATCAGGCAAAAGGGACACCCTGCACACAATATTGCCTGCAGCAGGAGCCTCAGGATTTGAGGTCAGACTGGATACGACGTCTGGCAAGCTTGAGAGGCATTGTCGTTGAGGGGCATTGAGGGTCAGCAGTCTGGCCGAGTTGAACCTGCAGGAGTTGAGCTGTCTCACTTAACTGCCCAATCCATGTGCAATGCCCCTGTTGCTGCACGCAGGCAAAAAGCCTGCAGGTGGCATGGGAGCAAGAGCTGCAGGAGCTGTTTGTGCTACAGTCAAACCTGCTCTGGTGGAGAAGGTACCAAGCAAGGGCGCACCTGCTTGGACTCAAACTGAAGGTGTGTGACCGAGCAAGTGCGCAGAACACCCGGACACCGGCAATCGCGAGTCAAAACGTCGTCAGTCTCAAATCAGTCGAGGGCAACACCCACACCACCTCAGCACGCGGTCTCCCCGCAATTGCATGCCTATTTTATTTGTACACCATACAGCCGTGTTGAAACGGGTGCTGTGCTGTGATGCATTTGATCAGTCTAGCACAAAGCCTTGTGCACGCCCTTGCCTATATAAGGTTAACATTTGGAGACCCTTGGGCTTGAGGCCCTTTAGTCATTCCTGTTGCCCTGGTCTGCCAAATGCTAGGTCTGACCACCTCACTGTGTCTTGCCTGTGCCTAAGGCCTGCCTGCTTACGCATTTGTAGGGTTGCCAAGAACAGGTCATGTACGAAGTCAATTTGCCGTATTCTCTGCGAATTTGCCAAGCTGCGGGGTGAATGTAGACAGTTTTGAGCAATCCTTCACATGGGTCCATCAGAAAAGGACTACGGGCCAGATTGCAGTCCCTGGGTGCACCATTTGCTTGTTTGCATGTGCAGTGTAGAGGGCACCAAGGCAGTATTGCAGTCCCTGTGTGCGCCCTTGGTTTTTTGCAAGTGCAGTTTAGAGGGCACCATAGTGCAGCACTGGGCTGCATTGGAGAAGCATAACAGGGGCAACAGGGGCCTTGTTTACACCCCTTCATTGTCTGTGCATGCCGAGAGGGCGCCCTGATGTGGCCTAACATGCCCATCCCATGGACTGCGCTGCATCAACTGTTGCCAGCATTACTCAAGCCTTGGGGACCTTGCAGCATCGTTGATTGCAGCTGAACCGATTTGTAATCAATCGTGCTCATTGCGCAGTAAATTTACATACTGCAAGGAACCGATCGTACCTCTGAAATCCCTTGCTTAACTGCTCATAAGCGCTCAGCACTCTGTGCTTCATCATGCACGGGCATGCCGGATTTCTGCTGTGTTGCAGTTGAGCATGGACAATGACGTGGCCGGCCATGGTCAGCCTGCAGCCTCGATAAGCCTTATGTGCACAGGTAGGTCAAAAGGCCAACTTGCAGGGCTAGCTTCGCCTTCATCCATTAAGGCATTAATGCCCTATTTAATATCTTTAGAGTTGCTGAGGGAGGTGTGCGTGGTGGCATGTATTCAGGAGGGGCTGACCACCTGGGGGGAATGCAGTCATGCATCATTAGCCGGCAACAAGCTGGGACCTTGGTGACTTGGAGAGGAAATGTTGAAATAGCTCTATTGAGGCTAATTCCGCCCGATCTCCTGGCGTGTCCTTGTTTTGTGCAGGCGTGACTTGGCATTGGAGCAGGAGTAGCACAGGCTGCATCAGCGGAGAAACTGGAATGGGAAGTAACCCTTTCTGCAGTGTAGCTGGATGCACAGCAAGGGGCAGCTGTGTAAGCCCTGGTGCAAGCTGTGAAGACAAACAAGGCACGTGCACCTTGGATGTCACAGATAGCTCACAATATTGTGAGTTCGGTAGTTCGAACAACAAAATAAGCAGCAGCAGCAGCAGCAGCAGCAGCAGCAGCAGCAACAGCAAGGAGCCAGGTTCAGGCACAAGTGAAAGGTCCAGGAAGCAGGCAGACAGCCCAAAGGGCTTGCATCCTTGGAGCTGGCAGGTCTCTGTCAATCTTTACTGGCCACGGGGGCTGGCAAGCCAAGATGTTGGGTGATGCTGCTCTTAGATTATGAAGCCGCTGCTCGTAGATTGCTAATCTTATTTCATAGTATGGAGCTTGCTGCTTTTAGAAGGCCCACATCAAAACCACCGGCAGGACCGAGCTTTCATATAATTTCAGCGCATTCTCAGGTGTATTGTCTTTCGGGATATATGTTAAAATTGCAACATTACAGGGGAGATTAGCAATCCCTGGCTACAAAACCTCAATCAGTCATCATGACATGGTGTTGGCCTATACATATGGCATTTCCTCTCAGAATTGCCCTCCTCTGATTTGTCAGTGTGCAGTATGTTTGCGCTGGTGCTGTGGCTACCACCTATTTTTTCCTCACTCAAAATCCATGCAACTTTGCAAATTTGTATGGGTGGGCGGTTGGCGTACAGAACTTCGGACCACTGGTCCGTATTGGCAATGTGCCTCCCTTTCCTTGATTGATGCGGAGGGTGTTTGACCTGCGTAGTATTTGATTCATTCTTCCTTCCTTATATCTTTCTTTTGCATTTTATTTCCCTGCGTGCCCCTCGATCATGCACATCTGCTGCACATTAGC
>LFIK01005178.1_pt1 | contig 10492 bp, 5 predicted proteins | sample 643401 | NCBI WGS metagenome assembly LFIK01 (sample SAMN03777447, study PRJNA286221) | soda lake metagenome | biome: soda lake; feature: Kulunda steppe; material: water; isolation source: sample T5-Br brine of Lake Tanatar-5 | place: Russia: Kulunda steppe | collected 2010-07
GACGATCCAGCGGCGTCTGCTATGATTCCGCCGGTCGATTAGACAGCGTCCCCATCGTCTAGCCGGCCTAGGACACCACCCTTTCAAGGTGGCGACACGGGTTCGAATCCCGTTGGGGACGCCATTTCCTTTGGTATTCGCTAAGTCTCTGATCTGGAAAGAAATCAGGGTCGGCATCCCATCCGCTTCCACCCACAAGCACCACCCACGCTTGCCACCCATGCCGTGATCGATAGCTGGAGCGGGTGTGAGGGGTTCAATCCTGCCATGTAAATGGCTCCAGAAACCCAGCGCCAGCGTCCGGCCCCACCAGTGCCAGCGCCGTCGTGACCGCTCCGCAAGAAAAGTTGGTGCTTCTGCCGGTGTCTATGTCCGAGATGAGGAGACCGCGCTCCACACCGACACCAGTGACTTTTTGTGAGGGCGCACAGCAAGAGCAATACCCCTACCCTTGGCACCCCTAAAGACCGCTGATAGATTTCTTCTCACAGCGGCTCTGTGGCGCTCACAGCTCTACAGGCGAGGTCGGGGTGTGGGTGTGCTTTTAAGCGACACACCTCAAGCGTCTTACTCAGCCACGCGGTCGGATTGATCGAGTGACTCAGGCGCTTGCGCTGAGGGTGGCCCCTGATTCTCGATACCCATAGACAGCAGAGCGAAAGCCCCGCACTGTCAGGGTGTTACGGGTGTTCGCGGGAGTGGGCCGGTGAATTCTGGACACTATATGGACAGATAGCTTTTCTTTTCCTTTTGCTCTCCCCTGTGGAGAGTTTTCGGTTTTCTTTAAGTCAACCCCTGACTTCCCCAATAGGAAACCCATGGATAGCCATAGGGATCCACAAGGTAACCATAGGGCCCCAGGGGGGGTTCTAAAGGGGGGAGAGACACTAGGGAGAAACCCATAGGGGCATACAGGGATACTATGGGAGGCACCTAGTGGATACCAATATAGTTCTCCCTAATATGGTGATAGTAGGGAGGTAATAGTGGGGGGTATGGGGTAATGGGTAACCCATAGGCCACCCAAGGGCGCATAGGGTAGCTCTAGGGTGACCCTAAGGCAGCATTAGCATAACGCTAGGGTAGCCCTAAGATGGCCTTGAGGGGTTCTGGGCAATCCGCCTACCCAGTCCACCCCAACCAATACCTCCTTCCATGTCCTCTCCATGGTGGCTAAGGGATCCCTTAAGCCCGGCCCTTTGCAGGACAGGGGGCGGTGTGTCTGAGGAGTGGATCTCCTCTCGGCTTCGACCATGTCTCCTATCGAGCCAGCCCTAGGCGCTCTAGGAGGAAGGGAGGGAGCGCGGGTGTTTGGGTCGCGTGTCTGAGTCGGTATATGCAGAGGCGTTCCGGCCAAAAGCCCCCATGTACCGGCCCAGCTTGGGTGACACAGAAAAGGAAGCCGGGGTGGGGGGTGTGTCTACCGGCTGACCGGGCGCTCCACACTGAAGCGGGAAGAACTAAATACCGGTACCCCAGCGTAAGCCCAGCAGCCGTCGAGACGGTGCCGGGTGCCAATAGGGTGGGCGTTGGATTTTTTCGCTGTGAGTCTATAAGACACTGATTGTAAACGATTTTTAATTGGCAATCGGTTTTTTTGACCTCGGCGATCAGCGCCCATCCGTCGGCTCACCATCGACAGCCTGTGGCCAGCACCAGCGGCCAGCCTGACCGGGCACCCGCTAGCTTCCAGCGCCAGAGCTAGTAGCCAAGCCCAGCGGCATCACTCACTGCCAGACCGCCCGCCCTCGGAATACCCATTCGTCATAAACAGTCGGAGTAAAATGCCGGAATGGTCTGTGGCGGCATGGCCCAATAAGTACACCTTGTGGGCTACCTCTTAACTGACTCCATGGCATGGTCCAAAAACCTTGATGTCTCCTCTGGGCTGGGGATATATTTTGGGCCAATTATATGGGCTATATAGGAAAGGGGCCGGCCATGAGCAACGACGTGATCGGTTACACAAGGGTTTCGACCACTGATCAGGACATCCAGGGCCACAAAGCTAGGATCGAGTCGGCCTATCAGATAGCCCGCTGGTTCGAGGATGAGGCCACCAGCGGCACAACTACGGCGCTACATCGACCGGGGTTCGCCGCTCTGTTCGATTACGTCCGGGAGGGTGACACGGTGGTTGTCCCAGCCATCGACCGGCTAGGGCGCAACACCATCGACGTTTTGAGTACTGTCGAGGGTCTAAAGGCAAAGGGCGTGACGGTAATCAGCCAGCGGGAAGGTTTCGATCTGTCCACTCCGATGGGGAAGATGATGCTTACGATGCTCGCTGGGGTCGCTGAGTTAGAGCGGGAAAACATCCGCGAGCGCCAACGGGCCGGGCTAGAGAGGGCAAAGGTCGAGGGCCGCCCCCTTGGTCGTCCACGGAAGGCCGACGGCGCTGAAGTGGCAGCATGGCGGCGGGAGCATGGTGCGTCCATCAGCCAGACCGCTAAGCACTTCGGGTTGGGTGTTTCGTCGGTCAAGCGGGCCTGTTCCGCTCACCCAGAATCGAGGCACTCATAAGCGGTGTGAGCGTCAGTTAATCTATATCTGTGGGGTTATATAGCGTCGGGTAAGATTGGCTCACACAGCGACGATTTGGCCGCCACAGCTTCACTTGTTCCTTTCTCAGTCGGTGACTTTGATGCTCCCCACTGAATCTTATGGAGGTAAAGCTTTAGAAGGTTGGGTTGGAAACGGCGTTACCTCTCGTCAATACGGGGCTACCCATCGTTTACTCTAAGTCTAGGGAACAGATCGATACCGCCATCTGGTTGAGTTCTAGCACTCGTCTTATTTAGCCAGAGAAGATAGACCAGTGGGTGTTGAGATAAGTACGGCGGGTGAAACTGTGTTTTGCGTCGCGTGGCTGGTAAGGTTCAATCTCTGTGATGGTGTATCTGGTTGCTAAATTGATGACACGGCGGTCGCGGAGGCGAAAAGCGGAAATTCCACTTCTGTGTAGGCAGGGACGCTAATGAAAATCGGTAATTATGGCAAGAAACGTCAGTTTGTCCGATCCAACCGCGTGTGGCAGCTTGCCTAGATGTAAAGAAAATTATCTAAACTTTTAGAGTAATAAAAAATAGCTTTTTGATAAAGCTCCATCTTTTTATTTTGAAATGGTTCAATTACAGGTTGGCGGAGTGCCAGTTGAGTAGATTTTTAGTAATCAACTTGCTTTTGGTTGAATAGGCCGAGAGACAATTATGTGAAGGGGCGAGTCCTATCGGTGGCTGCTTAGCTGCTTGCACGACGCTTTGGAGGGCAGTTGGGCTGCCGTTCAAACAGGAGAGGCTGACGTGCCGCCTGCAGCCGGCATCAATCAGAAGGGGCCCGACTGGTTGGCTGCGACGGTAAGTGTCGGACATCTCGCAGACAATCTTGCAAGGGATAATGGTCGTATTCGACACTTCAGTTCCTTATAGCTTGGGATGTTGGTACGATGAAATAACGATAATTACTCATACTAGCGCGTGGATTGGTTCCACGAAGGCGGCGAACAGGATCTATGCACGGATCTCCGTTATGGCCGTCAGGCTCTATGCTCGTAACCTGTCATGTATCTCACTTGGAGCATGCTGCTGTGATCAACCAGTTTACTGATGTCCACGACTTGAGCCCTGGCGACTTCGAGCATTTTGTCGCTCATGTCCTCAAAGAATCTGGATGGAAAGATGTATATGTCACGCAGGTTGGAGTTGATGCGCGGCATGGTGACGGCGGGGTTGATATCGTTGGCTATAAAAATGATAGAAAGTTTGCGGTAGAGGTTAAGCATAGGACATTACCTCGTAAAGTTGAGACCTCCGCGCTCAATCAATTAGTCACCCGGTCGAAAGCAATTAATGCTGGCTCGATGATTTTGGTGACCAATTCCTTTTTTACTGATGAGCTTGTTGCACGAGCCTTGAGTCTAGGCGTCGAGCTGATTGACGGCGACCGCCTGAAAACGATGTGGTCGTATAAGACAACTGAGATCGCACGTTCGATCAAACCAAGAAAGTACCAACAGGCTGTTATCGATCAAGCCACTCACGCGCTCGAGTCTGGCTCGCACCGACTTCTCATCGAACTTGCCACCGGATTAGGGAAGACATATACAGCTGGTCTCTTACTCAAAGAACTCGAGCGCCGGGCAAAGAAGCGGATATCAATCTTGTTCTTAGCTCATCGAATCGAAATTTTAGTGCAGTCTGCAACCGCCTTTAAAAATATTTTTACATTGGGTAACTACACAGCCTCTGTCATTTACGGGGGCGCAGCGATTGCGGACACCGATATCGTTTTCGCAACTTTCGATACTGCGCTGACACGGTCCGATAGTATTGCCGAGAGGCATTTTGATGTGGTTGTCGTAGACGAAGCGCATCATACACCAGCTGTGACCTATCGCTCAGTTGTAGATGCATTGAATATGGATATATTGATTGGGTTAACGGCGACACCGGAGCGGCAGGATAAGAAGAACGTGCTTGAAATTTTTGGTGGTTCGGGAGGTCATATAGGAAAGTTTGACCTCGCATGGGCGCTTCGTCATCGCCACTTGGCAAAGCCACATTACTGGGTGCTTTTGCATAATCTGGACCGCGACGTGCTGAATAAGCTCGATGAGCGCGTTAATTTAAGCGAGTTAGACAGAACTCTCTTTCTTGAGAAAAAAGACGAAGAGATGGTGCGGAAAATTGAGGAGCATCTAAGGAGCTCACGGATCGATAGTCCCCGGGTCGCGGTTTTTTGTAGAAGCATTACGCACATCGAAAATTTCTTGCAGTATTTCCCGAATGGCTCAGCGGTCGCGATCCACTCGCAGCTCACCCGCGACGAAGTTCGTGACCGAATACGAGACTTTAGGGATGGAAGATATAGCTTCGCACTCACGGTTGATTTATTCAATGAGGGTGTCGATATACCAGAGATAAATATGGTTGTTTTCGCAAGATCAACCCGATCCCATCACGTATGGCTCCAGCAGCTTGGAAGAGGTTTGCGGCTAGCTCCTGATAAAGATTCCGTTGAGGTCCTCGATTTTGTTGGAAGTCTTGAACGGATAAGCGAGGTGCGGAATCTCCAAAAGGCTGCGAATGAAATTCGGTACGATCCTGAGAACGCTGCGGGTGATAAAAAAAGCTCGTTCGATAAAGACTGGGACAGAAATTCGGGTGGTGTCATAACACGTGATGATACCATTGACGTTTTTTTCGATGAAAAAGCGGCCGATATCCTGGCCCTTGTTGATAAGTTCGATTACCGCCTTCAAGACCGCGCCAAGATCTTGGACGCGTTCTATGACGCATGCGGTTCTAGTGGTGAGCTGCCCTCGCTGCATGATTTTCTACGGGCTAATCCAGAGATTACTGGGGATCAGGTCTCGACGGTGTTCGGTTCCTACTGCGCTTTGGTTAAGGCTGCGATGCCCGATGCAGACCTAGCTACGATACAGACAGAGGTCGCTCGAATTGATCAGCGCCTTACTGATCAGTATGGAGTGGCGCCATCGGCGGTCGGGGTTTCCAATGAGTCTCACGTGGATGGTTTACCTTTGGTGAGTCGTGCCGAAGCGGAACGCCTCAGGCCCTCGCTACAGCCAGTGGGTATGACCGATCTGTGGGCAGGCGAGGCGGGTAATCAGAGTGAAGATCATGTGGATGTTTGGGCAGGGTTGGCCGCGAAGTATCTTCACACCATTACTAATCGGTCTGATTCACGCATACTGAGCTCAGAGGAGAGGGAAGCGATCATTGATGAGTACGGATCGATCAGCGCTTTCCTTGTTGAGCTGGCTAAGCTAAGAGATGAGTCGATATGAGGCCATTGCAGTCACGAGTTAGGGGCAGTTTGGATGTCTGAACTCCAGCTTGATTCTATTGATGCGCTATTGTCGGAAGATAACGTTTCAAAACATAAGTGGAAGGTAGCCATACGGAAAGTCTTGCGGGCGAAAGCAGCTGGAGACCGCTGCGTTGAGGGGATCAATACGCTTCGTGACCTCTCGGAGTGGAATCTGAACCAGCTCGGTCAAGCGCGAGGGATCGGTCGCGAAACCCTTCTCGACATCGCTGCTATACAAGAGGCAGTCAACAGTGCGCTGTTGGATCACTCCAACTACCCGGACTATCAAGGATCTGTTGATACTCAGGTAAGTCCGGTCGACGATGCGGGGGAAGCGAGTCACCTACAGGGGCTGGAGCCGCTTATAGACTATCCAACCGCCTCGCCAGCTGGCGAGCAGTTGTTAGAACGCTGCTTTACGGTGAGCGAGCGGTTATCTCTTCGAACTCTCAAGTCGAGGCTCACGGCTGATGCAGACGGTCTAGCCGAGATCGACGACGAGACGCTCGAGGCCCTGAATGCGATCCTGACGCAGGAGCTTGGCGAATCCATTCAGTGTGAGGACAGTCTAGGGAAAAAAGACCAAGCAGCTTTGTTTGAAGTTAAATGGGAAAGAACAATTGAATCGAACGAGGTGGCTGAATATGACACAAAGCTAGCTTTAAGTCTCGATGAGTATTTAGATTCACTCTCAAAAAATAAAATGACGATTATGGAAGCCCGGCTCGGCATTGGGACGCCGGCGCGGACACTAGAGGAAATAGGCCAAAAGGTTGGTGTTACCCGCGAGCGTATACGCCAGATCCAGAAGAAAGAAATGGCCTCACTCCGGGGTTTCCTCCGAAACGGCGGGTTCTGTACCTGGGAGTTAGTTAGGCATTGCCTAGAAGATCCGGTTGGCTCCTTCCCTAAGACCGCCGGGGCTTTTTGCAACAAAAAGAAGTTCTATGAATTTCTGTCAGTCGTAAGTGGTTTTGATTTTACCCGAGCGATGACGGTGGTGGATATACCTACCGATGAGCTGAACCGTTGGATAGCAACTTTCGGTCATCCGATTGACCTTAGAGCGTTTATGAATGACTATCGGGAAAAAGACGGCAGTTCTTGGCAAAGGGTGGCACTTCTTTCGCTGGCAATACGTGAGTCAGAGAAATATACAGTAAGAAATGGCTCTGTATCTGTTCACTACGCTCCTCGAGAGCATGCGGTAGCCGCGACCCTTTTGAGATTCCCAAAAGGTCTTCATTTCAGTGACGCAGCGAATATAACTAATAAAGAAATATACGAGCGGAAGGTGCTTAGAGCCGATCGGTTAGATAGGCCATTTTCCGACAGTGAGTATATCTACACGTGTGATCAGGGAACTTACAAACACACGAAGTTCCTTGGGATTGTTGACGATGATATTCAGCAGGTTTGCGGAACTGTATTGGACTCGCTGCTTGATTCTGAGGAGGAAGTTGTTCACCTTGGGGAGATTTATCACGATAGCGGCTTTCTGAGTCAGTTCGAGTACTTCGACGTTCGTTACGTCACAAAGTGGTATGGCGAAGATTGGGGCGTACACTTCTTTGGCAAATCGCGCAAAGACAATGTCAGCTTAGATCCTAAGGCCGTATCCTACGGTCAAGCACAAACTGTCGAACGCATACTTAGTAACGCAGATGAGCCCGTATCGGTGACGGATATTGCACGTCAATTAAAATCACGTTCTGTGCGTCACGCTAACCTGTATCTGAATGAGCTCATGGAAAGTGGTAAGGCGGTTGCAGTTGCGCCTAAATTTTATTGGAGCCCTGAAAAAGCCTTGTCTGGGATCGATCAGAATGTGCTAGAAGGTGTTCTTCTGAATATTCTCGAGGAAAAACGCCTCCCGGTGCATACGGGGCTTCTTGCCGATGAAGTTTCACAACGAGTTGAGAAGGCGATAGGAGTGCCAGTCGTTGCGTCCTTTGCGAAGAAGCTTCGAAAAAAAGGCAGGTTGTGTGCAAAGTTACCAGTGTGCTCTATGGACGAGATCGCGTTCGATAGCTTGGCGGATTTGGCCGAGGAGATTTTTGATATCGCGCCTGCGCCGGAGGCGTTTAAAATGGAGATTTCTCGTCATATTGCGATCGCGCCGGAAGCAGCCGCAAGCCTCCGTTACAGGGTATCCGAGAAATGCCCCAATAAGTATTGAGGTTAGTGCTCGTGCTTTAGGATTTTGTAAGAGGAGCGACCCACGGTTTCACCACTATCGGGTCATGACTCTCCAAATGCGTGTGCTGCTTGCGGGGAAGCATTCACCTAAAGCCGAAACGATGGTCAGTCGCCGGAACTGAACAATCACCAGACCACCGATTGCTTTGCTTGAAATACTGCTGTGCTCACGGTGCTAGCCAGAGGCCTGGATAGCATAAGGATTTTACTCTCAACGGCGGATGCGCTTTAGAGCTGCCATTGACCTTCGCCGTGGGACGAGGAAAGTGATGGCAGTGATGAGCTGTTTCGGGGCCGCGTGTATCAGGTCAACCCTTATAACCATCCGTTGGTGCGCGTATTAAAAGCAATTCCGTGGGAGACGGTCTCGGAGCAGGGCGCTGATCGGTCGACACCCCCACCGGAATGCGCGGGCCGTACTCCGTTGCCGATTCGCTTGGTGGTGGAGCATTTTGGACTGGGGGTATCGTCAGTGAAGCGGGCCTGTTCCGCTCACCCTGAGACGAGCCACTCATAGGCGCTGTGAGTGTCGATGTTCTAGCTTGATATGTTGTAGGCAAGGATAATGCACCCGAATGTAACGACGGAGATAGGGTTGGCCGGAGTGCTGGCCATCATACTTGCAGAATTTTCTGTACTTATCCAATCTCAATATTATTGGCGCTCACTGGCGCAATAAGTTCCAGCGATAGTGGGCCAATAAGTAGAGCGAATAGGATCGCACAGCAACAAATGCTGCCATCATTTTTAGCGTGGGTAGTAAGTGCGGGAGTGAGTCATGCCTTGTTGTTTGCCTACATACTCGTACTAGGAGTTCCGATTATGCTAGGTCTGGCAGAATCTCGGCCCGCGTACTCTATCACGGACGATCTAGTTCCCGTGTTTTTTTTAGTCAGCATTCTGTTCTAAGCATCCGCCTACATCTATGCAATCAGGGCGACAGAGCCAGATTAGATGACTGGCACGACAGGCAAACGAAGCATTTTAGCGGCTTCCACTAGCTCTTCCATCGTTCCCGTGTAGTAGTGCCGGTGGCCGAAGGATGACAGCTCATGCCCAAGGTACAGCTCTTGGGTCACCTGCCGCAGACCAGCCCTCTCCAACAATCCTTTTGCCCGATGCCGCCATGAGTGAGCTGGTGCTAGATCTGAAGCCTCTGAGAAGGTCTTAAGTCGCCGGGACAGTCGCTTACTGACTGCACCGTATCGATTGCCGTTGGCGTCTGGCCTGAACTCAGGAAAAACAGGCGTATCCCGAGCTGTTCCCGGTTCAACGGTGGCAAGGCGCGATCGCAGCATGGAAACCGTTTCGGGGTCAGCCAATGGGACATCCCGCCTCGCGGCCTTGGTCTTGCCCTCGACGACACTCAGCACGATGTAGTCGGCCCCCGGATCGTCGACGTCTTCCAAGTACAGCGAGCAGACCTCCTCGATGCGCATTCCAGTAGTTGCAAGGATGCGGACTACCAGAGGGTCAGCGGGATACTTTGCTGCGGCAGCGTCTACAGTAGCGATCAACCTTGCGCCTTCGTCTTCGGTGAAAGAACGGCGCTTCTCTTCGCCCCTCTGTTCCCTGCCACCAGCAGTCACTGTAGGCACCCGCTGGCGCGTCCATGGGTTGGCCAGGCCTTCCCGGTATCCCCGGTCTTCGAGCCATTGCCAGAAAGTCGAGTAAGTGCTGAGCATCCGATTAACGGTCTCGGCCTTTCGGTCGACTGAGAGGACCTCGGCGATAAACCGGGATGCTTCCCTGCGGCCTATATCTTCGATGTCCCTATGGCGGCTCTGGAGGAGTCTGAGGGCCTGTCGATGCATGGTCTTCGTTTTGGGCTTGGAAGTCAGAGCGGCGAGCCATTCCTCGCTGAGTCGATTGAAGTCTAGGAGCTGGCCGGTGGCCTTGTCGTAAAACCGCTTTGCTGTCGGATAGTGAGCCGCCTCCGCCAGCTCTTCGGCATAGTTGATGATCTGTTCTTCCACCGCCTCTTGGGCATCCTCATCATCGCCGCATAGCTCGTAGGCTCGACGGAACAGAGCCAAGTTTGCATCGTGCGAGTCCGGCTCCTTGGCAGCATCTATCTCGCGCTTCCATAGGGCTACCACTGGGCCAACCAGGCGTTCCGCTTCGCGGAGGCTGTCGGTCTTCAACGACTGCTTGAATCGCGACTTCCCGAAGACATCCCGAAGGCCTACTGGTATATCGAGAACTGCGTACCACTGACGGCGGCGCTTCTGGAGATACTTGGGCATCGATTCCACCCACGTTTTCCACCCACGGTTGGCCCATGGTTCGCCTTCACTACGGTGTTTTCAAGAGGCTAAGAAGATCCTCTTCTCTTCCCGTTGGGGACGCCATTTCTTTCTGCCCACCGACTTTTCCCGCCGGGAGCTAAACCCCCGGCAGGCCCGCCAGGGCCATGGACTGCTCCGCCTCACTGGCCTGTTCTTCCTTGAGATTGCCCGCC